>Ga0065165_1000700_pt1 | contig 47662 bp, 39 predicted proteins | sample AraplaMF_Cvi_mMF_FD_63813 | JGI IMG/M metagenome (GOLD analysis project Ga0065165, IMG submission 63813) | Arabidopsis root microbial communities from the University of North Carolina, USA - plate scrape MF_Cvi_mMF (version 2) (version 3) | ecosystem: Host-associated > Plants > Roots >...
CACGCCGTCGCTGCCGCCGCCTTCGTCGCTCCCGAGGGCGCCGATGAACTCCTCCTAGCCGGCGTGTGGCAGGAATTGCTCCGCATCGAACGCGTCGGTCGACACGATCACTTCTTTGAACTGGGCGGACACTCCCTGCTGGCGGTGCAACTCGTCGGCCGGATCCGGCAGGCATGGCATATCGATCTGCCCTTGCGCGAGGTATTCGTCAACGCGACATTGCAGCAGCTGGCACGACGCATCGCGTCGGACCTGGACGCAGACAACTTCGTTCTCATCAGACCGGAAGGGGACGGCAGTCCGCTCTTTCTCATTCACCCGTCCGGCGGGGAAGTCGGCTACGCGCGCGCCATGACAAAAGCGCTGCCGGAGGGATATCCGGTGTACGGCGTTGCCGCCTCCGGCTACCTGGCAGGAGAGACCGCCGAAGAAAGCGTGGAAGCAATGGCCTCCAGCTACCTTGCGCGGGTGCGGACAATACAGCCGGCAGGACCGTATCGCTTTGCAGGATGGTCGGCTGGTGGGACCATCGCGTACGAGATGGGTCGCCAACTGTCCGCACAAAACGAATATGTGCAATTCGTAGGCCTCATCGACACGTCGTACCACGCCCTTCCGCCACGAGGCCCCGACGGCGAAACCGGCATTGGCGTGACGACACTCGAACTGTTTCCGAAGGACGCCCTGGGAGAGCACCGCGATGCGCTCCTGCGGCTCGCGCTGGCGGACGACGTATCCGGAATGTATCGATATGTCGACAACCTCGGAAAAATGGACAAGGGCCTGACCCTCGATCATTTTCTCCGATATGCCAACGTCCTCCACTCGAACATCCTGGCTGCCTGCCGCTATCGCCCGATCCCCGACGACTTCCGTACCGTTCTGTTCAGTGCGGGCGACGTGAGCAAGCCGACATCCGTTGCTTGGATGGAGGCATTCGGTGACAAGGTGACCGTGATCACGATACCGGGAAGCCACCATTCGATCATGGAAGAACCACACATCCGCGCACTCTGTGAGGCACTCCATCATTCGCTCGGCAGTCCGGAGTTCGCGTAGCCCCTGCGCGAAATCGCTCCCTTACCCCAGCCCAGGCCAACAGTTCTATGACAGCAAACGAAAATGAATTCGACGAGCGCACGTGGGATGTCAGGAACATTCCCCACTGGGGCGAACACTGGGTAGACGAGGTGGATTACCGGTCCATCGACAGTGCCCATTTCTTCAGCGCATACGCCGATCGCTGGAAACCCGTCATCATCCGCGGCGCATGCCGCGACTGGAAAGCATTCCAGGAATGGACGAACGACTATCTTCTTGAAAAGTGGGGCGACGCGAAGGTGAGCATTTACACGGCGCCGAGTCCGCAGGGAGGGCATCCCGCCACTCAGGCTACGCGCTCGAAAGCCTGGTTCGAGGGAACCTTTTCCGACCTCATCAATACCAGTGAGAAGAACTGGAGCATCCGTGCCTTCACCATCGGCGCGGGCTCACCATTGGACGGGATGGTGGCCGATCTCGACGATCGCTGGCCGGCAGCCAAACCCGCCCCGCTCGTCTACGCGCGCCAGCGCCTGTTCATCCACCGCGGAGGCGTATCGCTATGGCATGCGCATCCGGTAGACGACCATCTGACTTATCAGATTCGGGGAAGCAAGGACTTCGTGTTCCTTTCGCCGGATCAGACAGCCCTGATCAGTCGCATGAATGACCAGGAGCTCTATTCTTTCGGATTCGACGATGCGAAATATCCTGAGTGGCGGCAGATTCGCCCCCTCTGCGCACGACTGAACGCGGGCGACGCCATCTACATACCGCCGCTCTGGTGGCATACCGCCGTCCCTGTCGACCAGACGCTGGGAGCGACTCTTGCATCGACTTGGGGGAGTTCCCGCCGGGCTCTTCTGCGGCACGGAATACCCGCCATGTTCTACAAAGGCAATCGCTCGTATTTGCGCTACCTTCCTTTCCTTCTGTTCTATTGCCTCATCGGTTGGCGCGGGATTTTCTCGCGCTCGAAATCGCCCATTCGTTGAGCCCTGGCCCCGGCATGCGACATATGAATCCAGCGACCCGACACCCCACCTTCATCATGCGCCGGCAGCCGGAACCGCGGATAGATCTTTACTGCTTTCCCCACGCAGGCGGTACGGCGGCAAGCTACGCCAGATGGCAGGAGGCCCTGGGGGGAAGTATCCAGGTCATCGCGCTGCAGATGCCCGGGCGAGCCGAACGCATCCTTGAAGCCCCCTTTGAAAGCATGGCGCAAATGGCTCTGGCGACGACGGAACTCATCGCGAGAAATGTATCGCGGCCAATCGCGTTCTTTGGGCATAGCATGGGGTCACTCGTGGCCTTTGAGACTGCCTTGTTGCTACAGAAGCTGCATTGTGTACCAACACGGATCTTCGCATCGGCGTGCGCTGCTCCCGGCACCTCAAGACAACGGGAAGGCTTGCACACCCTGGACGACGATTGCCTTATCGGCAAATTGACCGAGTACGGCGGGACGCCGGACGCAGTGGCTCAAAATCGCGATCTTATGGAACTGGCTCTGCCAGGCGTTCGTGCCGACTTCAGAATAGTGGACGAATACACTCCCCAGCCAGCTGCACGCATCTCGGCACCGGTTTCCGTCATGGCAGGAACGAGCGATCACACGGTCCAGACCGCCGAACTCGATGCATGGGCGAACGCGACGTACCGCGGAGCGACGGTGAAAATGTTCGAAGGCGGCCACTTCTACCTGCACGACGAGTCCCAATTTCTCGCTGTGGTCGATCACATCAAGCACGAACTTGAGACGAACGTTTCCGCCGGAGTCAACTCATGATCTCCGAGACATCTCCTGCGATGTTCAGCAAGGCGTCTCGTCATGGCATTACGATCCGCGCAATGCGCGACGAGGAACGGCGTACCCGCAGTCAAGTCCGCGGGACCCCTCTTGTCATCGAAGGACGTGACGGCACATCGCTCGCAACCCTGGGAAGTTTCCTCGACGATCATTCGGACGAACTGCTCAAGTCGATCACGCAGCATGGCGCCGTACTGTTTCGCGGCTTCCCCGTCCGGACTCCCTCCGACTTCGAGAACGTGTGTCTACGCATACGCGGACTGGAGGGAATACACGACGTGTTCATGTCCGAGCCTGGAAGGACACTTGTCGAAGGGACCCGGCATGTGCTGCATACCAACACGATGTACAAGACCGGCGGCTCACTCAACCCTTTTGCATTTCACACCGAGAATTTTTACGTACCGGACGTGCCGCGGTACATATCTTTCTTCTGCCGCAAGCCGTCTTGGCTTGGCGGGGAGACCGGACTCATCGACATGACGGCGTTATATGCCGAGCTCTCGGAAACGGTGCAGGAGGCGCTGTGCAAGCGCAGCTATCTCGCTGCGAGGATTCCCGCCACGCGAATTCAACAACGCTATGATCTCACGGAAGAGGAATTTCTCGCTCTTTTCGATACCAAGGATTTCACCATCGAGAAAGCTGGAAACTCGTGGGACCTGCTGGTGTACAAACCCTGTGTGCTCGTGCATCCGGAAACCGGGCTACCCGCCCTGCAGGTGAATCTGGCCGGTGAACTGAATTCGCGTGGATTGGAACGCAAGGCGCTCTGGGAATTCCGCCACGATTTCGCAGGGCCGCAATGGCTGGCTCACCGGATGTACTGGCGCTATCCGGCGATGGCCTGGCTTGTCGGCGTCCTGAGCGCGCCTCTCGAGTCCACGAAACGGGCGTTTCGCCTTCGCGGAAGAGCACGGGTCGCATCCTTCGCTCCCCCCTCCGTTCGTTTGGCGGAGTGCTTCGGGCCGTCGGACATCGAGCATCTTGCAAAGCTCATGCGCCGTCACTACGTATCGTTTCGCTGGCAAGAAGGCGACGTACTCGTCGCCGACAATCTGCGGATGGCGCACGCAGGCATGCCAGGCATGGGCGAACGCGACCTCAATGCCATCATTTGCAACCGGGTAGTACTGCCTTGTCACGTGAACGCGCCTGGATGCTTCGTGGTCCCCGATCGCGCGACGACCAGCATTGGGTCTACGTTGATGTCTCGCAGCCATCGCGGGCCCGATCGTCCATGAGCCGGGCTCTTCCCTAGGCTAAACGGCCACGTCGGCCTTGATCGCGGGATGTGGAGCGTAACCGACCATCTCGAAATCGTCGATGCGGTAGCCGTCGATGGACTCCGCCTGCCCCACGAGTTTCAGGGTCGGCACCGCGCGGGGTTCGCGGGAAAGCTGCAAGCGTGCCTGGTCGAGGTGATTGAGATACAGGTGGACGTCGCCCCCAACCCAGACAAAGTCGCCAGGCTGGAGCCCCGCCTGTTGCGCAATCATCTGCATGAGCGCGACCGCCCCGACCCAGTTGAAAGGCGCGCCCAGCAGGAGATCGCAACTGCGCTGATACAGCATCAGGCTCAAGCGCCCGCCCGTGTCGACATGGAACTGGTAGACCATGTGGCACGGCGGAAGGGCCATGTTCGAGATTTCAGCCACGTTCCACGCATGGAATAGCATGCGTCTGCTGAAGGGATTGGTGCGCAATGTTTCGATCAGGGACTCGATCTGGTCGTACACGACGCCATCCGCGCCCTGCCAGCGGCGCCACTGCTTTCCGTACACCGGGCCCAGATCCCCCCAGGCGGCGGCGAAGTGCTCGTCCTCGACGACCCGGCGCTCGAACTCTTCCTGCGAGATCTCTTCGCCGGTTTCCTTGCGAAACCTGGCCAACGGCCAGTCGCTCCAGATGCGTACGCCTTCGAGAAGCAGCGGGCGGATATTGGTTCCACCACTCAGGAACCAGAGCATTTCCTTCACGGCAAGCTTCCAGTGCACGCGCTTGGTCGTGAGTACGGGAAATTCGCCGCGACCGATGTCGAAGCGCGCGTATGCGCCGAAGACCGACAGGGTGCCGACGCCGGTGCGGTCGATGCGCTTGTCCCCCTGTTCGAGGACGCGCGTCATCAGGTCGAGGTACTGGAATTCGGGATGCCGCATGACGAGAGACGATCTCAGGTGGCGGCCGCGGCAGGCGCGACCGGGGCGTAGGGAGCGCGGCGCGACATCGCGAGCAATACGATGCCCACGGCGATCAGCGGCAACGACAGGATCTGGCCCATCGTGACCCAGCCGAAGGCGAGGTAACCGAGCTGCGGATCGGGCACGCGAACGAATTCGATGGTGAAGCGGAACAGGCCGTAGAGCAACCCGAACAAGCCGGAGACGGCGTAGCGGGGGCGCGGCTTCATCGAGAATATCCAGAGCACCGCAAAGAGCACCACGCCTTCGAGAGTGAATTCATAAAGCGGATTCGGATGCCGCGGCAGGGCGTCGGGCGCGTGCGGGAAGATCATGCCGATGGGCAGGTCGGTGGGCTTGCCCCAGAGTTCGCCGTTGATGAAATTGCCAAGGCGGCCGAGGCCCAGTCCCAGCGGCACGAGCGGTGCCACGAAATCCACGGTGTCGAAGAACTTCATGCCGTTGCGCCGGGACCACCAAAGGCCCGCCACCAGCACGCCGAGCAGGCCGCCGTGGAAGGACATGCCGCCGTCCCATACGCGGAAGATGGCGAGGGGGTCGGTCCAGATCCAGTCGATGGCCGTGTAGAACAGCATGTAGCCCACGCGGCCGCCGAGCACCACGCCCATCATGGCGTAGAACATGAGATCGCCGAAGCGGTCGGCGGAAACCGGCAGGCGGCCCTGGCGCCGGCGATATTCGCCCAGCGCCCAGCCACCCAGGAAGCCACCCAGGTACATCAGGCCGTACCAATGGACCTGGACGGGGCCCAGGGAAAACGCGACGGGATCGATATCGACGACGAACGGAGTGGCCATGCAGGTGCCTGGATCGAGAGCAGGCGCCAAGTGTACCGCCCGCCATGGCGCATGGTCGCCTTGTGGCGAAGGCCCGGATGGGCTATATCGGCGTCTGGAAACCGTCCGGGGGGACGGCGATACGGATCCATCGACCCACAGGGGAAAACACATGAGTCACCGCTTCGTGCGGCCGATGCTGGCCGTGCTGTGCCTTGCTTCGACCGCGGCCACGGCCGCCGACCTCATTCCGGTGAGCGATTTCGCGCGGCGCCCACCGCTCACCGCCCCGAGCCTGTCGCCGGACGGCCAATACGTGTCGATGGCCTACCACGAACCCGACGGCAAGAACCACGGGCTCGCGATCTACCGCGTCGGCGACATGAGCAAGCCGGTCACGCTGATCAAGATGCCTCCGTACGAATTGCCGGCGGACATGGTCTGGGCCAGTTCCACCCGGCTCGTGGTCGCCCGCGGCAAGATCGACGGATCGATCGGGCAGGCCCGCTACACCGGTGAAATCATGGCCATCGACGTCGACGGCAAGAACCCGGACTACCTCTACGGCTTCGAGGGTTACGGCAAGCGCGCCGCCACGCGTGCGCTCGACCGTGGCTGGGGCAAGATCGAAGGCACGCCGGTGCAGAGCAACGGGCACTTCTACATGCGCGCCATCGACTGGAATGCGCAGGACAAAAGCACGCTGTACGACGTGGATGCGAAGACGAGCGCCCGCCGGTTGATGGCGGATATCGGTTACCGCGACATGAACTTCATGATCGATCCGCAGGGCAACGCGCGCTTCGCCTACGGCACCAGCGACGACATGAAGTGGCTGGTCTTCCGCCGCGATGGCAACGGCTGGACGAAGCTCGCCTCCGACAAGGAAAGACAGACCTTCACGCCGATCGCCAAGGTGCCGGGCAGCGAACGCATCTACGCGAGTTTCAGCCCCAACGGCACGGGGGGCGAGTTCGTCGAACAGGACGACGACGGCGGCAACCTGAAGGTGATCACCAAGGACGACTTCAGCGAAGTGACCTCGCATGGGCTGTGGACGCCCGCGCCGCTGCGCCCCTTCGGCACGGTGTCCGAGACCGGTATACCGAAGGCCACCTACATCGATCCGCAGGCGCCCATCGCCAAACTGCACATGGCGCTCTCGCAGAAGTTCCCCGGTAACTTCGTGAGCTTCGAGGGCTTCAGCGAGGACGGCGGACAGCTGATGTTCAAGGTGGCGAGCGATCGCGAACCTGGCCGCTACATGCTCATCGACACCAAGACCTACAAGGTCTCCAAGCTGTTCGATGCGGTGCCATGGATCGATCCGTCGAAGATGTCGGAACGCCGGCCGCTGCGCTTCAAGGCCAGCGACGGCACGGAACTGGAGGCCATCCTCACCTTCCCGAAGGGCAAGCCGGAATCGGGCCTGCCGATGGTGCTGTTCCCGCACGGCGGACCGCACGGTGTTTCGGACGATTGGTTCTATGACGAGCAGTCGCAGTTCCTGGCCAACCGCGGCTATCTCGTGCTTCAGGTGAACTACCGCGGCTCCGGCGGGCGCGGCCAGGCCTTCATCCAGGCGGGCTACCTCAAATGGGGCACGCGCATCCAGGAAGACCTCATCGACAGCGTGAAGTGGGCCATTGCGGAACACTATGCCGATCCGAACCGGATATGCGTGTTCGGTGCCAGCTTCGGCGGCTATTCCGCCTTGATGAGCACCATCCGCGCACCTGGCATGTTCAAGTGCGCAGTGGGCTACGACGGCATCTACGACCTGGACATGATGTACAACAAGGGCGACATCAAGGATCACGAGTATGGCCGCAACTACCTGACCACCGTGATTGGCAGGGACGAGGCCGACCTGGCCGCAAACTCGCCGGCGCGTCTGGCCGACAAGATCACCGTGCCTGTGTTCCTGGTGCACGGTGAGGACGACGAGCGCGCGCCCTTCGCCCAGTTCAAGGCCATGCGTGCCGCCCTGGATGCCGCGCACAAGCCGTACGAAACCCTGACCAAGGCCGACGAGCGGCACGGCTTCGTGAAGCCGGAAAACATCGAAGAGCTCCTGACCCGGTTGCAGGCCTTCCTCGACAAGAACATCGGCGACGCCTCGCACTGAGACAACGGCTCCGGCAAGGGCCGCGCACCTTGCCGGAGTCGCTGCGACGCGGTGGTCGGCTTCAGCCCTTCGTGTCGTCCACGATCTCCACGTCGGGAAACGCAGCACGCACGCAGCCCACGTAATCGCCCGGCTTCAGGGCCGAGAACGGCGTCTGGTAGCCGACGAGTTTACAACCGGGTTGTTCGGTCCAGTTGTTCTCCCAGTAGATCGGAAGGGCGCCTGCACCGTTCTCTCCGAACTGCTTCATGCCCTTGCAACCCAGGACCTCGTCCGGCGGAACGGGCACTCCAAGCGTCGCCGCGAAGGCGCGATAGTAGGCCATGCGATTCGCCGACTGGGCGTGCTCCGCATCTCCACCACATTCCACGCCGCCGTTGATGATCAGCGTGGTCACGCCGAAACCCGGAACCAGACCGTTCGCACGATCCGCATCGTTCGGCTGCCAGGTGCCGTCGACGACATGGAGCATCGACGGTTTCGGCGGTTGCGGGTAAGTGAGGAAGAAGGTGGCGCTGGCCAGGTTAAGCCAGGTATCCGCGACCCGTTCCGGCGCATCGAGAAGTGTGCGTACGTCGCCATACATCGCTTCGGAGAACGGACCGTAGTTGTAGTTATAGGAGAGCTGCTTCGCGCCCCGGCCGAAATAGCTCTTGAAGCTCCCATCGGGGAACGTGCCGCACGGCCACGTCTCGGCGATCCATCCGCTGCCCTGGCACTCGCCGTTATAACCGTTGCGGTCGCCTTCGCCCCAGCCCATCTCCCGCACGTGAAAGAGTGCCTGGCGAAACTCTTCCTCGGGGCGCCACGATTCGTGCGCACCGGTTTCCTGGGCGAAGTGCGCGAACATCGTGGCCAAGGTCTTGCGACAGATGGCGTCGGCATCGCGCCCGTCGGCATAGTCGCCGCACACGGCGGGGAACTTGGCGACGGCCTGGAGGAAACCGCGATACGAGTACTCGGGCGCCCGCAGCGGGAACAGATACTCGAACCGCGCCTCGTCCACGATGGATTCCACGCGCTTCACGTTGACCGGATTCTGCGGACGCGACGGTGCAACGGCTTCGACACTGCCATTGTCCAGCGTACGAACGGACGAACGGACCAGTTGCATCAAGGGTGCCGACGTCAGTCGTTCTTCTTCGGCGAGCAGCTCGGAGAGACGAACCGTGCCAGGAGTACTGGGATCGCCGGGCTCCCCGGGATGCTCGGGATTCCCCTGGTCCGGGCATCCCGTCGGGGTTCCCGCCGGTGCGCGCTCCCAGGGGCTGTCCCAAGGATTCGCCACGGTGTCGACCTGGTCCGGTCCCTGTCCTGGACCGGCCCACCATTTCGCCCGGAAGACATCGCCCCTCCAGTTGACGACACAGTTCGCCACGTAAGCGGATGCGGGGTCGTACTCGAGTGCGAAGGCGGATGGCGCAAGTGCCAGCGCGAGCAAAGCGAGAGCCGGACGAGTCATCCGGCGCGTTTGAAAGGTCATGTGATTCTCCCTGCCTGTTGGATTCGTGCCCTCCGGCGCCTGCAGGGTAAGAAAGGGCATGATCTTCCGGCTATAAGTCCTACTCCTAATTTGCTGCACGAATGTCCTGAGAATCCCGCAGCAAAATCAGGCATTGCCTTGGGGAAGTGCCGACGCTTGCGAAGCACGGGTACAGGCGTTATGGTCGCGAGATCGTCGGGCCCGGGTGGGGTATGGCGGGGCTTGGGAGGCTTCAGGGTATGCACGTCAGTTCGGGGCAGAGACGCCACGTCGCGCGGCGACGCGTGGCGCTGGCGGCCGCGCTCGCCGCCACTCTGACCGGCACCGCCGTGTATGGGCAGCAGACCGCACCTTCCGCAGAGATGCTCGCTCCCGTCAACGTGACGGTCACCGGCTCGCGCATCCGCGGCACCGACGTGGAGACGGCGCAGCCCGTCTTCACCATGGATCGCCAGGCGATCCGCGCCACCGGGCTCACCGCGCTTGGCGACATCCTCGCCCGCATGCCCTCCGCCGCCACACCCGAAGTAACCTCGCAGGACACACTGTCCTCCAGCAACGACGCCGGCGGCCGCTACGCCAACCTGCGCAACCTGGGCGCTGTGCGTACCCTCGTGCTCGTGAACGGACGCCGGTGGACGAGCAGCCTGGGCGGACTTACCGACCTTTCGACCATTCCGCTGTCCATCGTGGAACGCATCGAGGTGCTCAAGGACGGCGCGTCGTCGATTTATGGATCCGACGCGATCGGCGGCGTGGTGAACATCATCACCACCGATCGCTTCGAAGGGGCATCTGCCGACGTCCTGTACGGCGTAAACGGACGGGGCGACGGCACACAGAAAAACGGCACGTTCACCTGGGGCCGAAGCGACGAGAAGAGTTCGATCATTCTCGGTGCGGCGTACGAGGACGGCGACGAATTGCGCGACAGCAAGCGTTCGTTGACGCGCAGCGCGTATGGTCCGCGACATCCGGAGGCCGGATTCGGCATGGGCCCGTACGGCGGCGTGGTCGACCCGCGCGCGCCGGGCACACCTGGCGCGGGCAGTGACACGCCTGACGGCAACTGGACGGCCCACCGTTACGTGGTGAACCATCCCGGCGGTATCGCGGCCGACACGGCGAATCTCGCGAACTATCACCCATACGACGTCGACAGTAACGACGATAAATACGCCACCTCGCGAGACATGAGCTTCCGTTCGGGCACGAAACTGCGCAGCCTTTTCGGCACCGGACGTTACAACCTCACTGACGACATCGTCCTCCGTGGCATGGCCACCTACGCCGTGCGCGACACGCGCAGCCAGAGCGCTGGATATCCTCTGCAGAGCGGGTCCGGCCGCGCGGACGGGCTGTTCATCGACCCCGCGAACGCGTTCAACCCGTTCCCCGGCTACGCCACGCCGTTCTTCCGGCGCACTACCGAAATGCCGCGTATGACCTGGGCGAAGAGCAAGGTGCTGCATGGCGACGCGGGTGCCGAGGGAACGTTTTCCTGGGCCGACCATACGTGGACCTGGGACGTCACCTACGCCTATTCCGAAACTCGCGCCAGCCGAACTACCAGCGGCAACATCGATCTCGTCGCCGCGAGGAAGGCACTCGGACCGACAACGGTGCTCGACGGCCGGACCGTGTGCGCCAGTGCGGCGGACCGTGCCGCGGGGTGCGTTCCCTGGAACATACTCGCCGGCCCGGGCGGCACGCCCGACGCCGTGTGGTCTTACGTGGGTTCCACCACCACGTCACGACAGACCACACGCACGAACGACATCATCGCGAACCTCACGGGCGGTTTGCTCGACCTGCCGGCCGGTACGCTGCGCGTGGCCGGCGGCATCGAGCACCGTAGCGACCACGGGCGTTACCAACCGGACCCGGCAGACTCCGCAGGGCTCACCACGCAGCTGGCCAGCGATCCGACCGATGGCGGCTACATCGCCAACGAGGCCTATCTCGAATTCGACGTTCCCTTGCTGACGGACCTCCCGCTCGCCCGCGAACTGGCGGTGAACGCATCCACCCGTTATTCGCATTACACAGCCTTCGGCGGCCGCACGAACGACAAGTACAGCATCCGCTGGAAGCCGTTCGACGATCTGCTGCTGCGCGCCACCTATGCCGAAGGCTTCCGCGCACCGACCGTCGCGGATCTTTACGCCGGGTCCAGCGAAACCTTCGAGAGTTTTCTCGACCCGTGCGACAGCGCCTACGGCGCCGCGGCGAGCGATGCCGCCGTGCGCGCGCGCTGCGCCGCAGCCGGCGTTCCCGGAAACTACCGGCAGGTGGATCAATCGGGGGCGCAGATCGCGTCGGCCACCGGCGGCCAGAATCCGACGGCGTTCCGGACAGGGGCGAATCCGACGCTGAAGCCGGAAACGTCGATCACACGCACGGCGGGGCTGGTATACAGCCCGTATTTTGCGGATGGACTCGACCTTACGCTCGACTACTACAAGGTCGACATCGCCGACGTCATCACGCCCATCCTCGCCGGCGACATTCTCAACTTCTGCTACGTGCGCAACGATCCCACCTGGTGCGGACGCTTTGCACGCGGCACGGACGGTCGCATCGCGTCCCTGGACGAAAGCCTCGCCAACCTCGGCTCCCTGCGCACCGAGGGTTACGACCTCGGCCTGCACTATCGCTTTCCCGAAACCAGGTACGGCGAATTCGCCGTGCTGTCGGATAGCACCTATCTCAAGGACTACACGCAGGTAAGCTCGCCGGGAGCGGCCCCGCGCCACCTTGCCGGTTACATGAACGGCGTGCAGGGACTCTACCGGGTGCGCTCCAATCTATCGCTCGATTGGTCGTGGCGCCGCTTCGGCGCCACGTGGACCACTCGGTACTTCTCCGGTCTGAAAGACTCCTGCTGGTCCAGCGATGTCGAATGCAATCGCCCGGACGAACTCAACGCGTTGACCGGTGTTACCGGCGTCAGCCGCAAGGGCGGCGTCGCGTTCCACGACCTGCAAGTGCGCTGGCAGGCGCCGTGGAACGGAAACTTCCGCGTCGGCGTGAACAACGTATTCGGCCGCAAGGGGCCGCTTTACTACAACGTCACCAGCGCCGGCGGCGGCAGCCCGCCCTACAACCCGGCGTTCGATATCGATCGCTACTACTACGTGGGCTATCAGCAGCGATTCTGAGTAATTTCGCAAAGTCTATGATTTTGCTATGATTTCTTGCGTCGGCGAAACCTTCGCTGTACTGTCCGATCACGTCGTGTTCACGTGCAGGGTCTTTGCGACGCGGGTGTCCCCACACCCGGACCCATACCCACACCGCGCCTAGGGCGCTACCCAGAAGCTGTACAGCCCTGTTGTGAAACAGGGTCAGGGAGAGTTTTGACCAATGACAAGCATGTTGAAGCGAACCGCGTTCGCCACGGCCGTCGCCGCCGGCCTCTTCGCCACCGCCACCCACGCGCAAAGCACCGTCGGCGATATCTATGGCAGCGCCAACGCGTCCCAAGGCATCGAGATCCATAACCTCGGCACCGGTGCGAAGCGGACAGTGACCGTGGGCGAAGACGGGCGCTACCGCGCCACGTCTCTGCCAGTAGGCAGTTATCGCGTGAACGTACAACAAGACGGCCGGACCGTCGCCAGCCGCGACATCAACGTGGTGGCCGGCCAGTCCGCGCAGGTGAACTTCATCGCGCCCGCGGACCAGAGCGACGCGCAGGCCCTGGACACCGTCACGGTCTCGGCTACCGCCCTGGCGGCTATCGACGTGGCATCCGTCGAATCGCGCACCAGTTTCACGGCCGACCAGCTCGACCGGCTGCCCGTGCCGCGCAATGTGGTGGACGTGGCTGCACTTACGCCGGGCACCGTGAAGGGCGACGAGGCCTTCGGGAACCTGCCCTCGTTCGGCGGTGCATCCGTCGCGGAGAACAGCTACTACGTCAACGGGTTCAACGTCACCAACCTCTACAACAATCTGTCGTTCGCCGAAGTGCCCTTCCAGGCGATCCAGCAGCTCGACGTGCAGACCGGCGGCTATGGCGCGCAGTATGGCTTCTCCACGGGCGGAGTGACCTCCGTGATCACCAAGCGCGGCACGAACGAATGGAAAGGCGGCGCCAGCTGGGTCTACACACCGGCCTGGGGGCGCGAACAGTCACCCACCACGCACACGAAGGACGGCAACCTCTACCGCACGTATCAGAAGGACAGCGATAACCGGAACGTCTACTCGGCCTGGCTCGGTGGGGCGCTGGTGAAGGACAAGCTGTTCTTCTACGGCATCTTCCAGTCCGAACGCCGAACGGAAACCACCTACCCCATCGCCACATCCTCGGCCGCGGCGCAGCGCAACACGCGTGACAACCCCTTCCACCTGATCAAGATGGACTGGAACATCGACGATGCGAATGTCCTGGAATGGACGTCGATGAACAACACGCAGCACACCACGAATCGTTACTTCGCCTCGTCGATCGATGAGAACGGCAAGCCCGCCACCGACGATTACCTCGGGCGCCGCCAACAGAAGACCGGCGGAGCCACCAACATCTTCAAGTACACCGGTTACATCAGCGACGACGTGACCTTGTCCGCGCAGTGGGGCAAGATGAAGAGCAAGAACTCCTCCGAATACATCAGCGCCGACGGCACCGTCACAAGGTACGACGGGAACATCGAAGGCGGGAACTCCGGCTGTCCATACATCATCGATCGGCGTTCCAGCACGCTCTCGGGGGCCACGAGCCCGATTCGCTCCTGCTACCTCAGCAGCCAGGTCGACCGCTTCGACGGCGAAGACCAGCGTAGGGCCTATCGCATCGATCTCGACTGGCGGATCGGGGATCACAGCCTCACGGGCGGTTACTCGCGCGAGAAATGGAATTCCGAAGCCGGGAAGAGCTATGCCGGCGGGGTGCTCTACTACTACCGTACGAACTCGGCGGGTGAGGACTATGTCACCCGTTACAACTTCCGCACGGGTGGCTCGGTGTCCGTGGACCAGACATCCTGGTACCTGCAGGACAACTGGCAGGTCACCGACAGCGTCCTTGCGTACATCGGCGTACGCAACGACTCGTTCGAGAACAAGAACGGTGCCGGGCAACGCTTCGTGCGCCAAGGCAACATCTGGCAGCCGCGTCTGGGCTTCGCATGGGATGTGTTCGGCGACTCCGCTACGAAGGTATTCGGCACAGCCGGCCGCTATTCGCTGCCCATCGCGGCCAACGTGGCGCTGCGTGCAGCCACCGCCTCGTATTACACGATGCAGAACTTCTCGTATTCGGGCATCGATCCGTCGACCGGTGCGCCGACGCTGGGCGACCCCACGGGCGACCGGGTCATCGTCAACGGCGCCAACGGCAGCACACCCCATCCGAGCTCGGTCGCATCGAAGGAACTCAAACCCTATTCGCAGGACGAATACATCCTTGGATTCCAACACCGCATCGTCAGCGACAACGCGTTCCTCAACGACTGGGTGGTCGGCGCCAAGGCCACGTATCGCAGGCTCAACAACGCCATCGACGACACCTGCGACTGGCGCCCGTTCTACGACTACGGCAAGTCCATCGGCCTGGATATGGACGTCCATGGCGATCGCTTCTCGCCGCCGCCCAGCACTCCCGGCTGCTTCATCTACAACCCAGGCAGCAAGGTGTCGGTCGACGTGGACCTCGACGGCAGCGGCATCCTGCACAACGTGACCCTTCCGGGCAGCATGTTCGGGCCCAAGGCCAAGCGTACGTACCAGGCGGTGACGCTGTCGGCGGAAAAGACAAGTGAGCGCCTGTACGTCAACGCGTCCTATACGTGGTCGAAGAACCGCGGCAACACGGAGGGCCTGGTGAAGTCCGACAATGGCCAGGACGACACCGGTACCACCAGTGCGTTCGACCATCCGGAGCTGATGATCGGTGCCAACGGCTACCTGCCGAACGACCGGCGGCACAGCTTCAAGGTCTACGGCGGCTACAGCCTGTCGCCGGAATGGTCCGTCGGCGTGAACGGGCTGCTCGAGTCGGGACGTCCGACCAGTTGTTTCGGCGGCGGCGAGGGAACCGTTGCCGGCATCCCTGGCTACAGCTCAGCGTTCTTCTACTGCGAAGGGAAAATCTCCGGACGCGGACGCGGCAAGCGCCTTCCGTGGACCTGGACGCTCAGCCCGAATGTTGTCTACACGCCGGCATTCGCGAAGGGCCTCACCATGCAGCTCGACGTGCTCAATGCATTCAACAATGCGAAACCGACCTACGTCTCCGAGGTAGCGGAAAACGGTGCCGACCAGACGTACTACGGCACGACGTACCGCGTACCGAAGAACTATCAGACACCGCGCTTCGTGCGCCTAATGGCGCAATACGACTTCACGCTGTAGCTCTGACGGGCCGCCCTCCGGGGCGGCCCCTCTTCCTGCTCAGAGAACCAGGGGGCGGTCGGGCAACTCGTTCTTGCGTGGATCCCCATTGCCGGGGAAATGCCTTGCGAGAAGTGCACCGGCTTCCGCCACGCCCGTCTGCACGGCTTCGCGGAAGTGGCCCTGCGCGAACTGGTCGCGCATGTGCGTGGTAATGGCTTCCCACTCGGAGGGCGCAACGACTTTTGCGATGCCGCGGTCGGCGACGATCTCGATGCGATGTTCCGAGAGCAACACGTAAAGCAGCACGCCGCAGTTTTCCTCGGTGTCCCACACACGCATATGGGAGAAAAGCATGGCCGCGCGGTCGCGTGCTGTGACGCCAGCCGCCACCGCGGAGAACGGCAGCCGCGACTCGATGGCCACCCGGAGTTCGCCGCGATGCCGGCCCTCGCCGTCCGCCACCGTCTTCGCAATGGCATCGAGCGCGGCCGCGGGAAACTGCCTGCCCATCTGGAACCAGGCGCCGAAAAGATTGGTCGCGATTCGTCCGATATCCATCACCAGTTCCCCGACGCGCCGCCGCCACCGAAGCTGCCGCCGCCGCCACTGAAGCCGCCTCCACCGCCGCCGCCGAACCCGCCGCCACCGAAGCCGCCTCCCCCGCCCCAGCCACCGAAGCCGCCCCAGCCGCCACCACCGATGGAGCGGCCGGCGCCGAGCGGAATGGCCATGAACAGGGCACCGGCGACGAGACCGAGCAGGCCGCCCAGGATCGAATGCAGGAACAGCCAGCCGATGCCACCGGCGACCACGCCCCCCAGCGGCATGCGCACGCCGAGCGGCGCCCGCCCGAGAATCCCGCGCAGGAAGATGGCGGCAAAAAGGAGCGGCACCAGCAGGTGACCGCCGCCACGGCGCTCGTGACTTTCGTCGGGTGCGACCGGTGGCGGCAGCGCCTCGCCCTGCACGATCTGCGTGATCGCGTTCAGGGCCTCGTCGATACCGCCGTAATAGTCGTTGACCCGCAGTTTCGGGGCCATGTATTCGCGAATGATGCGCGAGGCGATCGCGTCCGGTAACGCGCCTTCCAGGCCATAACCGACCTCGATGCGCACGCGTCGATCGTTCTTGGCAAGGAGCAACAGCAACCCGTCGTCGGGCCCTTCTCTGCCGACCTTGTTCGTTTCCGCTACCTTGAGCGAATAGCTTTCGAGATCGTCGGGCTGGGTGGTAGGCACCATCAGCACGACGACCTGCGCGCCCTTGCTCTTTTCCAGGGCGACAAGCCGCGCATCCAGCTGCGCAACCTGCTCGGCGGTCAGGGTGCCGGTGAGATCGGTGACGTGGCGCGTCAGCTTCGGCACGGGCGCGTCCGCCCGTGCCGCGAGGGGCGGCACGAGCAGCGTGACGGCAAGGAGCAGCGCTGCCGCGAATCCGCGCATCAGTGGCCGGCCGAGGAAGCCGGCGCCGGGGTGGAGCCGAAGTCCACGGTGGGCGCCGTGGAGATGGCCTTCTCGTTCTCGACGCTGAAGTTCGGCTTCACCTTGTAACCCATGACCTTGGCCGTGAGGTTGTTAGGGAAGGAGCGGATGAGCGTGTTGTAGCTCTGCACCGCGGCCACGTAGCGGTTGCGCGCGACCGTGATGCGATTCTCGGTGCCCTCGAGCTGGGCCTGGAGGTCGCGGAACGACCCGTCGGCCTTGAGCTGCGGATAGTTCTCGCTGACCACCATCAGGCGGGACAACGCGCTGCTGAGCTGGCCCTGGGCCGCCTGGAACTTGGCGAGGGCTTCCGGGTCGTTGAGCAATTCCGGAGTGATCTGCGTCTGCCCGACGCGGGCACGGGCATTGGTCACTTCGGTGAGCACCCGTTCTTCGTGCTGCGCGTAGCCCTTCACGGTGTTGACCAGGTTGGGCACCAGGTCGGCGCGGCGCTGGTACTGGTTCAGCACCTCGGACCAGGCGGCCTTCACCGCTTCGTCCTCGCGCTGGATGGCGTTGTAGCCGCAGCCGGAAAGGAAGGCGGCAAGCAGGACGAGGGCGAACGTGCGGACGAATGTCTTCATGGCGGCGGGTTCCGTGGAATGTGCCGCAACAACTTACCTTAAAAAAAGGTTCTTCGCGGAAGTTCCGGGTCGCTGCCTGGGGCCGCCGCTGGTTCGGGCGGTTTTGCGCAGAGCCTGCGGCTCGGACGGTGAGGCCCGAGCCTTCGGTGTCCACCCTCGCTGCTCAGACAGGTCCTCCGCGTTCGACAGGGAGGCCGCTCACGCGGCCGTGTACCTATGGGCCTACGGCCGCTCTCTTGTGCGGAACTCGCCTCGAGGGTGGACACCGAAGACTCCCCCGATAGCTGAGACGACTTGTTGGGAAAGCCGACCCGGCAACGCGCCCCCTCACCGTCGTGCCCGCGCAGGCGGGCACCCAGCGACTTACGCGCAGATTGCCGAAACAACAAACAGCGCGACCTCAAAAACAACACGCCGCCTCACCGCCCGACGCCAGCACCCGTCCCCCTCGCCGCGACGTCTGGAGTCGTAAGGTGCGCTGCGGGTAGGCCCGAAGGGGGCCGGCCTGGACGGCCGGCCGTCTTCGCCGAGGCAGGGATGCCGAGTCGAAGACCCCCGCCCGGACGCCCGGGTCCGCCGCGGCGCAAGCAATAAGACACTGCCGCGCAGCGGCCTCCTTTCCCCAAGGAACGACGCAAGTCTTCGCGGCGAAGAACCTAAAACAAGCGAGGCAGGAGGATCAGGACCCAGGTGACCACCACCATCACCATCAGCAGGAACACCGCTGCGGAGCCCATGTCCTTGGCCCGGCCCGCCAGTTCGTGGAACTCCGGGCTGACCTTGTCCACGACGGCCTCGATGGCCGAGTTCAGCAGTTCGGCCGACAGGACCAGCACCGGGAAAGTGATCAGCAGGATTTTCTCGATGGGTCCGTTGCCCAACCACAGACCGAGGGGCACCACGACCACGGCAAGCAGCACCTCGAGCCGGAACGAGGCCTCGTGCCGGAAACAGGCCCTGAGCCCCTGCATCGACCAGCGGAAGGCCGCGTAGATCTGGCGCGGCCCCCGCCGCTCGGTGGATGCCATGTCGCTCAGGCCGCCGGCACCGGTACGGGACCGGCGAAGAGGTGACGGGTGGTCGGGTTGCGTTGCGACATCGGGGCTGGGCCGGGGAATCGTGAACGGCCCGGTATGATGCCACAGGCCGGCTTCCGCCCGGCTTAGGCCCCCCGGCGCGGCGAATCGCCGCGCCCCTCTGGCGGCGCAGCACAACCGGGCCGACCATTTGTATTACGCTTGAACGGTTGTGACTCCGTTCAGGGTCACGGCGACGGGAGCCGGCTCCGCCGCGCTCGCTGTTTCCAATTGTCCGGAAAATACATGGCAATCCAGAACCCGCCCGTTTCACAGACCAAGTCCTTCAGCACCGTGTTCCTCATCGAGATGTGGGAGCGCTTCGGCTTCTACGGCATGCAGGTGCTGATGGTCACCTACATGGTGAAGAAGCTCGGCTTCGCCGATGTCGACGCCAACCTCGTCTGGGGCGCGGCTTCCGCGCTGATCTACGCCACCCCCGCCATCGGCGGCTGGATTGGCGACAAATTCCTCGGTTCACGCCGCACCATGCTCAGCGGCGCCGTGGTGCTGATGTTGGGTTACGCCCTCCTCTGGATCCCGACCAACAACGCTTACGCCCTGTACCTCGCACTGGGCGTGGTCATCCTCGGCAACGGCCTGTTCAAGCCCAATGCCGGCAACCTCGTGCGCAAGATCTACGAAGGCGACGAGGTCAAGATCGACAGCGCGTTCACCATCTACTACATGGCGGTGAACGTCGGCTCGACGATCTCGATGCTGCTCACGCCCTGGATCCGCGACTATGTCGGTGAACACTATGGCGACGCGCTGGGCTGGCATACCGCGTTCGGCGTCTGCTCCATCGGCCTCATCCTCGGCCTGATCAATTACTACTTCATGCGCCGCACCCTCGCGCACATCGGCTCGGACCCGGACTATCAGCCCCCGAAGGCGAAGAACATCCTGGGCGTGATCGCTGGCGGCATCGCCATCATCGCCGTCTCGGCGTACATCCTGCAGAACCAGGGCGTGGCGCAGCTTTGCGTCTACGCCGCCGGCGTGGTGATCCTCGGCATCTTCGTGCACCTGATCCGCTCCAGCGAGCCGGGCGAGCGCGCGGGTCTCATCGCCGCGCTGGTGCTCACGATCCAGACGATCTTCTTCTTCATCTTCTACCAGCAGATGTCGACCTCGCTGAATTTGTTCGCGCAGCGCAACGTCGACCTCTCCTTCGGGATCTTCGGCTTCGAGATCTTCCGGTGGATTCCGGAGCAGTTCCAGTCGCTCAACGCCATCTGGATCGTGATCCTCTCCCCGATCCTGGTCTGGATCTACAACTCGCTCGGCAAGCACGGGAAGGATTTCCCGGTTGCCGCCAAGTTCGCCCTCGGCTTCGCCGCCGTGGCCGCCGGCTTCTTCATGTATGGCCTGGGCGCTACCACGGCCGTGAACGGCGCGATCTCGTCGTGGTACATGGTGTGGGGTTACGGCCTCTATTCGCTGGGCGAAGTGCTGGTAAGCGGCCTGGGCCTCGCCATGATCGCCCGCTATGTGCCGGCGCGCATGGGCGGGTTCATGATGGGCGCCTACTACGTGGCCTCCGGCGTGGCGCAGTACATGGGCAGCGTGGTGGCCAACTTCGCGGCCATTCCCGACAACATCACCGATCCGCTGCAGTCGTTGCCGATCTATACCAGCCTGTTCAACAAGCTCGGCTTCGTGGGCGTGGGCTGCACGGTCATCGCCGTGGCGATGCTGCCGCTGATGAAGAAGCTGTCCGCCAACCACGCGCTGTCGACCTTGCCGCCGATACCGCCCGTGCACAACGAAGACCTGTAACACGGCTTAAGGGCCGCGCCGCGAGGCGCGGCCCTTAAGCCACGACGAGACCACGGTGAGCGACAACCTGCATATGCCATCGTCCCGCTCCGGTCCCTTCGCCCTTGCCCGCACCCTCGCCTGGCTGCGCCTTTGCGCCATCGCCGGCCAGAGCGTGGCCATCCTGACCTGCGTCACGCTGCTCAAGCTGGACGTACCGCTGCTGCCGCTCATGATCGGCGTGTGCGTGCTTGCCGTGTTTGCGGCCGCCGCCTCGTTCCGCCTGGGGATGCCCTGGAAGGTGAGCGAAGGCGAGGCGATCGTGCACATCGCCGCCGATACGCTGGTGCTGGGTTACCTGCTCTACTTCACGGGCGGTGCCGCCAATCCCTTCGTAACCCTGTTGCTGGTACCCATCGCCCTGTCCGCGGCGGCGCTTTCCGTGCCCGGGGTGTCGCTCGTGGCCATTCTCACCGGGGTGGCGTACGTGTTGCTGGTGCCCTATCACCTGCCGCTGCCGACGTTGGGCGACAAGAGCCAGGATTTCGACCTCTATGTGGCAGGCATGGGCGTCAATTTCGTCATCATGGCGATCCTCCTGGGCGTGTTCATCAGTAACCTGGCAAAGGCCATCCGCGTCCAGCAGGGCGAGGTGCAACGTGTGCGCGAACGTGCGCTGCGCGATGAAGGGATCCTGGCCATCGCCACGCAGGCGGCCGGTGCCGCGCACGAATTGAACACCCCCCTTTCCACCATGCGCACGCTGCTCCCGGAAATTCGCCGCGAACATGCGACGGACAACGCGCTGGGCGAAGACCTGCACCTGCTCGACGGCCAGGTGGAGCGCTGCCGGACCATCCTGCGCGAGATGGTGGCCTTCGGCCAGGCACAGCTGTCGCAGGTACCGGAGCGCCTCACGCTGGACGAGTTCGTGCACGTGTGCCTCGAGCGCTTCCAGTTGCTGCGACCCGAGGCGGACGTCACCGTCACCCTCGAACCGGGCGCCGGGCGCATCGCGCTGCGCTCGCCGCCGGGACTGCGCCACGCCCTCATCAACCTGCTCAACAACGCAGCCGACGCGTCGGCCCTGAACGAAAGCGCGGCGGTGCACCTGCGCATCGGTGTGGTGGAGCAGTGGCTGGAGCTCACGGTCACCGACGAAGGTCCCGGCTTCGACGAATTCGACGAGCTCGGCACGCTCGGCCTGTCGCAGAAGGCCACCGGCCTGGGGCTGGGTCTCGCGCTGGCCGAGGCCACGGCGGAACGGCTGGACGGCGAACTTGCCGCGAGCAACACCGGGCACGGCGCCGAGATGCGCCTGCGCTTGCCCCTCAGGGTCATTGGAGACTTCGCATGAACGACATCGCCCCACCGCCGGGCCGCCCCCTCTTGATCGTGGACGACGATGCCACCTTCGCCCGCGTTCTCGGCCGGGCGCTCACCTCCCGCGGCTTCGAGGTCATCAGCAGCGACAACGCCGACGACGCCCGCGCGCTGGCGCGGCGACATCAGCCGCGCTACTGCGTGCTCGATCTCAAGCTGGGTGACGAGAACGGCCTGCGGCTGATCCCGGAGCTGCAGGCCCTCGTCCCCGACATGCGGGTGCTGCTGCTCACCGGCTACGCCTCCATCGCCACCGCGGTGGAAGCGATCAAGCGCGGCGCGCACGATTACCTCGCGAAGCCCGTCGACGCCGACGCTGTGGTTCGGGCGCTGCTCGACGGCGACAGCGGCCCTGGCGACATCGACGACCCCGTGGACGCCCCTGATGCCCCCCTGCCGCTGCGCCGGCTGGAGTGGGAACACATCCAGCGCGTGCTTACGGAATGCGAAGGCAACATCTCGGAGACCGCACGCCGCCTTGGCATGCATCGCCGTACCTTGCAGCGCAAACTGAGCAAGCATCCCGTGCGCGAACGAACCGACGACCGATGATCCTGCGCAAACCTTTCCTATTCGCAGCCCTGCTTGTCGCCTCGACAGGTGCGCATGCGCACGACGGCATGTCCGGCATGGCGGCGCACGAGGCGCCGCTCGGCTTCGACGCCGCCATGGATGCGCAGGGACACCTGTGGGTGGTGGACACGGTGGGCGAGCACGTGCGCGCGCGCCGGTCCGACGACATGGGCCGCAGCTTCGCGACCTCGACCATCGTCAATCCCGTGGGCGAGCCGCTTTACGCCGAAGGCGAGAACCGGCCGAAGATCGCGCTGGGTCCCAAGGGGGAGCTCTACGTAAGCTGGTCGCAGCCGCGAAAGCTGCCGTGGACCGGGTTCGTCCGCTTTTCCCGCTCGCTCGACGGCGGCGCGCACTTCGACGAACCGAAGACGGTGCATCGCGACACCGCGGAAATCACCCACCGCTTCGACTCGCTTGCCGTCGACGGCAAGGGCGACGTCGTCGTCGCATGGATCGACAAGCGCGACCTCGAAGCGGCGAAAGCCCAGGGCAAGCCCTATCTCGGGGCCGCCACGTACTACAGCTGGTCGACCGACCGCGGCGCGACCTTCGCGCCTGAACGCAAGATCGTCGACCAGAGCTGCGAGTGCTGCCGCATCGCGCTGGCGCGCGCGCCGGACGGCCGCATCGATGCCTTCTTCCGCGCGATCTATGGCGACAACATCCGCGACCACGCCTATGCCACGTTGCCCATCGGTGGTGAAACTCCGAACGTGCAGCGCGCCACCTTCACCCAGTGGCATATCGAGGGCTGCCCGCATCATGGCCCGTCGCTGACCATCGACAGCTCCGGCGCGCGTCATGCGGTATGGTTCAGCGCGGCCGGCGGCGCCGCCACCATCTGGTACGGACAACTCCGCCCCGGCCGGGAACCTGCAAAACTGGCGAAAGTGGCGGGCGCCGGCGCATCGCATGCCGACCTGATCGCGGACGGCAAGCGGGTGTGGATCGCCTACCACCAGATGTCGGCGAAAGGCCTCGATCTCATGCTGCGCGAGTCCGACGATGGCGGCAGCACCTTCGGCGAACCCCGGGCGATCGCACACACGAACGAGGCGTCCGGCTGGCCGAAGCTGGTGCTCTGGCAGCATCGCGCGTTCGTGGCATGGAACCCGAACGGGGAATTCCGCCTTGTGCCGACGGAGGCGCTGTAATGCGGCGCCTCGCCCTCGCCTGCGCGCTTTCGCTGGGCGCAGTGGCGTTGCCGGCCTTCGCCGGGGCGCCGCAAGCCCTCGGCACGGAAGACGTCGCGGCGCTGGTGGCCTCGCCGGCGAAAGGTGCACGGCTCGTCGCCATCTGGTCGCTGGACTGCGCGTACTGCGAGCAGAACCTTTCCATCCTGCGCGCTTACCAGCGCGACCACCCTGATGTAGACCTGGTCTTCGTTGCCACCGACCCGGTGAGCCAGTCGGCTGCTCTGGAAGCGCGCCTGAAAGCCGCGCAACTGGACGGTGTGCCGTCCCGCGCCTATGCCGAATCGACGCCTGACCGGCTCAACTTCCTGATCGACCCGGCCTGGGGTGGCGAGACGCCGCGAACGCTCGTCATCAAGGCGGACGGTACGCGCAGGGCTTACAGCGGCGCGTTGGACTTACCGCGCCTGGAAAAGCTTCTGCGTTGAGTCGTCCATGGGCGCCGTGCAAGGCGCCCTTGTAGGTCAGGATTCCACAGGCTGCGGATGCGGGAAACGCACACTGGCGATGCGATTCGCACCCGGCAGCGAGCGCAGTTCGAGCGGCCACTGGAAGCGATCGGACAGCCGGCGCGCGATGGCCAGGTCGAAGCCATGGCGATCCACGGACGCATGCCGTCGGCTGCCCGCCTCCGGCACGTCCAGCGCCGGGTTGATCACGCTGACGCTGCCCGGCATGACGGTAACCATGATCGTGCCCTGGTCGGTCTGCTGCAGCGCGTGCCGGATCAGTTGCCCGCACAGTACGGCGAACACCCGGGGCGACGCGTGCAGGGCGAAGCTCGCCGGTTCATCGAGTACAAGCTCGACCGGGCGGCCCGCGATCAGTTCTCTCGCGTAATCCACTTCCTGACGGAGCACCGTGTTCACCACGAAGTCCTCCTCCGCAAGGCCCTGATCGGACTCGCGCGAGAGGATGAGGAATGCCTCGACCAGTGCCTCGAGTTCGCGTGTGGACCGGCGGATACGCTCCAGCGACCGGTAGCCCACATCGGAGAGCTCCGTCTCGTCGGCCAGCATGTCCGAGGACATCTTGATGACGGTCAGCGGACTCCGCAATTCGTGGCTGGCGTCGCGGGTGAAATTGCGTTCGCGCTCGCTGTAGCCTTCGATGCGACTGGCCAGCCCGTGCAACCCCCGGATCAGCGACGAGACGTCCCCGTCGGAGTGCTTTCCGCCCTCGCGGTCGAGGCCCGCCATGTCCGGCTTTTCCGGATCCCAATCGTTGAGGAGACGCGCCAGCGCCGCCACGGGAATCCACTCGCGCGACACGGCGATCCAGGCGAGTGCGCCCGAACACAGCATGATCGCGATCGCCGCACCGATGGGCGCGACATTGTTCGCGGCCATGAGCGACGCGGTGATCATGACGATCGTCTGGAGCGCGAAGACGACGGCGACGCGTGCGCGGAACGAGCCGCGCCGACGCCGTGTACCCTGCGATGACCTACCTTCCATCGATCAGACCCGATGCTGCTCCCGCTTCATGCCGTCTGCGACGCGGCGACTTCGGAGTCGAGGTCCGCCAGACGGTATCCAGCGGAGTGGATGGTGTGCAGCAGGGGGCGGTCGAACGGCTTGTCGATCACGCGGCGCAGGTTGTACAAATGCGAGCGTAGCGTGTCGGAATCGGGAAGCGTGTCGCCCCAGATCTCCCGCTCGATGTCGCGGCGGCTGACGACCCGCGGCGATTCGCGCATGAGGATGGCAAGCAGTTTCAGGCCGATCGGCGATACGGTGAGCTCCTGGCCACCGCGGGTCAGGCGCAGGGTAGCCGTGTCGAGGGTCATGTCGCCCACATTCAGCACTTCCGAGGAGACCTGCCGGCGATCGCGGCGAATCAGCGCGCGCAGGCGGGCTTCCAACTCGCGCACCTCGAAGGGCTTCACGAGGTAGTCGTCGGCACCTGCCTCCAGGCCCACCAGCTTGTCTTCCAGGGTGTCCCGCGCAGTGAGCATGAGCACCGGCGTGGACTTCTTGCCGTCCTTGCGCAGCTTGCGACAAACGTCCAGGCCGTCCATGCCCGGAAGCATGAGATCGAGGACGATGACGTCATAGCTGTTGGAAACGGCAAGGTGCAGGCCACTGACGCCGTCGGCGGCGTAATCCACCGAATAGCCGCGGCGTTCCAGGAATTCGCCGACCATTTCGGCGATCTGGCGATTGTCCTCGACGAGAAGGATCAGTCCAGCCTGTTCGTCGCGTGTGCTCATCTGCTCAACTCCTCTGGTGATTCACAAATGTGAAGAGTTAACGGCCGGGCCGGTGAGAGCAGCGTGAAGACCGAAAACGATGTTCATTGTGCGGACGAATACGTGGACGAAGCGTCGTTTAACGCAGCATCGGGCTAAGCGCTTTCCACACATTCTCCGCCACCCGCGGTTCGCCGGCGGCCGTCGGATGCAGGCCGTCGTCCTGCATGAGGGACGGATCGAGCGCCACGCCGTCGAGCAGGAACGGAACGAGCGGCACCCCGTGCTTCTTCGCGGCGTCCGCGTAAATCTTGCGCAAGCCGTCCCGGTATTGCGGCCCGTAGTTCACCGGCAGTTCGATCCCGAGGAGGAGCACCTTCGCTCCGGCGTTCTTTGCCGCCTCGATCATGGCGTCGAGGTTGGCGGCCAGCTGCGTCAGCGGCAGGCCCTGGAGGCCGTCGTTGGCGCCCAGTTCGAGTACCACGACGCCCGGGCGCTGTTTCGCCAGCAGCGCAGGCAGGCGGTTCTTGCCGCTCAGGGAGGTTTCCCCGCTGATGCTGGCATTGACCATCGTCCACGGCGTCGCCATCTTCGAAGTGCGCGCGTCCAGCAGACGCACCCACCCGGCTTCCACCGGAATGTTGTGCGCCGCCGACAACGAGTCCCCGAGCACCAGCACTTTGCGCGGCGCCTCCGCCGCGGAGGCGATGGCGCACCAGACGAACAGCAACAGGACCAGGCAACGACGCATGAGCGATTCTTCCAGTGTTCTTCTCGAAGTGGCGGATGTTAGCAAGTCGGTTTTCGGACCGGAGGGGCGGCTGGACATCCTGTCCGGGGTGAACCTGCGGGTGGCGGCTGGCGAGAGCTTCGCCATCGTCGGGGCTTCCGGCTCGGGCAAGACCACCTTGCTGGGACTGCTTGCCGGGCTCGACGTGCCCACCGCCGGCAGCATCCGGCTCGACGGACAGGCCCTGGAGAGCATGAACGAGGAAGCCCGGGCCGCGGTACGGCGCCGCCTGGTCGGCTTCGTGTTCCAGTCCTTCCACCTACTCCCGGCCCTGACGGCGGAGGAAAACGTGATGCTGCCGATGGAACTGGAGGGCGACGACTCGGCGCGGGAACGAGCGCACGCGGCCCTGGACGCGGTGGGCCTCGGCGCCCGCCGGAGGCACTACCCCGCCCAGCTCTCCGGCGGCGAGCAGCAACGCGTGGCCCTGGCGCGGGCTTTCGTGCATCGCCCACGCATCCTTTTCGCCGACGAGCCCACCGGCAACCTCGACCAGCACACGGGCGAACACGTGGGCGATCTGCTGTTCGAGATGAACCGGCAGCACGCGACCACCCTCATCCTCGTGACCCATGACGCCCGCCTGGCCGCACGTTGCGCCCGTTCGGCCGAGTTGCACGAAGGCCGCCTCGGGGTGCCCGCGTGAACGTCGCCCGGCTCGCTCTCCGCACGCTGCGCCGCGAATGGCATCTGGTCGAATTGCGAACGCTGGCCGCGTCGCTCGTCCTCGCAGTGATCGCCCTCGGCGTCGTCGCCACCCTGTCCACGCGCATCGAACGCGGCATCCTCGCCAGCGCCGCCGAACTCATCGGCGGCGACCTCGGTGTGAGCGCTCCGGCGCCGCTGCCGGACGCGATGCTGCGCTCGGCGCAAGCCGACGGACTGACGGCCACCCGGGGCGCCGCGTTCCGTAGCGTGGCTTTCGTCGGAGACCACAGCCAACTGCTCGACGTGCTCGCCACGGACGGTGTCTACCCCCTGCGGGGCACACTGGAGGTGCGGGACGCCGACGGGCACGACCGGGTGGCGCACGGGCCGCCGCGCGGACAGGTGTTCCTGGACCACCGCGCCCTTGTTGGCCTGGGCATTCGCCCCGGCCAGACCGTCCAGATCGGCGGGCGCGACCTCGTGGTGGCCGCCGAACTCCTGCGCCAGCCCGACGGCGGCGAACTCTTCGCGCTGGCACCGCGCGCGCTCATGAACCTCAACGACGCCGATGACGCCGGCCTGTTGTCCGTGGGCAGCCGTGCACGCCATCGCCTGCTGGTATCCGGCCCTCCGGCTTCGGTCGCCGCGTGGCGCGGCGACCTCGAAGGCCGCTCCCTTCCTGCCGGCGGCGAACTCATCACGCCCGAAAAGATGCAGGAGCGGATGCGCACGGCATTCGATCGTGCCAGCGCCTTCCTCCGCCTCACCGCGCTGCTGTCCGCCCTGCTGGCTGGCGTCGCCATTGCGCTGGCCGCCGCGCGCTACGCGCGCCGCAAGGCCGGCGAGGTCGCGCTTCTGCGCGCCCTGGGCACGCCCCGCCGTCGCGTGGCCGCACTGCTTGTCACGACCCTGGCCGCGCTGGCTCTGCCCGCCGCCGCCCTCGGCATGGCCATCGCGCTGGGCCTGGCGCAAGGCGCGTGGTACTTCGCACGCCAACTGTTCGACAACATCCCCACGACCCTGCCGCTCGGGCCCGCGTTCGCGGCGGCCGCCATGGGTCTCGCCGTGCTCGCCGGCTTCGCCCTGCCACCGCTCGTGCGCCTGGCGGAGGTGCCACCGGTGGCCGTCTTCCGCGAATCCATGCAGCGGCGCGTGCGCCGGTTCGACGTCCTCTACCTCGTGCCGCTGGTCACCGCCGTACTGCTGGTGTGGGTACAAAGCGACTCCGCGAAACTGGCGGGCATCCTGGCGGCCACCCTCGCCGGCGTGGCCGTCGTGGCCGCGCTCCTTTCCGCCCTGCTGCTGGTGATCGCGCGGCGCGTGGCGCCCGGCGCGCATCCGGCGCTCCGTCTGGGCCTGGCGGCGCTCGCCCGCCGGCGCGGGCTTTCGCTCGTCCAGGCAACGGCTCTCTCGCTGGGGCTGTGCGCCCTGCTCCTGCTGGCCGTCGTCGCGCCTTCCCTGCTCGAAGGCTGGCGGCGCGAGCTGCCGGCCGATACGCCCAACTGGTTCGCGCTGAACCTCCAGGACGACCAGCGTGAGGCGTTTACCAGGGCGCTCGGCGACATGGGTGCCACGCGAACCAACATGATGCCCCTTGCCGTGGGCAAGCTCACCGCCATCAACGGAAAACCGATCGACAGCATCGCCTTCGCCAACGATGACGCGAAGGATTCGGCGGACCGTCAGCTACGCCTGTCGTGGGCCGCCGAGCTGCCGCCCTCGAACCAGGTGGTGGAAGGCACGTGGGCGGGCCCGGCGCCTTCCCAGCCCGAGGTATCCGTCGACACCTCGTGGCGCGACCGTTACCAGTTGAAGATCGGCGACACGCTCAGCTTCGAAGTGGGCGAAGGTACGTTGGACGCGAAGGTGAGCAGCGTGCGCAAGGTGGACTGGAGCTCGTTCCGCGTGAACTTCTTCCTCATGTTGGATCCTGCGCATGCGGACCAGTTACCGCATACATGGCTGACCAGCTTCTACCTTCCGCGTGGACGTGGCGATCAACTGGCGAAGGTATCGCGCGACTTCGGCAACCTGAGCCTGATCGACGTCGACGCGCTGCTCGACCGCGTACGCGAGATCGTCGACCGCGTGGGCGGTGCCGTGCGCTGGGTGCTCGGCTTCAGCCTGCTGGCCGGCGCGCTCGTGCTTGCCGCGGCGCTGGCGGCAAGCGCGCAGGAACGACGCAAGGAAGCCGCCTTGCTGCGTACGCTGGGCGCCACGCGGGCACAACTTCGCGCCGCGGCGGCCTGCGAGTTCGCCTTGCTCGGCCTCGTCGCCGGCCTGACCGCGGCGCTTGGCGCCCTGGGCGCCGGCCTGTGGCTGGGCAACGCGGTGTTCCGCATCGAGAACTTCGTGCCGCCCCTATGGCCGCTGATCGGTGCCGCGGCGCTGGCCGCGTTCGTGGTCATGGCGATCGGTCTGTTCGGCACACGCAGGGTCGTGCGTACGTCGCCGATGGCATTGTTGCGCGAGGGGTGAGGCGCTCCCCGCAGAGCAGTCAGCTTGCGCCCTCGGTACGCATGTCCAGCGACATCACGATCGCGTCCTCGCGGCCGCCCCTTGCCGGGTAATACGAGGGGCGACGCCCTATCTCGGCAAAACCGAGCGAGTCGTAAAGCGTCTTGGCGACGGGATTGGACGGACGCACCTCCAGGAAGATGCGTTCCGCGCCGTACCAACGGGCGAGATCGATGAGGCGGCGCATCATGCGGCGGCCGTAGCCCAATCCGCGATGGGCGTTGCCGATGCACACGTTGAGTACGTGCGCCTCACCGGCGGCCACCGAAAGAATGCCGTAACCGGCGATCTCGCCCTCGTGCAGGATGACCCAGCAGTTATGGCCTGCCTGGAGGCAGTCGCGAAAAATACCCGCGCTCCAGGGAAACTCGTACGAGGCGTGTTCGAGGGCCACTACGGCGTCGAGGTCGTCGCGACGCATGGCGCGAATCTCGGTGGACGGACGTGCCACGGCGACCATCGGGTCAGGCTCCGCGCAGGGTGGGTCCAAGGGTACGGAGTCCATTCCAGAGGCGGCGCTTCGCCGCCGGGTCCGTGAGGATCGCTGCCGGCGTATCGACCAGCACGATTTGCGCGGCACTCAATACCGCCGCCGGAAGGTCGCGGCCCAGCGCCCTCGCCTGCGCCTCGCCGAAGACGATGTAGGCCTTGGCGACAGGAATGTCCCCCAGCCCGCGCTCGCCGGCTTCCAGCCGCGCGGCGCGGCCGGTTGCCGGACCACAGGCACGCAAGGCGCGGCCCACGAGGTCCAGTTCCCGCGCGCTGGCTCCTGCGGGAAGCACCACCACGCAGCTCGTCTGTACCGCGGCCACGGCGTCGTTTGCCGGGGCAGCCTCCATCACGGACGCCACCGGTCCGGTGCGCAGCCGCCAGGGCGTGATGCCCATGACCTTGAGCAGGCGCTGGCGGCGGTCGGGAGCGGCAGCCACGAATTACTCCGGCACCCTTGCACGGCGGGCGCGACGCCGCCGCGTGGCGCGCCCCCAAAGGGTCATGACCGGGCCCGACACCGTGTAGATGACCGCCACCGCGAACAATACGCGTGCCGTGTCGACGAGCAGCAGCACCACGATCAGCACGGCGGCAATGAGCCAGATGAAGGGAACGCGATCGCCCTTTGGCCAGGCCTTGAAGCTGAAGTAGCGTACGTTGCTGACCATCAGCAGGCCCGCAATCACCGCCAGCGGCATGGCGAAGAACGCCACGGACGGGCCGGGAATGTCGAACTTTTCCATCGTCCAGACGAACGACATGCAAAGACCGGCCGCCGCCGGGCTTGCCAGACCCTGGAAATAGCGCTTGTCGGCCACGCCCACCTGGGTATTGAAGCGCGCGAGCCGCAACGCGGCGCAAACGGCGTAGATGAAGGCCGCCGCCCAACCGATCTTCCCCCACACCTGTCCGTAGGCGGCCAGCGAGGAAAGGGCCCAGGTGTACATGACGAGCGCCGGCGCCAGGCCGAAGCTGACCAGGTCGGAAAGCGAATCGTACTGGACGCCGAATTCGCTCTGGGTATTGGTGAGTCGCGCGACGCGCCCGTCCATGCCGTCGAGGATGCCCGCCACGAACACCGCCAGCGCCGCCACTGCGTAATGCCCGCCGATGGCGGAGACGATCGCGTAGAAACCGGCGAACATCGCGCCTGTCGTGAACAGGTTCGGAAGCAGGTAGATGCCGCGATGACGCGGCGCCCGGACTTGGATCGGATCGCTCATGGGCCATTCCGTGACATGGGCGGCCAGTGTAGCCCAAGGGACCCTCTGATGAAGCGTCAGTCCGCCCCCTCGCGGAACCGGGACCTGCGTCGCTTGCGCGGCTCGATGCCGGGTGATACTTGTTTCCGACCCACCTTCCGCCGGATGGCCTCGCATGCGCCGAATCGTCACCCTTGCCGTCTTGCTCTCGGCCTGCTCGCTGGCTTTTGCCCAGGCATACAAGTGGAAGGATGCCCAGGGCGTCACGCATTACGCCGATTCGCCGCCGCCCGCGGGAACCAGATACGACAAGGTCAAAACCACCGGCAGCGTTGTCCCACCGGCCGGCCAGACGCCGCCGCCGCCACCCGCCAAGGCGGAGCCGGAAAAGGCGTCTGCCGGGCCGACCGCCGACACCCCGGAGAACCGCGCCAAGCTCTGCGCCACGTTGAAGTCCAACATGGAAACCCTTGCGAAGCCGCAGCAGGTTTCGGTGGACGACGGCAAGGGTGGCCAGGTCCCGCTCGACGACGCCGGCCGCAAGCGCCAGATCGAAACCACGCAAGCCCAGATGACGCTGTACTGCAAATAGGTGCCTGTCGGTACGGGGCGGTCTGGGAAAACCACCTATAATCCCGCCTTTATCGTACGGACAGCTCGCCGATGCGCCTCAGCAAGTTTCACCTCGCCACCGTCAAGGAAGTCCCCGCCGACGCGGAAATCGCCAGCCACCAGCTGATGCTGCGCGCCGGCATGATCCGCAAGCTCGCCTCCGGCCTCTATACGTGGACGCCGCTCGGCCTGCGCGTGATGCGCAAGGTCGAGAACGTGGTCCGCGAGGAAATGGTTCGCGCGGGCGCGGTGGAAATGCTGATGCCGTCGGTGCAGCCGCGCGAACTCTGGGAAGAGACCGGTCGCTGGGAAAAATTCGGCGGGCAACTGCTGAAGATGAAGGACCGCAAGGAACAGGATTACTGCTACGGCCCCACGCACGAGGAGGTCGTAACCGACTTCGCGCGCAACGAGCTGAAAAGCTACAAGCAGCTGCCGCTCAACGTGTTCCAGATCCAGACCAAGTTCCGCGACGAGATCCGCCCCCGTTTCGGCGTGATGCGCGCGCGCGAGTTCCTCATGAAGGATGCCTACTCGTTCCACCTCACGCCGGAATCGCTCGGCGAGACGTACGAAGTGATGTACACGGCGTATTCGCGCATCTTCACCCGTCTGGGGCTGGAATTCCGCGCGGTGGATGCGGACACCGGTGCGATCGGCGGCAGCGCCAGCCATGAGTTCCAGGTGCTGGCCGACGCCGGCGAAGACGCCCTCGCCTTCTCGGACGCCTCGCCCTATGCTGCGAACATCGAGAAGGCGGAGGCCGTCGCGCCGGCCACCGAGCGCCCCGCGCCCACAGCCGCCCTGACGCGGGTCGACACGCCCACGCAGCGCACGATCGAGGAAGTCAGCACCTTCCTCGGCGTGCCTGCCACGCACGTGGTGAAGACAATCCTCGTCCGCGGCCACGAAGGCCTCGTCGCTCTTTGCGTGCGCGGGGACCATGAGATCAACGAAGTGAAGGTCGCGCACCTTCCCGAGATGCCCGACGAGTCCGAACTGGCCAGCGAAGCGGACATCCTCGCCGCCACCGGCACGCGCCCCGGCTTCATCGGTCCTGTGGGGCTGCCCGAATCGATTCCCGTCATCGTCGACCGCAGCGCCGCGGTGCTGGCGGACTTCGTGTGTGGCGGCAATCAGGACGGCACGCATTACACCGGCGCGAACTGGCAGCGCGACGCGCGGATCACGCGTGTGGCGGACATTCGCAAGGTGGTCGATGGCGACGCCTCGCCCGACGGCAAGGGCACCATTCGCCTCGGCCGCGGTATTGAGGTCGGGCACATCTTCCAGCTCGGCCAGAAGTATGCCGAAGCCATGGGCGCCGGCGTGCTCGATGACCAGGGCAAGATGCGCACGATGTACATGGGCTGCTATGGCATCGGCGTCAGCCGTATCGTCGCGGCGGCCATCGAGCAGCGCCACGACGATGCCGGCATCGTGTGGCCCGAAGCCATGGCGCCCTGGCGCGTGGCGGTATGTGTGATCAATCCGAAGAACGATGCGACAGTGTCCGAGGCAGCCGAATCGCTTTACCAAGCCCTGTCGCAGGCGGGGATCGACACTGTGCTGGACGATCGGGGTCTCCGCCCCGGCCCGATGTTCGCCGACATTGAACTGATCGGTATTCCGCATCGCGTTGTGGTGAGCAGCCGCGGGCTCGAGGCCGGCACGTTCGAGTACCGCGCCCGCACGGACTCCGAAGCGCGGAACGTGACCCGCGAGGACCTGTTCGCCCTGCTGGGCTAACGCTGTTTGGGCCGATCCCCCACCACTTCCGGCACGTTCGGAGGTGGTGGGGAGCGAGTTCTACGGCATCACCTCGCCAGATAGCGAGAGATTCCGATCAACTGCATCGCGGTGGGCTGTTCGCGAACATTTGGCATGGCGTGTTCGGGCTCCCAGACCATGTCCCCGAGATTCGAACCTTGAGCTACCCGGCTCGCTCCGGAAAAATCGAAAACGCTACCCGATACGAGGTATCGCCCCTCCTCGTCTATCTGGAGGCTCGTCATGATGTCGAAAACGCCTTCGGGCTTCATTTCCGTCACGAGACCTTCGACGCCGAAGCTTCGATCGGGCGTTCCATCTACGTTGAATCGCCTAAGAGTTGTTGGGCCTTGGGTTCCGAAGACCGCGCCCAACGAAACGATTTTCCCGTCCGTCTTTTGAATCGCGACGTTTTGCTCGGAGTTTGCTCTCCCCTCGAGGGGAAGGAGAAGGGGTTTGCCATCGTTGAAGGTCGCGTCAAACCCGGAACCATCCGGCTCAACACGCGCCATCAGTCCGATCTGCGAGCCGGGTAATCCCGCCGAACCGACTATGACGATCTTGTTGTCGTCCTGCACGCCAATCTTGTTTACCTGATTGCTATCGGGATTAGTGGGGACCGTGAAGTAAAAATGCCCCCCTGCGCCGAAACTGGGATCCGGGTTGCCGTTCGGGTCGTAACGCGACAGCATGCCCCCGCTGCGGCCGAGGCCACTCAACAACAATTTGCCATCGGCGAGCACCTTTACATCCCAAAGCGACGATCCCTGCGGAAACTCGTAGGACACGCCCTCAGAACCGAATGCCTTGTCCAACGAGCCATCAGGATTCAAGCGCAGCAGGCCGTTGTCAGCCCGCATGCTACCGGGGCCATAGCTCGATCTGATGGCACCAACGATCTTTCCATCCGGCTGCACGGCCATGCGCCTTGCCTGATCGAAAGGAGTCAGCGGAAGGTCGATCTCGACGACGCCATCATTGCCGAATGTGGCATCGAGGTCTCCATTCGGAAGAAGGCGGGCATATATCAGCGTGCTGGTCTCGTCGGGCCGCATTGCGTCACCCGCCAACAGCAACATGTCATCTTTCAGCACCAGATGATCGCGCAGGACCCATTCGCGGCCTAAACCAAGATCCGTCTGCTTTATTCCACTCTCGCCAAAGGTGGGATCCAGCACACCGTCAGGCAAATGCCTTACCAGCGACACGCGGCCGAAGCCCCCGATTCCCACCGAAAGGATCTTTCCATCGGAAAGCAATTTCGAAGAACCATTGAAGTGGTCATTGACCAACAATCTGACGTGGCCGTTGTCTCCGAATCTAAGGTCCGGACTACCGGCATACTTTTGCGTATCCATCGACATTCCCTCCGTGAATTCGGGAGACACGCTCTCCCGAGATGGACGGGCAGCATAGGCGCATGTCTCGGACGAAATCGATCTATTGGGAGCGACGGCGTAGCAAGGATGCAATGCAGAATCGGCATTTGCGAGAAGCGTCGTCGACGTGTCGGGCATATTACCGTGGTTGCCCGGCCCGGAAGGGTATCGATCCTGCACCGCGACGGCACTCGCCGACACTACGCTCATGACGCCACTCGCCGTTACCGTCGCGAGGCGTTTACACACCCGTTGGATCCGCGGGCTACCGTCGCCCACATCGGGACAAAATGCTTTTCTCATGACTCTCCCTTCATGTGTTTATGAGCTGTTCGACGTCGTCGCAAGACCGACGAGCCTGTGCCACGCGATTCAGCCAGATCGGACGCGCAGCGTCCAAATTTGCCGACGCCACCCGAGGAGATTGGCACGTTGACAGGCACTCAATCCACGCGAAAAATCTGAAAAAATCTGCGGAATTTCTGAGCCGCTGACGCGGTCCGTGGGGACGCCGGCGCGGCATCGGCTCTTCGTTTTCCTCAGGCGTCCGCAGCCGAAGTGGCATGACGCCATCGATGCTCCGATCAACATCGGCAGTCAACAACGTCGAAGAGAAGCCTATTGCAATAGGCTTCCAACTCAATTCCTGTAGGCAAATATCGTTATGTAAAAGCAGAGATATGCGGCGCCGACAGATTGCCGACGCCGGGGCAGTTCAGGCTGACATAGCGGGATTAATTGGGCACAATCTCCACTCGCTCATACAGCAGCGAGTCGTGGGTCGATGGGGCCCTGTTCATTACTACCGAAACACGCGGAGTGGCCAATGGCAGTCGATATCAAGAACCTCAACCAGAATCAGCTGAATGAGCTGATCGCCAAGGCGCAGGCCCGGCAGAACGAACTGCGCAAGGAGAAAGTCTCCAAGGTTCGCGAAAAGATCAATGCGCTGCTCAAGGCCGAGGGTGTCACCCTCGACGACGTATTCGGCAACCGCACGCCGAAAGCGCGCCGCGCCGGAGCCACCGGCACCGCGCTTGCCGCGAAATACCGCAATCCCGCCAATCCCGAGCAGACCTGGTCCGGCCGCGGCAAGCGCCCGAACTGGTTCAACGATGCATTGAAGGCCGGGAAGAAGGAAAAGGACCTGCTGGTCTGATCTGATTTCGTGGGAGCCGCTTCGGCGGCTCCCACATTTCAAAGGGAACGTCGCGGAGCGACGATGAGGTCGCCGAAGAGCAAGCCAGCTACGAGCGACACGAGCAGTGTGATGCCCAGCAGGCCGGTGTCCATACCGAGCGACGCGTCGCGGTCGAGCAGGTAGGACACGCTGCGGAAACTCACCGAGCCAGGCACCAGCAGGATGATGCCCGGCTCGCGCACCACCGCCCCGGGCATGTGTGCGTAACGCGCATAGACATTGCTCAGCGAGCTCAACAGAAGCCCGCCCACGAACACGCCGAACGGCGCGCCCGGCAGGGACCCTGAAATGCTGCCGCCCCACGCGGTGGCGAGGTAACCCAGCACCACCGATGCCATCACCACCGGCCAGGTGCGCGGAGCCGCGCGGAACAGGATGGCGAACGAAAACGCGCCGAGGATCAACGACGGCCAGTCGGCCCACGACGGCAACGGCGGCAGTGCATAGTTGCGCGGCACGACGCCGAGGGCCTCGCAAAGCTGGCTTGCCGCCACCGTACCGAACGTGAGTTTGAGCAGCGTGGCGACGGCGCCACCCATGCGGGCCACGCCCGACACGAGGTGCTGGCTGGAAATCTCGCGCACCGCCGTGGTGAGTGCCATTCCCGGCAGGAGCACGATGAGGCTGCCGAGGATCACCGACTTCAATGCCAGCGGCACGACGTACGCGCTGACCACGGTGGCGATGACGGTCGCCACCATGGCGCTGATGGCTTCGCTCGCTGCTGAAAGCTGCGGGCGACTTGCCGAAGCTACCGTGATGAGACCGATGATGACACCGATGACGCCGGCGGTAACGAGGTCGGGCCACGCGCTGTGCAGCAGCAGCGCCACGACGCTCGCTGCGCAGAGCCCGTAGCTGGCGATGACGCCGAGCTGGGCGCGGAAGGTGTCCGGTGCGCCGAGCTTGCGCAGGAGATGGAAGCCTTCGCGAAGTTCCATCTCGCCATCGATGACGGCGTCGGCGATGCGGTCGGCTTCGCAAAGGCGTGCCAGGTTCACGTCGCCGGGGGGCAGGCGCATGACCTGAGTGACCTGGGCCACACTCTCCTCGCCCTGCCCCAGATCGGCGAAGGACACGATGATGGCCGTGGGGCTGGACCATACGTCGGCGGACAGGCCGAGCCGTTGCGCCGAACGTCCGATGGCCGTTTCCAGGCGTGGCGCCGTGGTGCCGTACTGGTGCAACCGACGGGCAAGCTCGGTGAGGAACGCGATACGGGTGTTGATCGCCGTGGTGGCGAAACTCACCGGAACCGCCAGCGGCACGGGTTCAGCCAACGTCCGCCGCCTTCACGCGCAGTGTGGTGCCGTCGATGCCCACGACCTCCACGGTGGCCCCTAGCGGAAGGTCGGGGCCGGTGACCAGCCAGGTGCCGTCGCCGACCTTCGCCTTGCCGCGGCCGTTGAGAATGGCTTCGCAAAGCACGTAGCGCTGCCCGATCAGTTGTTCGCCGCGCCGGTTGAGACGCTCGTTTCCGGGCGGCACGCGGTCCAGCCGCGGTCTCACCAGTTTCCAGTAGGCGAAGCACGATACGAAGGCGAAGGCGGCGAAGACGATCGCCTGGGTGAGCGGCCCCATGTCGGGCACGATGAGGAGAACGACACCCATGGCGGCGGCTGCGATGCCTATCCACAACATGAAGTAGCCGGGCAGGATCACTTCGCCGCCGATCAGCAGCAGCGCGACGATCCACCAGAGGTAGTGAGTGGCCACCTGTTCCATGTCAGCGCGGGAGCGGCGGCGTGCGGGAAGGCGGCGTATCGGACGACGGCCGCTGCTGGGCGGCGAACGAATCCTTTGCGAGTTCGGCAATGCCGGCGAGCGAGCCGAGGATGCCGGAAGCCTCCATCGGCAGCAGCAGCGTCTTCTGGTTCGGCGACTTCGCCATTTCCTTCAGCGCCTCCACATAATTGTTGGCGACGAAGTAGTTCAACGCATTGACGTCGCCGCCCGCGATGGCCTGCGACACCATGGTGGTGGCCTTGGCTTCGGCCTCGGCGAGGCGCTCGCGCGCTTCCGCTTCGCGGAATGCGGCCTCCTTCTTGCCCTCGGCTTCGAGGATGGCGGATTGCTTCTCACCGTCGGCCTTGAGGATGGCGGCCTGACGGAAGCCCTCCGCGTCCAGGATGTTCGCGCGTTTCTCCCGCTCGGCTTTCATCTGTCGCGCCATGGCGTCGACGAGATCGCGCGGCGGCGAGATGTCCTTGATTTCGATGCGGGTGACCTTGACGCCCCAGGGATGCGTGGCCTCGTCCACCACGCCCAGCAGCTTGGCGTTGATGGCGTCGCGCTGGCTCAGGCTTTCGTCCAGATCCATGGAGCCGAGGACCGTGCGGATATTCGTCATGATGAGCGCCAGCGCCGCGGCCTCCAGATTGGCCACCTCGTAGGCCGCCTTGGCGGCGTCGAGCACCTGGTAGAACACCACGCCGTCGACGCGGACCACCGCGTTGTCCTTGGTGATGACGTCCTGCGAGGGGACATCGAGCACCTGCTCCATCATGTTCATCTTGCGGCCGATCGCATAGACGAACGGGATGAGGAAGTGCAGCCCGGGCGTGAGCGTGCCCGTGTACTTGCCGAACATTTCGACCGTCCATTCGTAGCCTTGCGGCACGATGCGAATGAGCTTGGCGAGTACGATGACGGCGACGACGACCACCACCAGTGCAACGATGCTTCCCATGGCCTGGTTTCCCTCTCCGGTGTGTTCCCCGGAGTATAGGCGATGGAGCTCAGGCCGAAACGACGGGAAGGACCAGGGTCACGCGCAGTCCGCCGCCATCGCGGTTGGACAGCGCGATGCGACCTCCATGCGCTTCCGAAATTTCGCGCGCCAGGGCCAGGCCCAGGCCCGTGCCCGAGCGCTTGGTGGAGTAGAAAGGCAGCAGCGCCTGGGCCAGCACGGTTTCGCTCATGCCCGGCCCGCGGTCGGCCACCTCGATCAGCATGTCGCGGCCTACGTGATGCACGGCGAGGGTCACCTCGTCAGGGTCGCCGCCGGCTTCGTGCGCGTTCTTGATCAGGTTGATCAGCACTTGCTCCACCTGGGTCGGATCGAACCAGCCTTGCTGTTCCGGCAACGGTGCCGCGAGGCGGAAACTCGCATGCAACGCCAGGGCATCGAGGAAGGATTGCCAGTCGATCGCCCGGGACTGCGGCGCCGGCAGCTTGGCGAAACTGGCATAGCCGGAGATGAAACTATGCAGATGCTTCGCCCGGTCGCCGATCGAGGCGAACACGCCCGGCAGGCGATCGAGGTCGCCTCGCCGCGCCAGTTCGGCGCCGGAATGAGAAAGGGAAGAGATGGGCGCCAGCGAGTTGTTCAGTTCGTGGCTGATCACGCGGATGACGCGCTTCCAGGTATGCACTTCCTGGCGCGAGAGTTCGCGCGTCATGCGCCGGTACAGCATCAGGCGATGCGGCTTGCCCTGAAGGCGGAACCCCCGCTGGGAGAGGTGGAAGGTTTCCTCGCTGCCCTCCATTTCCACCGAGAACAAGGCATCTTCCCCGCTCTTCGCGGCCTCGCGCAGGCTTTCAGGCATGTCGCCAAGCACCTCGTCGAAGTCCAGCCCGGCCAGTGTGCGGCCCTCGTTGAACAGGTGGCGCGCGGCAATGTTGGCGTAGGTGACCTTGCCCGCACGATCGGTGAGGACCAGCGCCACGGGCGTGTTCTGTACCACCGTGTCCAGCAGCAGTTCGCGCTGGGCGATGTGCTGCCGCTGGTCGCGCAGGGTCTGGCCCAGGGCGTTGTGCATGCGGATCAGATCGCCCAGTTCGTCCCGCCGCGTGGTACCGATGGACATGCTGAAGTCGCCGTCGCGGTAGCTGGCCACCGCGCTTTCCAGGGCCCGCATCAGCCGTCGCAGTGGTTCGACCAGCGCGTGCGCCACCCACGCAGACAAGGGCAACAGCACGATGAGGCAGATCACCATGGCGGTGCCGACGTCGAAGGTCTCCAGCGGCGGTGCCGGCGGAAGCTTCCCGGCCTTGTCAGGCACGGTGCGTATCCAGACGAGCAGCTGCGGGAACGGCCAGATCGACACACCGGCGAACACCAGGGCGCCGACGATGGCGGAGCAGGCGACCACCAGGGTCATCCGTCCTTCGAGCGAGAGGGTCTTCATGGCACCGAACGTATCAGACCGCCAGGCCGTAGCGCTCCATGCGCCTGTAGAGCGCCTGTCGTGAAAGGCCCAGGGTGCTGGCCGCCCGGCTCACCACGCCGCCGGCGGAAGCGAGGGCGGCCTCGACCGATTCGCGGCTGGGTTCGTCGAGGTTCCTCGCCACATGCGGCGCGGGAGGCGGCAGTGCGAGGTGTGCCGGCTCGATGCGCCCGTCGGCGGCGAGCAACGCGGCGCGCGCGATGGCGTTCTTCAGTTCGCGCACGTTGCCCGGCCACGAATGCGCCAGCAGGGCCTCGCGCGCGTCCTCGGACAGCGTGGCCTTCCCGTCGAGGAAGAATTCGGCCAGCGGCAGGATGTCGTCCGTACGCTCCGAGAGCGGCGGCAGGTTCACGTCGATCACGTTGAGGCGGTAATAGAGATCTTCGCGGAAGGTGCCCGCGGCGATCATCGCCTTGAGATCGGCATTGGTGGCGCTGACGACACGCACTTTGGCCTGGCGCGTGCGCCCGGACCCCAGGCGTTCGAACTGACCGGTTTCCAGTACGCGTAGCAACTTCATCTGGCCCGGCAGGGGCAGATTGCCGATCTCGTCCAGGAACAAGGTGCCACCGTCGGCCATTTCGAAGCGGCCTTCCCGCGCCTTGTTGGCCCCGGTATAGGCGCCGGCCTCGGCACCGAACAGCTCCGCTTCGATCAGTTCGCCCGGCAGGGCGCCGCAATTCACCGCCACGAACGGACCGCGCCGAACGGCGGAGTTCGCATGCACGATGGCGGCGATGCGTTCCTTGCCGGCGCCGTTCGGCCCGGTGATGAGCACGGGCACATCCGAGCGCGCCACCTGGCAGGCCAGTTCGATCGTGCGACTCATGGCTTCGGAGGCGAACACCAGGCCGTCGAGGTCATAGCGGCTCTCCAGCGCCTCCCGACGGCGTCGGCGCTCGACGCGCGCACGAGTGACCTCGCGGGTGGATTCGGAAAGCTCGAGCAGGTTTTCCACCGTGGCCAGCAGCTTGGTGTCGTCCCACGGCTTGGCCAGGTAGTCGGCCGCCCCCGCCTTCACCAGTTCCACGGCCGCCTCGAGGTGCGTCCATGCGGTGAGGAGGATCACGGGAAGGTCGGGATACCGACCCCGGATCGCCTTGAACAGGGCCGCGCCCTCCTCCCCGGACGTGGTGTCGGCGGTGAAATTCATGTCCTGGATGACCACGTCCACCCGCTCCCTGGCGAGCGTCGCCAGGCCGTCTTCCGGCGTGAGCGCCACCAGCGGATGAATGTCGCGCAGGCTCAGGGCGAGCGAAAGAGCTTCCCCCACCGAGGGGTTGTCGTCGATGATCAGTACGCAGCGCATCTGGTTTCTTCGCATGCAGCCATGGATGCCTCCCCCGGCGAAAAGGTTGCGGTCCCGCCGGCACATTTTTTCATTCTAAGGACACTAGCCCCGGGTCGCCACGACCGGAGGCACCGAGGCCGCGCGCAACGCGGGAGCGAGCACGGCGGCCTGGCCCAGCGCCCAAAGCACCGCGGCTCCCGTGGGCAGGTACGCCAGCGGAAGCCTGGGCAGTTCGTACTGACGCATGAGGAATGCGTTGATGCCATAGGCCAGCACCATGCCCACGGCGATGCCCATGCTGGCTATCAGGAAGTTCTCGGTCTGGAAGTAGCGCAATATGGCGGTGCGGGTCGCGCCGAGTGCACGCCGCACGCCGATCTGGCGCCGGCGCTGTGCCACCCAGAAACTGGCCAGCCCGACGATGCCGAGCGCCGTCACCACCAGCAGCGCCACCGACACCGCCGACAACAACACCACCATCGAGCGGTCGGTAGCGAAGTAGCGGGCCCGGATGTCCGTGTAGAGCCGCGCGTCCACGATCACGCGGCGACGATCCACCGCCCTCAACGCCGCGACGGCCTCCTCGAGCACCCGCGCTGCCTCGCCTTTCCGCGCGCGTATGACGTAGCCCCCGCCATAGGCCGGCAACATGCGCCACGGCATCACCACCGTGTTGTTCGCATCCTCGCGCGCCTGCACCCGCGCCGCCGGAAGGCGGTCGAGGACGCCCACGATCCGCACCGGCTCGCCACCAATGACCACCTCCCTGCCTACGGCGGATGCGCCCGGAAAGAGCCGCTTCGCCAAGCCGTCGGTCACTATCGCGACATGGCTGCTCGTCGCCTTCCCGGCAACCAGGTCGTCCACCCACGCGTACTCTTCGGGACGAAACCCGCGACCTGCAATCATGCGGGAACCGAGGGTTTCGACGAGCGATTCGCCGTAATACATGGCGACATTCACGGTGGGCGATTGCTGCGATTTGTCGAGCATCAAGCCCGCATTCCACGCGTTCCCGCCGAAGGGCACGGAGTTACCCACGGCGGCGGCCTCGACGCCGGGTACGTTGCGGATGGCTGCGAGATCGGCCTGCACCCGCGCGTGGATGTCCCCACGCGGCCCGATCTCCGAGACGATGATTCGCATCAACTGATCCTCGGCCACGCCACTGGGAGTCAGCATCCAGCTCATGCGGTCGCCGATCAGGAAGATGGCATTGCAGACGATGGCACACGTCAAGGCGATTTGCAGTACCAGCAAGGTCGCCGTGAAGCGGTGGCGGCGCAGCGTGGAAACAATGGGAAGGATATGCGTCAACATGTCACTGGCTCTTCAACTGCAGCGCCGGTGCGATGCGGCATGTCCGCCACGCGGGTATCACGCCGGCGGCCAGGGCCGCAACGATGGAAACGACAAAGGTGGTGCAGAGCATGGTCACATCCAGGTGCGCGAGTTCCGACGATGCGGCCGGCTGCATGCGCACCATCGCAAGACCCAGCAACGCCAGCCCCCAACCTCCCACTCCACCCGCCAGACCGATGACGGCGGCTTCCGTGAGCAACTGCGCGAAAACGCTGCGGCGCGACGCACCGAGCGCACGGCGCACGCCCACCTCTCCCGCCCGACGCATGAACTTGGCCAGCATCAGTCCTACCGTGTTGACGAGACAGACCACGAAGAAGCCGAGCGCCAGCCAGACCTGAAGGCGCACGTCGCTGGGAACCACACGCTGTTGGTCGAGATACTGCATGACATCCGGTAGTGCGGTCCGCGCCGGGCGCTGGTAGCGCCCGAGTGCGACCTGCTCGTGCGCATAGCCGTCCAGGAACCGGCGATAGGACGCCACGGCCGCCGGATCGTCCAACTGCACCCAGAATTGCAGCCAGACACAGTTCGCTGTCTCCATCGCATCTTCGTCAGACGACTTGTTGCCCCAACATTCGATGCTCCCGCTACGCTTCAGCTTGGCGGCGCGCGAGGTACCCAACGGCACGAACACCTCCTCGCCTACACTGTAGTTGCCGGTATTGAGATCGTAGAAATGCGGCACCGCGCGCCACGGATGCAAAACGCCCACGATGCGCAGATCCGCCCCATCGACATGCAACGTTCGCCCGACGCTGTTCTCACCGCGAAAAAGGCGATCGTTGAGTTCGGCACCGATGACCGCGACGCGCGCACGCGATTCGTCGTCGGCGGCAGTCCAGCCCTGGCCGTAACGGAAGGGCACGCCGAACATCGCAAAGAAGTCGGCCGTGGTGTAGCGGGCAGGCACGATGAACGGATCGATGGCAAGGTCGTCGGATTGTACCGGCGCGGAGCCCGCGGCCATCAGCGCCTGCCTGCGGGCACGTGCCGCATGAAGCAGGTTCATACCGTCCGTCCACGTCACCTGGGTCGGCAATTCGTCCGGATGATCGTCACGCTCCTTGTCGCGCGGGTCCAACTGCGGCATGAACACCGATCCGCTGCGACCGGGTAGCGGATCGCCCGACAACACGTGCAGGACGGTAAGCGTGGTGATACTGGCTCCGATGCCCAATGCCACGGCGAGGATCATGAGCGCCGTGAGCGCCTTGCTTCGCCGCAAACTGCGCACGGCGAGTTCCACGTAATAACCGAACATCCGGATTCCTGATTGCCCTTCGTCAGACGCTACGGGTGGCTTCGACGGGCGACACTCGCGATGCACGCAGCGCAGGAGCGAACACCGCCGCCTGACCCAGCCCAAGCAGTACGACCACGCCCACCAGCACATAGGTGAAGGACAGACGTTGCATCTCGAACTGCGTGAGCATCCACTGGTTCATGCCCAACGCCAGGACCACACCCACCACGACACCCGCCAATGCGATCAGGAAGTTCTCGGTCATGAAATAGCCGAGGATGTCGCTCTTGCGAGCGCCGAGGGCACGTCGCACGCCGATTTGCTTCCGGCGCTGACCGACCCAGAAGCTGGACAGGCCGACGATGCCGGCGGCGGTGATCGCAAGCAGTACGCCGCAAACGACGCTCATCAGGACGGCCATGCCCCGATCGGCCTCGTATGCAGCGGCCCGCACCATCTCGAAAGTGCGTACACCATTCTTCTCCGGCAGCACGCGCATGCGGTTCACGCCGTAGAGCGTGTTGGCCACCGACTTGAAGACCGCATCCTGTTGTCCCGGCTTGGTGCGAATGACGAAGTGCTGGTAACCGCTGTCGAGCATCATCGGCATGATCGTCACGTTGTCGATGAAATCGGTATCGATCCAGGGCACTGTGAGCTTTTCGACGATACCGATGATCGTGGAGGGGCGTCCCTTGACGTAATACACACTTTTGCCCAGAGCATTCCCTTCCGGGAAGAGCTTGTCCGCAAGCGCCTTGGTCACGATGATTTGCGCCGGTGCAGGCTCCTGGTTCCGGTCGAACGAGGTGATCTCCCCGGAAGTGAAGTTGCGACCCGCGATCAGCTTCACGCCCAATGTCGCCAGGGTGTGCTCGTCGCCGAAATACAGCGCGCTTTGCGCACCGTCCTTGCCGCCATCCGGATTTCGCTGCGCAGTGGTCGACCAGCCCCCGCGCCGCAGCGGATACGCGTTGGTCACGTAGGCGTCTTCCACGCCCGGCATCGAGCGCAGCGCCTGCAAGTCGGTCTTCATGAGCGGCAGGTAGGTCGATGGCGAGCCCACGTACAGATTTTGCACCGCAACGATGTTGGCCTCGTTCATGCCGGTGGTGCGTCGCACACGTTCGACACGTTCGTGCACGATGAACAGCGCATTGCAGACGATGGCCAGCGTCAGCGCTATCTGCAACGCGATCAGGATGGTTCCCGCCTTGTGCCGGCGGAGCGCTGCAAGGATGGGTCTGATTTGCATGGCGCTACCCTCAGTTCGATTTCAGCTGCCACGCCGGCTGCACCTGGGCGGCGCGCCACGTGGGATAGAATGCGGCAATGATCGAGGCGACGATTGCCACCACCAGGGTGAGCAGCATCAGGGTCGGGTCCAACGTGGCAAGGCGTGCGATTTCCTCGGGAAACACGAGCCCCACGCCCAGCACGCCCAGGCCGGTCAGCAGCAGTCCAAGCACGCCTCCCGCGATGCCGATCGTTCCTGCCTCGATGAGGAACTGTGCATAGATGTCGCGACGCGACGCGCCCAGCGCGCGGCGCACACCGATCTCCGGGGCCCGCCGCATGAACTTCGCGAGCAGAAGGCCGACGGTGTTGACAAGGCAGATGACGAGGAAGCCGAGGGAGACCAGCAGCGATACCTGAGACTCGCGCGGCACGACCTTCTGCACCGAGAGCCAGTCCATGACGTTGCGCAGGCGGACGTTCGGTGCCCAGCTGAAGCGCCCGGAGCGTTGCATTTCGGCCGCATAGCCTGTGAGGTATTCGCGGTAGGACTGCGCTTCGGACTTGCTGGGCAATTCGGTCCAGAGCGACAGCCAGATGCACTCCGAGCGGAGGTAATTCTCCCAGCCTTCGCCAGGGCTCTTCACGCAGTTGTTGTTGCCGTTGTTCGGCAGTTTCAGGTCGATCGCGCGATTGAACGGCACGTAGACCGAAGCACCGTCGTCGAAGCCCGAGGTATTGGGCACGTCGAAGAACAGCGGCTGCGGAGCCCAGTCCTTAATGACGCCCGTGATGCGGAACAGATGCCCGTCGAGGTTCAGCTGTTTGCCCACGCTGGGGCCGCCGTTGAACAGCTTGTCGTTGAGCGTCTTGCTGATCACCACGACGTCGGCATGCTTCTCGTCGTCCTCGAGGCTCCAGGCGCGGCCCTGCAGGAAGGGCACGTCGAACATCGGGAAGAAGTCCGCCCCGGTGGCGTAGGCGCCCTGGCGCATGGGCAGGCGCGAAGGGTCCTCGGGAATCACCGACACCCCGACCGGGTACGTGACGGTCTGCCGCTTCGCCTTGTGCGCGCGCAGGAGCGCCGTCGCATCCGGATAGCTCAGCGCCGGCGGCGGCTCGCCCTGCTTGGTGTTCTCGGGGCCCCAGTTGTCGAGCTGCACGTTGTAGAGCACGTCCGACTTCTGCGGAATCGGATCGCGGGAGGTGGCGCGAAAGACCGAATAGGTGGTCATCGACGCCGCGACGCCGAAACCGATCGCCATCACCATCAGTGCGGTGAGCATCGGATTGCGGCGCAGGCTGCGCAGGCCGAGATGAAGGTAGTAACTGAACATGGGAGCCCCCGAGGATGGACAGGCTTCGATCAGGAATGCGCGGTGTGCGCATGCGAGTGGAAGCGCGGCTCTTCCGCCAGATCCACGACCTGGCCGTCGATCACGTGCACGTTGCGCTGCGCGCGAGCCGCCAGTTCCGGATCGTGGGTGACCATGACGATGGTGGCGCCTTCGCGATGGATTTCTTCCAGCAGCTCCATGACGCCGCGAGCCATCTGCGTGTCGAGGTTGCCGGTGGGTTCGTCGGCGAGGAGCAGCCGCGGCGAACCCGCCAGCGCGCGGGCGATGGCCACGCGCTGCTGCTGGCCGCCCGACAGTTCCGCTGGGTAGTGCTTTGCGCGTGAAGCCAGGCCCACGCGCTCCAGCGCATCCATGATCCGC
>Ga0065165_1000701_pt1 | contig 47638 bp, 39 predicted proteins | sample AraplaMF_Cvi_mMF_FD_63813 | JGI IMG/M metagenome (GOLD analysis project Ga0065165, IMG submission 63813) | Arabidopsis root microbial communities from the University of North Carolina, USA - plate scrape MF_Cvi_mMF (version 2) (version 3) | ecosystem: Host-associated > Plants > Roots >...
CGCGAGGCGAGGGAGGCCAGAGGGAACTCGGCTCCCGGGAGAGCACGGCATAAGCCGTCCGACCATCGCGCAGGGAAGGCCGAGTGATCGGCACCACCTGTATGCTGCTGTGCGGTTCTTTTGCGCTACATCTTCGCGCAGCGGACCGCGGGTGCGAGGTCAGCACCCGGTCTTCCCTGCACCCTCTTGGCTTCAAGAGGTGGCGTGACGAAGCAAAGCTCGGGCGAAATCAGCCGCGAGGATGATAAGACGTGTTTGCAAGCCCTCGGTGTCATCGCCCGCGAAGGCGAGCGATCCAGTATTCCAGGGGCCGTTGTGATTGAACCGGGAAGGCGCGGCGTACTGGATTCCCCGCCTTCGCGGGGAATGACAGCGCTGATTGGAGAACCAGCCGGCGCCTCATACTCCGTCATTGCGAGGGGCCCTTGCGACGAAGCAATCCAGGCTATCGCCGCGGAAAGACTCTGGATTGCTTCCGCCTTCGCCAAAGGCTTCGGCGGACAAGTCGCTGCGCTCGCAATGACGAGGAGGAGAGCACGTGCGTCAAACTCACTCCCGTGCCCCGGACGCAGCGCATCGCCGGGAGCGCTGCACCGCGTCCGGGACACGAGAGCGCGGCTACAAATCGACGAATGTGGCGAGAACGCATCGGTCCAACAAAAAATCCTCTGTCGACGGTTGCGCGCCGCACCTTGATGAATCAACCTCGGTTGGTCCATAAGCGGCGTCCCGCGGCCGGTGGTTCGCCCCGCGTCGCGTAGTTGGAGGGAATTCTCGCGTGGCAAATATCAACCAGAAAATTGCGCAGGAGCTTGGGGTCCGGGCGGAGCAGGTCGAGGCGACGGTGGCGTTGCTCGACGGCGGCGCCACGGTTCCCTTCATCGCCCGCTACCGCAAGGAAGCGACCGGTGCGCTCGACGACGCGCAATTGCGCACCCTGGAGGAGCGCCTGGGTTATTTGCGCGAGCTCGAAGACCGGCGCAAGGCCATCCTCGAATCGGTCCGCGAACAGGGCAAGCTCGATGCCGCGCTGGAAGCCTCCATTCTCGCCGCCGACAGCAAGGCGCGCCTGGAAGACATCTACCTCCCGTTCAAGCCGAAGCGCCGCACCAAGGCCGAGATCGCCAAGGAAGCCGGCCTCGAGCCGCTCGCCAATCAGCTCATCGCCGAGCCCGGCAACGATCCGAAGGTCGTCGCCGAGAGCTTCATCAACGCCGAGAAGGGCGTTGCGGATGCCGCCGCCGCACTCGACGGCGCCCGCGCCATCCTGGTCGAGCGCTTCGACGAGGACGCCGACCTGATCGGCGCTTTGCGCGAGGAGATGTGGACCAATGCGCGCATGGCCTCCAAGGTGCGCGACGGCAAGAAGACCGAGGGCGAAAAATTCGCCGACTATTTCGAGTTCTCCGAGCCGCTGACGAAGCTGCCCTCGCATCGCATCCTCGCGATGTTCCGCGGCGAGAAGGAAGAGATCCTCGACCTCCAGATCCAGGCCGAGGCCGAGGCGCCGCCGCCGGGCGTGCCGAGCGCCTATGAGCTGAAGATCATGAAGCGGTTCGGCATCGCCGACCTCAAGCGCGCCGGCGACCGCTGGCTGGTCGACACCGTGCGCTGGGCCTGGCGCACAAAAATCCAGGTGCATCTCAACATCGATTTGCGCATGCGTCTCTGGAACGCGGCCGAGACCGAGGCCGTGCGCGTGTTCGCCTCCAACCTGCGCGACCTGCTGCTGGCCGCGCCCGCCGGCACCCGTGTCACCATGGGGCTCGATCCCGGCTATCGCACCGGCGTCAAGGTCGCCGTCACCGACGCGACCGGTAAGGTGGTCGATACCGCCGTGATCTATCCGCACGAGCCGCAGCGGCAGTGGAACGAGGCGCTCGCGATCCTGGGCAAGCTCGCGCTGAAGCATCGCGTCGAGCTGATCGCGATCGGCAATGGCACCGCCTCGCGCGAGACCGACAAGCTCGCCGGCGAACTCGTCAAGGGCCTCGCTGATCTGAAGATGAGCAAGATCGTCGTGTCGGAAGCCGGCGCGTCGGTCTATTCGGCCTCGGCCTTTGCCTCGGAGGAACTGCCCGGTCTCGACGTCACCCTGCGCGGCGCCGTCTCGATCGCCCGCCGCCTCCAGGATCCGCTTGCCGAGCTCGTCAAGATCGAGCCCAAGGCGATCGGCGTCGGCCAGTATCAGCACGATCTCGGCCAGGCCAAGCTCGCCAAATCGCTCGATGCCGTGGTCGAAGACTGCGTGAACGCGGTTGGCGTCGACGTCAACACGGCGTCCGCCCCGCTGCTCGCGCGCGTGTCGGGCGTGGGCTCTGGTCTCGCCCAGAGCATCGTCGCGCATCGCGACGCCAACGGCCCCTTCAAGTCGCGCAAGGCGCTCAAGGAGGTGCCGCGGCTAGGTCCGAAGGCGTTCGAACAGTGCGCCGGCTTCCTGCGCATCCTCGGCGGCGAGGACCCGCTCGATGCCTCCGGCGTGCACCCGGAAGCCTATCCGGTGGTGCGACGCATTCTCGCGGCCACCAAGAGCGACATCAAGGCGCTGATCGGCAGCAGCGAGATCGTGCGCACGCTGAAGCCGAAGGATTTCGTCGACGAGACGTTCGGTCTGCCGACCGTCACCGACATCTTGAAGGAACTGGAAAAGCCCGGTCGCGATCCGCGTCCGGCGTTCAAGGCCGCGGTGTTCAAGGAAGGCGTCGAGGAGATCAAGCATCTCCAGAAGGGCATGATCCTCGAGGGCACCGTGACCAACGTCGCCGCCTTCGGCGCCTTCGTCGACATCGGCGTGCACCAGGACGGCCTCGTTCACATCTCCGCGATGTCCAAGACCTACATCAAGGATCCGCGCGAGGTGGTGAAGCCCGGCGACATCGTCAAGGTGAAGGTGCTGGACTTCGAGGTCGCCCGCAAGCGCATCTCGCTGACCCTGCGCCTCGACGACGAAGTCGGCGCCAAGAAGGACGCGCCCGGCATGCAGCGCGACAACTCCTCGCGCAATCAGGCCCGCATGACATCCTCGGCGCCGCGCAAGCCGGAATCCTCCGGCGGCGGTGCGCTGGCCGAAGCCCTGCGTCGTGCCGCCGAAAAGAACAACGGCAAGCGGGTGTGAGATCCAGACCCCTCCCTGCTGTCTGCGGAGGAGAGGTCCATCCACGTCATTGCGAGCGCAGCGAAGCAATCCAGAATCCCTCCGCGGACATAGTCTGGATTGCTTCGTCGCAACGGCTCCAATGACGGGGAGAGCGCGGAACTCCGCCTCCCTGACACCCGCGTCAGAATCTGGCGCGTTTGTAAGTTGATGCCGTCCGCCCCTTGCTCTCATCTGATCGTCCTCGTGCGGCGTGGAGACCGCCGCACTGCAAGGAGGATGCTTCGATGAACAACAGGCTTCTCAAAGTTCTCACCGCGGCGACGCTCGCGGCGATGATGGCGGTCGCTTCACCGGTGCTGGCACGTGGAGGCGGCGGTGGCGGAGGCCATGGCGGTGGTGGCTTTGGCGGCGGCGGCCATGGTGGCTTCGGCGGCGGCGGGCATTTCGGTGGCGGCGGCATGCATGCGGGCGGTTTTGGCGGCATGCATGTCGGCGGGATGGGCGGCGCGCATTTCGCCCATGCCGGCGGTCCCGGCTTCGGCGGCGCCCGCTTCGCGCATGCGGCGATCGGGCCGCACTTTGCCGGCGCCGGCTGGCACGGCCACCACGGATTCTTCCGTCACAATCACTTCCGCCGTTTCGCCGTCTTCGGCGCGCCCTACTACTATGCCGGCTACAACGACGGTTGCTGGCGCAGGAGCCTGACGCCCTATGGATGGCAATGGGTCAATGTGTGCGGAGACTACTGGTAGTCGCATCGCCGTACCGCACCATTGTCGCGATCGCCATTGGGCTGTTCCGCCTTGCCCCGGAACGGGATAGTCTGGTGGCGATCGTCGCGCGGAGTTTTGCATGACCGGAGGTCACCGCCGCATCCTGGTCGTCGAGGACGATCCGGAAACCGCAGGCCAGCTCGTCGAGGAGTTGACGACCTCTGGCTATGACGTCGATCTCGCAGCCAACGGCCGCGAGGCCCTCAGCCACGGCGCCGCGCGCGACTATGCCGTGATCACCATCGACCGCATGCTGCCCGACATCGACGGCATCACCGTGATGCGCCAGTTGCGCGACGACGGCATCGCCGCGCCCTTCCTGATCATCTCCGCGCTCGGCGAGGTCGATGACCGCGTCCGTGGCCTGCGTGCCGGCGGCGACGACTATCTGGTCAAGCCGTTCTCCTTCGTCGAGCTCCTGGCGCGCCTCGAAGCCCTGGGCCGTCGCAGCGAGACCATCGCCAAGGAGACGGTGCTGCGGGTCGGCGATCTCGCCATCGACCTGATCGCGCGCAGTGCCAGCCGCCGCGGCCGCAAGATTCCGCTGCTGCCGCGCGAATTCCAGCTGCTCGAATATCTCGTCCGCAATGAGGGCCGCGTCGTCTCCCGTGCGATGCTGCTCCAGCACGTCTGGGATCTGCATTTCGATCCCTCCACCAACATCATCGACGTCTATGTCGGCCGCGTCCGCCGCAAGGTCGACGATGCCCAGGCCTATCCGCTGATCCATACCATCCGCGGCATCGGATATTGTCTCCGTGCTCCTGGCTAAGACGCTTCGTTCCTCGACCTTCCGGCTGGCGCTGTTCGCGATCGCGGCGTTCGGGCTGATCGTCGCGGCGATCATGGCCTATGTCTATTTCGGCACGATCGCCTATGTGGAAAGCCTGGTCGGCGATGCCGGCGATCACAGCGGTTTTACCGCGATGATCGAGCTCGCGATGGCCGCGATTGCCGTCCTGATGCTCGTGCTGGCCGGGCTCGCCGCGGTGCTGGTGACGCGGCGAACGGTCGGGCGGATCGAGGAGATCAACGCCACCAGCCGCGCCATCATGCTGTCCGGCCTCGACCGGCGCATCCCCCTGCGCGGCAGCCATGACGAATGGGACCGCGTCGCCGAAAACCTCAACCAGATGCTCGACCGCATCGAGACGCTGATGGGCGAGGTCAAGCAGGTCAGCGACAACGTCGCCCACGATCTGCGCACGCCGCTGACGCGGATGCGCGGCCGGCTGGAGAAGGCTTATCATGCCCCACGCAACAGCGAGGCCGATGCGACGCTGATCGGCGACACCATCGCCGATCTCGACGCCGTCCTCGGCATGTTCGCCTCGATCACGCGGATCTCGGAGATCGAGACGCGCGCCCGCAGGAGCGCCTTTCGCGCGCTGAATCTGGCCGAGATCGCCAGCGAGGTTGTCGAGCTCTACGACGCCGCCGCCGAGCAGGTCGAAACGCGCCTCAGCCTCGGCGGCGACCGCGAGGTCGCGATCACGGGCGATCGCGACCTGCTGTTCGACGCCGTCGCCAATCTCGTCGACAACGCCATCAAGCACGGCCGCAAGGGCGGGCAGGTGACGGTGACCTGCCGCAGCACCGATGGCGGCGCCGACATCGCGATTACGGACGACGGTCCCGGCATTCCCACCGGGGAGCGCGACCACGTCTTCAAGCGCTTCTACCGGCTCGAACAGAGCCGCTACACGCCCGGCAACGGCCTCGGCTTGAGCCTGGTCGCGGCGGTGGCAGGCCTCCATGGTGCGGAGGTCGCACTGCACGACAATGCGCCGGGCCTCACGGTCCGGCTCAGCTTCCCCGGGACATCGGCGCCATAGCGCCCATCAGAGCTCGATCACGCCGCGGCGGGCCGCATGCGCCACCGCATCGGTGCGGCCGGTGGCATCGAGCTTGTCGAGCAGCGAGCCGACATGGAATTTCACCGTGTGCACGGAGATGTTGAGCTGCCGCGCGATCATCTTGTTGGAGGCGCCTTCGGCCATCAGTGCCAGCACGTCCAGCTCGCGCTGGGTCAGCGCGATGTCTTCGGGCATGCTGCGTGGATCGCGGGCAACGATCGTGGCCGCGGCCTGCTCGCCGGGCGCCGCGAGGCGAAGCCCCGAGACATTGCCGAGCAGCGCCGCCAGGCGACCGGCCAGCGCGGGATCGTCGATCTCCAGCGACAGGACGATCTCGTCCGCCTTGTCCGCGCTCACGCCTCCGGCCTCTCGCCGACCGTGACCTTGAAGCTGACCGGCTCGCCGCCGCGGCGCACCGCGACATCGACGACCACGCCGACGCTCGCCGGCCCCAGCGTCCGCGACAGGGCGCGCACGCCTGATAGCTTCTGGTCGTTGACCGCGACGATCACATCGCCCTGGCGGATGCCGGCGGCGGCCGAAGGACCGGTCTTGTCGACATTCATCACCATCGCGCCGATGCCGTCGTCGAGCCGCACCGGCTGGAGCCCGAGGCCGAGATATCCGCGGGCGATGCGGCCGCGCGCCTCGAGCTGCGGCGCGACGCGCTCGATCGTCGCCGTCGGAATGACAAGCACGCGGCGCGGCCCGAGCACGGCCATGCCGAACGCGTCGCCCGATGCATCGAGCGCAAGGCCGCCTTCGTGGCCGGGACGCAGGCGGACGTCGAGCTCGATCCGCGCATCGATGTCGCCGCCGCGCAGCGAACGCCAGCCCTTGCCGGATGCCGACACCATCCCGAGCGCGGCGCTCGGCGTCTCGCGATTGGTGGCAACCACGATCGACAACGTGCCGAGCGGCGGAACGGTCGCGGCGAGCTTGATCGGTGTGACGGCGGCCTCGGTGCGCAGCAGCGCGATGTCGGTGGTGTGGTCGCGGCCGACGATGGTGGCGGCCGCGCGGCTGCCGTCGGGGAGGCCGACCTCGACCTCACCCTCGTCCGCCAGCGCCTCGTCGGCGGTGACGATCAGGCCGTCCTTCCAGCCGAAGCCGGTGGAGCGGGAGCGATGCGAGTGCACGGAGACGACGGACGGCGCGGTGCGCGCCACGAGGTCCGCGAGCGCGGACGACAACGAGGACAGGGTAGGATCGGTCATGCGAGGCTCCTGTAAGCTCAAGGCTCCTGTAAGCTGTGCTCAATCTGGGATGTCGCGGGCGATTGCGAAACTGGCCGGGTGGGCAGGAGGGCCCGCCCCCGTGGGACCACGGCCGACGAACATCTGATTGGGAGCCGCTCGCGGCAACGTGTAGCAAGAGCGGAATCCCTCGCAATGGCAGTGGAGCGAGGGCAGCGTGAAGATGGCGAGCGACCAGCTCGACATCCCCGACCTGCTGTCACGGCGCTTGCGGATGGCGTAGAGGCGATTGATCCCTGGGGCACGCGGGTGCGGCTCCTCAGGGTTTGATCGACGGTGCGGGCATTGGTAAGACCTGTCGGGCGGTCCAGTATTCCGGGGCACATCTGACATGGCTGATTTCCACGGCGTCTTCCCCTATCTCGTCTCGCCCGTCGATGCCGATGGCACGGTGCGCACCGAAGTCCTCGGCAAGCTTTGCGACGATCTGATCGGCGCCGGCGTGCACGGGCTGACGCCGCTCGGCTCGACCGGCGAGTTCGCCTATCTCAACGCCGCGCAACGCATGGCGGTCGTGCAAACCACGATCGAGGCGGCGAACGGCCGCGTGCCCGTGGTGGCCGGCGTCGCCTCCACCTCGACGGCGGATGCGGTGGCGCAGGCGAAGGCGTATCAGAAGTGCGGTGCCGACGGCATTCTGGCGATCCTGGAGGCCTATTTCCCGCTCGCCGATGCGCAGATCGAATCCTACTTCCGCACCATCGCGGATGCCGTGGACATTCCGGTCGTCATCTACACCAATCCGCAATTCCAGCGTTCCGATCTCACCCTCGACACCATCGCACGCCTCGCCGAGCATCCGCGCATCGGCTACATCAAGGATGCCTCGACCAACACCGGCCGGCTGCTCTCGATCATGAACCGCTGTGGCGATGGCTTGCGCGTGTTCTCGGCGTCCGCCCATATCCCCGCCGCGGTGATGCTGATCGGCGGGCTGGGCTGGATGGCGGGGCCGGCCTGCATCGTCCCGCGCCAGAGCGTCGCACTCTACGATCTCTGCAAGGCCGGCCGCTGGGACGAGGCCATGGCGCTCCAGCGCCGGCTGTGGCGCATCAACGAAGCCTTTGCCCGCTTCAACCTTGCCGCCTGCATCAAGGCCGGGCTGGCGATCCAGGGCTACGACGTCGGCGATCCCGTCCCGCCGCAGGCGCCGCTGACCGCCGATGCGCGGAAGGTCGTGGAAGCGGCGCTGCGGGAGCTCTCTCCGTAGCCGTCATTCCGGGTTCGTCCTTCGGACGCCCCGGAACGACGAACCTCGAATTGGCATGCCGAATCCGCAGGATTTCCGCCTAAATCCCCGGCTGGCCTCGCATGCCTCGATCCGCTAAAAGGCAGCCCGAAGTTTGAGACTTAAGGGACCCTACGGAATGAACATTCTTCCCGGCAATTTGCGTTTCGGAGCGGGCCAGCCCGTCAAGCGTTTGGAAGACCAGCGGCTGCTGACTGGGAAGGGGCAGTTCATCGACGACAAGCCGGAAGAGGGTGCGCTGTGGTTGCATGTGCTGCGTTCGCCGCATGCGCACGCGAAGATCGTCTCGATCGACACCAGTGCGGCGGCGGCGATGCCTGGCGTTACCGCGATCTACACCGGCGCGGATCTCGTTCAGGACGATATCGGCACCATCCCGACCTTGAGCATCTTCAAGCGCCCCGACGGCAAGCCGATGACGGTGCCGCCGCGCCGCCTGCTCGCCCATGAGATCGTGCGTTATACCGGCGAAGCGGTGGCCGCGGTGGTCGCGTCCTCGCGTGCAGAGGCCCAGAGCGCGGCCGAAGCGATCGTGGTCGAATATGACGTGTTGCCCGCCGTGGTCGATCCCGTCGAAGCCGTCAAGCCCGGTGCGCCCGTGGTGTGGCCGGACGCGCCCGACAACATCGTGGGCGCGATGGCTTACGGCGATGCCGCCAAGGTGGACGAGGCCTTCGCCAAGGCCGCGCATTCGGTCGAGCTCGACATCGTCAGCCAGCGCCTGGTGCCCTCCGCGATGGAGCCGCGCTCGACCATTGCCGAGATCGACAGGAAGACCGGCCGTCTGCTGCTGCATGTGCAGTCGCAGACCCCGGCCTCGACCCGCGACGTGCTGGCCGAAGCCGTGCTGAAGCGTCCGAAGGACAGCGTGCGCGTCCTGGTCGGTGATATCGGCGGCGGCTTTGGCCAGAAGACCAACCTCTATCCGGAAGACGGCATCGTCGCTTACGCTGCCACCAAGCTGAACAAGAAGATCCGCTGGCGCGGCGACCGCACCGACGAGTTCGTCGGTGGCACCCACGGCCGCGATCTCACCTCGACCGCGTCCTTCGCGCTCGACGAGAAGGGCAAGGTGCTGGCCTATCGCGTCAAGTCGATCGGCTGTACCGGCGCTTATTCCTCGGGCGCGGCCAACATCATCCCGCTGGTGCTAGGGCCGTTCGTGCAGACCGGCGTCTACGATCTGCCGCTGGTGCATTTCGAAGTGAAGTCGGTGATGACCCACACCGCACCGGTCGGAGCCTATCGCGGCGCAGGCCGCCCTGAGGCGGTGTTCATCGTCGAGCGCCTGTTCGACGCAGCCGCGCGAAAAATCGGCATGGATCCGCGCGCGATCCGCAAGGCCAACTATATCAAGCCGGCGCAGCTGCCCTACACCAATGCAGCCGGACAGGTTTACGATTCCGGCGCTTTCGCGCACATGCTCGACCGCGCGGTGAAGCTCGCGGACTGGGATGGCTTTGCCGCGCGCAAGAAGGCCGCGAAGAAGAAGGGCCTGCTTTACGGCCGCGGTCTCACCTCCTACATCGAGTGGACCGGCGGCCGCGCTCACACCGAGAAGGTCAGCCTGCACGCGACCTCGCAGGGCCGCGTCATCCTGCATTCCGGCACCATGGCGATGGGGCAGGGCTTGCAGACCACCTATACCCAGATGATCTCCGACACGCTCGGCATTGCCATGGAGAAGATCGACGTGGTCCAGGGCGACACGGATCTCGCCATGGGCTTTGGCAGCGTCGGCTCGCGCTCGCTGTTCGTCGGCGGCACGGCGGTGGCGGTCTCGTCGAATGACCTGATCCAGAAGGCGCGCGAGAAGGCGGCGAATGTGCTCGAGACGTCTGTCGAGGACATCGAATATCAGGGCGGCATGCTCACCGTGGTCGGCACCGACCGCCGCATCAGCCTGTTCGATCTCGCCGAGAAGGAAGGCGGCGCCAAGCTCAGCGTTGATTCCGAAGGCGAGGTGGATGGTCCGAGCTGGCCGAATGGCACCCATATCTGCGAGGTCGAGATTGATCCGGAAACCGGCGTCTCCAGGGTCGTGCGCTACACCACCGTCGACGACGTCGGCGTCGCCGTGAATCCGATGCTGGTCACTGGGCAAATCCATGGCGGCGTCGCGCAGGGCATCGGCCAGGCGCTCTATGAAGGCGTCTCGTATGATGCCGACGGCCAGCTGCTCACGGCGAGCTATCAGGATTATTGCATCCCGCGCGCCGACGACGTGCCGCCAATCGTGGTGACGCTCGATGATTCCGCGCCCTGCCGCACCAATCCGCTCGGCGCGAAGGGCTGCGGGGAATCCGGCGCCATCGGCGGCCCGCCCTGCGTCACCAATGGCGTGATGGATGCGCTCGCCGAGCTCGGCATCACCCAGCTCAATACGCCGCTGACGCCGCAGAAGATCTGGAAGGCGATCAAGGATGCGAAGGCGGCGGGCTAACACTTTCAAGGGCACCGTCATTGCGAGCGCAGCGAAGCAATCCAGAAATCCCTCCGCGGAAGCGGTCTGGATTGCTTCGTCGCAAGGGCTCCTCGCAATGACGGCTGAGAGAGACGCGAACTAAATCCCCAGCATCATCTTGGCGATGATATCGCGCTGGATCTCCGACGTGCCGCCGAAGATCGTGTAGGCCCGGCCGTTGAGATATTCCGGCACCATCGTCAGCATGTCCTCCGGCGTCGCCGGCTCGTGGTTGAGCCTGTAGAGCGGACGCATCGGCTCGACGGCAAGCGCGTCGTGACCAATGACGTCGACGCCCAGTCGCGTCACGGCCTGCCGGATCTCGCTGTTGCGCAGCTTCAGGATCGACGACACCGCGCCGGGATTTTGCCCGGTCTGGAGCGCGGAGAGCACGCGCAGCTCGGTCATCTCCAGCGCGTCGATATCGACCTCGACCTCCGAGATGCGCGTCGCGATATCGGGGCTGTCGATCGCGCGTCCCGTCAGGTCGGACTCGGCGAGCTCGGCGACCGCCTTCAATCCCTCGCGCAGCTTCGCCGACGCAATGCCGGAGCCGCGCTCGAACTCGAGCAGGTACTTGCCGTAGGTCCAGCCCTTGCCTTCCTCGCCGACGCGGTTGGCGACCGGCACGCGCACATCGTCGAAGAAGACCTGGTTGACCTCGTGGTCGCCGCCGATGGTCAGGATCGGCCGCGTCGTGATCCCCGGCGTCTTCATGTCGATCAGCACAAAGCTGATGCCGTCCTGCTGCCGCGGGCCGTCGCTGGTCCGGACCAGCGCGAACATGCGGTTGGCGTGGTGGGCGTGCGTGGTCCAGATTTTTGTGCCGTTGATGACGTAGTCGTCGCCGTCGCGCACCGCGCGGGTCTTCAGCGAGGAAAGGTCGGAGCCGGAGCCCGGCTCGGAATAGCCCTGGCACCAATAGTCCTCGCCGGAGAGAATCCGCGGCAGGTAAAAATTCTTCTGCTCGGGCGAGCCGAAGCCGATGATGACGGGCCCGACCATCTTCACGCCCATCACGTTGACATTGGGCACGCCGGCCCGAGCACTTTCCGTCTCGAAAATCCAGCGTTGCGACGGCGTCCAGTCAGGCCCGCCGTATTTGACCGGCCAGCCCGGCGCGCCCCAGCCCTGCTTGTGCAGCGCGCGCTGCCAGGCCATGCCGATGTCGGGGTCGGAGAACACCGACGGCGTCAGCGCGGTCGCGCGCTTCATCTCCTCGGTGAGATTCTTCGCAATGAAGCCGCGCACCTCGTCCTGGAAGGCGCGCTCCTCGGCATTGAACGACAGGTCCATGATCCGCTCCGCTGGTCAGGCCGTCCGGCCAAGCTGGGCGTGACGGCTATAGTGGTGCGCGCTGCCGCCGAACAGCGTGTCGAAGGCGACCAGCCGCTTGAAATAGGCGCCGACCTCGAGCTCCTCGGTGACGCCCATGCCGCCGTGGAGCTGGATCGATTGCTCGCCGACGAAGCGCGCGCATTTGCCGATTTTTGCTTTCGCGCCCGACGCGGCACGTGCACGCTCGATTCGATCTGCGTTGACCTTCAGCGCGGCCCGCAGCGCCATCGAGCGCGACTCGTCGACCTGCATCGCCATGTCGGCGAGGCGATGGCGGATCGCCTGGTTGGCGGAGAGCGGCCGGCCGAACTGCTTGCGGATTTTGGTGTATTCCAGCGTGGTGTCGAGCAGCGTCTGCATGATGCCGACGGCTTCTGCACCGAGCGCGGCCATGGCACGATCGACCGCCCACTCGATCGACGGCAGCGCATCGCTGCCGTCACCGAGCAGGGCGTCCTCCGGCAGCTCCACGCCTGAGAGTTCGATGTTGCAGGCCCGGCCGCCGCCGAGGCGGTGGTAGTCGCTGACGGCAATGCTCGGCGTCTTCGCTGCGATCTGGAACAGGCCAATCCGCCCCGACGGTCCCTGATGATCATGGATATGCGCGGAGACGATGATCTCGTCGGCGGCATGGCCGTCGAGCACCGCGATCTTGCTGCCGGCAAGGCGCCAGCCCTGCGCCGTCTTGTGGGCGGTGGTCGCGACCTTGGCGAGATCGAACCGCGCCGCGCGCTCGGAATGCGCAAAGGCGAGCTTGAGCGATCCGGCTGCGACCTTCGGCAGCCTTGCCTGCTTTTGCGCGACGGAGCCGCATTTGTCGATCAGCGCCGCTCCGAGCACGACCGTCGCGACATACGGCTCCGACACCAGCCCTCGGCCGAAGGCTTCCATCAAGATCCCGATCTCGACCGCGCCGCCGCCGAGCCCGTCGAACTCCTCCGAAATCGGCAGCGCCAGCCAGCCGAGCTCGGCGAACTGCTTCCACACCGCGGGGCTGTAGCCGAGCGGATCGTTCGCCATCTTGCGGCGATGATCGGCATCGTAGCTTTCGGCCACGAAGCGTTCCGCGCTCTCGCGCAGCAGCCGTTGCTCGTCGCTGAGATTGAGGTCCATATCGCTACTCCGCGGCCGCCGGTGGCTTGCGCACCGAGGGATGCAATCCGGATGGATCGACCACCATGCCGAACTCCTGAAGATTATGGGCGTGACAGAGCTGATGCAGGGCGAACGCCTGGTCGATCGCGGCGGGCTGGCCCATCACGTCGACCGAGCGGTTCACCGCCTCCTTGGTCAGCTTCAGCGCGAAGGACGGCTTTGATGCGATCTTGCGCGCCAGCTCCAGCACAGATGCCGAGAGTTCAGCGCGCGGCACGACCCGATTGACCATGCCGAGCTGATGCGCCTCTTGCGCGCTCCAGCTATCGGCGGTGAACAGGAATTCCTTGGCCTTGCGGGGGCCGAGCTCCCAGGGATGCACGAACCATTCGACGCCGCACACGCCCATGGTGACGACAGGATCGCAGAACTGGGCATCGTCGCTGGCGACGATGAGGTCGCAGGCCCAGGCTAGCATCAGGCCGCCGGCGATGCACTTGCCATGGACCTCGGCAATCGTCGGCTTGGCGAGGTTACGCCAGCGCCGCGTGATCTGGAGATATATTTCCTGCTCGCGGGCGAAGCGGCCATGGGTATTGGGTTCGGCGAAGCCACCCCAATTTCCAATCGGCGGAAAATCGACGCCTGCGGCATTCTTGGCCCCGGGGCGCAGGTCATGGCCGGATGAGAAGTGCGGCCCATTGCCGGCGAGGATGATGACCTTGACCGCATCGTCCTGCACCGCTTCGTCGAAGGCGGCGTTGAGGTCGTAGGTCATTTGCAGATTTTGCGCGTTGCGCGCATCGGGCCGGTTCATCACGACCCGGGCAATCGCCGGCTCCGGCCGCTCCACGAGGATGGTCTCGAACGAGGACATCGTGTTCCTCCCCTGGCGTTCCGTTGTTGTTTTGCTCAAGTTGACTATGTCGCCCCGAGATAGGCAAGAGGCTTGCGTAAATCGGCTGGCGTTGAGATGCGCATGTGCTTGTGACAGTCATTCCGGGGCGCGAAACGAACCCGGAATGACGCAATAAATATGGACACTCGCGGCGACCCTTCTGGTAGCTTGCGCCCGATTCCACCGGGAGAAATTTGATGCGCAAGATCCTGACCGTGCTGGCGGCGCTGGCCTCGCTGAGCCTGACCAATTGTGGCTACAACGCGATCCAGGGCGAGGACGAGCAGATCAAGGCCAACTGGTCCGAGGTCGTGAACCAGTATCAGCGCCGCGCCGATCTCGTGCCCAATCTCGTCAACTCGGTGAAGGGCTTTGCGCAGCAGGAGAAGGACGTGCTGCTCGGCGTCACCAATGCCCGCGCCAAGGTCGGCAGCATCCAGGCAACGCCCGAGGTGCTGAACGACCCCGCGGCGTTCCAGAAATTCCAGGCGGCCCAGGGCGAGCTCTCCAGCGCGCTGTCGCGGCTCCTTGTCGTCACGGAAAACTATCCGCAGCTCAAGTCCGATGCCCTGTTCAAGGATTTGATGTCGCAGCTCGAGGGCACCGAGAACCGCATCACGGTGGCGCGCAACCGCTACATCAAGTCGGTGCAGGAATATAACGTCACCGTCCGCTCGTTCCCGTCCAATCTCACCGCAATGGTGTTCGGCTACAAGGAGAAGCCGAATTTCACGGTCGAGAACGAGAAGGAGATCTCGACCGCGCCGAAGGTCGATTTCAATCCGTCGCCAGCGCCGTCGAAGTAGCGGCGCGTCGTTTTGCGAATGCGCTCAACCCCACCCACCACTGTCATTCCCCGCGAAAGCGGGGAATCCAGTACGCCGCGGCCTCTCGGTTCAACGACTGCTGCCTCTGGAATACTGGATCGCCCGCCTTCGCGGGCGATGACGGCGAGGGTGTGGCAAGCGATAGCCGTAGTCGGCATCCTCCTCGCCTTCGCCTTCCCCGCCTCCGCCGACGTCGCCATCCCCCAGCTCACCGGCCGCGTGGTCGACCAGACCGGCACGCTCTCCAGCGGCGGCATCGCAGCGCTCACGCAAAAGCTGCGCGATTTCGAGACGCGCAAGGGCAGCCAGATCGCCGTGCTGATCGTGCCGACGACGGATCCGGAGACGATCGAGCAGTTCTCGATCCGCGTCGCGGAGGCCTGGAAGATCGGGCGCAAGAAGGTCGACGACGGCGCGATCCTGGTCGTCGCCAAGAACGACCGGCATTTGCGCATCGAGGTCGGCTACGGTCTCGAAGGCGCGCTCACCGACGTCACCTCGCGCCGGATCATCGACGAGGTCATCACGCCGAAATTCAGGAGCGGTGATTTTGCCGGCGGCATTTCCGCCGGCGTCGACCGGATGATGCGCGTCGTCGACGGCGAGCCGCTGCCGGTTCCCTCACGCAGCGTGAATTTCGGCAATCTGGACGACATCGGTCCGCTCCTTCCGGTCACGCTGTTTGGCTCGCTGATCATCGGCGGCTTCCTGCGCACGCTGCTGGGCCGGTTGCTCGGCTCGGCCGCGACCGGCAGCCTGATCGCGGTCCTGGCGCTGCTGTTGATCGGATCGACCGGCATCGCCCTGCTGGCGGGGGTCGCCGGCTTCCTGCTGTCCTTCATCGCCGATTTGTTTCCAGCCTCGACGGGGCGATCAGGCGGCGGCTCGTGGTCGAGCGGGTCCTCGTCCGGCGGCTGGAGCAGCGGCTCGTCGTCCAGCGACAGCGGCAGCTTTAGCGGCGGCGGCGGCAGCTTTGGTGGCGGCGGCGCCTCGGGGAGCTGGTAGTCATGAGCCTCAAACGCATCGGCCGGCATCTCCTGCAACACCATTGGCGCGCGAAGCGCGTGTTTCCGCAAAGCGTGCTCGCCCGCATCGAGCAGGCGATCCGGCAGGGCGAGGCCACCCATTCGGGCCAGGTCCGCTTCGTCGTCGAAGGCGCACTCGACGGGCGCCCGCTATTCCGCGGTCAGCCGGCGCGCGAGCGCGCGCTCGACGTGTTCTCGCATTTGCGGATCTGGGACACCGCGCACGACAACGGCGTGCTGATCTACCTGCTACTCGCCGACCGCGACGTCGAGATCATCGCCGACCGCGGCATCGACGCGAAGGTTGGCGCGGCCGGCTGGGAGGCGATCTGCCGCGCTATGGAGGCGGAGTTCAGGTCGGGCCGGTTCGAGCACGGCGTGATCGGCGGCATTGCGGCGGTGTCGCGCGAACTCGCAAGGCATTTTCCGCCTGATGGCCCGCATCCGAACGAGCTGCCGGACGCGCCGGTGGTGATGTAGCCCCGCTCTCTCCGCCGTCATTGCGAGCGCAGCGAAGCAATCCGGAATCCCTCCGCGGAAGCAGTCTGGATTGCTTCGTCGCAAGAGCTCCTCGCAATGACGGTGCTGGTGGAGGCGCCGCCGCCCGTTCTAATCGCGGCCGGTCGAGCCCTCCTCGAAGATGACGTCGTCGACACCAAATTCGTTGATGCATTTCTCGATCGTCATGGCACCCCCAAAACGCCTTCTGGCTGACGGGATGGGTCATGTTAGCCGGGGAACGGTGACGGGCAAACAGCCGGTTTGTCCGGCCGTTGCTTCGCCGTTCATCTTCGCCCGGTTACAAATTGTTTCACGCCCGCCACGCCGGTTCCACTTTCCCGACCCAATTCGGCCCCGGAAGACTTCCTAAAATTTCGGTAAGCGGGTCCAAGGGTAAGGATTTCGCAAGCAATGAAAGTTACCAAAAGGTCAACCGAGACTGGAGTATTTGAGCCGTGAGCGAACCAATGGCTGAGCAGGCTACGCAGGATACAGGCGTCGTTGACGCCGCAGGGACCGCGCCGCAGGCCGTCGAGGCTGTCGGCATCGAGGCCCCCTCGATTGCCCCCGACCACGAGACGCTGCCGAAACCCGATCCGGTGAAGGCGGAGTCCCCCAAGGTCGAGCCGCCCCCGATCGTGGTGCCCAAGGCCGAGACCAAGGCCGAGGCCAAGCCTGAGCCGAAACCCGGCAAGCTGATTGTCATGGCCCCCTCCGACCGGTCGTGGGACCGTGAAGAGTTTGCTCCCCATGTGAAGGCCGACGAGCCGCGCGAGACCGGTGGCAAGCGCCGTCTGTCGGCGATGGCCGCAGTGGTGGCGATCGCGGCGAGCGTCGGCGCCATCAGCGGCGCGCTTGCGACCGCCGGCATGATGCATTTTGCAGCCCCCGCCGCTGCGCCGGCGCAGGTCGTTGACACCAGCGCGCTGGAATCCTCGGTCGCCCGGATCGATGCCGACGTCGTCGCGCTGAAGGCGAATGTCGAGCATACCTCCAAGACCGGCCTCGGGCAGTTCAACCGGACCAACGACCGCCTCGACAAGCTCGAGAAGGCCCAGGCCGAACCGATGGCCAAGATCGCCAAGCTGTCCGAGACGGTCGACAAGCTCCGCGCCACGCCGCCCGCCGCCCCCGTTCAGGCCGCAGCAGCTCCCGTAGCGCCCAGGGAGACCACCGGCTCGATCGCGCCGGCCCAGGTTGCGACCGCTGCTGCCGCACCGGCGCCCGCCGCGCCCAAGACCGAGGTCGGCCGCCTGCCGACGATCGAAGGCTGGCGGCTGCGCAGCACCGCCAATGGTGGTGCGCTGATCGAGGGGCGCGACGGCCTCTACGAGGTCTATCCCGGCGACCCCATCCCCGGCGTCGGTCGCGTCGATGCGATTCGTCGCCAGGACGGCCGCATGGTCGTCGTCACCAGCAAGGGCCTGATCGTCTCGCGCTGAGCGCTCGATATCCGACTTTCGAAGAGGCGCTTCACCACCATGTGAAGCGCCTTTTTGCTTGAATAGGCCGGGCCGCGCGGTGTTACCTCAGGCATGAGCCGCGCGTTGCGAATTCTTCTTGCTGTCGTCGTATTGTTCGGCGGCGTCATGCCGCTTTCCGCCGCGGAGACCGCACAGCTCACGCGCGGCACCGCCATCACCGATCCCGATGTTCTCCGCAAGCTCGACCAGGAAGACAGGCTGACGATCTCGCGGCTGCTCTGGCCGGAGCGTAACGCGAACTTTCCGCTCACGACCGATCTGCTGTTCTCGCAACTGCCGCAGCTTGCGCCAATTCCGCCTGCGATCGACGCGGAGTTCGACCGCTATCTTGCCCGGCAGAAGGCGGCCTGGCCGACCGAGACCATCGGCGTCGGCGAAGGCTTTGACGTGCAGTTGTTCGACCGCGCCAATCTGAAGTCGCCCGACACGCGCTTCGTGCTTGCCGGCATCGTCAACCGCATGGACCGGGCCTATGTCGCGGAAGAGTCCTGCGGCGAGATCCGGCTGATCTACCGTCTCGCCCGCTTCGAGACCGGGCCGGACGGCAGCAAGACCGCAACGCGCCTGCCGATGACGTTCAATCTGGTGATGAAGGCGCGCGATGCGCACCAGACCGACGCCAGCGGCAAGCCCGTCACCTGCGCCGAGATCGCGCGGCGCTGGCTCGACAATGGCGACTGGCAGGGGCTGATTGGCGGCGGCCTCTCCCCTTCCGATGCGATGCTCGACCGCATCGAGACCAACATTCAGATCTCGGTCGCGCCGAAATCGGCGCTGCACGATTTTCGCTCGGACTATCTGCTCAAGGTTTTCAAGTATAATGCCGCGACCAAGACGTTCGAGGAATCGACGCTGGAGAACCAGATCGACCGCGACCGGATCCTTACGGACAACGATCTTCGGCGCGACTTCAAGGCGTGGCTGCTCGCGCCGGAAAATCTGCGCGCGTTCGATCGTGGCACGGTGCTGATCCCCGAGAAGTTTCTGGCCAAGGCCGCGGTGGTGCCGACGCCTGCCGGCCTCGATGCGTCCCCCTTGCAGCCGGAATTCGGCATGATGCAGGGGGAAGGAAAAGGGGAGGGGAAGGGCGATCCCGTCTTCACCGATAATGACGTGGTCGGCGCGCTGAAGCAGGCCGCTGCGCGCGGCGACATGCAGAACATCCGCTCGGTCGCGGGCTTCCAGCGCCGCCTCAATGACGTCACCTGCGCCGGCTGCCACCAGACCCGTGGCATCGGCGGCTTCCACTTTCCTGGTGTGGACTGGCTGGCGGACAAGCCGTCCAATTCGACCATCGTGCCGGCGTCGCCGCATTTCCTCGGCGACCAGGTTCGCCGCCGCGACATTCTGACCGCGTTCGCCGCGGGCAAACGCCCTGATTTTTCACGCGGATTTGCCAGCCGGCCGCAGACCCGCGGCAGCGGCGAGCTTGCCGGCACCGAATATCAGGATGGCTGGGGTGCGCATTGTTCCCTGCAAATTGCAGGATCGGAAACGCGGGACAGGAGTTTTACGTCATGGAGCTGTGCTAAAGGTCTGACCTGTCAGGCCGCCGCGGCCTCGAGCCGCATCGGCATGTGCTTCATCAAGACGCGTTAGCGTGTGATCCGGAAGGTTTTCCGAAGAGATCTCGCGCAAGATAAGCCAGCAAGCGATTTGGATGACCCATGGCGGATACCAGCGAAGCCAACAAGGAGCGCAATCGCGAGATCGCGCGCAATGAGGAAGCCAAGCAGGTGACCGGCAGCCTCCGCGTCAGCACCTGGGCGGTCGCGGTGGCCGTGATCGTCGGCGGGATCTTGTTTACGCTTGGCTGGCTGGCGCTGAAGTAGTGCCGTCGTCATTGCGAGCGCCGCGAAGCAATCCGGCAATGCATCCGCGGTGGGACTCTGGATTGCTTCGCTGCGCTCGCAATGACGGGGCTGGAGCGGCGCGCTCCTAGTCTACCCCACAGCTCCCGAACCCCTCAGCTGCTTGATCGCGGTCTCGTCGTATCCTGCCCCGCGCAAAATCTCGTCACTGTGCTCGCCCACGCCGGGCGGCTTGCGCGGTTGCACCTTCTTGGCGCCGTCGATCCAGATCGGGCTGGAGATGGTGAGCATGGTGTCGTTCTCGAACGGCACCAGCACCTCGTTGTCCAGCATCTGCTTGTCGTTCGGGATGTCGTCCAAAATGCCGACGATGCCGAACACCAGCCCGTTGCCGTCGAGGATTTTTCGCCATTCGGCGAGATCCCTGGTGGCAAAGGTCTCGTCGAAGATCTTGATCAGCTCGACCGAGCGGGCGTGGCGGTCGGGCTTGGTGGCAAAACGCGGATCTGTGATCAAATCCTCGCGCCCGAGGCACTTGGCCAGCGTCGGAAACTGCTTCTCCTCGCTCAGCAGCGACAGGATCAGCCAGCGGCCGTCCTTGCACTGATAGTGATTGGCGACCGCGTTCAGCGCACGCTCGCGCGGCCGCCGCTCGCCGAACTTGGCGCCGCAGAGCTTGGCCTGCGCCAGCACGCTCGCGGCCCACACCCCGTTCGCCATCAAATTCGAGGCGACATGCGAGCCCTTGCCGGTCTTCTCGCGCTGATACAGCGCGGTGACGATGGCGCCGTAGAAGGCCATGGCGCAGGGATGGTCGCCCATGCCCGCGACCGAGCGGGCCGGTGTCGTGTCGATGTCGGCGCGGACGAGATCCATCAGGCCGGAGCGTGCCCAATAGGCGTTGCTGTCGAAGCCGGGCTTGTTGGCCTCTTCGCCCTTCTCGCCATATCCGGTGAAAGACGCGTAGATCAGCCGGTCGTTGAGATGGGCGAGATGATCATAGGTAATGCCGAGCTTGGCGCGCACCGGCGGCGGCATGTTGGTGATGAAGACGTCGGCCTCTTCGACGAGCTTGTAGAGCACGGCCTGCGCCTCGGGCTTTGCGAGGTCGAGCGCGATGCTCTTCTTGTTGCGGGCCTCGAGCAGCCAGGCGAAATTGTGCTCGCTGGTGGGATAGCCGGGCAAATTGGGCAGATTGCGATAGGGATCCCCAGTGCCGGGCGGCTCGATCTTGACGACATCGGCGCCGAAATCCGACAGCACGGTCGCGGCCGCAGGCGCTGCGATGAAGCTCGCGCAGTCCAGAACCTTGAGCCCTGCAAAAATGCCTTTTTCCATCGCGGCGTTGCTCCCTCGCTCTTGTCTTGTTTCCCGCGCGCTGGAATTGGCGCGGGCAGATCATCGGAGCATTAGACCGATGTTTCGGCGGGATGCAACGGCGCCCGGTGCAGGGCTGATTGCGGCGTCAGTCCCGTCCTCCTGAGGTGCGGGAGCGCAGTGGAGGCCTCGAAGGATGAACGGCCGGGATACGGTCGGGCCGTCGCCCTTCGAGGGCCGCTGCGCGGCCGCCTCAGGGGGAACGGCGATAGAGTTGGCCCTCATTCCTCCCCGGCAAGCAGCGCCGCGTTGCCGCCGGCTGCGGCCGTGTTGATCGTCACGGTCTGCTCGGTCGCGAACCGCGCGAGGTAGTGCGGGCCGCCGGCCTTGGGGCCGGTTCCGGACAGGCCATGACCGCCGAACGGCTGCACGCCGACCACGGCGCCGATCATGTTGCGGTTGACGTAGATGTTGCCGACCTGGACGCGGTCGATGATCGCCTCGACGGTATCGTCGATGCGGGAGTGGATTCCGAGCGTGAGGCCGTAGCCGCTGCGCGCGATCGCTTGCAGCACGCGTTCGAGGTTTTCGGCACGGTAGCGCACGACGTGCAGGATCGGGCCAAACACCTCCTCGGTGAGCTGGCCGGCATCCTTGAGCTCGAAGATGTGCGGCGCAACGAAGCAGCCCTCCGGCGCCGTGCCGGCAAAGTGCAGCAGCGCCTCGCTCTTCATTCGCGCGATATGCGCATCGAGGCGCTGCTTAGCCTCATGGTCGATCACCGGACCGACATGGGTCGCGACATCAGAGGGATCACCGATCTTCAATTCGCGCGCCGCGCCCGCGATCATCTCGATCATGCGGTCGGCGACGTCCTCCTGCACGAACAGCAGCCGCAGCGCCGAGCAGCGCTGGCCGGCGGAACGGAATGCCGAGGTCACGACGTCGTCTGCGACCTGCTCGGGCAGCGCGGTGGCATCCGCGATCATCGCGTTGATGCCGCCGGTCTCCGCGATCAACGGCACGATCGGCCCGTCCTTGGCGGCGAGCGCCCGGTTGATCAGGCGCGCGACCTCGGTCGAGCCGGTGAAGACGACGCCTGCGATGTCGGGATGCGCGGTCAGCGCGGCGCCGATCTGGCCATCGCCGGTGACGAGATGCAGTGCGCTCTTGGGGATGCCGGCCTCGTGCAGCAGGGCCACGGTCTCGCGCGCGATGCGCGGCGTCTGCTCCGCGGGCTTTGCCACCACGCTGTTGCCGGCCATCAGCGCCGCCGTGACCTGGCCGAGGAAGATCGCCAGCGGAAAATTCCAAGGCGAGATTGCTGCGAATACACCGCGGCCGCGCAGGGTGAGTGCATTGCTCTCGCCGGTCGGGCCTGGCATCGCGGTCGCGCTGCCGAACAGCCTTCGGCCCTGGGCGGCATAATAACGGCAGAAGTCGGCCGCCTCGCGCAGCTCCGACAGCGCGTCGTCGAGCGTCTTGCCACCTTCGGATTGCAGCAGCGCGATGAAACGGGCGTTGCGGCTCTCCAGGAGATGCGCCGCCTGCTCCAGCGCTGCCGCACGCACGGCCGCCGACGTGCGGCTCCAGGCGGCAAAGCCGGTGCGGGCCGCAGCGATTGCCGCATCGGCCTGCTCCGGCGATGCGTCGGCGATGGGCTTGAGATCGGCCGTGCCGGCCTTGACGTCCGTCAGGAGCTGGTCGAGCGCGGCGCGCGCGCCGAATTCGACGCCGCGTGAATTGCGCCGCTCCGGCCCAAACAAGTCGCCCGGCAACGGAATCTTGGGATGCGCCGCCTGTTGAGGCCGCGGAATCGCATCCGCCGGACGCTCCAACAGCGCCGTGACAGGCACGCGATAATCGGCGGCCTGTGCGACGAAGGATGAGTTGGCACCGTTCTCCAGGAGCCGCCGCACCAGATAAGCGAGCAGATCGCGGTGGCTGCCGACCGGCGCATAGGTGCGGTAGGCGATATCAGGATGGTCCTTGGCGAGCTGCTCGTACAGCGCCTCGCCCATGCCGTGCAGACGCTGGAATTCGAAGCCGCTATTGCCCGCGGCCATTTCCAGTACGGTCGCGACCGTGAGCGCGTTGTGGGTGGCGAATTGCGGGAAGATGCGCGGCCGCAAGGCCAGCAATTGTGACGCGCAGGCGACGTAGTTGAGATCCGTCATCGCCTTGCGCGTGAACACGGGATAGCCGTCGAGCCCGCGCTCCTGCGCGCGCTTGATCTCGGTGTCCCAATAAGCGCCCTTGACGAGCCGCACCATCAGCTTGCGGTCATGCGCGCGCGCGAGCGCGTCGACATAGTCGATCACGGCGCGGGCGCGCTTCTGATAGGCCTGGATCGCCAGCCCGAAGCCGTCCCAACCGCCGAGTGAGGGATCCGCGAGCGTCGCCGCGATCACGTCGAGCGACAATTCCAGCCGATCCGCCTCCTCGGCATCGACGGTGAAGTTGAGGTCATACGCCTTGGCGCGCTGCGCGAGGTCCAGCAGCAGCGGCACCAGCTCGGCCATCACGCGATCGCGGCTGATTGCCTCGAAGCGCGGATGCAGCGCCGAGAGCTTGACGGAGATACCGGGCCGGTCGGGCAGGGGATGGTTACCGCCCGCCTTGCCGATGGTCTCGATCGCGCTCGCATAGGCGTCGAAATAGCGTTTGGCATCCGCCGCCGTGCGCGCGCCTTCGCCGAGCATGTCGAAGGAATAGCGCGGCCTCTCACCGGAGCGCGGTTTGCCCCGCTCCAGCGCTTGCGCGATGGTCTCACCCAGAACGAAATGATTGCCCATCAGCCGCATCGCCTGGCGCGTCGCGGTGCGCACCGCTGGCGCGCCGAGCCGCTTCACCAGCCGGCCGATGGTGCCGTCGGGCGTCTCGCCGGGCTGGATCACCCGCGCCGACAGGCCGAGCGCCCAGGCCGAGGCGTTGACCAGGAACGCCGTCGACTTGGTCTCGTGGTGGATGAAGTCGCCCTCGCCGAGCTTGTCTTCGATGAACTGGTCGGCGGTGCGGGCATCCGGCACGCGCAACAGCGCTTCGGCCAGCACCATCAGCGCGAGGCCTTCCTTGGTCGAGAGCGCGAACTCCCGCAACATGTCCTCGACGCCCCCAAGCCGGTCGTCGCGCTTGCGGATCGCCTCGATCAGCCGCGTCGCGGTCTTGTCGATCCGCGCCTCCTGCGGCGGGGCCAGGTGCGAGGCTGGCAACAGGCGCGCGGCGATCTCGGCGTCGTCGGGCGCGTAAGGGGCGGTGAAGGGCGGCGGGATGTTGGGCATATGGCGGGTCCTGTGGCTGAAACTCAGGATAAAGCCCGCTAGACCGTAGTTCGATAGACAAATTGGCTATTCTGCCTTAGGAAATGAGGTTAGGTACATTTATAGCCAGACAAAATATGGAACTTGATCGAATCGACCGGAGAATCCTCTCGATTTTGCAGGAGGACGGGCGCATCGCCAATGTGGAGCTGGCCGAGCGCATCGGCCTGTCCCCGACGTCGATCGGCGAGCGGCTGAAGCGGTTGCAGCGGGAGGGCTTTGTCGAAGGCTACGGCGCGCGGCTCAATCCGCATCGTCTCGGCCTCGGTCTGCTGGTGTTCGTCGAGGTGCTGCTCGACAAGACCACGCCCGACAATTTCGAGCGCTTTGCGCGCGCGGTGAAACTCGCCCCCGAGGTACTGGAGTGTCACATGGTTGCCGGCGGCTTCGACTATCTTGTGAAAGCGCGCCTCGCGGACATGACGGCGTATCGACGCTTCCTCGGCGAGACCCTGCTGTCGATGCCGGGTGTGCGCGAGACGCGGACCTATGCGGTGATGGAAGAGATCAAGCGCGACGCACCGTTGCCGGTGGGCTAGGGAAGTGCCGTCGCGATTGTCATTGCTGTGGCGTTGAGCAAGCGGTCTTCGCGGGAAAAATAGCTATCCGTGTGCAGTCGCAACGCCTGTCGTCGAATGCACTGGCCGTCTTCTAAATTTTCTTGGCCTCGCTCCCGGAGATGATCCGGGAGGCAGCGAAACGCCGGCGGGCTTATACTTTGAGGTTCTCTGCGGAGGTCTTGCCCCGGTTTGCGATCTCTTCGTATTCAACCGTCTGTCCCTCGTTGAGGGTGGACAGACCGGCCTTCTGCACTGCCGAGATATGCACGAACACATCCTTGCCCCCCGACGCAGGCTGGATAAATCCATAACCCTTCGTCGGGTTGAACCACTTGACCGTACCTTTAGCCATCACGACTTCTCCGCGGGTCTTCCTCCAATATCTCGAACCGCCAGTCCCCGCCAACCGGCCGGTTCGGTCCTATAGGATACGCGGAATGTGGCAGGCTTGGTAGCTCAAACCATATCAGCCTTTCGCCGAATTCCGCTCAACTTCGCGGCGTTTTTGCCGGTTTTGCCCGTTTCGCGGTCAATTGACCCGCACGTCGTCAATACGTCGTGGCCAGGTAATCGACGATCTTGCCGACATCGGCATCGTCGATCGGTGCGCCATAGACCTTGATCATCTTGGTCACCTCGGCCTGCCAGAAGCCCTTCTTGTCCTTCATCGGCGGCTGGGTGGCGATGTAGTCGGACGAATGGCAGGCGGTGCAATTGCCCTGCACCACCTCGAGATTGGGGCCGGGCTTGAACGCCGCGACCTCATCGGGGGTCTTGTAGTTGACCGGCGCTGCGAGCGCCGAACCCATCGAGGCGGCGAAGGCGAGCGAGGCGGCAAGGAGAACGGTGCGCTGCATGATCATTCTCCCTCAGGCGACGCTGACGCGGACGGTTTCGACGACGTTGCGCAGGTAACCCGCCGGGTTCCAGCGCGGCGTCTCCGGCTGCGTCTCGCCGCCATTGCCAGTCGCACGCACCTTCAACTCGACCTGGCCGGCCGCGAGCTTTACCGGCAGCATCCATTCGCGGAACGCGTATTTGCCGAGATCCTTGCCGAGCTTGGCGCCGGCCCAGGTCTTGCCGCCATCGGTGGAGATCTCGACCTGCTTGATGCCCTTGCCGCCGTCGAAAGCGATGCCGCGCAGCGTCGTGCGTCCCGCCTTCAGTTTTGCCCCGTCGGGCACGTTGGTGATGAAGGAGCGGATGGTGAACCGGTTGATCGGGATCGTCGCCTTCGGCGCGGTGCCGGGTTCGACCGCATTGTTCGGCGTATCGGGAATGCGGTAGGCCGACTTCATCCAGAAGCCGTCATAGACATTGTCGATGACGGTGATCTCGTTGAGATGCTTGAGCCAGTAGGTGCCGTAATAGCCTGGTACGACCAGTCGCAGCGGAAAGCCGTTGAGGAACGGCAGATCCTCGCCGTTCATGCCATAGGCCAGCATCACCTCGCCGTCGCTGGCGTGATCGAGATCGAGCGCCTTGACGAAGTCGGGCGTCTTGTCGCTGACCGGGCCGTCCATGCCGCCGAACGTGACCTGCCTGGCGCCGGCCTGCACGCCCGCCATCTCCAGCACCGCCTTGAGCGGCACACCGCGCCAGCGCGCGCAGCCCATCGCGCCATTGGCGAGCTGGCCGCCGGCAACGCGCGGCTCGAACAAGCCGCGGCTGTTGCCGGAGCACTGATTGACGGCGACGATCTCCGTCGCCTTCATCTTCCTGATGTCCTTCAGCGACAGTTTCAGCGGCTTGTCGACCTTGCCTTTCACCTCGAGCGTGAACTTGTCGGGGTCGAGATTGTAGGGCAGGTCGGCGAGGTGATAGCGCACGAAGAACGCGTTGTTCGGCGTGATCGGGCCGTCGTTGAAGATCGCGAACGGCGTCTCGAGCTGCGGCGGCCGGCTGGTGAGCCCGATCATCGGCCGCTTCTGCGGATATTTCACCAGCGGCCGCTCGCCATTGGCGAAGGGCAGCGTGACGGTGTCGAGTGCCAGCGCTTTGGTGGAATTCAGCGTGGCCGCAAGTGCAGCAAGGCCCGCTCCTTTGAGCAGGTCGCGTCGATCGAACATTTTCGTCTCCTCCCGGAGCTTTTCGTTGGACCTGCGGTCATCACCGCGGCCCTGCACCCATCTGTCTCAACCATTTGGTTGAAGTCAATTCGTGCTTTCGCAGCAAGCCCATGCCGCTGCGTCGCAGCAAGCCGGTGTTACGGTTGTAGCGGAATTGAGCCCAGCCGTAGCCGCGTGGCGGTGCACTCCCGCTTGCGGGAGAGGGAGCGCACCTCCCATGTGGCTTACGCCGCCACGCGCTCGCCGCGATCAACCAGTCCCGACAGCCCCCTTGCATCCCCGACCACGCGCACCGCCATCGGCGCGTCGCGGCCGCGGATCGCGACCTCCTGCTGCGGCAGCGCGTCCTCGGCAAGACCGGCGGTGCGGCGGACTTCCTCCGAGACGATCGCCTCACAGGCCAGCGTCTTGGTCATGTCCTGGAGGCGGGCGGCCACGTTGACGGCGTCGCCCAGCGCCGTAAACACGATGTGATCGCGATAGCCGATGTCGCCGATGATGACCTCGCCGCCATGAATGCCGATGCCGAAGCGGATCGGCTGGCGCAGGTCGTGGCTCAAGAGCTCGTTGAGCTCGTCGATATGCGTGGCGATGCTGCCGGCGGCCTTCAGCGCCTGCCGGCAGGCGGTCTGCGGATCGGCCGTGAGTCCGAACAGCGCCAGCATGCCGTCGCCGACGAACTGGTTCGGCTGGCCGCCGTTCTCGATCACGGCCTGCGAGACCGCGCCGAGGAAACGGTTGACGATGAAGACGGTGTCGAATGGCAGCCGCTTCTCGGCAAGCTGCGTCGAGCCGCGCATGTCCACGAACAGGCTGACGAGATAGCGCTCCTGGCCGATCCTGGCCGATGTCGAGGCATACCCGTCCGCCGACAGCGTCTGCGGCGTGAACAGCTGGAAGAAGGAGAGATCGCAATCCGGCCGCAGCTGGCAGGCCAGCCGGATCGAGGGATCGGTGGTGCCGACCCGGGTCAGCACGAAGGCCTCGCGCTGCGACGGCTCGGGCAGGGCGCCGTGATCGCCGATGACGCGGATGCGGCAGGTCGAGCAGCGGGCGCGGCCGCCGCAGACGCTGGCATGCGGTACGTTGTGACGCAGGCTTGCTTCCAGCACGGAGAGCCCCTTCGGCACGCGCACCGTCTTGCCGTTGCCGTAGGACAGCGCAATCATGCCGCCGCGCCGTTCGCGCCAGGCGCGCACGCCGCGCGCCGCCAGCACCAAGGCGAGCAGGCCGACATAGCCGATGGTGAGGCCGCCGGTGATGCGTTCGAGCGTCTCGGCTTCCGCTGCGTTGCCGAGCTGGCGGCGGGTGAGATTGTGCGTGCGCCACTCCCCGTCGTCGGCGTCTACCATGACACTGCGGCCGCCCTGGTAGACGCCGAGCAGCGACAGGGTCGGGATCAGCACAGCGGCAGCAAGCAGGTAGGGAGCGGCGCGCCTGAAGAACGGCTTCAGGCGAAGCCAGAAATAGATGCCGATGCAGCCGTGGATCCAGGCGACGGTGAGCAGGATCGTCATGGTCCAGATGCGGCCCGTAGAGAAGAACAGGTAGAGCTCCTGCGGATAGAGCTTCTGGTGCCCATACAGAACCTGGCCGAGCCGCACGCCGATCACATGCGCCATGACGAGGGCGGGAATGCTCAAGCCCAGCACGAGCTGGAGCGGCTCGACCGTCCGCCAGCGGAACTGCCGTCGTTGATACAGCGAATACACGCCGAGCCCCATATGGGTCAGCGCGGCCGCGTAGAACACGATGGCGACCGGGAGGAACCGCCAGAACGCCGTGTGGTAATAGACCCCGATCTCCATCGCATCGACCGAGATGTTGCCGAGCGCATGGTTGAGGAAATGGCTGACCACGTAAGAGAACAGGATGATTCCGCAGACCAGCCGCACCTGCCGCACGCTGGTGGCGCGGACGAGTTCAGGCATGTGGACGGGAACGATGGCCATGATTCGCTTGTATCAGTTCATCAAGGAGAACAGCCAGCCTAGCGTTTAATTCCGCCCGCGGACAGCTTGCCCGATCACATGCGCGGCAAGGTTACCAAATCGTAGGATGGCCGATCCTCTCCGCTGTCGTCCCGGGTCGCACTTCGCTTGCCCGGGGCGACAGCGGTCGATGCGGCGGTACCCCTGCATTGACTCCCCCTCCCAGGTTGGCGAAAAGCGCGGCCGTGACGACAGCTCCCGACATCACCGCACCCTCCCGCGGCACCGCGCGCCGGCCCCTCGTCATGGCCGTATTCGTCATCGCCGCGATGACGCTGCTGCGCATCGTCTATGCCTCCACGGTCGAGCTGCGCACCGACGAGGCCTACTACTGGACCTGGTCGAAGGAGGGGGCACTGAGCTTCCTCGATCATCCCCCCATGATCGCATGGCTGATCCGCTTCGGCACCGCGATCTTCGGCGACACCGTGCTCGGCGTCCGCTTCGGCGGCATCGTCGCGATGCTTGTGACGCAGCTGCTGCTCGCCGACATCGTCCGCCGCCTCACCCATGATGCGCGCGCGATCGCGTTCGCGGTGCTGATGCCGGAGGCGGCGCTCTATTACGGCCTGCTGACGGCCAAGGTCGCGCCCGATGTCGCCATGATCCCGTTCGCGGTGGCGATGATGTGGTCGCTGGTGCGACTCGCGCAAAGCGGCGACGGACGCTGGTGGCTCGCGGCCGGGCTGTTCGCGGGGCTGGCGATGCTGTCGAAATTCACCGCAATCATGTTCGCGCCCGCGGTCGCCGCGTTCCTGCTGGTGCCGGACTGGCGCGCGCGCTGGCTACGCAGCTCCTATCCTTACCTCGCGGTGCTGGTCGCCATCGCGGCGTTCTCGCCGGTGCTGATCTGGAACGCGCAGCACGATTGGGCGTCGTTCCGCTTCCAGGGCGTGCGCGCGACCGCCAATTATGGCATCTCGCTGCGCACCGTCGGCGACTACATAGGCCTGCAATTCGGCCTGGTCGGCTTCGTCATGCTGCCGGTGGTGCTGACGGGGCTGGTGCTGACGGCATGGCGCGGTTTTCGCACGCGCGAGCCGGTCGCGATCCTGTTGTCCACGGCTGTGTTGGTGCCGTTCCTTTATTTCTTCTTCAAGTCGTTGACGCTCAGGGTCGGCGACACCTGGCCGATGTTCATGTGGCCGGTCGGCTTTGCTGCGACCGCGGTGAATCTCGTGATGCTGTCGCGGGAACGCTGGGCGGCGCGTCTGGTCCGGTCGAGCCTGTTCTGGGCCAAGACAGCGGTCGTCTCGGGCATCGCCTTCGTCGTCATCGTGTTCCTCTACTACGTCGCCGCGCCCTGGAATCTTCTTGGCAAGATCGATCCTGTAGGCGCCGAGGCGGGCTATGAGCAGGTCGCAGCGCGCGCGCAGGCCGCGCTCGAGGAGACCGGCGCGACCTGGATCGCCACCACGGACTATCGCACCTATGCCATGATGCGCTGGCTGTTCCGCGGCCGCGTGCCCGTCATCGAGATCAACGAACGCGGCCGTTTCCAGGATTTCGGTGATCCCGGCATCGATCGGATCAAGGGCCACGCCGGCATCTATGTCGGGCGTGAGCCGGACGATCGTGCACCGGTATGGGATTCGATCCCCGCCAGGCGCGAGCAGCTCGGCCAGGTCGAACGCCGCTGGCGTGGTGTGCTGACGGACACCTATGTGATTGAAAAGCTCACCGGCTGGACCCCGGAGCTGTCACCACCGAAGAACTCGCCGCTGTTTCAGTGGAAGGTGCTGGCCCTCTTCTCCCTCTCCCCGCTTGCGGGGAAAGGCGAAAGCGCTACTCTTCGTCTTCTTTCTTTCGCAACAGATCCGTCGCCAGATCCGACAGCTTCGGCGGCGGCAGCGCCGCGAACGGTAGCGGGCGCGTGACGTCGATCGCGGCCAGGCCCAGCCGCGCGGTCAACAGCCCGTTGAGGATTCCCTCACCGAGCCGCTGCGACAGCTTAGCCGCGATGCCATGCCCGAGCATCTGCTGCACCAGGCTGTCGCTGGCGGCCATGCCGCCGGTGATGGCGAGATGGGCGATGACATGACGGAGCAGGCGGATCATGCCGAGCGCGCCGGGGCGGCCGCCGTAGAGATAGGCGAGCTGGCGGATCAGGCGGAGCGCTGCGACGAACACGAACAGCACGTCGATCGCGGCGCGCGGGCTCACGGCCGTGACGATCGAGACTTTTTGCGCGGCTGACGACACCAGCCGCCGCGCCTCGGCATCGAGCGGGGACATCAATTCGCGTTCGGCGAGCCGGATCATGTCGGCGCCGTCGATGATCTCGCCGGTGTGGCTCTCCAGCGTGGCGCGGGCGCGGGCGAGCTGCGGATTCAGGTGCGCGATCTTCAGGAGATCCTGCACGATCACGCGGCTTTCCTTGCGGTCGTCGCTGGCGAGGACGGCAGCGGCACGCGCATGCAGCTTCTCGATGGTCGCGAGGCGCGCGAGCCCAAGCGCCTCGCGTCCGATCACTACCGCGAGCGCCAGCGCGGTGACGAACGCGAAGGCCATGCCGACGAAGCCGAGCGTTTCGCTGCGTGCGAACAGATCCTCGATCAGGCGGACCACCCCGAGCCCGGTGCCCAGCAGCGTCAGCCCGGCGAGCCCGGACCAGAACAGCGTGCCCCAGGGAAAGCCGCGGCGCGCCGGCAGCGCAGGATCGATCGGCACCGGCAGCGCCTGCGGATCGTGCTCCGGCGTGATCTGGATCGTGGTGCGTCCGAGCCGCGCCGCCTCGTCGGCTTCGGTGACGACGACGCCGGGATCGTCGAGCCGGAATGTCGCGGGGCGCCGTGGCTTCGATCGGTCGTTCATGACAGCTTGTCTCCGATCAAGAACTGCAAGGCCCGGTCGAGGCGGATGTGTGGCAGCGCCGGCTCGCTCGCTCCCTCGCGCTCGAGCTTTGGCGGGCGGAAGCGCAGAAAGCGGAAATCGCTCTTCTCGGCAGCTTCCGTCGAGAGGCCGCGAAACGCATCGGAACCGTTGAACAGCGGCTCGGGGTCGAGCGGCAGATCGCCCGGAAAGGTTGCGACTTCCGTATTGCCGTCAAAAAACTCGCCGCCGGCGCTTTCGCCCGCGGCCGGCGTTCCCAGGATCGACGGCAATTTGTCGCGGCCATGTGCGACCTGCGCCTCGCGCGTGGCGCGCACGGCGGCGAGCGCGACGACGTCGATCTCCGCACCGGTGGTTTCCGCGCGCGCCACGGCACGGGTGACCGCGCGCCGCAGCACGGCCTCGAGCCGGTCGTGGCTGGAATGATGCAGATGGTCGGCCTTGGTCGCCGCGAACAGGATGCGGTCGATGCGCGGCCGGAACAGGTTCGAGAAGATCGTGCTGCGGCCGATGTTGAAGCAATCGAGAATGCCCGCGAGCGCGGCTTCGAGATCGTGCAGCGCCTCGGGGCCGGCGTTGAACGCGGCGAGCGCGTCGGCCAGCACGATCTGGCGATCGAGCCGGGCAAAATGATCCCTGAAGAACGGCCGCACCACGACGTCCTTGTAGGCTTCGTAGCGGCGCACCATCATCGCCCACAGCGATCCCTCCGGCGCCTGCCCACCGGCGGGTACCTCGAGCGGCGCAAAGGTCAGCGCCGGGGTGTCGGCGAGATTGCCGGGCATCAGGAAGCGGCCGGGCGGCAGCAGGCTCATCGCAAACCGCTCGTCGCGGCAGGCTTGCAAATAACCCCTGAACAGCTTTGCGGCCGTGAGCGTCGCCTGCTCGTCCTCGCGCGCATCGGGTTTGAGCGTTGCAAGATGCGCGTGCCAGTCCGCGGCCAGATGCGCGCGCGGCGCCTCGCGCGACAGCGCCAGGCTTTCCGCCGACCATTGCTCAAAGCTCTTTTGCAGCAGCGGCAGGTCCAGCAGCCACTCGCCGGGATAGTCGACGATGTCGAGCGTCAGCGTGCGGTCGGCGCCGTTCGGGCGCTGGTAGTCGATGACGAGGCGCAGCTCGCTGATATCGACCGTCGAGTTCGGCCAGCGCCGCTCCTCGATCAGCGCGCGCAGATGGCTCTCATAGGCAAAGCGCGGCACGGCATCATCGGGCTGCGGCGCCAGATTTGCCCGTGCGATCCGGCCCGAGGCATAGGCCTCGAACACCGGAAACCGGCCGCCGCGCGTGAGGCCGTGGATCAGCGCGGTGATGAACACCGTCTTACCGGCGCGCGACAGGCCGGTGACGCCAAGCCGCACCGTCGGGTTGAAGAAGTGTTCGCCATAGTCGATCAGCGCGCGGGCCGACAGGCGCGCTTCCTCGACCATATCCTGGAAACTGAATGCCATATGAACGTTAGGGGATCTCGGGCGGACGGAATGTGCGGCCGTTCACAAAAGTGGCAATTGCGTGAGGAAAATCAAGCTTCATACTTCCACCGCCTTTGTCGGCAAATCAGCCGATTGAACGACGCGCCGGTCCCAGATGACCCATAAAAGAGGGCATTGTCCCGAGCCTTTCCCGGATTGCCATGACCGCCTTCCAATTGAAACAACTTGCGTCCACCTCCGTCCACGCCGCGGCCGATGCGATCGGCTGGAACTACGATCGCGCCGAGCTGATCGCCGACGGCATCATCCACGCGATCGGCGTGCTCTCGGGTATCGTCGCCGCGACCGTGCTGGTGGTGCTGACGGCACTCTATGCCAGTGCGACCGACATCGTCGGCGTCTCGATCTATGTCGCCGGGCTTCTGTCGATGCTGGTGCTGTCGGCGACCTATAATCTCTGGCCGGTGTCGCCGGCCAAATGGCTGCTGCGGCGCTTCGATCATTCCGCGATCTATCTGCTGATCGCTGCGACCTACACGCCGTTCATCCTGGAGGTGAAGGACAGCGTGTTCGCGCTGGTGCTGCTCGCCGGTGTCTGGTGCGTCGCCATCCTCGGGATCGCGCTGAAGCTGTTCTGTCCGGGCCGGTTCGACCGCGTCGCGGTCGGCATCTATCTCGCGATGGGCTGGAGCGGCGTGATGCTCTACGATGCCGTGGTCAGGGCGTTGCCCGCGCTGGTACTGGGCTTCATCCTCGCCGGCGGCCTGCTCTATAGCTTTGGCGTGATCTTCCACGCCTGGCGGCGGCTGCGCTTCCAGAATGCGATCTGGCACGGCTTTGTCTTGGCCGGCGCGGCATGCCATTATACCGCGGTGCTCGACCTCGTGTTGAGCTGAGCAAGACCGCGGCGCGGAATAAGAAATCAAGCCAAGAGGAGACGTCGCATGCAGGTGACCGGCAAGGTCGTGGTCGTCACGGGCGGCGCCAACGGCATCGGCAAGGCGCTGTGCGAAGCCTTTCACACGGCGGGCGCTGCCAAGGTGGTGGTTGCCGACATGGACGCCGCCAACGCGCGGGCGGTCGCGGCGACGGTCGAAGGCGCGGCGTTCAAATGCGACGTCGCGCAGGAAAAGGACATCTCCCACGTCATCGAGGAGACCGAGCGGCAGTTCGGCCCCATCGCTTTGTTCTGCTCCAATGCCGGCATCGGCGGCGGCTTCGATCCGATGTCGGTCAACGCGGGCGGTGCCTCCGACGAGCCGTGGCAGCGCAGCTGGGCGATCCATGTCATGGCCCATGTCTATGCCGCGCGGCATCTCATCCCCCGCATGAAGACGCGCGGCGGCGGCTATTTCCTCAACACCATCTCGGCCGCGGGCCTGCTGTCGCAGGTCGGCAGCCCCGCTTATTCGACGACCAAGCATGCCGCCGTGGGCTTTGCCGAAAACCTCGCGATCTCGCACAGGGCCGACAACATCAAGGTCTCGATCCTTTGCCCGCAGGGCGTCGACACCAACATGCTGCGCTCGATCCCCAAGGGCCCGCAATCCGGCGACGGCGACCTCACGCCGGAGCAGGTGGCGAAAGACGTGCTCGCCGGCCTGGAGCAGGAGACGTTTTTGATCCTGCCGCACCCCCAGGTGCTCGGCTACATGCGCAAGAAGACCGAGAATTACGACCGCTGGATCGGGGGCATGGCGAAGATCCAGGCGAAGATGAGGGAGGAGTTCGGGAAGTAGTCGCCACACCCACCGCCGTCATTCCCCGCGAAAGCGGGGAATCCAGTACGCCGAGAGCACAGCTACGCCGCCGACTCCGTCCCATCCTCCACCCGGCTCGCCCGCAACGCCCACGCATAGAGCATCATCCCCTCGCGCACCGTGCGCTGCTCGGCTTCGGTCAGCGTCGCCAGCGCGCCGCTCACCTGCTGGCGGCCGAACGCATGCAGCGCCTCCAGCGTGCGCCGGCCCTTTGCCGTCAGCGACAACCTCTTGCTGCGAGCATCCGCCTCATCCGGCGTCTCGCGCAGTTCGCCGCAATCGATCAGCTTGCGCACCAGCCGGCTGACGCTGGATTTCTCCAGCCGCAGGAAGTCACCGAGCTCGCCTGAATTCATCGGGCCGCGGATGCCGATCTCCAGGATCGTGTGCACGGCCGACGGCGGGTAGTCCGAGGCCGCCACCGTCGCATCCATGAAGCCGAGCTCGCGCACCATCAACCGCGAGGCGGCGCGGATGTCGTCGATCAGCGAAAGCGCGGCCATCTTGACTCCCCGGCATATAGTTGTACCGTACAACTATATTGCGCGCAGCGCCGCGCGCAAGCGTTTTGGAGCGGGTCATGAGCGGGACTTTGCCTTCTGGTCAGCGGATGAGGGGCAAGGTCTGCCTCGTCACGGGCGGCGGCAGCGGCATCGGCCGCGCGACGGCCTTGCTGATGGCGTCCGAAGGCGCGGAGGCGGTGATCGTGGCCGGCCGGCGCGAAGCCGAGATCGACGGGACGGCCTCGGCGTGCCGCGAGCTCGGTGCGGAAGCGATCGCGCTCAAGGCCGACATCACGCGCGAGGATGACGTCGCGCGCCTCGTCCGCACGGCGGTCGAGCGCTGCGGACGGCTCGACGTCGCCTTCAACAATGCCGGCTTCCAGGAGCGTCGGGCGCCGCTGGAGGAGCAGGGCATGGACATCTACGACAGCGTGTTCGACACCAATGTCCGCGCGCTGTTCCTGTGCCTGCGCCACCAATTGCCGGCGATGCTGGCGAAAGGCGGCGGCAGCATCGTCGTCAATGCCTCCGTCAGCGGCGTGCGCAATCCCAATCCCGGCTTTTCGCTCTATTCGGCCTCGAAGGCCGCCGCGATCTCGCTGACGCGTTCGGCCGCGATGGAGAACGCTCCACGTGGCATCCGCATTAACGCCATCGCACCCGGCCGCGTCGTCACCGACATGATGCTGCGCGCGGGCGTCGGCGATATCGCGACGGTGAGCGCCGGCCTGCCGCTGCGGCGGATGGGAAGCCCGGAGGAGGTGGCGGAGGCCGTGGTGTGGCTGTCGTCCGACGCGTCATCCTACGTGGTCGGGCATGTGCTCGCGGCGGACGGGGGATTTTTGGCGTCGTAGCCCGGATGGAGCGCAGCGCAATCCGGGAATTGTGCCCCAAGCGAGCCGGTCCCGGATTGCGCTAAGCTCCATCCGGGCTACCCGCCCTCAATGCTTCTGCCCGTATAGCACCGGCACGGCCGAATCCACCACGACCTCCACGAGGCTCGTGCCCTCGTGCGCCATCCCGCGCCTCAGCGCCTCGTCCAGCTCCGCGGCCTTCGTCACCCGCACCGCACGGCAGCCCATGCCCTCTGCAAGCTTGACGAAGTCGATCCCCGGCAATTCCAGCCCCGGGACATTCCGCACCTGCATCACCTGGCTGAACGAGCGCATCGCGCCGTAGCCGGAGTTGTTGATGACGACGACGGTCAGCGGCAGCTTGCGTTGCGCGGCGGTCCACAGCGCCTGGATCGAATACATCGCCGAGCCGTCGCCGATCAGGCACACCGTGCGGCTGTTCGGCTTGCCCAGCGCCATGCCGACTGCGGCGGGCAGGCTGTAGCCGAGGCCGCCGCTCGACATCGTGTAAAAACTGTCCTGGCCGCGCATCGGCATGAACTTTTGCATCGCCGGCCGGTGCGAGGGCACTTCCTCGACCAGTGACGCGCCATCCGGCATCGCCTGCGACAGCGAGTGCAGCAGGAACTCGACAGGCAGCGGATCGGCGGCTTGCGGCGCCGGCGGCAGCGTGCGGCCCTTCGGCGCGGTGCGCTTGCTCTCTGGCAGAAGGTCGAGCAAAGTGCTGAGCGCCGGCTTCATCGTCGCGATGATGCTGGTGCCTGATGGCGTCACCGCGGCTGCATCCGGATCATCCGTGATCTGGAAGATCGTCGCGCCGCCATCGAAGATCGCGGCATGGCCCTCGACATGGAAGGTGAACACGGGCGCGCCGATCACGACGACGAGATCATGCTCGCGCAGCGCGTCGGAGAGCTGCGCCGGTGAGGCGTGCAGGAAGCCCGCGAATTGCGGATGCCGCTCCGGAAACGAGCAGCGCGCCGAGAACGGGCTGACCCAGACGCTCGCCTTCGCCTTCTCGGCCACGCGCACCATCAGATCGACCGCGCCGGCGCGATCGATTCCGGGGCCGACGACGAGGGCAGGGTGTTTTGCCGAACCGAGCGCGGCAACCAGTGCCTTCATCGGCTCAGGCTCGGGCCCGATCTCGCGGCTGACCTTGCGGGCCTCGATCGGCGCGGTCGCATGCGCCCAGTCGTCGATCGGGATCGAGACGAAGGTCGGCCCGCAGGGCGGCTGCATCGCGGTGTAATAGGCCCGCGCGATCGCAGCCGGCACGTCCTCTGGCCGCGCCGGTTCGACGCTGTACTTCACATAAGGCCGCGGGAATTCCGAGGCACGCTCGGCATAGAGGAAGGCCTGCAACGGCAGGATCGAACGCGCCTGCTGGCCCGCGGTGATGACCAGCGGCGTCTGGTTGCGGTGCGCGGTGTAGATGTTGCCGAGCGCGTTGCCGACGCCGGCCGCCGAATGCAAATTGACGAAGCCGGCATTGCGCGTCGCCTGCGCGTAGCCATCGGCCATGCCGACGGCGGAGGCTTCCTGGAGCGCCAGCACATAGTCGATGTCATCGGGCCAGTCGCTCAGGAACGGCAGCTCGGTCGAGCCGGGATTGCCGAACACCTTTTTGATGCCGAACGAGCGCAGCAGGTCGAGGGTCGCCTGCTTGACGGTGACGGACTTGCTGCCGCTCTTGCCGTTCTTCGCCATGGTTTCCGTCCCCTGTTGTTTTTCGACGCTACCGGCCCCACCCGTCATTGCGAGCGAAGCGAAGCAATCCAGACTGCCGTCACGGAGACAGTCTGGATTGCTTCGTCGCTTCGCTCCTCGCAACGACGAGGAGAGACTATCACCACACCGCCGTGCCCTTCATCGTCGGCTGCCCCTCGGTATTCGCGATCCACAGCTCCATCCCCGCCTCGGTCTCGTTGGCGTTGACCGAAAACTCCGTCCCCTCGAACAGCGGCTGCAATCCGCGATACGAAAACTTCTTCGGCGCCTTGCCGCCACGCAGCTTCGCCGCCATCTCGACGAGCAGCGCCGCCTGCAACGGTCCGTGGAAGATCAGGCCCGGATAGCCCTCAACCTTGGTGACGTAGTCGCGGTCGTAGTGGATGCGGTGGCCGTTGAAGGTGAGTGCGGAATAGCGAAACAGCAGCACGGGATCGGAGACATGGGTCTCGCGGTGCTGTGCCGCCGGCGGCGGAGGCGGGGCCTTTGCCGTGGCCGGCGCGCTGCTCGTGACGTCGCGATAGACGATGTCCTGCCGCTCGCGAATGGCGACGCCGCGCGGTGACGTGACGGTATGCTCGACCGAGACGAAGCACAGGGTGCCGGTCGATCCCGTCTTGACCTGCACATCGGCGATGCGCGATGTCCGGGTCGATTCATCGCCAACCTGAAGCGGCTGCAAAAACTCGATCTCGCCGCCGGCCCACATCCGGCGCGGCAGCGGCACCGGCGGCAGGAAGCCGCCGCGGGTCGGGTGGCCGTCGGGCCCGAGCATCGACATCGGAAACACCGGCTGCGCCAGGCACCAGTGCACCGTGAACGGCGCCGCATCGCCCTCTTCGGGCTCGCCGACGTCCTGGAAAAGCGTCGCGCGCAGGCCCATGACGAGCTGCGCGGTAACGATGTCGGTGGCCTCCGTGCTGCGGCCGATCCACTGCCGCAAGTGATCGATGTCGAGCTTTTCGGTCATGATGCCTCGCTCTTGTCTATTTCTTGGGCTTTTCACCGATCGCCGGCACCGCGCCGTAGGCGCGCGTTTCGCCGACGATGATCGGCGCGGGCGCGGGGTAGCTGACACGTCCGTTCGGCGTATCCACCTCAATGCGGCGCAGATGCGGATGGTTGCTGAGATCGGCCATGGTGTTGACCTCGGCGAAAGCGATGTCGGCGTCCGACAGCCGCTTCAAGAGCTCGTCGCGCGTCATCTTGCCGAAGCTATCCGCCACAGTCGCGTCGGTGAAGTCACGGTTGCGCACGCGCTCGACCATGTTGGCGACGCGCGGATCGGCGGGCAGGTCCGGTTGATCCAGCACCTTCGCGCAAAGCGTCTTCCACTCGCGCTCGCTCTGGATCGAGATCAGGATATCCTTGCCGTCCTTCGAGGTGAACACGCCATAGGGCGCGATCGAGGGATGGCGCAGGCCCATGCGCTTGGGTGGATTGCCGGCTTCGGAGTTGAGCAGCGGCACGGTGCACCAGTCGGCCATCACGTCGAACATGGAGATGCGGATGTCCGCGCCCTTGCCGGTGCGGCCGCGCCCGATCAGCGCCTCCAGGATGGCCGCATGCGCGGTGGCGCCGGTCGCAACGTCCACGATCGACATGCCGACGCGCGAGGCGCCATCAGGGTTGCCGGTGATCGAGGCAAGCCCGCTCTCGGCCTGGATCAGCAGGTCATACGCCTTGCGGTGCGCGTAGGGGCCCTCGTCGCCATAGCCGGTGATGGTGCAGGAGATCAGCTTCGGATAGTCCTTCAGCAGCCGCTCGCGCGAGAAGCCGAGCTTGTCCATCGAGCCCGGCTTGAGGTTTTGAATGAGCACGTCGGCGCTCGCGATCAGCCTTTCCAGTTCTGCGCAGCCTTCTTTCGTCGCAAGATCGACCACGGCCGACTGCTTGCCGCGGTTGAGCCACACGAAATAGCTGCTCTGGCCCTTGGCGGCTGCGTCATAGCCGCGGGCGAAGTCGCCTTCGGGCCGCTCGATCTTGATCACCTCCGCGCCGGCATCCGCCAGCCGCGACGAGCAGAACGGCGCCGCCACCGCCTGTTCGACCGCAATCACCCTGATCCCGTCCAATGCTCCCATGGCGCGGCCTCAATACGAGCGGGGCATGCCGAGCACATGCTCGGCGACGAAGGACAGCACGAGGTTGGTCGAGATCGGCGCCACCTGATAGAGCCGCGTCTCGCGGAATTTGCGCTCGACGTCGTATTCCTCTGCAAAGCCGAAGCCGCCATGGGTCTGGATGCAGGCATTCGCCGCTTCCCAGGATGCATCCGCCGCGAGCATCTTGGCCATGTTGGCCTCCGCGCCGCAGTCGAGCCCGGCCTCGTATTTGCGCGTGGCTTCCTTCACCATCAGCTCGGCCGCGCGCATCGAGGCGTAGGCCTTGGCGATCGGGAACTGAATGCCCTGGTTCTGGCCGATAGGCCGGCCGAAAACGCTGCGCTCCTTGGCGTAGTTCGTTGCCTTGGCGATGAACCACTTTGCATCGCCGACGCATTCTGCGGCGATCAAAATACGTTCGGCATTCATGCCGGAGAGGATGTAGCGAAAGCCCTTGCCTTCCTCGCCGATCAGATTCTCCGCCGGCACCTTCATGTCGGTAAAGAATACTTCGGTGGTGGCGTGGTTCATCATGGTGCGGATCGGGCGGATCTCGAGGCCGTTGTTCTTGGCCTCGCGCATGTCGACGATGAAGACGGACAGGCCATCGGTGCGCTTCTTGACCTGATCCTTCGGCGTGGTGCGCGCCAGCAGCACCATCAAATCGGAATGCTCGGCGCGGCTGGTCCAGATCTTCTGGCCGTTGACGATGTAGCTGTCATTGCCTTCCTTGCGCGCGAACGTCTTCAGCGAGGAGGTGTCGGTGCCGCTGGTCGGCTCGGTGACGCCGAAGGCCTGAAGGCGCAATTCGCCACTGGCGATCTTCGGCAGATACTTCGCCTTCTGCTCGTCATTGCCGTGCCTGAGCACGGTGCCCATCGTGTACATCTGGGCATGACAGCCGCCGCCGTTGCAGCCGGCGCGCTGGATCTCCTCGAGGATCGCCGCAGCCGCTGAAAGCTTGAGGCCCGCGCCGCCATATTCCTCGGGAATCAGCACCGAGAGATAACCGGCCTCAGTCAGCGCATCGACGAAGGCCTTCGGGTAAGCCATCTCGCGATCGAGCTTGCGCCAGTATTCGCCGGGAAACTGCGCACACAGCTTTGCGACGGCTTCGCGGATGTCGGAATGATCTTCGGTGTGGTGGTCTTCACTCATGGCGTTTCCCGTTGGGTGCGGCTGTCAAGATAGCGCCGGCCAATCCTCCGGCGTTGTGAAAACAACGCCAGCCCCCTATGCTCATTTGTTATAGCGTATGAAGTAGCCTTCCAGGATTGGCAAGCATGGATTTCCGGCAGCTCAGGACCTTCAGTTGCGTGGCGGAGCTCGGCAGCCTGAGCAAGGCGTCCGACACGCTGCGGGTGGCGCAGCCGGCGCTGTCCCGGCAGATCAAGCTGCTGGAACACGAGCTGCGCACCGAGCTGTTCACGCGCAACGGCCGCGGCATGGTGCTGACCGAAGCGGGGCACTTGTTGCTGGCGCGCACCTCCGGCATCGTGCGGCAACTCGACCAGATCCGCGACGACATCCAGTCGGCGAAAGGACCGCCGTCCGGCCAGGTCGTGCTCGGGCTGGTTCCGACCGTAAGCTGCGTGCTGTCGGCGCGGTTTGCGCGGCGCTGTGTCGAAAAATATCCGGGTATCTCGCTGCGCATCGTCGAGAGCTACAGCGGACATATCGTCGAATGGCTGCATCGCGGCGAGATGGACCTGGCCATTCTTTACGGCCGCTCGGCCGATCTCCATCTCAATGTGCAGAGCCTCGGCCGCGACAATATCGTCGCGGTCGGCCCGCGCGGCTGTGGCCTCGCGCGCAAGAAGAACGTCGATGTCGGCTGGCTGCTGCGGCAGCGTCTGGTGCTGCCCAGTCATTCCCACGGCCTCCGCGCGCTGATCGAGCATGCCGCAGCCCAACGCAAGATCAAGCTCAATGTCCAGCTCGAAGCAGACTCGTTCCGCGTGCTGACGAGCCTGGTCGAGGAGGGCCTCGGCTTCGCGCTCTTGCCGCCCTCGTCGGTCCACGGCGAGGTCGCGGACGGACGGCTGGAGACTGCAATGGTGTCGAAGCCGATGACGCGCGAGCTCATTTTCGCCTCTCCGATCGACCGCCCGGCCTCGACGGCCTCGCTCGCCGTCACGACACTCCTGCGCGAGGAGGTCGCCGCCTGCCGCAAGGAAGGGGTATGGGACATCAAGTTGAGTTAGATGCCGTGTCGTAGACCAGTCAGGCGCGATCTTGCCTTCGCATCTGGCGCGACCTGTCATGCCGGAATTTTATAGCTGGGGTGTGTGAGGTAAGCTCTACCCTCACTCTCGGTGTCATTGCCCGCGGAGGCGGGCAATCCAGTATTCCAGAGGCCGGTGTTAAAGGGCTCGCTCTCGCCACATCCGCCGCGGCGTACTGGATGCCCCGCTTTCGCGGGGGCATGACAGTGGAGATTAGGACCCGCGGGTTTGCCCCAAGGTGGTCGCGGCGTTGGCCTACCCCGGAATCCGCACCGGGAGCGACTCATACCCCTTGATGAAGCTGGAATAGATCCGCTTGGGCTCGCCGACCACCTCGATGCGGTCGAAGCGCTTCAGCATCTCTTCCCAGACGATCTTCAGCTGCAACTCGGCCAGCCGCATGCCGACGCAGCGGTGGATGCCGAAGCCGAAGGAGAGGTGCGTGCGCGGCCGCGGGCGGTCGATGATGAAGTCATTGGGCTTGTCGAACATCTCCTCGTCGCGGTTGCCGGAGACGTACCACATCACGACGCGGTCGCCCTTCTTGATATACTTGCCGCCGATCTCGGTATCCTGGAGCGCGGTGCGGCGCATGTGCGCCAGCGGCGTCTGCCAGCGGATCACTTCCGGCACCATCGAATCGATCAGCTCCGGATTGGCGCGGAGCTTTTCGTATTGATCGGGATTCTCGTTCAGCGCCAGTACCGAGCCGCTCATGGTGTTGCGCGTCGTGTCGTTGCCGCCGACGATGAGCAGGATGATGTTGCCCATGAGGTTGTCGGGGTCCATGAAGCGCGTGGCGTCGTTATGGGCCATCAGCGACAGCAGGTCGTTGCGCGGCGCCGAGTTGACGCGCTCGTTCCAGAGCTTCGACATGTAGGCGTAGCATTCGTCCATCTCGCGGCGGCGTTCCTCGGCAGACGCGACGATGCCGCTCTTGGGCAGCGCGGTTGCGACATCCGACCAGCGCGTCAGCTTGCGACGTTCCTCCCAGGGGAAGTCGAACAGCGTCGCCAGCATTTGGGTCGTCAGTTCGATCGAGACGCGCTCGACGAAGTTGAAGGTCTCGTTGCGCGGCAGATTGTCCAGAACGGTCTGAGAGCGCTGGCGGATCAGTTTGGCCAGCTCGTCCAGATGCGTCGGCGTGAACATCGGCGACACCGTCTTGCGCTGCGACGAATGCCTGGGCTGGTCCATCGCGATGAAGCTCGGCCAGTCGTAGCCCTCGGGCACGTCGCGGATGCCGATGCCGCCGAGCGTCGAGTCCGAGGAGAACAGGCCGTGATTGGTGTCGACATGCATGATGTCGTTGTATTTCACCACCGACCAGTACGGCTCGATCGGCGCGTTGGTGCAGTAATGCACCGGCTCTTCGTTGCGCAGCCGTTCGAACCACGGCCACAGCGTGTCGTCCTGGAACAGCCTGGGCGCGCCGGGGTGGAATTGCGAAAGCGGCGTCGCATAGGCCTCCTCGCGGGCCCTGCGCATGCGTTCGGCCTTGTCCACTTTAACCGGCGCTTGGATGTTCATGGTCGTGGCTCCAGTGTTGGTTTCTAACCTCTCCCGCTTGCGGGAGAGGCCGGCGCGCAGCGCCGGGCGAGGGCTCTTTCCTCTTGGGGGCTCTCGATTGAGGAGACACCCTCTCCCCAACCTCCCCCGCAAGCGGGGGAGGGGGCACAGCGTCCCCGTGGATTTCATTCGGGCTCATCGCTCTCACGCCGCAATCTTCACGGGCAAGGTTTCAAGTCCCTTCACGAAACTCGAATAGACCCGCTTGGGTTCGCCGACCACGTCAATATGGTCGAACCGCTTGAGGATCTCTTCCCAAATAATCTTGAGCTGGAGTTCAGCAAGCCGCAGGCCGACGCAGCGGTGGATGCCGAAGCCGAACGAGAGATGCGTGCGCGGGCGGGCGCGGTCGATGATGAAATCGTAGGGCTTTTCGATCACCTCCTCGTCGCGGTTGCCCGAGACGTACCACATCACGACCTTGTCACCTTTCTTGATCCGCTTTCCCCGGAACTCGAAATCGGCGAGCGCGGTGCGGCGCATATGCGCCAGCGGCGTCTGCCAGCGGATCACCTCCGGCACGAAGCTGTCGAGCAGCGCCGGGTTTTCGCGCAGCTTGCGATATTGCTCCGGATGCTGGCTCAGCGCGTAGATCGCGCCCGACATGGTGTTGCGGGTGGTGTCGTTGCCGCCGACGATCAAAAGCACGAGATTACCGAGGAAGTTCCTGGCATCCATGTCGCGCGTCGCCGGCCCATGCGCCATCATCGAAAGCAAATCGCTCTTCGGCGGCTGTGCGATGCGCTCCTTCCACAGTCGCGCGAAATAGCCGGCGCATTCCGCAAGCTCGGCCTGGCGCTCGTCCTCGGTCGGGACCACGCCGTCGGGGCCGGGAATGGTGGTTGCGATATCCGACCAGCGCGTCAGCTTGCGGCGGTCCTCCCAGGGGAAGTCGAACAGCACCGCCAGCATCTGCGTGGTCAGCTCGATCGAGACCTGGTCGACCCAATCGAACACTTCGCCACGGGGCAAATTGTCGAGACACTCCGCCGAGCGCTTGCGGATGTTGAGGGCGAGATTGTCCAGATGTGTCGGCGTGAACATCGGCGCCACGGTCTTGCGTTGCGCGGCATGGCGCGGCGGGTCCATCGAGATGAAGCTCTCGCGGCGAAGATCCGGATCGATGTCGCGGATGGTGATGCCGCCGAGCGAGGAGGCCGAGGAGAACACCGCATGGTTGGTCTCGATCTCCATGATGTCGTTGTAGCGCGTCACCGACCAGTAGGGCCCAAACATCGAGTCCCTGCAATAGTGCACGGGGTCTTCCCGGCGCAGGCGATCGAAATAGGGCCAGAACGTATCGGTCCTGAACAATTCGGGATCGCCGGGATCGAACTGCTCCAGCGGAAGTGATGATGCGCGCGCGCGCAATGCGTCGAGCTTGGCCGCGGTCTCGATGGTCCCATGCATGACCGTTCTCCCTGGCGTTCCCCCGCGCGCGTTTTTATGAATTCTGCGCTGCGGTATTTGATTTGCAATTACAACCCGTTGTCTGCGCCGGAGCAAGGGAGAGTTTTGCCACATCCAACCTTTGGGCGCAGTTCGGGGGCGCGTAGCCCGGATCGACCAACGTGATCTCCAACACGCCGTTCGTCGTGAAATCCTGCAAGAAATCGACCGGAATCGAGGCAAATCGAACCCAGCCATCTTGGGGGTCGACTAACCTCTGATCTATAGTTTGATCGGATCAGGTCAGCATCCCGAGGTTGCCGCCGTGAACGACATGCAATGGGCCCCCATCGGCTCCGAACCCTTACCCCCGCCGCTGCCGCCGGCGCGGGTCGATTTCACCGGCGATCGTTCCATGTTCCGCAAAATGGTCACCAAGGGTGCCATGCTGGAGCTGGTCACGTTCGGCTTCTACCGGTTCTGGCTGGTCACCGACATCCGCCGCCATCTGTGGTCGAACACCGTGATCGACGGCGATGCCGCCGAATATACCGGGCGCGGCAAGGAGCTCCTGATCGGCTTCCTGTTCGCGCTCGCGATCCTGGTGCCGATCTACCTGGCTTACTTCCTGGTCGGCATCGAGTTCGAGCGCTGGCAGGGCTTTGCCTCGACGCCGCTGTTCATCAGCTTCTACGCTTTCGGCCAGTTCGCGATTTTTCGCGCGCGGCGCTATCGGCTGACACGCACGGTGTGGCGCGGCGTGCGGTTCTGGATGGACGGCTCGGGTTGGCTCTATTCGTTCCGCGCGATGGCGTGGGGCCTGCTGGTGTTCCTCACCCTCGGCCTGGCGCTGCCGTGGCGCGAGGCCTCGCTCGAACGTTACAAGATGCAGCACACCCATTATGGCGATCTGCGCGGTGACTTCGTGGGCGATGGATGGGAGTTCTTCAAGCGCGGCTGGTGGCTGTGGCTGCTCAGCCCGATTGCGGTGGTGATCTTCCCGCTCGCGCCGTTCTTCTACGCCGAGTTCAAGGCGCGCGAATGGCGCTGGTGGCTCGACGGCATCCGCATTGGCGGCGTGAGCGTGTCCTCGGAATTGCCGCACAACGCCTTCTACGGCGTTTACTGGAAAGTGATCGGCTGGTGGATGCTGCTGAGCGTTGTATTCGGGCTCTACTTGGGCGGCGCGACCTGGCTGGTCAATGCGGCCGGCATGGCGCCGACCGGACCCGACGCGTTCGTGCGGAGCATTCCGCTTCTGGTGGTGATGGTGATCGGCTATCTTGCCACGGTGCTTGCACTCAATGTCGTCATGCGTGTGTATCTCCAGCACGATATCTGGGTGAAGGTGCTGGAAACACTCGAAGTGCATGACATCGGCGCGGCAGCGGATGTGCAGGGGCGCGGCGATCTCGCCAGCGCGCTCGGCGAAGGCTTTGCCGATGGGCTCGATGTCGCAGGATTCTAGCTCGTGACCGACATTACCGCCGAGGCGGCGGCGCAGTCCGTAAAGCCGACGATCTTCTTCGACGGCGTGTCGAGCCGCAGGCGGCAGGTCGTCCTGGCATTCGCCGATGCGCTCGAGATCGTCGAGGAGGGCGGAACGCCGATCCTCTGGCCCTATGCCGATATTCGCCGCGCCGACAGTCCGGCCGGCGTGCTGCGTCTCGCCTCGACCTCCGCGTCGCCACTGGCACGGCTCGAGATTCGCGACGCCGCGCTCGCAGCAGACGTGACCGCCCGCTGCCCCCGTCTCGACGAGCACCAGACCTCGCGCCGTGGTATCGCAAAAATCGTCGGCTGGTCGATGGCGGCCGCGGTCTCGATCGTCTGCGTGGTGCTGTTCGGCGTGCCGCTCGCCGCCGACCGCCTCGCGCCGCTGGTGCCGAAACCGATCGAGCGGCGCATCGGCGATGCGTCGGAGGTCCAGGTCAAGACCATCTTCGGCCGCAGCGTGTGCGATGCCGCTGCGGGCAAGGCTGCATTCACGAAACTCGTCAACCGTCTGCGCGATGCCGCCGGCCTCGACGACGACAACATGACGGCCGGCGTGCTGCCGAGCGCGATACCGAATGCGTTCGCGCTGCCGGGCGGCAAGGTCTACGTGCTGAGCACCCTGATCGACAAGGCCGAAAGTCCCGACGAGCTTGCCGGCATCCTCGCCCACGAGCTCGGCCATCTCAAGCATCACGACAACATGCGCGGCCTGATCTACAACGGCGGCACCTCGTTCCTGATCGGCCTGTTGTTCGGCGACGTCACCGGCTCGTCCGCCGTGATCTTCGCCTCGCGCAGCGTGGTCGAAGCCT
>Ga0065165_1000703_pt1 | contig 47554 bp, 37 predicted proteins | sample AraplaMF_Cvi_mMF_FD_63813 | JGI IMG/M metagenome (GOLD analysis project Ga0065165, IMG submission 63813) | Arabidopsis root microbial communities from the University of North Carolina, USA - plate scrape MF_Cvi_mMF (version 2) (version 3) | ecosystem: Host-associated > Plants > Roots >...
CAGCCTTACCGCTGCAGGGACGACAAACCAGGTTGTGCTCAACTGGTCTGATAATTCACCTGAAGAAACGGGATTCCAGATCTACCGCTCAACAACCGGCGTAACCGGTAGCTATACGCTCCTGACAACTACAGCGGCTGACGTAACGACCTTTACCGATGCAACAGTAGCAGCAAATCAACTGTATTATTACCAGGTTCGCGCAACACAGGCAAGCGGATCAACGCCGTTCAGTAACACCGCCAGCGCGGGTCTCGTAAGCTTCAAAGTATACGTTAACCTGGCCGGAAATGCGACTTACGACGCTCCTGCGCCGTGGAACAACATAAGCCGATTCGGTCTTACAGGCGATATCTTCTATGGCTTCAAGGACGAAAACGGCAAAGCAACCGGTCTGCAGATGCGCGTAGAACACGAACTTGAAAACGCCAATGATTGGGGTACGACAACGGGTAACAACTCCGGAATCTTCCCCGATAAGGTACTGAAGAGCTTCTGGTTTAACGATGCATACTTCCCCGTAGGGATCTTTGCCATCGAAGGACTGGATCAGACCTTCAACTATAACTTCGGATTCCTCGGCGCAATCGAAACGACAGTTAACGTGTCGACAGAATTCTCGATCGGTAGTAAGGTGGTGACAAACGTAAATAACAATAACAAAACAAACGTATCATACCTGCGCGCCATCGAGCCAAGCGAAAACAGCGACGTACTGATCACCGTAAAAGAAGCATCTGGTTCTCCGTGGTCCATTTGGAACGCGTTGGTAATCGAAGGTTATCCCACAAACCGTAAGGCCTCTACCAATGGGCGTAAATCGATATCTTCCGGCACTATGCGTGAAGTTCGCTACGGAGAAGCCAATCCGTCGGTAATACTCTATCCTAACCCTGTGTCTGGATCGACCCTCACCGTGGAAAGCCTTGATTCGTCTATTGGGAATGTACAGTACGAGGTTGCAGATGTTACCGGCAAACCTGTTCAATCAGGGACAATGAGCAATGACGCTGTAGACGCCGAATTTACCGTTGACTTCGGTAAGCAGCCACTGCCCGGCGGTGTATACCTGCTCAAACTGAAATATCCGGACGGACGGGTATTGACCAAGAAATTTGTTAAAAACTAAAATGTTAGCGGAGCCGGACTATACGCACATAGTCCGGCTCTTTACTTTATGCAGTATCAAAAAAGTCTGGATGGCGTAAGGGGACTAGCGATTCTCCTGGTTGTCGTATTTCACTATAATCACCTCCTGGAAGCGGGGTGGGTTGGAGTTCAATTGTTCTTTGTTTTATCAGGCTTTCTGATAACCTCTATTCTCCTGGAGGATAAGAAGCATCAACCGCTCGACGATTATCTCAAGGGATTTTACTGGAGGCGTACACTTCGTATTTTTCCTGTATACTACCTGTACCTGTTAGCCGTGGTTGGAGTATATATCCTGACAAGTCTACCGGAGAATTTCGCACAAACGGCACCGTTTCTGTTAACGTACACGTACAACCTTTTCCCGCTCTTTTATGACTTCTCGTTCGATATGTTCTTTACGCACTTCTGGTCGTTGTCTATCGAGGAGCAGTTCTACCTGTTGTGGCCCCTGGTTATTTACTTCTTCAATCTGCGTGCCTTGCGCGTTGTACTGATTGTAATACTGATAGGAGCTCCCATAACACGGTATTTCATTGGCGAGTATCTCATCGCTGAAGGACGGCTTGCACCTGAATTCATCGGAGAGACCGTATACCGTTTTACGTTGGGCCAGTGGGATAGTTTTGCATTTGGAGCGGCCATACCACTGTTCGGTCTCAATACCAGGGTAAAGCGTCCGGGATGGCTATTTGCCGGTGCTATGGCACTGCTCATAATTGGTGGCGTATGGAACTACGTTACGCAGTTGGCGATAAACCCGAACCTGGGTATAACATCGTTAGGATATCCCATCGGATCGATGTTGAATGCGCAGCATATATGGTCTTATACGGTGCTGGGCTTTGCGGCTATGGCCTTGATAATCTTCACCGTTAAGAGTCATAGCATGCCGATATTTGAAAACCGGATCATGGTATTGTTTGGGAAGCTGTCATACGGCCTGTATGTATATCACTGGTTCCTCAAAGTGGTGAGTGGCAAAATACTGGAGCCTTATTTACCGGCACCGGTGGCGTTTACGATCTACATCGTACTGTGTATCGGGGTTTCATACGTCAGCTACCGGGTACTTGAGCAGCCCTTGTTGGCACTCAAGGGCCGCTTCTTCGCGCGTAAAGCCGTAACGGCTTCGTCTTCAGTGAAAGCTTAAAGTTTTAGCTTTTTAAATATAGGCTCGGGGATACACTTGATGATGAGCATAATCCATCGCCAGGTAGAATACACATAAAGTGTGTTCGCCCCGGATGCCTTTACAATACGTTGAGCAACCTGTTCAGGCTGTGCCGTAAGAATCTTGGGTAGCGGAAGTCCCTCAGTCATACGTGTATTCACAAAACCAGGCTTAACGGTAAGAACATGGACGCCCGAGCGGAAAAGCCGGTTTCGAAGCCCGGACAGATACGCGGTAAACCCGGCCTTGGCACTGCCATACAGGTAGTTGCTCTGTCGTCCGCGTTCGCCAGCAACAGAACTGATACCTACGATAAGGCCGCGCTTCCGAAGCTCGAAGTCGTTCGCCACAATATTCAGAATAGACACGGCGCCGGTATAATTGGCTGTAATGATCTTCTCTGTCTCGCTCCATTGTACCTGGGCCGTTGCCTGTTCACCAAGATAACCGAAGGCACATACAACGATATCCGGTTTCACGGGAAGAGATGCATAAAATTGTTGATGCTTTTCATACGTATCGGCGGCATCGAACGCCGCCGTATACACGGAAATGCCATAACGTATCGAAATATCGCTTTTAAGTACATCGAGTTTTTCTACCGCGCGACCGGCAAGAATGATGGTATGTCTTTTTTCTGCGTATGCCTTGGCAATCGCCAGAGCAATGTCAGAAGTAGCACCAAGAATAAGGACGTTAGCGTTCATGAGTATGTTGAAGTACCTGTTTTACGGGATTAATGGCTTTTCGGGTGAATGTAATGAAATATTGAATCGTAATTCGATCTTGGATAAATATAAAAATTATTGCTAATGTCAACCCTTTGTTCGTCCTTTCTTATCGAACTGAAGTGAACCCTTAATACCTCTATGTCTATAAAATTACCTTTCCACGTAGCCAATAAATGGCTGCGAATCTTTCTGCTCGTCTGTGTGGTGGGCTGGATGGCGGCTTATCCCATTTACACCAGTTATTACAAGGCCAATGCAGTAGAACAATACGAGCGCTTCAAAGCGCACATGGCCGGTAACTCCATGTTTTTCAACCCCTGGCAGTACCGCATTTTATGCCCGTTGCTCATTGAGGGTACATACCAGGTACTCGATCACACCTTGTTCCAGATCGTTCATATTAAAGGTATTCACCTCAATCTCCCCGGTGATAACGTCGATAAAAATAACGTAACACAAAAACTTGTGAAATCTCTGGCCGACCCGGAGTTTGTTAAATACACACTCGTATTCGTCGGCTTCCGTTTTCTTCAGGATCTTCTGGTACTGTGGCTCATGTATGTATACCTCGCGTCATTCGTGCGAAATGAAACTCTAGTCTGGCTTGCGCTTATACTTCTTACGTTGTTCATGGGTAACTCCGTCGTAGACAGCGATCTTACGTTTAACACCTATATGGACATAACGGTGTATCTGTGCGCAGCGCTCGTAATCGTTCGAAACATGAGCGGCTGGTGGATCGTACCGATAACCATTATAGGCGCCCTCAACCGCGAGACGTCCATTCTAATCCCCGCCATGTACTTCTGCGCGAAAGCCGACTGGAAGCAGTGGCCAGGCGTTGGCAAAATCCTCTTCGGAGACATGCAGCGACTCATTATTACGGCAACCTCGTACATACTGTTTGTGGGGATTTTTGTGGCGATTCGTTCCTATTATGGGTATGCCCCAGCATCTACATGGCGCATGGCTCCCGGTATCCCTATGCTACGCATGAATATGTTTAGTCCCGTCAGCGTGAAATCATACATGGAATTATTTGGCGTCTTCGCATTCCTGCCCCTATGGACGCTGATGATCTACCGCCGCATGAATTACTACCTGCAGGTATTCTTTATCCTCATCGTTCCGGTGTGGTTCGTGATCCACTTAAGCTCCGCTATCGCTTATCAAACCCGCCTCTTCCTTGTACCTACTGTACTTGTATTTATTCCTGCAGTGCTCGCTTATATCGAACAGGAAGTATCCCGTAGAGCTACCGGCGTTGGAATTACAGAGCGCTTATAAAAACTAATATCTTAAACGCAAGAAGGAGAGCCCGGCGGCTCTCCTTCTTGCGTTTAAGAATGTGTTCGCTTTACTGCTTCCACCGCTTAAACCATGCCTCCTTAAAGGTTGGGTCCTTTCGCAGCTGCATCACCTTATCCAGCGTGATGTCCTGCGTGGTGTAGTCAGGGAGGTGGATATAATAGTACTTCAGATCATTATCATACCGCATCTCGGCATTAAAGCCTTCGTCTTTTAATTTCTTGAGGAGCTTATCGGCATTCGATTTCTTTTCGAACGTTCCGACCACAAGGTGCCATTCACCCTCACCGGTAAAGAGATTTTTTTCCGGTTGTTTAGGCTCCTCTTCTTGTTTTATAGTCGGTTGACCGGGTTGTAGTGTTGTGGGGGCATTGCTGGCCGGTTGTGTTACGCTCGAAGGGTTCTGCGGAGTAGTATTGTCTGGCGTTCGTTTGGGACGTTCACCGGCGACGTTATCGGTACTGTCCGTCTTCTCGGTCTGAGGTGTTTCCTCAGGTATTACCGGGGTTACAGGCTTTTGCTGAGGCTGTTTCTTTTTAGGCGTGCTTGTATCGACAAGCTTGCCAAACCGCCACTTCAATTGAACCTCGTTCGTGCCTCCCGTCGATACCCCAACACGTGTCGATGGGAAATCATATGCATACCCAACGTTCAAATCCCGCCATGTTAAACGAAGAATAGCCGACGGGCCGAAGTTCTGACGGTAGCCGCCACCCAGGCCGATAACATCCTTGTAATAAAACAGACCCGCGGCATCGAAGAAATTAACATTGTCGTCCGTAAAGTGATACGCGAAATTCGGCTGGAAGGCCACGTTCGTAGAGACTGAAAAACGGTATGTAGCGAAGGCGATGTTATTCTTCATATTGTTGAACGTCACCTGCTGGAATTTGTCCTCTGTAAACGTCTGCCGTTTAATCAAGTTATTCATCGAATAGCCGATCACAAGGTTCTTGAAAATATACGAGATCCCGAACTGGCCGTCCAGCGCCATATTGTTATTCGAGCTGTTCATAAGCGCGGGATCGTAACTGTCGATATCTGGGATCTCCTCCATACGAATACGGTTTGCAATAGTCCCCGCGGAAAGACCAAAGGCCAGCGTATGTTCTGTTGCAAGCGGAACCCGGTAGCCGAACGTAAGCATAACCGACGTATTGGATAGAAGCACTGTGCGGTCGTCGTAAACATTTACACCGACCGCGATACGGTTATCGATGGGATACTGCACGTCGAACTGCAATGTACGTGGACCATCCTTGATCCCACTCCATTGCTGACGATACAACGCATTGACTTCAGGCCGCTGGGCAGAACCCACCAAAGAAGGATTGATGAGATAGGGATTTGCGAAGTACTGCGTGTACAGCGGGAACTGCTGGGCACGTGCCGGTGCGATCAGCGCAAAGTGAAGAACCGGAAGAAAAAGTAATAGTAGAGTTTTTTTCATGCGTTATCGTTAGCGGATTATTCTCACAGCACCCTTCAGTACCCGACCATCATCGCAGTTCAGTACATAATAGTAATCACCTGCGTTCAGCGGTCTTCCGTTTTGAGTACCGTTCCAGTCATTCTGATAAGGCTTGGCGGCAAAGACTTCCTTTCCTGCCCGGCTAAAAATCACAATCCGGCAGGCCTGATAAGCATCCAGGTTTCTGAACTGCCAGTATTCGCCGTAGTTGTCATTGTTCGGCGAGAAAAACTTCGGAATCTCGTTCGTCTGCTCGATCACGCTGATGCGTAGATCGTCGGAAGCGGTAAGCGTATCGTTATCTGTAACCGTCAGTCGGAATACATACTCACCCACGGCCATATCCGAAAGCTCAAGAATATAATTGTTCTTCGTTATCGTAGCTGTGGGGCCGGAAACAAAATCCCACTGATACGATACCAGGTAGCCGTCGGGGTCAAGACCATCACCTTCTACACGTACCGTATTCTGAGGAAACGTAATGCTCATATCGGTACCGGCATACGCAACGGGCGGTGTTTTCGTGTCTGGAAGATCCGGCGCTACAAATACAATCACATCGTTGAAGCCCTTCGCGTTCTCGTTATCGGTTGCGGTAAGCCGGAATACATATGTACCTGCAATAAGATTCGTGGCGTTCAGCGTCAACGATGCGGGATTACTGATCGTCGCAACATTCGGCCCCGTTACCTGCGACCACATCGTGGTCGTAACTGTTCCATCAGTATCTGTGGCTGTACCGGTAAGCGTAATATCGTTGGTCGGAAGCGTTAGAACCGTGTTTATACCGGCATCCACAAGCGGGGGCTGATTAGGAGGAACCGGGTTCACAATGACCTGGACATCGTCAGAGCTGGTGGCTCCCTGGTTATCGGTCGCTGTCAGCCGAAATACATATGTGCCCACCTCAAGGCCGGTAACCGTAAACTGCAACGCATTATCAGGACCGGGTGTATGGGGACCACCGCTTACCAGCGTCCACTGTACGTTAGATACAGGTCCCTCGGCATCAGCGGCAGTTCCCAGGAGTACAACATCCGTATCCGGCAGCGTAACAATCTGGTCTGGCCCGGCGTCCACCACCGGCGGTTGATTCGTCCCCGGAGGCATAACCGTGACCGTAACCAGATCGGCTGATGATGCACCGTTATCATCAATCACCACAACCTGGAACACATAAGAGCCTTCGGTTAATCCTGTAACCGTAAGATCCTGGCTCTCCGGTGAAGTAATGGTTGCAGCTGGCCCAGCCATCTTGGTCCAGATAAATTTCTGTATAACGCCGTCATCGGTAGCTATGGGTGTAACAGAGACCGTATTCTGAGGCAGATAAATTGTAACGTCGTTACCCGCATCGACTACAGGCGGCATATTACTACCTGAAGGAATAACCCGCAGTACCATCTCGTCGAATCCCGACGACTGGCTATTATCTGTTACTGTAAGGCGAAGGCGGTATATATTTTCAATAAGACCTGTAACCGTTAGGGTAGGGGTACTCGCATTGGCAAGGCCTGCTGCCGGCCCTGCCGTCTGGGACCAGGCGTACTCAATAATCTGTCCGTCGATATCAGAACCTGAACCGTTAATAGTTGTACTGTTTGGGGGGAGCCTTATAATACGATCGCCGCCGGCAAAGGCCGTCGGCGATGTGTTTACGTTCTGCGGATTTACCGTAACAAAGCAGATATCCTCGTTTGTGGCCCCGGCGTTGTCCGTTACAATTAACCGGAAGGCATATTGCCCTGCGATCAGGTTGGTGAGCGTCAGCGTGGGTTGGTCCGCGTTCACCAGTACGACAAGGCCGCCGCTCACTTTTGTCCAGGCGTACTTTACAATCGTACCGTCAGGATCAAAGCCCGACCCCGGTAAGTTGAGCGTATTGGTCGGCAGCGTAATAATCCGGTTCCCCCCGGCTGAAGCAATCGGGAACTGATTGGCGCTGCTGCTGGAAACGATAATTGTAACATCATCCACACCCGTAGCGCCCATATTATCTGTAACCGTTAACCGGAACGTATAAGACCCCTCCACCAGATCGTTCAGCGACGTAATCAATGTATTCGGACTGCTGATCGTTCCACCGGCAGGGCCACTTAGCTTACTCCATAGCGTGCTCTGTATCGTACCATCTGGATCAGACGCAGAACCAACCAGGTTTGTAGTGGTGGTGGGCAGAATAATTGATTGGTTAAGACCCGCAGAGGCCAGCGGGTTCTGATTGACAGACGTTGGTAACACCGTTACAGTAACACGGCTCGTAGCTGTAGCGCCCGCGTTATCAGTCACTGTAAGCTGAAAAGTATAAAGTCCTTCGGCAAGTCCCGTAATCAGTGTTTGCGCCGTGCTATTGCTAACAATTGTAGCGGCCGCTCCTGTTAACTTTTCCCAGGCGTACGAGGCCACCGTACCATCACTGTCGGAACCAGAGCCGTTCAGCGTAACCGTATTCGTAGGTAATTGTATCACCCGGTTTCCGCCTGCATTGGCCAGCGGACGTTGGTTCGATGCCGCCGGCATAACCACGACCTCAACCTCGTCGTACGCCATGCCACCCGAATCGTCCGTAGCCGTCAGGCGGAAGACATATGTCCCTTCTGTCATATTCACCACCGTAAGTGTATTGGTCGTTTCATTCGACGTCGTAGCAGAACCAGAAGTCTGTGTCCAGAGTAATGACGCGATCGTACCATCCGGATCACGTGCGATACCTGTCAGCACAACACTGTTCGTGGGTAAATAAATAGTCTCATCCGGCCCTGCCGACACAATGGGTAGCTGATTGGTTGTAGCTTCGATAACCGTAATCACCACCTTGTCCGAAGAGGTAGCGGCATCATTATCTGTCACCGAAAGCAAAAATTCATATGTCCCTGCAATCAGGTCGCCCGCGGTAAGGGATGGCGTTGTTGTATTGGTAAGCGTCGCGCCCATAGGGCCCGAAAGCTGAGTCCAGTCGTATGTACTCACCGTACCATCCAGATCAGACGCCGTCGCTGTAAGCGTAATACTGTTTTGCGGTAGAATAATCGTTTGGTCTTCACCGGCGTTTACAAGTGGAGCAATATTCGTTGCCGTCACCGTAAGCGTTACGTCAGAGCTTGCAATAGCACCTTTATTATCCGTTGCGGTGAACCGGAATTGATAAATACCCTCCGTCAGTCCCGATAACGACAGGTCCGTTGTATTCTCACCGCTTATCCCAGGCGTTGCACCACTCACCTGAGACCATGCTACACTGGCAATAGAGCCGTCAGGGTCAGACGCAGTTCCGGTAAGTATAATTGTATTGTCAGGCAGCGTTAGATATTTATTCGTACCGGCGTTTACAATTGGAGGCTGATTCACGGAATTCGGCAACACAGTCACGACAACATCGTCGCTGGCTTGCGCCCCCGGCGTATCAAACGCCTGTAGCGTGAACGTGTAAATCCCGGCAACCATATCCGTAGCAGAAAGCGTGAGCGTCGTTGTACCGCTCAGCGTGGCAGTAGGGCCGCTCTTTAACGACCATAGCACGCTGGCCACGTCATCGGCATCTGTGGCCGTTCCTGTCAGCGTGATGCTATTCGTAGGTAGGGTAATCGTTGCGTCTGGGCCCGCGTTTACAACCGGTGGAGCATTTACCGGAGCAATGTCCACAACAACCGTAACCTCATCGTAACCTGTAGCACCACTCTTATCTGTAACCGTAAGGCCAAACACATATGTCCCCTGCACGAGACCTTTCACCGTCAGGGTAGGAGTAGTGGCATCCGTCAGTGTTGCTGCGCCCCCGCTTACCGTCTTCCATTGGTAAGAAGCAATGCCGTCATCTGCATCAGTGCCAGAGCCCGAAAGAATAACGGTATTCGTAGGCAGTACGATTGTCTTGTCAGGACCTGCGTTCGCCGTAGGACTTTGGTTAGCCTGAAGTACAAGTACGTTCACCTCATCAAAAGTTGTAGCCCCCCCGTTGTCTTTTACCGTCAAACGAAAAACATAAGCTCCTTGCGTCAGGTTCGTCGCCGTCAGCGCAAGCGTATTCGCGTTCGTCAGATTTGCTGTGCCGCCGGAGCGTTTCTCCCAAACAACAGACGCGATTGTTCCGTCGCTATCCGTTGCCTTACCCGTAAGGATCACCTGGTTTATTGGAAGGTAGATCGTTACATCAGCGCCAGCGTTTACTACCGGTGGCTGGTTTATAGCGGCGGGATTTACAACAACAGTGACCGCGTCAGATCCCGTTGCCGATTGATTATCTGTAACCGTAAGTAAAAACTGGTATGTGCCTTCAACAAGATTCGTTAACTGTAGTGTAGATGAATTTTGCCCGGTAAGCGTTGCGGTTGGTCCCGAGGTCTGTGTCCAGGCATAACCCGTAATCGTACCATCATCTGTAGCGCTGCCGTTCAAATTCACACTGTTCACGGGCAATGTGATGGTCTTATCAGGCCCGGCGTTGGCAATCGGGTTTTTGTTTACCGCAGCCGGTAAAACAATAACCGTAACCTCGTCCGTGGCTGTACCTGCGGCATCCTTGACCTGTAGCTGAAATACATACGTGCCGGCCTCCAGGTTCTCAGCCGTAAGATTGGCGGTAGTCGCGTTTACAAGGTCGGCGGCGCCACCACTTTTCTTGGTCCACAAATAGCCGGTGATACCCGTAGTACTTGTGCCCGAACCATTCAGCGTAACGCTGCTGGTAGGAAGGGTAATCGTCTTATCCGGCCCCGCGTTCGCCGTGGGTTTGTTGGATTGGATCTCATAAGCACCGATATCGAACTTACTGTTCACCGGGCGAAGTTTATCGTCCAGGTCGAACGTGATATTATAACCCGTGACATCCTGTCCGGCGTCTAGCGCGGGAGAAGTAGCCTGAAGGTGATAATCCTTGGACGATGGATTGATAAACTTCACATCACCAATCGTCTTTGTCTGGATATTATTGGCAGCCGTCCATTTAATCTTCGAGGGATTATTCAATCGCACATACATATACGTGCTCTGGTTCGTGGCAATCACAATATTATTGACGAATAGGTTTTGCGTCGTGTTTTCGCTGAACATGTAAATCCCGTAATCGGTATTGTTAATCAGCGTATTATTGGCGAATACAAAACCCTTCGTGTTTACCGGCGGGTAATCCTGTGCGATAATCCCACCCTGGAGGTGGTTGGAGATAACGTTATTATAAATGCGGCTTCCACCTCTTCCTCCGGCAAAAATGCCGTAGCCCGTACCGGTATCGATAATATTATTATAACATTCCGCGTCGGTGCCGGGGTTTATTTGAATTCCACTCTGCTGGCCATACTCGTTCGTGGTACCTACATTATAAATGGTATTGTGGTGAATCGAACAATCCGAAGTAGCGCCGCCGATCTGGATCGCGTCGTGACCAATATTTCTCATAATATTGTTAAAGACTTTGACCCCAATAACCTCGTGCTCCTTCACCTGAATCGTAGAGCCGCTACAGGTCTTGGCCACCGTAGTATGGTAGTGGGAATTACCGATATAAAACCCTTCACCAAGAATGTCCGAAATATAATTATCGTGGAAGCTCGTATTGCGCATTGTATAGTTGCCGCGCCAGGTGGACGGATCGCACGTTGGATCGGTCTTCGCTACAATACCGGCATACGCCAGGTTCGTAATCTTAAGGTGATCCACCTCAAAGTCCGTACTGAGCTCTTTAACATCGATACCCATAACACAACCCTTAAGCTCAATACCATATTGTTCGTTCGAATTGCCCGTTCCGGTAAAACGAAAATAAGAGCTTTTGTGTACTTCAATAACATACGGATTGGCAGCGGCACCTTCCAGCGTTACCTTGCCGTCGCACATATTGGTAATCGTAACCGGTTTAGCAGCGGTGCCATTGATGTTATAAAATACAATAGGTTTACGATTGCCCGAGGCGAAACAGATCTTATCACCCGGCTTCACATTTTTTACAGCACCATCGAACATCCATTCAGATGCAGAAAGTGATACAATGTGAGTACAACCGCATTGGGCAAAAGCCTGACTCCCGGAATAGAACGAGCATACAAGTGCAACTAGCGCACTTAGCGCATGCATAGAGTAGGGTTTTAACAGCATAACTGTTTTGGTATGTAACTGAATTTACAAAAAAAAGTGAACACCTACATACAATAACGGCAATACCACACGTTTTGCCTCAAAACGTAATGTTTTGAGGCCGTAACGCGGGTAGAGTCTTTAAGCTGTAGAGCGTTCAGCTATATGGTGGGTTACTTGGCTGCCGAAAACCAGCGCTTATACCACATCTGGAAAACAAGCAGATGCCATAGCTTCTGCACATTCTCAGAGCGGCCGCTCAGGTATCGGTCACGCAGCTTAACGACCTCTTCTGCATTAAAAATGTCTTGTTGTTTAAGCAGATTTTCGTCAAGGTACTCCATCATAAGGTCTTTAAGTTCATTCCGGAACCAGTCCATGATCGGAACAATAAAGCCCATTTTAGGGCGCTCCATAACCGGACGAGGTACGTATTTATGAACAATGTTTTTCAGAATGACTTTCGTTTGACCCTGCTGGAACTTGTACTGTGAGGGTAACTGTGCAACGAATTCAATGATGCGATGATCAAGCAACGGCTCTCTTCCTTCAAGCGATACCGACATCGTTGCGCGGTCAACCTTATTCAGGTTGTTGTCCACAAGGAACGTGCGGTAATCGACCGCGAGCATGCGGTTCAGGTCGTCGTTATTCGTATTCAACTCGCCGTTAAGATCAAAATCCGTACGTGGTAACGTAAACGGGTATTTCATCCGGGCCTTTAGCTCAGGCTCGGTATTAAACTGTGAAATAACCTTCATCGCCTGTACCGGGTCGTGTTTTTTCCAGATCTGTTGCATCTTGTGGTACCGCGTCGTGAAGTTAAACGCAGAGTCCGGAACAGGTATCCGTTCAGGATTAATCAGCCCCATACCCGCACTCAGCATCGTCTGTACCCAGAACGGGAACTTCCGTGTATAATTGATCGACATCCCGAACTTAGGATATCCCGCGAAGATCTCGTCACCGCCATCGGCAGACAACGCCACCTTTACCTGCTGCACCGCTACCTTGCTTACCAGTGTTGTGGGGATAATCGAGTTGTCGCCAAAAGGCTCGTCGTAAATACCAGGCAACGTAGGAATAATATCGTAGGCCTCCTTATACGTGCAATAGTGCTCCGTATGATCCGTACCAAGGTGCTGCGCAATCTTTTTCGCAAAAGGAGCCTCATTGTATTGATCCACTTCGAAACCAATCGTAAACGTCTTAAGTTTTTCTGTGCGACCGGATTGTAAGATTGATGCAACTGCAGTACTATCGTAGCCGCCACTTAGAAATACACCCACGGGAACGTCGGAAACCATTCTGTATTCGCAGGCCGACTTCAGAAGCTTCTGGAGGTGTTCCTCAGCTTCTGCATACGAGAGGTTAAGCTTCGGTTTGTTGTAATGCTCCAGCACATCCCAATACTTAACTTCCTTCAGTGATTTGGATTTCAAATCGATCTCCAGAAAGTGTCCAGGTCTGAGCTTATGCGTATTCTTGAAAATAGAATACGGCGCAGGGATGTAGCTGTACGTAAAGTACAGCGCAAGGCTGTCGTAATCCAGTTCTTTTTCAAACTGAGGATGTTCGTGAAATGACTTCAATTCCGAACTGAACAATAGAACGTCGTTTTTCCAGTAATAGTTAACCGGTTTAACACCCGCACGGTCCCGCACCAGAAATAGCTTCTGTTGCTCGTGATCCAGCAGTGCTATGGCAAACATTCCGATAAACTCCTCCACACAACGGATGCCGTAAGCCTCGTAAGCCTTGATAATAACCTCCGTATCCGAATTTGATAGGAAAGTATAGCCGCGTTGCTCAAGCTTTTGGCGTATCTCCTTGAAATTGTAAACCTCTCCGTTGAAAACCATGGAGAGCTTGTTGAAATTATACGGTTGGTGGCCCAGCGGCGAGAGGTCAAGAATAGAAAGACGACGATGTCCAAGCCCGACGGTAGCATGGTTACTCTGGTGTATGGCACGCCCGTCGTCATCAGGCCCACGGTGGCCGATAACGTCGGTCATTGCTTTAAGAATCGTTTCGTTGCTGCGATTATTAAAATCGCAAAAGCCAGCTATGCCACACATATAGTTAATTCAGTTTTTTTATAACACGGGCCGGAACACCGGCTACAACACAATAGGGGGGGACGTCTTTCGTAACCACGGCACCAGTAGCAACCACCGCGCCTTTACCGATATGTACACCTTTCAGAATAGTGGATCGCGTTGCGATCCACACATCGTCTTCAATCACGATAGGGCTGGACGCTCCATCCGCGAAATGGTCACGCACGTCGTGGAAATCGCTGTCCAGGATAATTGTATAGGGAGCAATGCGGACATTCTCGCCAATCTTCACCAGCTCACGCACATCGATGTGAACGCCATTAAGACGTGAGTTACGCCCCACAATCAGGCGTCCGCGTTTGCCGGTATAAAGTTTGGCTTGCACAATTGTAGACCAGATTCGTACTTCATCATTAAACACCATCTCACCGCGGTTGTCAACAACAGGCTTACCATTTACAGAAACCATACGGCCAATCGTACAGCGCCGCAAATACCATTTCGCAAACAACACCCGTAACGCGCCCTGGACCGTACTGCCTATGAACTCCAGTGTAGAACTATCCGGATTCTGCTGCTGAAAATTCTTCAGTTTAGACCGTATGAGAGCAATCGACGACATGGCGCTAATTAGGGGTATTGGTTACATTCCAGAGAAGCCCGCGGTAATATGCCTTTAATAACGCGAAGTCCCTTTTGATAAGATACAGTAACGTATTTTTCGGCGTTGCAACGCAGGTAAAAAAAAGCAGGCCAAGCAGGTATGGCATGCCACGGAAGTTCCGACGCATAAATAACAACCGGTTGCGGGTCATGTAATATGTCTTTAAGGGGCTTTCTTTCCCCGTACTGACTGATTCTTTGTGGAGAAGATGCGAAGTACCGATGTAATACATCGTATAACCGGCGCGCTTCACATGCTCGCACCAGTCGTGTTCTTCGTAATACAAAAAGAATATCTCGGGCATACTCCCCACCGTTTCGATAACCTTGCGGGGCACGATCAGTGAGGCGCCATGACCAAGATCAGTCTTATAACATTGATCATATTGACCTTTATCCTCTTCAAACAAACCTAACCGTTTCCCACGACCTGTAACTGCACTGATGCCAATAGCACCGGCATACTGAATCGTCTTGCCGTCGGGGTAAAGCACTTTTGTCGATGCCATACCCGCGTCAGGATGCTCCTGCATAAAGGTGATAACAGGCTCCAGGAAATTCTCAGGGAGAAGCGTGTCGTTATTTATAAAAAAGAGGTAGTCCCCTTTGGCGGCACGCACCCCAAGGTTATTGCCTCCGGCGAAACCAAGATTGATTTCGCTCCGGATAAACATAACCTCGGGAAATTGCGATTGAATAACCGCACCAGGATTTATTTTAGATGCATTATCTACGACAATGACTTCTACGTTTGGATACGTAAGCGTACGCGTAGAATGTAGAAATTCAAGGGTATCGTCAAGCGTATTGTAATTTATAGCGATGATCGATACCAGCGGTGCTGTGGGAGACATAACGGTGGTCAGGATAATTTTTCCGCAGCTTCCGCCGGATGGAGGTCATGCGGAGTATGAATAAATTTCTTGTTGGCGTTCTTAAGCTTGAACAGAAGCAGAAACATGTTAACAAACAGCCCTGGGATAGATAGCATTGCATTGAGCATTTGCCGGGAATAAAACTCGCGGGGTATTGCAATAAAAATTGAAAACACATTTACAGCGAGGAGAGCAACCCAGATCGTATATCCGAACGACAGATATGGCTGAACAAAGAACAACGCCGCTGTAAGAATAGCCAGCAGGCCCAGATTGATAAGGCGAGGCAGCTGAATATTCCGAAGCACGGCACTGTTGAAGAATGTAAAATTTCCTTTCAACAGCGCTGCTACACCACTCTTGAAGTACTTTCGCAGGTACACGTACTGGCTCGAAATCCAACGTTTACGCTGGTTTTGGAAACTCTGTGCCTTCGAAACCTTCTCATCATAAATGGCAGCTTCTTTATAATAACGTACGCCAACACCTTCAAGAAGTAACTGAAGCTCAAGCTCACGGTCAAAACCACCGATTGAATTCATCGCAGCAAGCTTACGACGAAGTAAATCATATTGGAATACAACACCAGAACCACTGATAGAAGATGACAGCCCGAGAGCTACCTGTCCTTGACGATAGATATGGTTATTGATAGCCTCACTCACACCGTCCAGGAAAGCCAGATTGTTATTTTGATTCTTGGGTTTACGCTGACCCTGTACCGCCTTCGATGGGTACGTAGCCAGGTAATTGTTCATCTTTTCCAGAAATGTCGGCTCCATAACGTTATCCGAATCAAGGATAACAGCATAGTCGTATGCAAGCTGGGGAAGTTCGGCAAGCGCCATGTTCAGCGATTTTACCTTGGTGCTGTTCGTAAACGACACTGGGATTACGCGGAGCGGCAGCTCGCGAAGCCGGGCAAGAGTTTGAGGCTGTAATGAATCGGCAATCACAACCACCTCAAAACAATCATCCGGGTAACGCTGCATTATAGCACGCTCGGCACTGTCGAGAATTACCGCGTCTTCTTTATACGCAGGTAAAAGCACACAGAATCGCGATGGAGCTGCAGCAGCGGTTTTCGGAGTCTTATAAAAGTAACCAGCCACCGAAAAAGTGGCTGTGTAAAGTACGACATACAGGAAGTAGGCCAGAACGATTAGTTCTACAATCAACATTTAATACAGATTTTTTGACTATCGCGTTAAACATTAACTTTTTGTAGAAGGGCAGGCACCGTAGAATAGAGGATCTTCATATCCAACCAAAACGAGTTCTTGATTGCATATTCCATATCCAAAGCTATTCTTTCTTCAGGTGACATGTCTTCCTTTCCACGCTTCGTCACTTGCCACAGACCGGTGATGCCGGCAGGAGCGAGGAAACGCCATGCAATCTGATCCTTTGTCAGCTTCTCAGCCTCATACAGTGGAAGTGGACGGTTGCCTACCAAAGACATATCGCCTTTAAGCACGTTGAAGAGCTGAGGTATCTCATCAAGGCTGGAGTCCCGAAGGAAACGGCCCAGACGGGTGACACGAGGATCGTCTTTGATCTTGAAGAATACGTTCTGATCAGTTGAACCCGAATTCTCGGAATACTGGTTCATGTGAGCTAACTTCTGCAACTCTTTGTCCGCGCCTACGCGCATCGTTCTGAATTTGTAGAAGTTGAAAATTTTATAGCCTGAACCGGCGCGCTTCGCGATGTAGAACATCGGACCTTTCGATTCCAGTTTTACCAGGATAGCAATAACGATCAAAAGCGGAGATAACAGCAATAATCCTGTTCCGGATACGGCAATGTCAAAGGTTCTCTTTAACGCCCACAACTTGATCTTCGGTACATCGTCGATCGCTGCTACAGTGTAAGGCTTATTGCCGCGCTGGTTTTTGTAATGCTTGAGCTTGGTAATAAAGTCGATTCGCTTAAGCGAAGCTGAGGTAATGTTACCGCTGAAGTAATCATCCATGCTGCTCTTCACAGCAATCTCCTTGAACGCTACATCATACTTCGATGTATACAGGATAAGGGGGACAAACTTCTTGCTGGCAAGATCTTTCAATTGCTTGACCTCGTTCGTAAGCTGGTCGGGATGAATAAGGACAGCGTCGATTTTTTGGCCGGAACGAATGGCCTCGATCGCATGATCCAACGTGTAATTGGTATACAAAATCTCGCCCTGTGCATATTCCCGCTCAGTAGGGCCGAGGTTGAAACCAATTTTAAGAATGTGGCGTGTGCAGACCTCGATTGTAAGAGGTTGCGCGGCAAGGGATACTGAAGAATCCTGGAGATTTAATTGTAATGCTACATCCATACTACTTAAGCATAACATTTTCTTTTCTGAACAATAAAGCACGTTCTACTTCCGTCATTAATGACTGGGGCTCAAATGGCTTGACCAGATAGGTGAAGGCACCCAGTTCAAGACATTGCTTACGTTTGGCTGCATCCTCGTAACCCGATACAATAATTACCGGAATGTTTCGGAAGATGCCACTGTTACTCAAATTCTCGAGTAACTCGATGCCATCAAGCGTGGGCATTTTGAGGTCGGAAATGATAAGGTCTGGTTGATTGTTATCGGTAAGCCATGACCAGGCTTCCATACCATCATTCATGATAATGACTTCATACTTATTACTAAGTATTTTTTCGAGAAGCCAGCATAGTGGAGCGTCATCTTCGATGACTAATACCTTCTTCATGGTATCAATTTTTAAAAACCCAACAAAATGCTGCTTTAAAGATCAGATAGATTAAAGGCGGGATCCTTAAAGCCAACTACGTTTACTAGACAAATCAAAGCTAACTAAAAAAATAAATACGGATGTACTTTTTGCGTTAATTTATTTGAAAAAAAATAAAATAAGGGTTCTTTTTTGCCGTTAAGACCCCCGAAAACGTCGGTAAAGCGCAGGTAAGGGCCATTTCAAACGATGGCAGAAAATTTAAGCCGGGTACACAATTACACGGTCTTGGAGTGCTTTTTAATAGTAAGGTTCCGGTTTACCTTACCATTTTCCGTCATTTCGAATGCGGAAACAAATAAAACCTCTTTTGGGGCCTGATTTCGCGGAATTGCCGCGCGGATAGCCTCATTTAAAACACCTCGCTTCTCGGGGCCCCAGTCCACCCCTTCGACCACGAGAACAACCCGATTCCCAAGTTTCAAATCCGGTAGCGACGTGATGAAAAAGCGTTGTTTTACATCATATTTCTGGAAAATCCTCTGGAGCTCTTCCTCAAGGTGCTCAGGTATAATTTTAATCCCGCCACTGTTGATAACATTATCAAACCGGCCCAGCCACCGGAAAGTCGTCGCACTTAGAATTTCCACCAAATCATTCGTCACTACTTCCTCTTGCAAATATGGGGTACGAATAGCCAGACAGCGCCGATCGTCCAGCCGAATGCTGATAGCATCAAGCGTATGAAAAAGATCATCCTTTTTAGGCCCGTTCAACGGCTGTAACGCAACGTGGGAAAGCGTCTCCGTCATCGCATACGTCGCGTAGCACGTGCCGTGAAATCCCTCCAGGTAATCTCGCGTTTCCGCATCGAGCGCAGCTCCGCCAATAATGACATTATTAATATCCGCCAACCGATGAATAAACGGTGACCGTACAATGTCATATACCTGATAAGGCACCAATGCCGCGAAATGAATCGGTAGTCCGTCAGGCAAATCCTTAAACGGGTTCGCACTCGGGTCCATCGCCACAATGCGCATGCCTGTCACAAAACAACGAACGATCATCATACGCCCTGCAATATATCGGGTATCCAGACACACCAAAGCGTTCTGGCTTGCTTCAAGACCAAGCGTGTTTTGAGTAAGCGTAGCGCTCGCCACCATCTGTTTACGCGTAATCGTGATGCGCTTCGGTGTACCCGTAGAACCGCTGGTAGTGATCTCAAAAATATCGTCGCCCTTAATCCAATCGCGTAGAAACGCGAACGTATGCCGCTCGAAATCAGAATGAGCAGTAGCCACACCGGTACAGATATCCGACAGTGTCTCTTCACGTCCGTTAATCAGCAAACTAGTATACGGGTATTGCATAGCGAGTAAAATAGGGTAGGGGGAAAATGAAACCGGTCCATACAAAGTATATGGACCGGTATAAAATGGTTAAGGAAACTGAGGGTACTTGGACCAGTCCGGATCACGCTTTTCCAGAAACGCGTTCTTTCCCTCCTTTGCTTCTTCACTCAGGTAATAAAGCAATGTAGCGTTACCGGCAAGCTCCTGAATACCGGCCTGGCCATCGAGTTCAGCATTGAACGACGACTTAAGCATACGAATGGCCAACGGGCTCTTCGTCATAATCTTCCTGGCCCACTCCACATAGCTCTCTTCAAGTTTATCGAGGGGAACAACTTTGTTGACAAGGCCCATGTCGATAGCGTCCTTCGCGTCATACTGATCGCAGAGATACCAGATTTCGCGCGCTTTCTTCTGTCCCACAATACGGGCAAGATACGAAGCGCCAAAACCACCGTCGAAGCTACCCACCTTCGGACCAGTTTGGCCGAATCGTGCGTTCTCTGCGGCAATTGTAAGGTCGCAAACCACGTGCAACACATGGCCGCCCCCAATAGCCCATCCTGCAACGGCTGCAATAACCGGCTTTGGGATGGAACGGATCATCTTCTGAAGATCCAGCACATTCAGGCGTGGCGTTGTGTCCTCGCCCACGTAGCCACCGTGGCCGCGTACGCTTTGATCTCCACCACTGCAGAACGCCTTGCCGCCTTCGCCGGTAAGAATCACCACACGCACTTCTGCGTCTTCACGGCAAATGTGCATAGCGTCGATCATCTCACTTACCGTAAGCGGTGTAAACGCGTTGTGTACATGCGGACGGTTAATGCTGATGCGGGCAATGCCTTCAAACTTATGGAAGAGTATTTCCTTGTACTCCTTCACGGGCTGCCAGTTGTATTTAAAGCTCATAGCTGGATTTGATTTTCTGTTTAAGATTTTCGAACAAAACTTTATTAAGCGCCGAGTCAGATTCAAGCTCCATAATCCGGGTCTTGCCATCCGTCTCGAAAAAGTCTTTCAGTAAATTCTTTACCTTACGCTTATTGTCCAGGCGCAGATAATCGATATTGAACTCCTCGCACAACTTCTTCGCATTCAATTTCTGACGCGTCACAAAGAACTCCTCAGCCTCGGGCAAAGATCCCGGGCCATCGATCATACTGAAGATAATGCCGCCATGGTTATTTAGCAGCAGCACACGTAAATTGGGCAGTGGATAATTATGCCAGAATGCATTGCGGTCGTAAAAAAATGCAAGATCTCCCGTAATCAGTATATTTAACGCGTCCGACGCCAGCGCATGGCCCACGGCCGTGCTCGTACAACCGTCTATGCCGCTCGTGCCGCGATTGGCCACAACCGTAACACCCTTTTGCGCAGCGGCAAGACCGATGTAGTTTGCATAGCGCACACTCATGCTGTTCGCTAAATGCAGCGTAGCCGTCGGCGGCAGATTACGGATCACCTCGTGCACAACCTCAAGCTCACCAACCGTCTTCTGTGGGAAGAAGGCGGTAAGCGTGCGAAGCGTACGGCGCTCCTCAACCTCCCAAAACTTGCTGTAATTATTCTGCTTTTGGTTCTCGAACGTCTCGGTGCGCTCGACGGTTGCGAGATATTCGAAAAATGAAGCAGGCGTGGCCTGGAAAATCTGCGTAATGGTTTGAAACGTATCTGCGGCAACACCCGCTGGCTGAATATGCCAGTGTGCCTTGGGAGGGGCATTGCGTAAAAACAACTTCAGGTTCTTCGAAATTACCGATTGGCCGAACGTAATGAGAAGATCGGGCTGCAACGTCCGTTTTACCTCTGCGGAAGCCTGTCCTAAGAATACGTCGGCGCGACGTACGAGCTTCTCCACAGCATGCAGATTGCTGATGATGTCACCGACAATCGGAATATTATGCCTGGCAAAAAATGCGTTAAGGGCCTCCACAAGCTGCGCGTCGGCAGAACATTGTCCGGCAACGATCAGAATATTATGATACGTAGGCCATGCCTCGGCAATGGCCTGCTGCTGCGACGTTGTAAGCGCGTAATCCTGCTGATGCTCGTCCATAACCCGAACCGAAGAGCTGAACTCGATAGTCTCTCCCTTGCCCGGGTAGAACGGCTCGCGGAAAGGAGCGTTGATCTGTACAGGCCCTTGCGGCTCCTGGCGGGCCAGGTTGATTGCCTCGTTAACAATACGGTTCACAGCCCATTGGCTGTCCGCATGTTCATACTCCTGTGGTAGTTGGTAAGCTTTCTTTACATGGCGACCGAAAAGATCCGTTTGATGGATGGTCTGACCGTCCTGCTGCGCAATCCATTCGGCAGGCCGGTCGGCCGTAAACACAATCAACGGAATGTTGCTGAAGAACGCCTCGGCAACCGCGGGCGAAAAATTGTAGGCCGCCGTACCGGACGTACAAACAAGAATAGACGGCGTTCCGGACTGGCGGGCCATGCCCAGCGCAACAAAAGCAGCGCTACGCTCGTCACTAAACGTACGGGTTTGTATCGAGGCGTGCCGTGCAAACGCCAACGTCAGCGGCGCGCACCGTGATCCGGGGCAAAGTACAGCGTTGGTAACGCCCTTTTGAGAACACAGTTCGGCGATGTCGTAGATCGGCTGGAATCGGGTCATAATGGATGTGCGAATATGCAGATGCTGGCGGGAATATTCAAGGATTTACCTGCCACTATACCGACCCAATACTATCAGGCCATCGCCTTCAGAACAGTATTGAATTTCATCTCCGTTTCCGACCACTCGTCTTCCGGAATCGAATCGATCGTAACACCTGCACCAGCGTATACAATAGCCTGATCGTTCAGCAGTTGCATGCAACGGAGATTCACAAAAATATTAATATTCCCTGCCACGTTCACCGGACCGAGGTAACCTGCGTAAAAAGCGCGGTCATACCCCTCATGCGTGCGTAGAAATTCTCGCGCCGCTTCCACCGGCATGCCGCATACGGCCGATGTAGGGTGAAGCAGCTCAAGCATCACCGAACCAAGCTGCGGGAAATTCGTTTCTTTCATATCCACCGTAAAATCCGACCGCAGATGCATCAGATTGCCGGCTACGACCGTCTTGGGACCGTACTCGTCGTACTCCCGAAGGCGTATTTTTTTGAAACAACTGATAATGTAACGCTCCACAAGAGCTTGCTCTTCAATTTCCTTTTGTCTCCACGCTACTGTCTTCAGATTCACATCCCCCGTAAACGGCTGCGTACCGGCAAGGGCCACCGTTTTGAATGTTGTATTATTCTCGACGCTTACCAGCAGCTCGGGCGTTGCACCAAGCCAGCTCCCAGTCTCGGGAGTGCTGACAAACGATATCAGGGCGTGCGAATACGCATGAGCTAACCGGTGAAATGCGCTGATAATATCGAAATTGGCCGGTAGTGGAACCGCTTTACTGCGCGAAGGAACAACCTTCTCAAACGTACCTTTTTCAAGCTCTGCCAGGCATTTCTCGACCAGGCTTGTATAGTGCTCCTTGGCACATGTCGTATCCACAGCCCTGGCCATATATGGTTTTGCCTGCTCCTGCTGTGAATGGTTCTTCATTGCCTCATGAAGCCAGTCGATAGCATTCGTTTGCTCAGGAGTCTCAGGTGCCTTCAGTGCATCATCGGCAAAAATAAAGTAACGCTCCGCCGGCAGAAAAATCCGTTCCTTCGTAGTATCGAAAGGCGCGAAAATGAAACCGGCTCCCAAATCTTCAAGCGTAACATCCGGTTGAAGCGTCTGGTGATGCTCGGAGACTACAAGGTGTTTTTCGGTCGTATTTGGCAAGCGCCACACGGCAATCGAAAAATTATTAGAAAAGGCAAAATTCAGAAGAAATGAGAGGTATTCAGTTTCCGTCAGGACAGGAGGGGCGTTCAGTGTAGTTACAGGCATGTATGTGCGGAGTACTTAAATACTGGTTTTTTCGAGCACGGCCAGAGTTATCCGGCTTATGCAAACGAGCTCTTCGCGCTCATTGCTTATACGTATTTCCCAGACTTGTGTTTTCCTGCCGACATGAATAGGTTTGGTTATACCTTTCACAAAACCTTCCCGCGCACCCTTGAGGTGATTCGCGTTAATCTCAAGGCCTACGCAAAAATGCGTCGCCGGGTCTACGCACAGCATTGCTGCAACGCTACCCATCGTCTCGGCAAGAGCCACAGAAGCTCCCCCGTGTAACAAACCAAGTGGTTGCTTGGTTCGCCGGTCAACAGGCATTTTGGCTTCCAGGTAATCTTCGCCAATGGCCGTAAACTCAATACCCAGTTGTTCGGCAAGTGTGTTGACAGACCATTGATTCAACGTTTCAAGAGTAGTGCTTTGTTTAAAGATGCCCATAGTCTGTCAGTCTGTAAAAACAAGATCATTACAAGGGCTGCCACATAGCAGTTAACTGGTCACGATTCGCTATTATTGCGGTAGCCTGCACGTAAAGCAGGGGCAAAATAGCGCAAAATTGAGCAGTAAAAAAATCTATTTGGTTCGTCATGGTCAGACCGACTATAACCTTCGAAACATCGTACAGGGCAGCGGCGTAGATACCGATCTCAACGCCCGCGGCCGTCAACAGGCCGCCGCGTTTTACGAAGCATACCAACACATCAAATTCGATAAAATCTATACGTCAGTACTTAAGCGCAGCCAGCAATCGGTTGAAGCCTTCCACGCACTGGGTATACCGTGGGAACACCTCGCAGGACTAAACGAGATTAGCTGGGGAGAGAAAGAAGGACAGGCCGTAACAAACGAAGAAAACGAATACTACCATCATGTTATCAAACGTTGGCAGTCAGGCGAAATAGATTTGCGTATTGAACGCGGCGAAAGCCCTGTGGAAGTCGTGGCGCGTATGGCTCCCGCGATGGATCACATTATGGCTCAGACATCCGAAAAGACAATTCTCATTTGTATGCACGGCCGTGCTATACGCATTCTAATGGCCTACCTGTTACGCTATCCTCTAAACAGCATGGACATGTTCGAGCACGAAAATCTCGGACTGTACTTGCTGAACTACACAGGATCAATGTTCCAGGTAGAGCGGTATAATGATAATCATCACTTACGATTCTTAAGCTGAGCCAGCGCAGACTTCGCCTTACTGTCGATACTGTTTTTGTATTCGTGACGCTTGTAGCTTAACGCGCGAACAAAGAATGTACGGGCAGCAGAAGGGTTGTTCTGCTGTAATGCGATATAGCCGGATTGCAGACAGGAGTTCGGTGCGAAATACCACTCTTCCATTCCCGACAGATCAATAGTCTGCTGATAAAACGATTTCGCTGCCGCTAAATCTTCCCGCTTGTGTGCCAGTCGGGCCTTGCGGTAATAATACTCTACCTGATCACGCTTCGAGGGGAGACCAGCCGGATTGAGATCGTCCAGCAGCGTCTGAGCTTCGGCATAATACCCTCCGTCTGTAAAGTAACGGGCCCGCGTAAGTCCAACATGGGGAAACTCCGATTGGCTAAGACTCCGTGCGGCATATCGGTCGGCCTCCGTAACCTCCTTGCCCGCGTCTTGCGCCTGCTTGAACAGCGCCATGGCATCGCTCTTATTGCCATTTAACCAATAGCAGAGGCCAATCTTATAATAAGCATCCTTAATATAATTCTGACCTTTATACGTATTCACAAAAGCCCGATACGCGCTGATCGCATTAAGATACTCGGCCTTATGCAAATACACCTCGCCACGCAGGTAATCCGAATAGTACAAAGGGAAGGCAGGCGAACGCTCCACCAGCGGCGTAAGCATAGCAAGTGCATCCTCACTCGCCGAATTCTTAATAGCCAGCGACGCACCTAAAAACAGGATCAGTCGGTTGCCTGGATTCTCCTTCTGGATTTGTTTGATATTGGTAAGCGCAGGCCCCGTTTGTTGAAGCACAAAGCCCTGCACAAGCGCGTAGAGTAGACCGGCCTGCAACGCCAGCGGATGATCCGCCCGGCGCATCTGCTCCAGTTCCGAAATGCCCGTTTCTATATTGCCCGACATATTCAGAAGACTCAATACCCAGTTATACCGTTCGGGAACCGAGCCGATAATAATCTCCAGCAGTCCCGAAGTCTTACGGATAGCCTGGTAATAAGGAAATTTCTTCTTGATCTCCTGTGCGGTCAGGTAAGCCTGGCGCAAATTCGAAGCTGCGTCGAACTCACGACCGAACTTCAGGTAAACAAAAGCCCATTGCAGGTGCGTTTCTGCCAGCAGAAACAATTCGTTCGGATCATTGGGCTTGATCTTCAGGTCCATGATCTGGTCGTAGTGATCCTCATAGTCGCTGTACTGCTTCGGATCCTCTGAAATCAAAAGCTCAAGAGCATGGCCAAAGCCGATAACATAGTGCTCCTGAATTGTTTTCGGAGTAGGGATCAACTCGTACGCGTCGGCCGTACGTAAATCCATAATCAGGTCGTACGCCTTTTGATTCGTAGGCGTAAAATGCCACTCCTGAGAATAGGCGTGAGCAAACGACAATAAAAAAAGGCAGACGGTAAGGGCTGCCTTTTTGTGTTGTATCGTATTCGTATTATTCAACTTTCTTAGAGCGTCTTGCGGGAACCTGAACTACAGTTTTTGCGGCTTTAGGTTTATCACCTTCGTCCAAAGTATCCATGTCTACATCGGCCAGGATTCGTCCGGAGTGTTCGTCGATGACGATCTTCTTCTTCTCACGGATCTCAGCGATTTTCTGGGGAGGAATCACGATGTTACAACCTTCAGCGGCACCACGAACCACGCGTACCACAGCCAAGCCGTTTGTGAGGCTGCCACGGAGGCGCTCGTAATACTTCAAAAGTTTGTCCTCAATCTTCTTCGTAGCCTTTTCACGCTCTGAAAGAAGCTTCTTCTCTTCTTCGTGGCTCTCGGCCAGGATATCGTTAAGTTCTTTGCGTTTATTGTCAAGGTGCTCACCGCGTTCGCTGATTTGGCTGCTGGTGCGGTCTATCTCATCCTTCTTGTTCTGGAGGGTGTCTTTGCCTTCTTTAATCTTCTTCTCACACAACTGAATCTCTAATTCCTGAAGCTCTATTTCCTTGGTGATGGCGTCAAATTCACGATTGTTCCTAACGTTTTTCTGCTGCTCTGTGTACTTCTTGATCAGCTTCTCGGCCTCTTTAATGCCTTCCTTGTATTTCTTGTTACCCTCTTCGATGTCTTTGAGTTCACTTTCGAAGCGCGTGTGACGTGTCTTGTAACCCTCTATCTCATCTTCCAGATCCTGCACTTCATCCGGGAGGTCTCCACGCAGCTTCTTAAGTTCGTCTAATTTGCTGTCAATGGACTGGAGTTTTACAAGCGCTTCAAGCTTTTGTGCAACTGATTGATTTTCCATCATTTATAGGTAGCTTATTGGATTCGTGACAGTTTTTGAAAAATTGATCGCAAAAGTAGGAAATTTTTTTATTAAAACCTCCTTTAATAATTCTTTGGTAAAAACCTCACTTTCGTAATGCCCAATATCGGCAATCACGATTTTGTGGTCTGCATCAAAGAACTCGTGGTACTTGAAATCGGCAGAAACGAAAGCCTGCGCGCCCGCCTGAATGGCTTTCGGTAGAAGAAAACTGCCTGCTCCGCCGCATACTGCGACTTTTTTAACAGGCCGGTTCATCAAAGGTGTATGTCGGATTAGCTGTAAATCCATACTAATCTTTAAACCCTGCAAAAACGCCAATGGTTCCACGGGTTCATCAAATTCTCCAATCATTCCGGCGCCGACCTCCTGGTTAGCATTCGCGAGCGGCGTCACATAATACGCCACCTCCTCGTACGGATGACTATCCCGTAAGGCCCGAAGAACCTTACTCTCAAGATGACTCGGATAGATAACCTCGACACGGTGCTCACGCACAAATTCCTGCTCCAACGCAGCCCCAATATGCGGATTAGCCGCTTCGGTAGGCATAAACGTACCCGTTCCTTCAATACTGAAACTACAGTTTTTGTAATTGCCAATCTGACCCGCGCCCGCAACGTGTAGCGCATCCAGTACAGCCCTGCTGTTTTCAGTAGGCACAAAGGCAACCAGCTTACTAAGCGAGTTCTTAACCGGCGCCAGGATTTTAAGATTCTTCAAACCGATCTTCTCACATATCTTATGGTTCACCCCGGTGTGCACACTGTCAAGATTGGTATGGATCGCGTAAATAGCAATATCGTGTTTGATCGCCAGGATAATCGCGCGCTCCACATAGTTGCTACCCGTAATCTTCTTAAGACCTTTAAAGACAATAGGATGGTGAGCTACGATCAGATTACAGCCTGAGGCAATAGCCTCCTCGATAACAGCCTCCGTACAATCCAGCGTAACAATAATGCCAGTAACCGCAGCCTGAGGGTTGCCGGTAAGCAGACCGGCATTGTCATACGATTCCTGGTAGGAGAGAGGAGCGAGGGTTTCGAGGTGAGCGGTTACGTGCTGTATGGACGTTACGGTCATGCAAATACAAGGGCCAGGTTAGATTCCGCAGGAAAGGTAATCAGGAAATACAACAAGAAAAAGATACTTCTTTGGACTTTCACACACAATACATAAACTTTACACCGCTTTAAACCTATTACTTACGTGGCGCTTCTTAAAATTCTACTCTTTCCATTCGCCATCCTGTACGACCTCATCACAAGGATCCGAAACAGGGCCTATGATAATGGACGTAAACCCTCCGTACACTTCGATGTGCCTGTAATCGGAGTAGGCAACCTCACCGTTGGCGGAACCGGTAAAACTCCCATGGTAGAACACCTCATCCGTGTCCTTACGCCAACCTACAGGCTGGCGACACTTAGTCGTGGCTATGGCCGACGCACCAAAGGCTTCAGGCTCGCATCCTCCAACGACACCGCAGGCACACTCGGCGATGAACCACTGCAAATACACCGTAAATTCGGACAAACAGTGACCGTCGCCGTAGGCGAAGACCGCGCGTTTGCCATACCAAATATTCTCCAGGAACAACCCGAGGTCCAGGTAATCATCATGGACGATGCCTTCCAGCACCGCCGTGTACGACCCCTCGTAAACCTGTTGCTCTCAGACTATAACCGTCCCTTTTACCAGGACCTCCTCCTTCCTGCGGGACGCCTGCGTGAAAGCAGAAACGGTGCCGCCCGCGCTGACGCCATCGTCGTAACCAAGTGCCCCCGCGAAATCCCGGAAGAAGAACAAATGGCCATTCAGGATGCCATACGCGAATACAGCCATGCGCCCGTATTCTTCACAACCATACGCTATGGCAATCCTGTACCCATCGGTGGCAACAACACATCGGCCGATGCTATGCCCAACGATCGTATAATCCTTGTAACCGGAATCGCCCAACCCGGCCCGCTCGTGGCGTACCTGAAAAAGTCCTACACCCTGGTTGACCATCTCGCCCTCCCAGACCACCATAATTATACTTCGACTGACCTCGAAACATTAGCGGCAAAAGTTTTCGCTAACCCCGGCGTCAGCGTCATTACCACTGAAAAAGACAGCGTTAAGCTCTCCGATCCCGCACTCGCCGGCCTCGTCGCACAGATACCACTGTTTTATTTGCCCATGGAGGCCGAATTCTTAAAAAATGGAAAGGATTTTGATGCGGTCGTCATAAATGCCATAGAACGTGCACGATAGAAAAAAAATTAACGCCGCCCCGAATCGGATTGTCCATTGTTTATTTCCCTTATTTTTGCGCGTGCATTTTATACGTTTTACTGCTCTTGTACTCGGCTTTACAGCCCTATCACTGGCCCTGCATGCCCAGGACGAGCCCGCTACGCGGCGAGGTTCCCGCATTATCGACGATACGACAAAACAGATATACGGGCCAAATACCGCACGTTACTATTACGAACAGGATGCCTTCTTTAACCGGGCAACCTATCACCCCATCGATACGGTCATCAGGAACTTCCATCGATACACCTACGTACAGCAAACGCAATACACCTATCAGGATCTCGGAAACATCGGAACGGCAATGAACCCGATATTCTACAAGGCCCCCGAGGTAATCGGTGTAACCTCCGGCTTCCAGGCGTACGATCTACTTTGGGATACCGAGAGAATCCGATACTACGACACCAAATCACCCTACACAAACATGAAGGTGATTCTCGGTGGGAAAGGCCGCTCCATAACGAGAGCAGTGTACAGCCGAAACATAAAGCCGCGCTGGAACTTCGGAATCAACTATCGCGGGTTATTCATCGACAAACAGGTACAGCGCCTCCGCAAAGGCGATCGTAATGTGAGAAGCACATATTACGATGCCTATACATCCTTTGCCAGCAAAGACAGCACATACCGCCTCTTCCTCAACTTCCGGCGCAATAAACAGGAAGCCGATGAATACGGAGGAGTTCAATATACACCAGGATCAACCTCGTACGACTACTTTTTCCAGACCAACGCGCAACCCTACCTTACCAATGCTCTCAGCACCGAGTTGCGTAGAAACCTGCACCTCATGCATGAGTACGACCTGGGAGGAAAAGCGTTACAGGTTTATCACGTACTCGATCAATACAAACAAACCAACCAGTTCTCCGACCAGGGAGCAACTGTAACCAATGGATACTACGACAACGTAGAGTTCGAAGAAGCCGGCGGTGTTGATGCCGACGAAAACGTGTTTAAATCATTCCGCAATGAAGCCGGTGTAAAAGGCACACTCCTCAAATTGTTCTACAATGGGTATTACGCCATGCGTACATACAACATGAACTACAAGTACCTTGATACCGACACAACCTCCATAAAAAACAAAGGCACCGAAGTATACCTCGGCGGTAGAATGTCTTTGAAACTCGACTCCCTTGTCGAAGTCACCGGATGGGGTGAAGTAATGCAGACCGGAAACTTCCGCGTCGAAGGACGAATCAAAAGCCAGTGGTTCGAGGCAACTGTAAAACAAATGCAATACGCTCCTACCATGGTGCAGACTGCCTACAGAGGCTCACACGACTACTGGCAAAACGAAGACTTCCACAGCGTAAACCTCACGCAACTCAACGGCTACATACACTACAACAAATCTCGCGTCCAGGTATCCCCCGGACTCACGTTTACGCGTCTCGGAAATTACGTCTTCTATAAACAAGACATATACGACCAGAACCAGCGGGTACTGCCCGTACAGGCAACGGACGATCAGGTTATACTATCACCTGAGCTGAGAATAGGTTTCACCTTCCTGAACCACGTACACCTCCGTGGACGCGGCATCTATTCAAAACTCCTGCAATCCTCTCAGGATGCCATACAACTACCCGAACTGTTTGTCAACGGACAGTTGGCGTATGAGAACATCTTCTTCAACGGTAACTTCGATATACAGGTAGGAGTAGACGTACACTGGCAATCCACCTACAACGCACTGCGATACGATGTCCCGGTACAACAGTTCTATGTCCAGAATATCAACGATGAGAAATTCCTCAAAGTAAATGCCTTCCCCATCGTAGACGTATTCCTCAACGCTAAAATAAAACGCGGCCGTATTTTCGTCAAAATGAACAACGTCGTACAGCTCGCAACAAAAGAAGGTTACCTGTCCACCCCTTACTACCCCGGCCAGCGTAACATCCTTGACTTTGGATTCGATTGGTCTTTCTACGATTAATAAAGTATTTTAGTACGTTGTCAACAAAGGCGTATGGAAGCAAAAGATAAATTTACCCTGGGTCTCGAACTGCCTACCGATCCGCGATGGGTAGACATCGCCGGAAAAAACATTGAAGACATCCTCGTCGATCACGCATACTGCGAACAAAAAGCGGCATCGTCGTCGATCTCGCTTATTATAAACTATCCCGAGAGAGACAAACTCGTCGAAACGCTCACGCCCATCGTAGCAGAAGAATGGGCACACTTTGAGCGTGTAGTAGAAGCACTCCGCAAACGAGGCTTCTCCCTGGGGCGGAAGCGGAAAGATGAATACGTCGATAAGTTGATCGAGGCATCACGCAAAGGTGGCAGCCGCGAAGAGCAGCTCATGGAAAAACTTCTCATCAACGCCCTCATCGAAGCCCGAAGTTGCGAACGCTTCAAACTCCTCTGGAAAAACATTGCCGACGAAGAGCTCTCCAGGTTCTACTATGAGCTCATGGTCTCCGAAGCCGGTCACTACAAAACCTTCCTCCTACTCGCCAAGGAATACATGCCCGAACAAGCCGTTATGACCCGCTGGCACCAACTCCTGGAACAGGAAGCCGAAATCATGCGTACCCTAACTCCTCGTCCCGATCGCATGCACTAATAGAAGAATTGGCCATTGCTTGTCGCTCTCACGCTCACTCTGATTTTTGGCGCCCATAGACAACCATCTGGCACCAATTGATAAATCACCATCCAACCACGCCCACTACCTTGCATGCAAACATCCAAAGCATGACCACCATCGACGAAACAACGACAGCCCAAACCCGCACCCATATCCTTTCCTACTTTACAGCTCTTCAACAACGCGACCTCCCCTCCATCGTTCCCCTCTTCGCTGACACCGTAGATTGGCACATCCCCGGCAACAAAAGTATTGCCCCCTGGCTTGGCACCCGGACCAGCAAAGCAGAGATAACAATCTTCTTTCAACTTCTCTGGAGCGCCACCGAACCACTCTCTGCCCAGCTAAATCACATGATCATTCACAACAATGTTGCGATCACCTCCGGCACCTTCTCCTCACGCATCCTTAAAACCGGAAAAATATACAATTCACTCTTCTTCACCGAAATAACCGTACACAACGGCAAGATCTCCAAGTACCGCCTCCTTGAAGACACCCTAGCGCTTGTCTATGCAAGCATCAATGAAAGTTAGTGCAACCGAACTCATGTCTGGCACAAGTCTTAATCCCGTTTTCGGGACGGTAAAATGACCACATCATTCATCTAACCATTCCCAAGTGTACCCTTTAGTCACCTATGTAGATTTTTCTAATTTATTTGGTGTTGTTAGTTTGTTTATTTACTAAAATTATTAGTTTTGATGTGTCGTCGTAACGTGATTGAAAGATCAGTTAGCAAATACATTTAGTTGTCAGTAAACATTCTTTTTATGAACTACGAAAAGTATACGAGCCTTGTCGCTGAAAAAGATTTAAATTCATTTCGCTTTACAAGCGAAGGACCAATGGGATCGATCAAAAAGGTCATCTTGTTTCAGTCCTTAGATTATGGCCGTGTGGCAAGTTTGGTATTGCTCGATCAGTTAGCCGATGGTACAATCGGAAGCGATGAGGTAACAAGTAACAACGGCGATAGGCAAAAAATAATAGGAACCGTAATGGAAGCAGTCGGTCTTTATACCGAACGGTACCCAAAGAAATGGGTGTATTTCAGAGGAAGCACCTCATCAAGATTGAGGCTATTTCGAATCATCTTAAATCGCGATTTCGAAGCACTCAGCCGCCGATACCAAATATACTCCATTATAGATGGAGCCGTATGTCCATTCACAAGTGAGGTAGGGGCTGATGCATATTTGGCCCGAAGGAAGAGTTAACGAGTATACATATGACGATAGCAACAACAACAACCAGATTCAGACCCACAAAAATCACATTCGTCCGCAACGACGAGCTAATCGAAAAGGCCCGAAGAAGTGCCCCCGCCCGAGCTAAACTCGACGAAGCCCGCATAACCCTAAGCCGTCTCAAACAACCGCTTAGTTACTAAATCGAGAAGCCGTCCCAGCCTAATTGGGACGGCCTTTTTTATTAGGTGTCATTGCACTAGATGACACGTGCAGTACTCTACTGCATTAGTCTTTGTTCGTCAAGGACAATCCATGTAATCCTGTTTAATGAACTACCACTACCTTCTTCACTTCCAGCCCACGCACACCCTGAACCTTCACAAAGTAAACTCCTGTTGCAATATCCTTCGTATCAAAGCTTTGCGAAGGAGTGTGCCTTTTGACTTAGTCAGTCTTGTATTAATGAAGAGGAACAGCCCGTAACGGGCACCACTGCTCATATTACCTGTATGCCCTGTCTTTCACAACTCGGATTCACCGAGCAACCCTTTTTCTCTAGACATACATAAAGCATTTAATCTGCGTCCTCTAATGCCGTTACAATTTTATTAATCTTGTCGATATTTTTACGTTTTGTATGTTTTATCATTGATATTACATACATTTAGATAATTAATTCACACACCCACCGAAAACACTCCCACAAAATCCCCTTCCCATGAAAGGAACCAATGTAGGCGAATTCGAAGAACTTGTCCTCCTAACCATCGCAGCTCTCGTTGCCGATGCATACTCCGTTGCGATATGCGACGAGCTCTCCAAACAAACGGGTCGCGATGCTAAGCTCGGTGTCGTACACGCCGTACTTAACCGCCTTGAAGAGAAAGGACTTGTTAAAAGCAAGCTCGGCGAAGCCACAAGCGTCCGTGGAGGTAAACGCAAACGCTACTACACGCTCACAAATGCCGGCAAACTAGCCATCGTAAAGGCAAAAGAAGTCCGCGACCAGTTCTGGAGTATTATACCAGACTTTGTTTTAAAAGGGATATGAAGCAAAAGCAAGCACATAAGCCACCGCGATGGGCCACACGCCTGCTCGCACTATACTGCCGCCCCGAAATCGTCGAAGACCTTGAAGGAGATCTCAACGAATACTTCGCCCGCAACGTGCAATCCAAAGGAGCACGACGTGCGAGACTCATTTATATAATAGATGTCCTGAAATTCTGCAGACTATACACCCTCCGCAGACCACGACATATAAACCCTTTAATCCAATGGATTATGATTGGTAGCTATTTCAAAACCGCGCAACGCACCATGGTGCGTAACAAACTGTTCTCCTTTATCAACATCGCAGGTCTCGCAGTAAGCATGTCCGTCGGACTGTTGATGATCGCCTTTGTTACCGACTTGCGTTCGTACGACGACTTCCATCGGAACAAAGACCGGATCTATCGACTCACAACAAGCGACCATCGGGAAGGACAGAAAACAATGAGCCTCGCGTCGACATCCGTTCTCGCCGGAAAAGAAGTCAGCTCCTCAGTAACCGGTGTAGAATCACTGACTCTCATGCGCAACGACTTCGGCGGCGATGTTATAGTAGACGATGATCTCATAACCGTGAGAGGCTTGTGGGCCGATCAAAAATTCTTCAGCATCTTTACCTTTCCCACGGTGGAAGGCAACCCGGCTACCGCATTAAAAGATCCATACTCCGTTGTACTTACCGAAACAACAGCCCGCAAGATATTTGGTCAGCGTACTGCACTCGGCAAATCGGTACGGGTAGGGAAGGACGACTACATTGTCACCGCCGTATTGAAAGACCTGCCATCGCAATCGCATCTGCGGTTCGACGCACTAGGATCCTTCTCTACAATGGAAATGAAGCACCCCAATACAGATGGCGAATTTATGGACTGGGGCAGCATCTACATGAATTACGTTTATTTACTACTGCCCGAAGGCCGGTCTCCCGAGAGTGTACAGGCCGGCATATCAAAATTATGCGCAGCAGAAAACGCGACATTGAAAGATCGGAAAATAGAACTCAGTCTTCAGCCATTGAAGGCCATAGCAATCAATACACACCTTGAAAATGAAGTTGGTCCCGTAATGCACATAGCCGTCGTTTGGATACTCTCCGGTCTGGCCTTCGTGGTAATACTGTGTGCCTGCTTTAATTACATGAATCTCTCCGTTGCCCGCGCGCTTCGCCGGTCACGTGAAGTAGGCATCCGCAAAATTGTTGGAGCATACAAGCGCCAGGTGTTGGCGCAGTTCGTTATCGAAGCGTTGCTGGTGGCACTCCTGGCCCTCGTATTCTCTTTTTTACTTTTCACCTTCCTCCGAACAAAATTTATAGAACTTAGTCCTCAGCTGCAACGCCTGGTATCCCTTCAGCTCTCGCCACGCATCGTTCTTTACTTCATAGTATTAGCGCTCGTTACAGGCCTCATAGCGGGTATTTTTCCTGCGCTATTATTCTCTCGACTGCAAGCCGTACAAGCTTTGAAAGATGCATCATCCGTACGGTTATTCCGACACGTCAACTTACGGAAAGCGCTTATCGTCGTGCAATACGTATTTTCAATCGCCTTTATCACCGCCACCACCGTAGGCTACAAACAATACAAAAGCTTCCTCGTATTTGATCTTGGGTTTAATACAGAAAACGTCATTAATATAAATCTCAAGGGGAACAACGCAAAGCTGTTGGCCAACGAACTCGCATCCGTACCGGCAGTCGTCGACGTATCCCGCAGCGTGATGGTAACAAGCCTCGGTAGCAAATTCGGGACCTCGGTAAAATACAAAGGCCAACAAGACGGACAGGATGCGTTCATGAACGTCGTGGATGATCGCTACCTATCCGTACACGGTCACGCCCTATTGGCCGGTAGCAACTTCACCTGGAGGCCCGATAGTGTAGAAGAAAGCGAAGTCATCGTAAACGAACAGCTTGTCAAACAATTCAACATCGCCGAGGGAGACATACAAAAGGCCGTCGGAGAAGAACTGGTAGTCGCTGATAAAAAACTCACCATCGTAGGCGTCCTCAAGGACTTTCACTACGGCACGGTGGACGATGCCATTAAACCAACGCTACTCATCTACAGACCACGCGAGAACTATGGACACCTCAACGTAAAAGTAATGGCAGGCGATGTTACGGCCACCATGGCTGGGATAGAAGCGGCGTGGAAGAAAATAGACAAGCTCCATCCGATGGACGCACGTTTTTATAACGATCAGATTGAAGAAGCATACAATCAGTTTCAGATCATGATCAAAGTCATCGGCTTCCTGGCATTCCTCGCCATCTGCATAGCATCACTCGGATTATTCGGTATGGTCGTGTTTACAACCGAGACCCGGGTTCGCGAGGTCAGCATTCGTAAAGTATTGGGCGCATCCGAAGGAAGTCTCGTCATTGCACTGGGCCGTAGCTTCATCGTTCTGCTACTGGTAGCATCGGCAATAGCGCTGCCTGCTACCTGGCTTTTCTTCGAAAACGTCGTGCTATCAAGGTTTGCCTATCGCCAACCTATAGGCTGGAGTGAAATGCTGACCGGTGTCGGTTGCATAATGGTACTCGCCCTCGTCATGATCGGTTCACAGACCCTTCGTGTAGCGCGCGTCAATCCCGCCGATACGCTGAAGTCCGAATAATATCCGTAACTATGGAGTCGTAAAACGCCAGTATGCCGCGAACCGCTCGTCGGCTATGCGGTATACTGGTTTAAGCGATAATGGCTGTTTTGTTGATGTGTTCTTTGTCTGAAAGGAGAGCGGCTTCCCCGTATGCTGTATCCACCGTAAATCATCCATGCGCCCCGTAAGGTCCGGCACGGGTATCTTGGCAGCGTAAGGTGCAGGTACATCACCAAAGAAATAGTCCGTAGTCATAACAAGCGAATCCGCCATCTGTTCCCGTCCCAAAGCCCCCGCAAGAACCAACGGTCCATACAACACCGACGCGTACTGCGGATCATCCGGCAACTTCTCAAGATGAAGGCCCATCGGCAATTCTAAGTCAACTTTATCGCCAGCCTTCCACAAGCGCGTAACAGAGACGTATCCGGTAGTGTCCGGTACACTGCGATACTGTTTTCGGTTAATACGAACAATTATACCCTGAGTGGCCCAGTACGGCACACGGAACTTCAACGTATACGTAGACGAACCTCCCTCGATAACAAACGACGTGTTGGCCTTATCGGGAAAATCAGTATGCTGCTCTATCTGAACCCCCTTCTCACGCCACTGGACAACAGACGGCACATACAGGTTTATAAATAACGCATCATCGCTATGGAAATAAATAGATTCCACATAACGCAAATGGCTCTCCATTCCCGTTCCGGTACAACACCAGAAAACCTCAAGGTTCTTCCCATAAGTTTTGAAACCTCCCGGTTCCTGCGTATGGAAATACATCATGCCTCCGGTAGTGGGGTGGAGAGCAGATAGTATATCGTTGTAAATGGCACGTTCAACATAATCAGCATACTTCCTGTCTGGAGAAATCCGAAACAAATCGTTACTAAGCTTGATCAGATTATACGTAGCACAAGTTTCACCGGCTTTGATCCCGAGCTCAGCCTTCAAACTGTCTGGACCGTGAAACCAATACTCATTATACCCGGTAGTGCCATTGCTGAAGCATCGGTGCCCAACCACCTGATTCCAGAAGAATGTAGCGGCCTTGTGATAATAAGGGATTCCAGTCAATTCGTACTTTCGGGTAACCCCGATAAATTGCGGGATGGTGGCATTGGCATGTTGGTAATTAGGCGTTATGTTTTGATTAAGGACATCGATGCCCTCTGCGGCAGGACGTATTTTCGATTGCTGTTCATAAAAGTTTGCGGTCGTGAGATGTCGTGGATCACCTGTAAGTTCATACAGATTAAGGAGCGCTTCCACAATACCACCCTGCTCTGCTTTATCCAGTACAGTATTCCAATGTTGAACATCGGTTATCTTTTCCGCGCGTAGAGCAAGCCAATCGCCCAGATTCTTCGCAATGGTAAGCGCTTGAGCGTTCTCGCCTAGCGTGTGCGCGTCAAGAAGTCCTTGAAGTACCTTATGTAGGGTATAGTGTGGTGCCCAGCCATTGCCCGAACGTTCTATTGTATCGATGTCGTGTTCCGGAAACGCGCTGAGGTAGCCGCCACCGAGAGCCTGTTGACATTCGGCGAGGGTATTAACAATATAGTCTATCCGTTGCTTTACTTCGGTTGTGGATTCCTGAGCATACCAATAACTCAGCGCTGTAAGGTAATGTCCTGTGGTATGTCCGCGAAGGGCGACATTCGGCGCTTCCCATCCGCCATAAGGTAGTATACCCTTAGCGTTGGGCAACCCTGCATTTTTTCGGAAGGTATACAATAGTCTGTCCGGTTCAACAGATCGTATAACCGTTTTGTCGATCATCGCCGCCTTACGAAGATCACCGGTTGTGATGGTAACGTCTTTCGGCGAAAATGCACGCACATTCGTATGCCGGATTGGAGCATGAGATTGTGCAGTGGCAGACATGGTAATAAAACTAGTGAATATAAATAACAGGCGGCAAAGTTTAAAAGACATCATGACGAATACGTTACGGTTATGCTAACACAACATTATAAAAAAGAAGACAATAGTATAATGCTATGTCGGATAGTGGTTAATATCCTATTACGATGAGTTAAAATTCGCGTTACCAGCCGTTTAGATACAAACTAACTTCGTTTACATAATTCTACTGCAAGGTCCGTATACCGTATGGTGCAACCCGTGGCACGATACGAATCAGTTTATTGGGTCATACTTACAGGAGCATCGTGTAGCGGTAAATGTTGTATTGAATTTTTTGTTCCTGGCAACCATACACAGCAGTATAGTTGGATTTAGTCGATATATCTTTTTTAACGTTAAACTTTAAAAACAGTATGAGAAATTCTACCTGGTTAAAGGTAACCCTGATGCTTATAGGGTTTTGTGCCTTTGCATTTCGAGCCGGAGCGCAGACGAACATCGCGCTGACGGCAACGGCGTCAACATCCTACGTATCGTCGTGGGAAACGTTGACTGCAGTCAACGATGGATTCACACCATCGAACTCGAACGACAAGTCTCACGGAGCCTACGGTAACTGGAATAATCCAAACAGTACTCAGTGGGTTCAGTACGACTGGTCGCAAACCTATCAGATCACTTCCGTAGAAGTGTATTGGTTCGATGATAACGGTGGTGTATTAACGCCCACCACAGCCTACCTCGAATACTGGAACGGTGCGGCTTGGGTTAACGCGGGAAACATTCCCAAAGTTAAAAATGCCTTCAACACCCTGACCGTGTCGTCAGTATCGGCAGCGCGTATACGAGTGGCGATGCTCAACACAACACAGTCAACTGGTATTCTCGAATGGCGTGTGATCGGTACCCCGGTAACAAACTGCCCAGGGACAACCATCGTACCCTATGTACAAATCAATGGTTCAGCGCAAACACAAACCGCGTCGGCTACTGTAGCCGCTGACGGTAACGTAGTGCTGAGCCCGCAGCCAACAACGGGCGGGGCGTGGAGCTGGACTGGGCCCAGCGGCTTCACTGCCACAACCCGAGAAGTAACACTCAATGGTATCACCGCAATACAGGCAGGTACGTATGTGGCCCGTTACACAAACTCATGTGGTGCGCAAACAACGCAAAACTTCACTGTAACCCTGACTGGAACAGGTACAGGAAATCCGTATACATGGCCTGTATACTCTCCAACCATCAGCTACAACTTCAGAGATGAATTCCCCGCGCTAGCTACGCCCACGCAAGTTTTAAACGATTGCCCGCAGGTGGTATCAACACAGTCGTCGGACTGGTGGACATTCCGCAAGGGCCCAACAGCCAACACGTTGGTAACTTCGGCTGCCGTTACGCCTATGCTGGCCCGCCTCAACACGGACTTCGCGTATTTCCGCGATGAAATGGGATGGCCACCGGATCTCCGCGCTAAAAACGGATACCGAAGCGCGGTATATCTTTACGGTTCCGGCCTATGTACAGACAATGCCAGCAACACAGCACTGGGTGGATGGCAGAGCGCCATATCCTACCAGGGAAAGAGCTGGCCAATGATCCTCGCGTCATACTATCCCGTATACAGCTTCGATCCGGCATGTACGTACAACGATCGCGTCGCACAGCAAGGGGCTATGACACACGAAGGTATCCACTCACTGTTGGCCGATCTGCCCGGTGTAAAACAATCTGCATGGTTCCACGAAGGTGGTAACGTATGGCTCCAGCAAACGGCTGACGCCCGCCGTACGAACAATTTCAGATCAATGGGCGATCTTAACGGGACAGACTTCATCGCACCGTTTATGCCTATTGAATGCTACTCAGGCTGGTTACAGGATGGGAGCTTCGGTGGTCCGTCAGCGGAAGGTGTAAACATGTTCAACGGTAGCCAGCAAATCTGTACATGGCGTACATACCTTGGCGGACACCAGTACAGCAGCTCGTTCCCCACATTCGTTGGTCTCGCACTTGGAGACGGTGCAGTGCCGTGGATTTGGCGTAACTCGCCTACGCGTGTACTTTCGGGTATAGCGTCAGGCATTGGCGAAGCGCAGACACGCCGCCTCATCACAGAGTACCGTGCAAAACAAGCTCTTGTTGACTTCGGCCCGTGGAAGAACGCGATCCTGGCTTTGCTCAACGGACACTTCGGTCAGTCAATCGGCGCCGAATGGCAACCGTCATGGATGAACCCCGCCGTGTGGATAGCCACTCCGTATGTTCAGACAACCAACAACAGCGGTACACTCACACCGGAAGCCCGCACGCTGCCAGGCTGGTCAGGAGCTAATCAGATTCCGCTTACTGTAAGCGGCAGCACTGTTACGGTGAACTTCCAGCCCATCGGCGCCAATATGACCTGCCAGCTCGTATACCGTACAACCGCAGGCGTCCCCGTATACAGCCAGCCCGTATCGAGCGGTAACTGTACGCTCAGACTCGACGCGCCGGCAGCCAGCAACGTCGTAATCGCGGTAATCACCAGCACAGACTACATCTACAACGGCGAGAGCACACGCACCGCCAAGTACGACTACCGCCTGCAACTCGTCACTGGCGTTACGGGAGCTGCCAGCGTAAATACAAAATGGTATAATTCCGCAACACTGGCCACCGGCCGCAGCGAAGCTGGAGAAATCGGTCCCGACATGTCCAAATACTGCGGACACTCGTTCCACAACACGGAAGAAGTTGCCGAAGTAAAGAACATCATCAATCCTTCTAACTTCCTCATGTACCCTAACCCCGTAGTGTCTAACCGCGCACTTACTGTAGAATTCACCAATGCCGAAGCCGAACCGACTTCCATCGTTGTTCTCAACATGCAAGGTGGCAAAGTATTTGAAACGGTGACCAAGGCGAAGAACTACGCCATAGAACCCGGGACACTGAAACGCGGTACTTACATCGTAAAAGTGAAGAACTCTAAAACAGAGACGACACAAACGCTCATCGTGCAGGATTTATAATTAGCACGACAGAAGTATTGTATACGAGCGACCGGCAGCATTCCGCTGCCGGTCGTTTTATTTGCGATAGATCATCATCTTATAAAAGTACAGGAGGTAACATAAAACAGGCGTTAGCCCTTCGCCAGGAAATCCAGTACCTTTCTTGGATGCGCGGCACCGCTCAGAAACGCCCTGAAGCTGAATACTATCTTGCCCTGCTCATCGATGATAAACGTCTCACGTCCTGTTAAGAACAGTACGGGTTTGATCCCAAAGGCACGTAACACCAGATTACCCGGATCACTCAAAAGCGTAAACGGCAGCCGATTCTTTACTGCAAAAGCTTTATGCTCTTCAACCGACCCCGCATTGATCCCTACTACCTTAGCCCCCAGATCCTCAAATTCGGCAAAGCTATCCCGGAACGCGCAGGCCTCTTTCGTACACACTGCACTTTCGTCCTTTGGATAAAAATAGACAATAAGCTTCTGTCCTTGCTGTGCTTTCAGGTTAAATGCGTTACCATTCTGATCAAAGAGTGTAAAATCCGGAGCCGCATCTCCCGTCTGTAGTGTTTTCATAAAATTCCTGTTTTAGTTTCTCTATCGGCAATACCGCCGATGACGAAACAAAACTACAGCCCCTTACCAACAACCACATTAACCAGGGTTAAAATCGATTTAAGGTCGCTGGCTTCTGTTGAATCTGTTTTAAAAAACAAAAGATAACAATACATTCTCTCTTGCTGTATGCGGAAAGGAAGACTACTCAACAACCAGTTTCGTCGTAAACTTGCGTCCCGACGTACTAACAATTACCAACTGATAAACGCCTGGCTTCTTCCCTGCTACACTGTATGGAACCCGTTGCGTACCTTCTGCCGACGGATGTATGGTAAAGCTATCCACAGTTTTTCCTCGCGCATCAGATATGATAACCGATGCCTCTTCCTTCTCATCAAGCGTCACAGTCAGTGTAGTAATGTCCTTTACAGGATTAGGATAAACACGCGTCAGTAACACTTCTTGTGGCGAAGCGTCGGAACTACTGTCGTCGGAATTGAAGCGGTCTGCAAGGGGTGTGGAGGCATTCGTATGCTTATAGGCAGAGGCCAGTTCCTGGAAGTTAGCTGTAACCGTCTTATTTGCGTTTAGCATAATTGTTATGCGGTTAGATGTCCCCTCTGCATCACCGCTCCATCCTGTAAACCTATAACCTTCGGCAGGTAAAGCCGTAAACGTTAAGGCAGTTCCGGCTGTATAGGTTCCTGCTCCCGTGACTGTGCCGCCGACACTGGGATAAACCGGCGTGGAAAGCGTAAATGTTCCGTTGGAAGCATATGAAGGAGGATTACTGGCTAATATTGTTTCTCCTCCGGTTACGACATCGTGCTGACTGGCCAGTCCAGAGTCCGTGGCGTTTTGCTGTGCGGCCGAAGAAAGAATGTTTGCCCAGAAAGCACATAGAAACAGTAACAAACGTAGAGATTGCTTCATAAGGTTAGCGTTTGAGAACGCATCAATGATACAAAGCCGCCCAATCATCAACCAGTGTGAACGGGGTACCGGCGAAAAACATCGTTGAACGCATAGAATTCCCGGTTGCCCTACATACCAGACCATACTAGGTTATATATATCGCGCTATATACCGGACAGATACATACTACGGGCAAATATTATATTATCGGTATGTTGCCGGATGGCGGCCTGGAAAAATCAAATATGTCACCAATTATTACATGATATCTTGTATACATCGCCCGGTGCCTCCGCTTTCTTGTAACTAACTACCAAAGGATTTAGATTAACCTCCGTAAATGATTGTTTAATAGCAATCGATCCTGTATATACAGGTGTTGTTTGTGCGCTACACTGTTGCCGACGCGGTCTGTGGCTTCTATGGTTATTGTAGTGTCTTTCCATTTAATGGGAAAACCGCGGTGGCGGAATGTGTGGCGGTTGCTGCTATTCTTTGTGGCTATGCCTTGTTTTATCATGTGGGCATCGGTAGTGGTGATCGTTACTTTTACGCTGGCGATGGGAAATCCTTTCTTAGAAACCTGGATGCTGATCTCATTACGTTTGGCCGCTTTGAAGGTGTCTACCGCTTCTTTCTTTGGTTTGCGCATGAAGTCGGTTATGGCTGCGGTGTATGCGCTTGATACACCGAGTTTCTTTGCGAGCTTTTTGTAGTGCTCGTATTTGGCAGGGTTTCGGGTTACAGTTTTAGCATATTGAGATGCTTCGGCGAAGGTGCTGCGGGTACGCTGTTGCAGTGCGCTTACTTTCTTGCGTTTCGTTTTTGCTTCGTAGGCGGAGACAACGGTTTTGCCGTTTATGTTTCTGAGCAAAAGGACGTCTACTATGCCGGTCATGCCGTTTAATGCTGAGGCGTTCGATAGAATGTGGGGCTTTATATAGGACGGGGCGAGATTAGTGTCTCACCCCGGTGCCTGGTTATTTGTTTGTGTTGAGTATGGTTGGGAGGTATTCGGCGAGGTCTGTGGGTTTACGGTTTAGGAGTGTTTCGAGGGCGGGGTCGGTGAGGTTGAATTCTCCGGACTGTAGTGCTTCGGCCATGCCGGTCATTACGGGGACATATTGTGGAGGGAGTCCTATTTTGATGAGGCCGTCGCGGAGGGCTTCGGTGGGTATTGGTGTGTAGGTGATTGTTTTTCCGACGGTGTTGGTGATGATGGCGGCGATGTCGTGGAAAGTGTGGGCTTTGCTGCCAGTGATTTCGTAGGTTTTGTTGATGTGGCTTTGGGGGGCAGCCAGTACGTTGGCGAGTGCTTCGGCCATGTCTGCGCGGGCGGCGAAGTTGGCTGGAGTGTTGCCGGCGGCGTAGTACCACTGGCCGGTTGTGAGGGCGTCGCCGAGGAGCATGGCTATTACTTCGGTGTAGTAGGTGTTGCGGAAGAAGGTGTATGGTATGCCGCTGGCTTTCAGTGCTTCTTCGGTGTGGTAGTGGTCGATGCCTGCCGTGAATTTGGTGTCAGGGCTGGCGCGTGTTACGCTGGTGTAGATGATGTGTTTTACGCCGGTGGCCTTCGCTGCCTCTACGACGTTTATATGTTGTTCTAAACGGCCATGCAGTGTTCCGGAGGATATGAACAACAGGGTGTCGATTCCTTCGAAGGCGCGGGTGAGGGATGCTTTGTCTTCGTAGTCGCCGATACGGACGGTGATGCCTTTTGCCTTGATGTTGGTTGCTTTTGCTTCGTCGCGAGCGAGTGCGACGATGGATTCCGCCGGAACACGATTTTTTAGAAATTCAAGGACGGCGCCTCCTAAATGGCCTGTGGCCGCTGTTACCAGTATTTTGTTCATCGTTTTTAACGTTTTATTAGTTACTTTTGGTAACTCAAAGCTATTTGGTAACCGAGGTCAGCACAAGAAGGCACCGCCGGATGCCTTAGGCACATGGACGTAACTAATGCTGAAAACCAGATGCTTGATAAGCAAAAAAAAGTAGCAGAAATTCTTGAAGTTACCGGCAAAGCAAACGGTGTTTGCCCGGTGCAGGATTTCCTGGCGCATTTCGCGAATAAGTGGTCGATGCTTGTGGTGTTGAATCTGGGGCATCTTGAGAGTCCGCGGTTCAATGAACTTAAAGGCAAGGTTGTCGGGATTTCACAACGGATGCTAACGGTGACGCTACGGTCGCTTGAGCGGGATGGGCTTATTTCTCGAAGACTTTATGCCGAGGTTCCGCCGCGTGTGGAGTATCAGCTGACGCCATTGGGGGGAAGTCTGCTGGATGTGATGATGAGTCTTGGTGATTGGGCGAGTGTGAATCAGGTGGAGATTGCGAAGGCGCGGAAGAACTTTGAACGGCGGAGTAAGAATAGGATGGAGAAAATTTCTGTGGGGGGATAGTGTAGTATCTGGTTCGATGGACAGAGTCAGGCAGTTATGTGTACAGGGCGATGGTTATCTTTCCAGAATTCAACGTAACGTGGGGCCGTCTTGTACCATCCTGGCGAAGCCGGGAAAAACTGCGTCGTCATGGGGCCCCGCCGTGGCTGAAGCAGCATGGCGCTTGACGGGCGGGCGCGGCAAGTCATCGCCCCGAGTGCTCGGGGCTGAAGACTTGGACCAGAGACATTACCAAGGGCTTTCGCCCTGGTCTTTGATGTCGGCGCTGAAGAATTTGCCGGTAGGGCCGTTGGGGGAGAGGGTGGCGTATTTTACGACGATGGCGGCTGCGTCGGTGATGTTGCCTGTGCCGCTGTGGTGGTTGAAGTCGGTGGCGGTGTAGCCGGGATCTACAGCGTTGATTTTAAACGGTAGTTCGCGCAGTTCGTATGCCAGCGCAACTGTGTAGGCATTGAGGGCGGTCTTCGAGGGGCCATAGGCTGCGCCTTTGACGTTGTAATATTTCCAGGTAGGATCGCTGTGCAGTGTTAATGATCCCAGGCCCGATGTAACGTTGACGATACGCGGAGCGTCGGATTGTTTGAGGAGGTTGAGGAGAACGCGGGTTACGTTTACAGGGCCGAAGAAGTTCGTGTCAAAAACGTTACGTACGACTGACGATGCTATAGTGGAGGGATTCTGAGGAAAACCGCCGCTTATGCCGGCGTTATTGATGAGGACATCCAACTGTTTGATTTTCTGTTGGAGTGTTTGGGCAGCGGCTTCTATCGATGCTTCGTCTGTTACGTCGATTACGATAAGTTCGGTGTTTGTTAGTCCTTCTGCTTTTAGTTTTGCGACGGCTTCCTGTCCGTTTGCGGCGTCGCGGCTGCCGAGGTAGATGTAGTAGCCTTGTTTAGCAAGTTGTCTTGCGGTTTCGAATCCGATACTTTTATTGGCTCCGGTGATGAATGCTGTTTTCATTGTTTCTATTGATTTATAGAAGCAAAGCTATTGCCGTGGAAGGCGGCTCGCATGGCACTCCTGCCGGTATCAAAGGTACATTTCGCGGATCGTGTTCCGGTAGGCGAGGGGCGTTTGTTGGGTGATGCGTTTGAAGAAGCGGTTAAAGTACGAGGCGTCGTCAAATCCCAATCCAAAGGCTATTTCTTTTATGGTTTGATCGGTATGCATGAGCAGCCGGCGGGCTTCGAGTATGATGCGTTCGTGAATGTGTTCAATGGCTGTTTTGCCGCTCTGTGCCTTTACTACGTCGCTGAGGTGCCCGGCGGAGAGGTTGAGCATGCGGGCATAGTCGGCTACTTCGTGTGCCCTGGTGTAGGTGGCCTCGATCTTCTGGAGGTATTTTTTTAGCAGTTCGCGGTCAGGAGACGGTGTGGCGGAGGTGACCTGCTCTGTATATAAGCGGCTCAGGTATATCAATAGTACTTTGGTGTAGGCGAACAGCATGCTTTGCTGCCAGTCGCTCTTGCGGAGGTATTCGTCCAGGAGTTTGTCCATTACATCTTCTATGAAGGTGACATCCTGCCGGGTTAATGTTAGTTCGTGTCCGTTGTCGGGGTTTTGGATGATGGGGAGCGTTCTGAGGGCACGGTTCTCTTCGAGGGCCAGGAAGTCTTTGGTGAAGCTCATGGTGATACCGGTGATGGGAACGGTTTCTTCTTTGAGGTGTACCTGGTGTGGGATGGTGAAGTAGAATGTATCGGGTTTAAGTATGTACGGGGTCATATCGATCCAGTGGCGGCTGTTGCCCTGACGGACGAACGCGAAGAAGTAGTAGTCTTTGCGGTGGGGGATGAGGAAGTCGGCTTTACGATAGTTCACTACGGAGTCGTTCCGGTTGATCCGGAACATTGGGTTTCCGGTTTGGGAATCCGGTTCGAGTGGGTAGGAGGGGATTAGGGCGTCGCTAGCGGTCATGTGTCAAAGCTAGGGTGTTCTGAGAATAAATTTGTGGTAGTGGTTTAAGCTTATGATGGCGCGGGGAACAAAAAGGGTGAGGATAGGGATCAATCGGGTAAATTGAGACGGGACAAACTACCACTTGTAACGGTGCCAGGAAGTATAAACTCCTCCCCCCGTTAGATCCGTTCGGAGTTCGTTCCGGGTTCTTTG
>Ga0065165_1000704_pt1 | contig 47537 bp, 45 predicted proteins | sample AraplaMF_Cvi_mMF_FD_63813 | JGI IMG/M metagenome (GOLD analysis project Ga0065165, IMG submission 63813) | Arabidopsis root microbial communities from the University of North Carolina, USA - plate scrape MF_Cvi_mMF (version 2) (version 3) | ecosystem: Host-associated > Plants > Roots >...
AGGACAGCAACGGCTACGGTTTGCGCCGAAAAAATTCACACCCTCTGAGGTGCTCACCCTGCCAAGCAGGGTGAGCCTCGAAGGATGAGCGGCCGAGATGCAGCGGGAGGGCCGTCCATCCTTCGAGGCTCCCCGCACGGCGCGTGGCGCCGCGCGCCTCGCACCTCAGGATGACGGTTAGGGACCTTGACTTCCACGCCGTTCCACGGCTGGTTGCCCCCTGCCGGACTACCGAACTGCACGAGAATACTGCATGCCCACCACATCGGTCGGCGTCTTCAAGATCGCCACCAGGGGCCCCGGCGACGTCTCCGGCCTCATGGCCCTGATCGGCTCCGGCGCGATCGATCCGACCAGGATTTTGGCCATCCTCGGCAAGACCGAGGGCAATGGCGGCGTCAACGACTTTACCCGGGAATATGCCGTCGCGGCGCTGTGCACGGCGCTGGCGCCAAAGCTCGGGCTGTCGGCGGAGACGGTCGAGCAGCGCATTGCCTTCGTGATGTCGGGCGGCACCGAGGGCGTGCTCAGCCCGCATATCACGGTGTTCACGCGCGGGGACGCCGCGCGGCCGGCAAGCCTCGCCGGCAAGCGGTTGAGCATCGGCATGGCGCACACCCGCGATTTCCTCCCCGAAGAACTCGGCCGCTCCGCGCAAATCACGGAGACGGCCAAGGCGGTGCAGGCCGCCATGGCGGATGCCGGCATCACCGATCCCGCTGATGTCCATTTCGTGCAGATCAAATGCCCGCTGCTCACCAGCGACCGCGTCGAGGCGGCCGCCGCGCGCGGCAACAAGACGGTGACGACGAGCGCCTACAGCTCGATGGCCTATTCGCGCGGCGCTTCCGCGCTCGGGGTCGGCGTCGCGCTCGGCGAGATCGCCTCCGACATCGGAGACCAGGATGTGCTGCATCGCTACGATCTGTTCTCCAGGGTCGCCTCGACCTCGTCAGGGATCGAGCTGATGCACAATGTCGTCATCGTGCTCGGCAACTCGGCGGCGTCAGCGAGCGGGTTCGAGATCGGGCATGCCGTGATGGACGATGCGATCGATGCGCCGGCGGTGATGTCGGCCTTGAACAGCGTTGGGCTTGGCACCTCGCCGCGGCCGGATCGCGAGCTCGTCAACATCTTCGCCAAGGCCGAGGCCTCGCCCGACGGCAGCGTGCGCGGCTTCCGCCACACCATGCTGGAGGATACCGACATCAGCTCGACGCGCCACGCCCGCGCCGCCGTCGGCGGCCTGATCGCGGGCCTTGCCGGCACCGGCGCGGTCTATGTGTCCGGCGGCGCCGAGCATCAGGGTCCGGCCGGCGGCGGCCCGGTTGCGGTGATCGCACGTCTGCCTTAATGACGCGCCCTCCGCCCGGCGCAACCCTGCCCCTCGCGCCGGCTCAGTTGATAAACGCGGGCCCTTGCGAAAAAGGTGATCTACTATCCAAGGGGATTTTGATTTCATGACTTTGCCGATGACCTGGAACGAGTGGGCGCAGCACGACGGCGTGGGCTTGGCGGCGCGCGTCCGCAAGGGCGAGCTGACGGCAAAGGAACTGGCACGCCAGGCCGCCGCGGGCGTCGCCAAGGTCAATCCGGCGCTGTCGGGCGTGGTCGAGCTGTTCGAGGACGTCATCGCCGATCCCGCCAGGGACGGAGCCAATCTCGCGGGTCCCTTCGCCGGCCTGCCCTTCCTGATGAAGGATCTGGGGCCGACCATGAAGGGCCGGCTCCAGGAGATGGGCTCGCTGCTGATGCGCGGCAATCGCGCCACGGCCGATACGTTCCTGACCGGCAAATTCCGCCAGGCCGGCCTCAATTTGATCGGGCGCACCACGACGCCCGAATTCGGCGTGTGCTCTTCGGCCGACAATCCGGCGGTCTATGTCACGCGCAACCCGTGGAATACCGACTACACCACCTGCGGCTCGTCGGCGGGCAGCGCGGCGATGGTCGCGGCCGGCGTGGTGCCGATCGCGCATGCGACCGACGGCGGCGGCTCGATCCGCATTCCCGCCGGCGTCAACGGCAATATCGGACTGAAAGTCTCGCGCGGCGTGTTCTCGCTGGCCCCGCACATGTCAGACCTCACCGGCCTCGTCTCGATCCAGGGCTGCCAGTCGCGCAGCGTGCGCGACACCGCCGCCTTCGTCGATCATGCAAGGGGACCGGCGCCCGGCGAGTTCATGCCGTTCTGGACCACGGCGCAGCCCTATTCCGAGATGATCAAGCGCGATCCGTCGAAGCTGCGCATCGCGCTGTCGCACAGCTGGGGCGACTACACGGCGACACCCGAGATCGCCGCCGAGCTCGAGAAGACCGGCCGCTTCCTCGAAGGCCTCGGCCATCACGTCGACTACGCCCTGCCAGAGCTCGATTTCCGTGCCGCGTTCGAGGCACAGACGCTGTGCTACATCTCGAATTTCGCGGTGGTGATCTCCAACATGCTCGCCGCGCGCGGGCTGGAAAAACCGCCGGAGGATCTGATCGAGCCCATGAACATCCGGATCTGGGAAGCCGGCCGCCACACGACTTTCGCGGAGCGGGCCAAAATGCAGGGCGTGTTCAACACGACCTCGCGCGGCTTCGGCAGCTTCTTCGAGCAGTGGGACGTGATCCTGACGCCGATCACCGCGCTGCCGACGCCGAAGGTCGGCACCAGGGAATATCTCACCATCTCCGACAATCCCGATGTGCTCGACTGGTTCGGCAATCTCTGGCGCTTCTTCGCCTTCACGCCGCTCGCCAATCTCTGCGGCATGCCCGCGATCTCGATGCCGATGGCGGCCCAGGATCACGGCCTGCCGCTCGGCATCCAGGCGATCGGCAAGCAGGCCAGCGACGGCCTCCTGCTGCAACTCGCCGCCCAGATCGAGCGCGCGCTCGACGGCAAGTGGAACGGCGGGAAGAAGCCGAAAGTGCATGTCGTCAACGGATGAGCAGAGATCTGCTTATGGTTTTGGCCTGGTCGCGTCGTCCGGCGGCCAACTGCCCACGGCCTTGATATACTCGCTCTTCATCCGGTCGAATGTGATTGGTCCGATGATGCCGTCGCCCAGAAGGCCTTGGCCGATCTGGAAATCTGCAATCGCCCGGCGATAACCGCCGCCAGCGGCGTCGTCATCGATCGCGCCCTTGTACGTACCAACGCGCGACAAGGCGGTCTTTCCAAGCCTTGGAGGAATCACGTCGCGCGGCGCCGCGAAGTCTGGCAAGGCTTGCGGATCCTTGGCCAGCGCGGAGATTTTCTCCGCGCTGAACTGGTTGATCAGTCCCGCATCCACCAGAAACTTGAGATTCTGCGCGGCCTCTTTCTTGTCCGCCACGGCAAGTGCTTTCTCGATCAGCGAGAACTCGAACTTCTCGCGCTCGAGCCGCGTATTCCAGAAGCCCTGCAACACCGCCCCGACCCCCGTTCCGACCAGCCCAACAAGGGCCAACAACAATGGCGATGTGACCCAGAACGGGGGGACAGATCTTGGTTCTGCATCCGACATCGGAGCCTCCGCGGTTCTCCGACGAGACTAGCCCGGCAAAACGATCGACGGTAGTACCTGCGCCGTCTCACACGCTCTTTGTGCCGGCAGATTGCCGCTCCCGCGGCCTCAGTTCTTCACCGCCGGGATCTCCTCCGCCGGTTGCTGCTGGCCCTGCTTGTACATCGCCAACGCCTTGTCGAGCGCTTCGCGCAAGGCCAGCGCCGCGGCCACGCTACACCGCAGGTGTGCGGTCTGGACCACATCGACCCTGACGGCGGCGCCGACCGGCATCAAGAGGTTCGCGGCGAGCTCGATCTGGATCGCGCCGTTGTGGTGGCCGAAGCAGGAGGCACCGTCGAAATAGATGATCGGCGCCCGCTCCGAGCTCGAGCTCGAAATGGTGACGGGCCCCTGGTTGACGGCGGGCGTTTCGGGGTCGGCCATGGGGCGCTCCTTGCGGCTGGTCGGCAAACGAAGCGCCCACCATCGTTGCTTCGGCGGGCCCTGTCGAGGCCAAAGGCGCATCGGGGGTTTTGCGCCGTCCCAAACACTGGTCTAGAACGTCGTCATGTCTAGCTCTAGCTCATCGACCACGCTTCCCTTCGAGGAACTCGCCGAGGCCATCAAGGGCCGCCGCTCCGACTACGGCCATATCAGCGGGCTCCAGCTCGACCGCTTCGCGCCAGCCGAGGCCTGGTCCAGCCTGCCCTACCGGCCCGTCTTCGTCGGCGATACCGAGACCGGCGTCCTGCACGGCGGCGTCGTCACCGCGATGCTCGACGAGAGCTGCGGCATGGCGGTGCAACTGGCGCTCGACGGCACGCGCGCGATCGCAACCCTGGATCTGCGGATCGACTATCAGAAGCCGGCAACGCCGGGCCTCGACATCAAGGCGCATTCGGTCTGCTACCGCACCACGCGTTCGATCGCCTTCGTGCGCTCCACGGCCTATCAGGAATCCGAGGACGATCCGGTCGCCACCGCGACCGCCTGCTTCATGATCGGTGCCAACCGCACCAACATGCTCGCCGACCGCAGGATGGATGCGCGCAGCATTCCGACCCTGGAGGCGCCGGAGGATCCGGATGGTCCGTTCGCGCGCAGCCCGTTCGCACGCTGCCTCGGCATCCGCGTCAACGACGACGGCACGCTGACGATGCCGTTCTCGCCAAAGATCATCGGCAATCCGATCCTGCCCGCAATCCACGGCGGCATGACCGGTGCGTTCCTCGAGACCACCGCCGTCATCGGCGTGGCGCGCGAGCTGGGCGCGGCCGCGCCGCCCAAGCCGATCGGGCTCACCGTCAACTATCTGCGCTCCGGCCGCGCGCTCGATACCTTTGCCAACGTCTCGATCGTGAAGCAGGGCCGTCGCATCGTCGCCTTCGAGGCGCGGGCCTGGCAGGATGATGCGGACAAGCCGATCGCCACCGCCTTCGGCCATTTCATGCTGCGCCCGACGCCCGGAAGTGACGAGGAATAGACGCATTTTCCCTTGACGGCCGGGGCCGGTGCCACAACGATAGAGCACCCCCCGGGAGAGGTATTGGGTTGCGGCATCCGATCGACATCGTCGCCATGTTCGCCGCGCTTTGGCTGCTCGCCTCGATGGTGCTCGATGCGGTGACGCCGAAGGAGCTGACGGCGGCGATGATCGCCGTCGCGATCGGCCCCGCCATCGTCGTCACCGCCATCTTCTATTATTTGCGCTGCCCGCGCACGGATTTCGCGGTGATGTTCGCCGCCCTCTGGATGATCTCGGACATCGCCATTGCTTTCATCTCGCCGAAGGAGCTGCCGCACTGGCTGATCGCGCTCGGCTTCCTGCCGGCCCTGCTGATCGGCACCGTGCTGCACTGGCAGCGCTTCCAGCGCCGCCATGAGCGGTTGCCGTTGCCGTCGGCGAAGCGGGGCTGACGAAAACGGTTCGGTTCACCTCTCCCTATGGGAGAGGTGAACCGCGCCCCGCACTGAGTTCAGCGCGACAGCAAATTGGTCTTCGCGAGATCGATGACCTCGTCGCCACGGCCGCTCATCACTGCGCGCAGGACCCAAAGGCTGAAGCCCTTGACCTGTTCGGCCGTGATGGTCGGCGGCATCGACAGCTCCTGCTTGGCGGTGACGACGTCGAGCAGCGCCGGGCCGTTGTGGGCCAGCATCTCCTTCATCGCCCCCGGAAGCTCGCCGGGGTCCTCGACGCGCCTGGCAAAGATGCCCATCGCGCGGGCCATCGCCGCGAAATCCGGATTCTCCAGATCGACATTGGTGTCGACGAAGCCAGCGGCCTTCATCTCCAGCGCGACGAAGCCGAGCACGCCGTTGTTGAACACGACGATTTTCACCGGCAGCTTCATCTGCGTCAGCGTGATCAGGTCACCCATCAGCATGGTGAAGCCGCCGTCGCCCGACAGCGAGATCACCTGACGGCCGGGCTGTGACGCCTGCACACCGATCGCCTGCGGCATCGCATTGGCCATCGAGCCGTGCACGAACGAGCCGATGAGACGGCGGCGGCCGTTCATCTCGAGGTAGCGCGCGGCCCACACCGTGGGCGTGCCGACATCGGCGGTGAACACGGCATCACCTGATGCGTGGTCGCTGATGACCTTTGCGAGATATTGCGGATGGATCGGCTTGCTGCCGGGCGTGCCCCTGGCGAGGGAATCGAGGCCTTCGCGCGCCTTCCTGTAATGCGCGATGGCATCGTCGAGATGCCTGCGCTGCGTCTTGGGCTTGAGCAGCGGCAGCAGCGCCTCGATGGTCAGCCTGACGTCGCCGACGAGGCCGAGATCGATCTTGGCGCGGCGGCCGAGATTTTCCGGGCGGATGTCGATCTGCGCGATCTGGCAATCGGTCGGGAAGAACTGCTTGTAGGGAAAATCAGTCCCGAGCATCACCAGCGCGTCGCAGGCGTGCATGGCCGCGTAGCCGGAGGAGAAGCCGATGAAGCCGGTCATACCGACGTCGTAGGGATTTTCGTATTCGACATGCTCCTTGCCACCGAGCGCATGCACGATCGGGCTCTTCAGCGCTTCGGCCAGCTGCATCAGCGGCGCATGCGCGCCGGCGCAGCCGCGGCCGCAGAACAGCGTGACGCGCTCGGCGCCGTTGAGAAGATCGGCCAGCGCCTTCAGCTCATCGGCCTGCGGCACGACCTTGGGCGCGGACAACGCAAGCCCGCGCGTCGTCGACAGCGCGCGCTTCGGCGGCGCGCGGAACGCGACGTCGCCGGGCATCGCGATCACGGCGACGCCGCGCAGGCCCACGGCCGCGCGGATGGCGTTCTCGATCACGTAAGGCAGCTGACTCGGATCCGAGACCAGCTCGCAATAATGGCTGCATTCGCGGAACAGGTTTTGCGGATGGGTTTCCTGGAAATAGCCGCCGCCGATCTCCGCCGACGGGATCTGCGCCGCGATCGCCAGCACCGGGACACGGCTGCGATGCGCGTCGAACAGGCCGTTGATCAGGTGCAGATTGCCCGGGCCGCAGGAGCCTGCGCACACCGCAAGGCTTCCCGTCATCTCGGCTTCGCCGGCAGCCGCGAACGCCGCGACCTCCTCGTGACGGACGTGGATCCATTCGATGGTGCCGCGGCGGCGCAGCGCCTCGGTGAAACCGTTCAGGCTGTCGCCGACGATGCCGTAGATGCGCTTGACGCCGGCCTGTTCGAGCGTTGCCACGAACAGATCGGCCACGTTGTTGATCGCCATGTCGGTCTCCTGATCTCGCTATTGCAACAAGATAGGATAACGCGCGGCCGCGACGGCATCACGGCTTGTTTATTGCCGGATCAGTCTTTCGCAATCGCCCGATCGTAGGCCGCAATCGTCGCCTTCGCGCGCGCGGCGACATCGGCCGCCGACATGCCGGGCTTGTAGAGGCTGGAACCGAGCCCGAACGCGGTGACCCCGCCCTTGATGTACTCGGAAAAGTTCTGGTCGGAGACGCCGCCGACGGCAGCGATCATCACGCCAGCCGGCAGCACGGCGCGGATCGCGGCAATGCCGGACGCGCCGAGCACGCTCGCCGGAAAGAATTTCAGGCCCGATGCGCCGGAGCGCGCGGCGAGCAGCGCCTCGGTCGGCGAAAACACGCCGGGCAACGTCACCATCTCGTATTGATGTGCCCGCGTGAGCACCTGCGTATCCACATTCGGCGAGACCATCAGCCTGCCGCCGACGTCATTGAGACGATCGACGTCCGCGGTGGCGAGCACCGTCCCGGCGCCGATCAGCACATGGGCCGGCGCAAGCTTCGCAGCGGTCGCGATCGAGCGAAACGGATCGGGCGAGTTCAGGGGGATCTCGATCGCGGTCATGCCGGCCTCGATCAGCACGCTGACGATGCCCTCGGCCTCCTCCGGCTTGACGCCGCGCAGGATCGCGACCAGCGGACGCTGCATTGGCGGAAAGGGAATGCTCATCTCAAAGATCCTCTCATTTCGTCCAGATCGCCGCAGCCGCCATCGACAGGCCGCGGCGGACGGCTTCATCCGCATCGATCGGCACAACGGCGACCGACAACGCCTCGAAGGCGAGCCGGTACAGCATCGCAAGCCGGCCTGAGGCAATCAGCGTGATGCCGGCTTTCGGCACGCTGCCGGAGAGACCCGCCGCCAGCTCGACACCGATCAACGTGCCCGACAGCGTCTCGCGCGCGGCGGCCGGCGTGCCGCCGAACAGCAGCTGCCGCGACCGCGCACCGAACAGCAGATTGGCCGCGAAGGCCGGCGCGTCATACGCGGCTTTCACCGCCGCCTTGAAGCTCGCGATATCCTGGGCGTCGTCGGCATTGGCAACCGCGAGCGACAGGATGGTCGCGCGCGAGACCACGCTGAAGAGCTCGCCGGTCATGAAGGTGGAGAAATGTTCGACAATGCCGTCCTTCACGCGCACCCATTTCGAATGCGTGCCGGGCATGCAGACCAGCGCCTCGCCGGCGGCCTCAAGCCCGAGCGCGCCGAGCAGCTGCGTCTCCTCACCGCGCATCACGTCTGGCGCTTTTACGTCGCGCTGCGCGATGCCGGGCAGGATGCGGATGTCGCGCGCCTCGCCCGGCACGCGCGCGGCCTGCTTCAGGACGGAAGCCAGCGGCGCCGGTGTGTCGACATAGCCGGCCTCGACCCAGCCCGTCTTGGCGCCGGCCATGCCGCAGACGAGAACGGGCAGACGAGCGGGGGCGTCGACCGCCGCGAGATGCGATTGCAGCACGGCGGGAAAGCCGGCCTTGGCCGCCGCCATCATGCCCTCGTCGCTGCGGCGCTCCGCCAGCACGTGGCCGGCGCGGTCGACCAGCCAGAGCCGAAAACTGCTGGTGCCCCAGTCCACGGCGACATAGGCGGGTTCGGTCATCGCAATGGGTATCCTCGTCTCACCGCCAAGACACCGTCTCGCGACAATGAGACGGGCTCGCGCAAATCTGCCCCGGGATATCGGCTATTGCCGCCGCAAACCAGCCTTTTCTCGCAGGTCTCCGTCTCGAAGCTGCTGGCACACCGCTTGCTGAAGCCGTGCTGTTCAAGTCCCGGAACGCGCGAAAGACGCGTCAACACCAGATGAGGAAACCATGGAGATCGGCTATTTCACGATGCCTTCGCATCCGCCGGAGTGCGGCCTGAAGGAAGGACACGACTGGGACCTGCAAGTCATGCGCTGGCTCGACGAGCTCGGCTATCAGGAGGCCTGGGTCGGCGAGCACCACACCGCGCCCTGGGAACCCAATCCCACGCCGGACCTGTTGATCGCGCAAGCCTTGATGCAGACCAAACGCCTGCGCATCGGGCCGGGCGGCTTTTTGCTGCCCTATCACCACCCGGCCGAGCTCGCCAATCGCGTCGCGATGCTCGACCACATGTCCGAAGGCCGGCTCAATTTCGGCGTCGCCGCGAGCGGGCTGCCGAGCGACTGGGCGATGTTCAACGTCGACGGCATGAGCGGACAGAACCGCGACATGACGCGCGAGGCGCTGGAGATCATCCTGAAGATGTGGACCGATCCTGCGCCCTGGACCTACAAGGGCAAGTTCTGGACGGTGACCAAGCCGGACACGATGTTCGATTTCCTGAAACCCCACATCAAGCCGCTCCAGGCGCCGCATCCGCCGATCGGCGTCGCAGGTCTCTCGAAGAACTCGGACACGCTGAAGCTCGCGGGCGAACGCGGCTTCATCCCGATGAGTCTCAACCTCAACCCGGCCTATGTCGGCAGCCATTGGGATTCGGTCGAGATCGGGGCCGCGAAAACCGGCCGCAAGCCGAACCGCCAGGACTGGCGGCTGGTGCGCGAAGTCTTCGTCGCCGACACCGACGAGGAGGCCTGGAAGCTCTCGACCGGTGACATGATGGGCCGGATGATGAGCGAGTACTTCCTGCCGCTGCTCGGCCATTTCGGCTTCAAGGACTATCTCAAGCACGCCCCTGAGGTGCCCGACAGCGACGTCACGGTCGAATATTGCGCCAAGCGGAACTGGATCGTCGGCTCGCCCGCGACCGTCGCCGAGAAGATCGAGAAGATCTACGACGAGGTCGGCGGCTTCGGCGTGCTGCTGGTGTTCGGCTTCGACTACAAGCACAAGGCCGAGGCCTGGCACCACTCGCTCTCGCTGCTCAGCAACGAGGTGATGCCGCGCCTGAAGCATCTCGGCTCCGCAAAGAAGGCGGCTTGACGGAGGTGCGGGTGCGGCGCGAACCTGCCGCACCCGCATTCATTTCGGAGATTTTCGGCGTGAGCGTCGACGCAAAGGATTTCAAGCAGGCGATGCGCCAATGCGCCGGGGCCGTGGCGCTGGTCGCGGTCGGTGCCGAGCACGGCAAGCGCACGGGGCTCACGGTGACGTCGGCCTGCTCGCTCTCGGACAATCCGCCGTCGCTGATCGTCTGCGTCAACCGCAACGCCAGCGCGCATGCGCGCATCCGCGAGGAAGGCGCGTTTGCGATCAATTTCCTGCATGAGGATCACGCGCTGCTGGCGCTGACCTTCAGCGGGCAGAAGGGCGTCAACGGCGACGACCGCTTTGCGTTCGGCCAGTGGACCCGCGGCGTGACCGGCGCACCGGTGCTGACGGATGCGGTCGCCGCCTTCGATTGCGTGCTGGCGCAGGAGTTCGAGACGAAGACGCACTCCATTTTCGTCGGCGAGGTGCGTGGCGTGTCGCATACGGACGGAGCCGCGCCCCTGGTGTATCTGCGCAGCAGCTTCCACGTCCCTCACGAAATCCGCGGCACCGTGACGGTCGGCGATCTCGATTCGCGGCACCTGAGCTGGAGCGATTTTTCGTGAGGCAGCGGCGACGAACGCGCTGCACTTCCCTTCTCCCCTTGTGGGAGAAGGTGGCGCGAAGCGCCGGATGAGGGGTATCTCTCCGCACACACAAATGACGGTAAATCGCGGAGAGATACCCCTCACCCGTCTCGCCGCTTCGCGGCGAGCCACCCTCTCCCAGAAGGGGAGAGGGGAAGAAGGAGCGCCGCTTCAGAAATTGTCTGTCGCTACTGCGTCGTCTCGATCTTCATCGCCTTGATCTTCCGATACAGCGTGGCGCGGCTCAGCTTCAGCGCGCGCGCTGCCTCTGTTACGCGGCCGCCATGCTTGTGCAAGGCTTCGACGATCGTCGCGCGTTCGGCTGCCGCGAGATCCGGCTCCGCCCGGCCACCAAACGCCGGCAGATCCAGATCCGCATCGGTGATGACGCCGTTCTCCGCCGTGCAGCCGGCCAGCCGCAGCACATGGCGGAGCTGGCGCATGTTGCCGGGATACGAATAGGCCGCAAGCTGCGACCACGCCTCGTCCGACAAACGGCAATTCGGCGCCTCCTCGCGCGCGATCTGGCGGATGATGTCGTCCCTGTCCTCACGCTCGCGCAAGGCGGGCAGCCGCACCTCCATGCCGCGCAGGCGGAAGTAGAGATCGGCGCGGAAGGCGCCCTCTTCCGCCATGCGGCCGAGATCGCGGTGGGTGGCGCTGATCAGGCGGATGTCGACCGGCACCGGCTTGAGCGCGCCGAGCGGCCAGACCTCGCGATTCTCCAGCACGCGCAGCAAACGCGTTTGCAGCGCGATCGGCATGTCGCCGATCTCGTCGAGGAACAGCGTGCCGCCGTCGGCCTGCACGATCAACCCCTTCGAGCCATCGCGGCGCGCGCCGGTGAAGGCGCCGGCCTCGTAGCCGAACAATTCGGCGTCGATCAGGCTCTCCGGCATCGCCGCGCAATTCAGCGCGACGTAGTTGTTGCGCGCGCGGTTGCTGGCGGCGTGGATGGCGCGGGCGAACACGTCCTTGCCGACGCCGGTCTCGCCATGCAGCAGCACCGGCAGATTGTGATCGCCGATGCTCCTCAGCCGTTTGACGCTCTTGGTCAGGCCGGGATCACGACCGGCAAGACGATGCAGCGCGTCGTGGCGATCGACGGGCGCGTCACGACGCGGCGCGGGTGACCTCGCACGCAGCGGCGGCGCGACGTGGCCGTGGCCCAACGCGCTGCCGTCGGCGCGGCGCAGCTCGACGAGATCATCCGCACCGCGCGCAGCGTGATGATCGAACTTGACGTAGCGCGACAGATCGATGCCGGAGGCGATCAGGCCATCGGTGAGACCGAGCAGCGCACGCGCGGAGCGGCAGGCGCCGACGATACGACGGTCATCATCGTAGGCAAGCAGGCCGCTGCCGCCGTCGCCCGGCACGGTCGCGATCCAGGCGTTGCGGAAATGGCCGCGGAAGATCGCGCCCTCCATCCGCCGTGTCGCCTCCATCGTCACCGCGAGCGCGAGCTGATGCGCCGCGCGTTCCAGATCTTCGCGGCAGGAGGTGATGTTGATGGCACCGGCGAGACGGCCGGCCTGGTCGAACAGCGGCGCCACCGCACACGAAAACATGTGCCATTGTGCGCGAAAATGCTCGTCGCGATGCACCAGGATCGGCTTCTGCTCGGCCAGCGCGGTGCCGAGCCCGTTGGTGCCCTCGAACGTCTCGGCGAAGTTCGAGCCGGTATAGATCTTCCAGTCCATGAACATCCGTGCGTCGGCCTCGCCCGGCAGGCGGCTGAACAGCATGGTCGCGTTGACGTCGGCCAGATTGACGCAATAGCCGGCGTCGCGCAGCACGCGGGCGAGATCGTCGAGTTCGGGCCTCGCGAGCCTAATCGTCTCCTCCATCGGCTCGGCGACGTGACGGATCTCCGCCTCGGTGAGCGTCTGCGGCGGGCCCTGCCGGGCCGGGTCGAGCTTGTGGCTGATCAGGCAACGCCGCCAGGAATTCGCGATCCGCGAAGAGGCATCGACGTCGGCCACATGGTTGGCGACGGACAAGACACGGGCGACATGGTTCGAGGCCGAAAGGCTGGCCATCGCGGACGTCTCCACCCTGTATTATTGTGCAAAGTCTGGCACCACAGGCGGGGATGTCAATCGGGATGGAAAGGGAACCCTCTCGCCGCAGTGCGAAAGGCGGGATGAGGCTCATCGATCACGGGAGAAAGTCCAACAGCCCGGGCACCTCCTAGTCGCGTGCTGCTTGCAACATGCCAATTGGCAACCCGCGATATTGCACCGCATGAAAAAAGCCTGCACAATCATCAGAAAATAGATGTCAGGTTGGGGCCACGAGGTGGAATGGTATTTTAGGGATATTTCCCACGACCCAAGCGAAAAAGAGCTCACTCAGCAAGATCAGTTCAACAACGACGAAGTTGCGCTCGCTGAGGCGCTGGTCCGAGAAACGATACAGAACTCCACGGACGCCGGCACACTAGCGGCAGGTCCGGTCCGCGTGCGTTTCGCACTACTGGAGCCAACGTCGAAGGAGAGTAGCGACTTCTTTTCATCACTTCTCAACGGTCTCTCTGCCCACTTGAATGCCTGTGCAATTCAAGTCCCCAAAGGACCCCAAAGATTCCTAGTAATCGAAGACTTTGGAACTACAGGACTGCTCGGTGCGGTGGATCGGAAGGATGAGGGTCAGTTCTGCGGATTCTGGCGGCGCTTCGGGCGCTCAAACAAAAAGGGCTCATCGGGCGGGCGTTGGGGGCTAGGAAAGCTGGTCTTTTCCTCGTCGTCATCTATCAAAACCCTGATAGGGCTTACCCGGCGCGAAGATGACCCGACTGCTTGCCTAATGGGTCAGGCAATACTGAAAAATCATCGGATTGGCAGCGTCGAGAACGACTCAGTTGGCTTTTGGTGTCACGTTAATCCCGTAAAAGGCCTTCCCACCACCGACCAACAGACGTGCGATGAGTTTTCTCGTTTTACACAATTGGAACGAGTGAACGAGACTGGTCTCTCTCTTGTAATTCCTTACGTACTTCCGGAGATCGAGGCTGAACACCTCGTGCAAGCGACTCTAAAGAATTACTATTTCCCGATACTGACCGGACGCCTAGTTGTGGACGTGGGTGGCAAAGTTATTAGCGCAGATACTTTCGATCAAGTTTCGGCAGAAATGGGAAGCGAAGCTCTTACTCCCTCCCTGCTCAGCTTCGTTAGACAACTCCAATCGCTACGATCTAGCCCGGCATCCATCGTGCTCCCGGATACTTGGCAAGCCGAACCACTGACTGGCGACTTCCTAGGAGACGAAATCGCTGGCAAACTGAGGGACCGGTTTAAGTCTGGAGATATGCTCCACGTTCGAGCTCCGCTTTCGGTAACGCCACGCGTCGAGAAAAATCGCGCGCAAAAGACCTATGTCGACCTGTTTCTGCGGCCGTCTCAAGTAGGCGAGCGTTCGCAAACCTTAGTTGTTCGGGGATCGATTACCGTGCCAACGGAAGGTAAGAAGGCGCACTTGCCCGATTGTCATGCAGCTCTTGTTGCGGACGATCCTTTGATTAGCCAGCTACTTGGTGACGCCGAAAACCCAGCTCACACTCAGTGGAATGAACGAGCCGAAAAGCTCCGCAACAATTGGGTGGGCGGACATGCAATTCTTCGTCGCGTTCGCTCAGCTCTTCATGAATTGCATTCGATTGTCGCCGATCGCATTGAGCGCGACGATCCCCTTGCACTGTTAGATTTCTTCTCGATCCCGAAGGAGCAACCGAAAGACCGCGCAGCCAGGGGCACAACGGACCGTACCGACAGCCTGCCTCCGGCTCGTCCAAAACCTTTCCGCATCGAGCGGCGGGCTGGTGGCTTTACGATACTTCCAAATCCCAAGATGGCGCCAGAAAGCCTTCCACTGAAAATACGCCTTCGCTGCGCCTACGACACATTGAATGGAAATCCATTTCGTCGCTTTAGCGACTACGATTTCAGCTTCTTCAAAGACAAGCTCAAGATCGAGAGAGCTAACGCTGACTTCTACCCAACTGACCCGAATCAAGCAGATATCGAAGCCCGATCTGCGGATTTCAAGATTGAGATACTGGGGTTCGACACTAATCGCGACCTGATTGTAGAGGCACAAAGCTGAGATGGTATCCGTTCAACGTCGGCTAAATTCGACGGGCCGCAAACGCATTACCAAAGACCGCGTAACTATCGAGCTAACACCTCCGCTCGACACGTTCAGTTTCCCCTCGGCCACCGCCGAGATCAATCTAGGCGACCTCGGCCTCGATCCGTCAGCTCGCGTGGTTCTAGAAGGGTATTTCCGCAGCTCGTCAATGAGATTTCCCTGTGGCACTGTTGGAGCGGTCTCAGTGCCGGCGAAGTTAGTGCTGACCGAAATCGACCGGGGCGGAGCCATCCAATTCCGATTGCTTGTCGTGGCCCCCGACGAGTCGGGACGGATTTTGGCCTCGGCGGAGGGTCTAAAGCCATTGCAAAGGTCTGACACTCCCGAGCGAGATCCATTGCTTCCGCTTCGTGAAACGGACCTCGGCGAAGAACTCTGGCGCATAGATTTAAACGATCGCAACGGGCCATGGCTCCTAATCAACAGCCGCGTACCTGGACTCGCAGCACGGCTCCGATCTGACGTTCTCGTGCAAGGGCTTATACTGCCTCATGCCCTTCGCGAGGTCCTAAGACGCCTTCCCGCCGAGGGCGAAGACGACGAAGACCACGATTGGGGCAACAACTGGCGGAAGTTTCTTGGTCAGCTCGATGTCACGCCGGAACCCGATGATCCTACCGACGAAGATTCAGTTCAGGAATGGATAGAAGAGGCCGTAGATCGCTTCAGCAGTCTGAAACGTTTTGCTGAACTTGTACGAACTTCCAACACACCTATCGAGAGCCCTCATGCGTAATATCCTGTCGCGATTTACGGAAACGGGCATCAACGAGTTCCTGAGATGGATCCGTAGCGACGCTCCTGGCGTCTTGCCGCAAGAACTCCTAGAGGAAAGTAACTTCTCTGAACGCCTCCCGGGTGACATCGAACTCCCCATTTCGAAGTTTTCTGATCGCTACGCATTCGGAGTTGCCCTCAAGTCCGCTCTTGATGGTCAAGATCAACAATCGGTGTCGTTCGATAGAGGATTGTGGAGTTGGCTAGCTGCTTTTTACTTTGAGCAACTTAGTCCAAGAGACGCGGATGGAAGACGAACTCTCCGGAAGGAATATGTCTACGTGCTAAGTGAGTCTCGCGTTTATTACCGTCATCTTGTAAGAACCCCTTGGTTTCTGGTGAAGACGCACGGCGAACGGAGCCGCTTTCTCCTTGTCTCAAGAGCGGATGACCCTGCCCCACTAAGCCGTCAAAGCTATTTACTAGACCAACTTGCAGCCCGACAATTCGTCATCTCAAGTCCGAGCTTGGTAGGAGCCGCCAGCCGTCTCTACTCAGATCAGCGGACGGGCCAGCCAACTCGAGGTGCAGGAGCCAAGGGCAGCGGCTCGCCCAGGCGGCTCGCTTTGATAGCTAATCAACTGTCGCTGACGCACGACATTCATGACATGCCTGTAGATCGTTTGATGAAAATCCTTCCCGAAGAATTTGGGGCCCGGTGGCGCTGAACCTTCGGAGATATCCGAAGCTTGAGACTCCAACGCGCTCACCATGTGTCGATGCAAGGCCGCTTCTTCTCCGTCCTCACAGGCGGCTTCGGCACCGACCGTAGGCCCGCCATGATCCAGCGCCGCGTCTCGGCGGGGTCGATGACGTTGTCGATCTCGAACACCGAGGCGATCGAGACGGCCTTGCCGTTGGCGTAGAGCTCGGCGACCTTGTTGCGATAATAAGTCTCGCGCTCCTCAGGATCGGCGATCGCCTCCATCTCCTTGCGGAAGCCGAGGCGGACGTAACCTTCCAGGCCCATGCCGCCGAACTCGCCGGTGGGCCAGGCCGCGGTGAAGAAGGATGCATGGAAGCCGCCGCCAATCATCGACTGCGCGCCCAGGCCATAGCCCTTGCGCAGCACGATGCCGAACAGCGGCACGGTGAGGCTCGCGCCCGTCACGAACATGCGCGAGACATGGCGCACGATCGCCGTCTTCTCGGCCTCCGGGCCGACCATGAAGCCGGGCGTGTCGCAAAGCGAGACGATCGGCAGATCGAAGGCATCGCACAGCTGGAGGAAGCGCGCGGCCTTGTCGCCGGCATCCGCGTCGATCGCGCCGCCGAGATGGCGCGGATTGTTGGCGATCAGGCCGAACGGTTTGCCCTCGATGCGGATCAGCGCGGTGATCATGCCGACGCCGTACTCGCGGCGCAGCTCCAGTACTGAACCCTTGTCGGCGACAAGATCGATCACGCTGCGGATGTCGTAGACGCGCAGCCGGTTCTCGGGGATGGCACGACGCAGCAGGCGCTGGTCGGCGGCTTCCCAGTCCGTCACCGCGCCCTGGAAATAGGACAGGTATTTTTGCGCGACGGACGTCGCCTCCTCCTCGTCCTCGACCAGGATGTCGATGACGCCGTTCGGCGATTGGAACGAGACGGGGCCGACCTCGGCCGGGTGATAGACGCCGAGCCCGCCGCCCTCGATCATCGCCGGGCCGCCCATGCCTATGGACGCGTTCTTGGTGGCGATGATGACATCGCAGCAGCCGAGCATCGCGGCGTTGCCGGCGAAGCAATAGCCCGAGACGACGCCGATGACAGGCACGAGGCCGGAGAGCCTTGCGAACTGCACGAAGGACGGGCCGTCGAGGCCGGTCATGCCGAGCCGGTCGGTGTCGCCGGGCCGGCCGCCGCCGCCTTCGGCGTAGAACACCAGCGGGACCCGCCAGTCTTCCGCAAGCGTCAGCATGCGGTCGATCTTCTTGTGGTTCATGTGGCCCTGCGTGCCCGCGAGCACGGTGTAGTCATAGGCGACGACGATGCAGCGCGCGGCATCGGGGCCGAATTTCTCGGCGTTGACGGTGGCGACGCCCATGACGAGGCCGTCGGCCGGCGTGTTCTTGATGAGGTCGTCGAGCTTGCGCCGGCGCCGCTGCGCCGCGATCGCGAGGCTGCCATACTCCATGAACGAGCCGTCGTCGACGAGCTGCGCAACGTTCTCGCGCGCGGTGCGCTGGTTGGTGTTGCGGCGGCGCTCGACCGAAGTCGGCCGGTTGGCATCGAGCGTGTTGGCCTGGCGCGCGATCAGCTCGGCCAGATCAGGGCGGATGTGGTCGAGATCGATGGCCGCTTCCGCCGCCGCGCTATCAGCCGCGACATCGAGCGGCTCCAGATACAGGATCGGATCGCCATGCATCAGCGTGGCGCCGTCGCCGGCGACGAGCTTCATGACCCGGCCGCCCTGCTCGGCCATGACGAGGTGCTCCATCTTCATGGACTCGATCACGGCAAGCTGCTGGCCGGGGCGCACGACCTCGCCCTCCTTGACCTGGATGGTGACGATGGTGCCTTGCAAGGGCGCCGCGATCATCACCGCGCCTTCGGGCACGGCCTGCGCGACGTGAGTTTCCGCGCCATGACCATCGTTTCGCTCGGTCGCCGCAAAATAGAGCGGCTTGGCGACGCCGTCGGCCGCTTCCACGAGCTTTGCGATATTGCGGTCGATGAAATCGGTCGCGATGCGATTGGTTCTGAAATCGGGATGCGCCAGCACGGCCTGAAGGAAAGCGATGTTGGTGACGACGCCGTCGATCCGGAATTCGCGCAGGGCGCGCGAGGCCTTTGCCACCACGTCATGCCAGGCGTCACCGGGCGTATGCACGATCACCTTGGCCAGCAACGAGTCGAAAGCGGCGCTGGTCTTGTAGCCGGCATAGCCAAAGCTATCGACGCGCACGCCGGGGCCCGACGGCGGCTCGAACACGGCGAGCACGCCGCCGGTCGGATGTGTTGCGCCCGTCGCGTCCAGCGTCTCCATGTTGACGCGGAGCTGCATGGCATGGCCGCGCGGCTTCGGGATCGATGCTTGCGCAAGACCGAGAGCGGAAAGCGAGGTCCCGGCCGCGACCGCAAGCTGGGCGCGGACGAGATCGAGGCCAAGCACCACTTCGGTCACAGTGTGCTCGACCTGGAGCCGCGGATTGGCCTCGATGAACGCGAAGCTGTCCTCGGCAGTGCCATCGACCAGAAATTCAAAAGTGCCGAGATTGTCGTAAGCCGCAGCAGCCGCCAGTTGCTTCGCCGCCTCGATGATGCGGCCACGCAGGCTATCGCTCAGCGAGGGGCTCGGCGCCACCTCGACCAGCTTCTGGTGCCGGCGCTGGATCGTGCATTCGCGCTCCCAGAGATGGGAGATCGCGCCATGGCGGTCCCCGATAATCTGCACCTCGATGTGGCGGGCCTGCCGGATCAGCCGCTCGGCATAGACGCCATCGGAACCGAACGCCGCCCTGGCCTCGGACTGGCAGCGCGCATAGGCTTCTGCGAGATCGGCGGCGTTCTCGACCACGCGCATGCCGCGGCCGCCGCCACCGGCCATCGCCTTGATCACGATCGCCGCGTTGCTGCCGAGCGAGGCGAAGAACGCCGCGATCTCCTCCAGGTTCGACGGCCCGCTGGTGCCGGCGATGATCGGCACGCCGCAGCGCTTTGCCAATTGCCGGGCCGCGACCTTGTCGCCAAACAGCTCGAGCGCCGCCGCCTTGGGGCCGACGAAAACGATGCCTGCATCGGCGCAGGCTTTGGCGAACGCCGCGTTCTCGCTCAGAAAGCCGTAGCCAGGATGCACGCCATCGCAGCCCACGCTCTTGGCCGCTTTCACTACGGCTTCGATATCGAGATAGGCCCGCGCGCCGCGGCCGGGGATTTCCATCGCCTCGTCGGCAACGCGCACATGCAGCGACAGCGCATCGTCAGCGGGATGGATCGCAACCGTCGCGATGCGGGCGTCGGCGGCCGCGCGCGCGATGCGGATGGCGATCTCGCCGCGATTGGCGATCAGAAGCTTCTTGAACGACATGGGCGTCTCCATGCCTGCGATCCCAGGCGCGGGTCGGCAGGTTCGATGGTCCTGCTTCTTCACTTTAGCCGCAGTCGTCAAGGGCGCTAAAGCCGGTCGCGACGACCGGTCCCGCGGGCCGGAATATCAGACGGTGGCGCGCGCGTCGATGAGACGGATAATCCGCGCCACGGCAGACGGGATCGGTGCGATGACCGGAACGGTAAACATCGGCTGAAGCTCGCGCGCGGCGTCGCCAAGTGGCCCGCCGCCGATGATGACCGCTTCCGCGCCGTCCTGCACGATGCAGGCCTCGACCGCGCCGGCGAGCGCCGTGCGCAGCCGCGTGGGATCGCGGATCAGCGTCTCCGGATCGCCGTCAGCAAGGCGCGTACCGGCGTAGCGCGATCCCAAGCCCAGCGCGTCCGGCAATGCGTCGATCTTCCACTTCAACAGCGGCGTCGTGGTCGCCACGCCGAAGCGGCGGCCGTTTGCTGCGGCCTCCAGCATCGAGGACTCGCCGATGCCCACTGCATGCAAGTTCAGCGTTGTCTTGATCCCGGCAAGGCCTGGATCGCCGAACGCGGAGACGATGATGCCGTCACAGGAGTCTTGATGCGCCCGCGCGATCTCCTCGACCTCGGGCGCAGCCGCCTCCAGCGCCTCGGGTGTCACGATCATCGCCGGCGCCCGCGTCGCCGTGGCGCCGACGATGTCGAAGCCAGCCATGGCGGCAGACTTTGCAATCGCCACCATCATCGCGGTGGTCGCCTCGTTGCTGTTCGGATTGATCAGGAGGATGCGCGTGCGCCGATCGGAGCTTTGACCCATCCCCCTGCTATACTAGGCCGCCCGCACGCCGGCAACGAAGGTGCTGACCTCGTCCTCGAGCGATTGCAGCTTCTGTGTGAGCCGGCCGCTCGATTGCAACACGAGACCCGCGGCCCGGCCCGTCTCGGACGTCGCATCGGTGACGCCGGAGATGTTGTGCGAGACCTGATCGGTGCCGGAGGCTGCCTCCTGCACGCTGTGGGCAATCGCCTGCGTCGCCGCGCCCTGCTCCTCGACCGCGGCTGCAATCGACGAGGAAATCTCGTTGACGTCCATGATGGTCTTGCGGATGCTCTCGATATTGCCGACCACCTGGTTGGTCTCGGCCTGGATCGCGGTGATCTGCGCGCCGATCTCGTCGGTTGCTTTCGCGGTCTGGCTTGCCAGCGACTTCACTTCGCTCGCGACCACGGCAAAGCCCTTGCCGGCCTCGCCTGCGCGCGCCGCCTCAATGGTGGCGTTGAGCGCCAGCAGATTGGTCTGCGAGGCGATCTGGTTGATGAGGTCGATGACCTCGCCGATCTTGTGCGCGGCAGCGGCCAGCCCCTGCACGGTGTCGTTGGTGCGCTGGCCGTCGGCGGCCGCCTTGTCGGCCACGGACGCCGCCTGCGCGACGCGCTGGCTGATCTCGGTGATCGAGGCCGACAACTGGCCTGCGGCGGACGCCACCGTCTGCACGTTGCTGGAGGCCTGCTGGCAGGCGGTCGCGACGAAGCTCGCACGGTCTGTCGCCTTGTTCGCGGTCTCGGACATGCCCTGCGCGGCCTGCTGCATCGCGCGCGCCTCGTTGAAGACGTCGCGCACGACAGCCTGCACGCTCGCCTCGAACCTGCCGGCGAGGTCGGTCATCGTCCTGCGCTTCTCGTCGTCGGCGCGCTGCTTGGCTTCCTGCTGCTCGGTGTGCATGCGGCCCACCGCCGACGCGTTGTCCTTGAACACGGCAAGCGCCTTGGCAAGCGCGCCGACCTCGTTGCTGCGATCGGTGTAGGGCACCTCGAACGCGCTGTCGCCGGCGGCAAGACGCTCGGTCAGCGCGGTGATCGTTGCGAGCGGCCTGGTGACGCTGCGGCCGATCACGAAGGAGGCGCCGAGCACCACGACCAGGACGGCCAGGCAGATGTAGGCGAACGTCATCGCGTTCTGGCGAAAGACGGCATCGACGTCGTCGAGATAGATGCCGGTGCCGATGATCCAGCCCCAGGGCGCAAAGCCCCTCACATAGGAGATCTTCCCGACCGGCTGGTCGAAGCCCGGCTTCGGCCAGAGGTAGCTGTAGAAGCCGGCGCCATGCTTGTTGACGACGTCAACGAAACCCGAGAACAGCGCGTTGCCGGTCGGGTCCTTCATTCCAGAGAGATCCTTGCCGTCAAGCTCGGGCTTGATCGGGTGCATGATCATGTTCGCGGCCATGTCGTTGAGCCAGAAATACTCGACCTTGTCGTAGCGAAGACTCTTGATCTCCGCGATCGCACCGGCCTGCGCTTGCTCGCGCGAGAGCTTTCCGTCGCTCTCGAGCTTCTGGTAGTGCGCCAGAATGCCGTAGCCGACGTCGACCATGTGCTGCGTCTTGGCCTGGCGGTCGGAGATCATCTGGGCGCGCAGGGTCGAAAGCGCGATCGGCGCCAGCGCGATCATGCCGAGAAGGCTGATGCCGACAATCAGGACCAGCTTGAAACTGATACGGGAGAAAATCATCGGTGCTCACAGGAATTAGCGGGGCTAATATGCCAGTTTATCCCGTTCGCCTTAGCAAACCTTTAAGCATTCGGGCTCCCCGAAGATTCCGCAAGATGACCGCAGGCGGGCGAGACGATCGCCCGGGGTTCGCGTCAGCGCACTTTGGAATTCCTCCACATTCATACCTCCGCGAAATCTAGAAGACCTCGATATCGGCCTTCCCGGCGTTGACTTGGGTGAGCCTGTGGCGGAACGATCGGCGCAGATATTTTGCGTCAGGCCGGAAGCTCCATGCATCAATCGACATCCGCGAGATCACTCGACCTTCCCGCGCTGTGTGCGGCGGAACGGCTCTTCGTCTGGGGATTCCGGGCGAAGGCGCGCAGCGGAACGGCCGTTCCGACCGCGGCCGACATCCAGCAGGTCTACGACCATTTTCGCGTCGGCGATGCCGTGCCGTCGCTGGAGTCCATCATCGAAATCTTTGCCTGCACGGCGCACACGGCCATCGAGGTTCATTGCCCCACCTGTCCGCGCGTGTCGGAGAGCGAGCATGGAATTCTGCACGCCATCGCCGCGGCACAGCAGGAGCGCCTCGAGGTCGCCCGCGAGCAGTTCGAAAGCTGGCTGCCGCCCGTCGGCGCGGATTGGGCGCTGGCGCCGGTGCGGGGTCTTGCGACGATCTTCCGCATGGCCGGCCTCATCCTGCCCGACCGGCGCGTTCAATCGTTCGACCTTGGGCGGACGATGGCCATGAAGAGCTGGTTCGTTGGAACCCCCACATTGCACTGACGGGATCACGGCGATGCAGGATGCGTGCGGGTCTGTGGCAATCCCCGAACCCGGCGAGCCGCGGCTCTGTCCGCTGCAAGCCGCGCTTGCGACGCGCCCGTGCATCGAAAGCTATGACGGGTTCTGCCGCGTCGCGCTGTCGCTGTTCCGCTTCATTGGAGCCGCCTATGCGACCGGCGCCTCCGATTGCTGGGAAGCCGCCTATCGCTTTGCCGACGAAGCGCCTGATATCGCCGACAGCCCGCTGCTGGTCGCGCGCGCCGCTGCGCTCGTCAGGATCCTGCGCAGCGGGCGTCCGTGCGAGCTGTGCTTCATGCCGCCGTCCTGCCGTCGCCTGTCGAAGGACGAGGCCGAGTTGATGCGGCTGCTGGCGGCCGCGCGCAGCAAGCAGACTGGTGAACTCGAGACCATCGTGGGTCAGCTCGTCGGCAGCGGGAACGAGATCGCGGCGACGCGGGCCGTCAACGCGCTTGCCTTGTGCTGATGCTTTGATGGGTTCTATTCGCTAATCGAGCCGTCCTGCGCTATCGACGTCGTCATGGCGGGCAGTTGCTCGATGTCCGCCATGAAACCTCCAGACGGCTCCAGCGATCACCACCGCTGGGGTCGTCGTTCTCGTATCATCGCCTAGCTGCCTTTCCTGCCCAGCACGAGATCGATCGTGTGCGCCGCGATCTCGCGCAACTGCGGTTCGTCGTCGAACGCTCGCTCGAGCACGGCAAGGCCGCGCGTCACCGTGATGATGTGCAGCGCTGCGGCCGCGGGATTGCCGTTGAATTCGCCGCGCGCCGCGCCCTCCGACAACGTCTCCCGAACGAGCGCCGTGATGCGCGAGACGAGGTTTGCAAAAGCCTGGCGCGCGTCCTCGTCCAGCCCTTCGCCCTCAGTCGCGCCGAGCTCCATCAGGCCACGCGTGGTCGGACATCCCCGCGGCGGCGAACCGGAGCGGAAGTTGGTGATGGTGAGGTCGAACAACGCGGTGAGGCGCTTTCGCAAGGAACCCGCACCGAGTGCCTTTTGCAGGGCGAGGAGATAGTCGTCCGCGTAGCGTTCATAGGCCTGGAGGAATAGCGCTTCCTTGCTGCCGAAGGCGTTGTAGAGGCTGCCGCGCTGGACGCCGGCGTCGCGCGCGATGTCCGACAGCGAGCTGCCGCGCACGCCCTTGCGCCAGAACTGGTCGAACGCGATGCGCAGGACCTCGTCGTGATCGAACTCGCGCGGCCTCAAATTCTTGCTCCCCTGTTCGGCAAAATATTTGACACGGTGTCAAAAATGTGGATTCTGGACACCGTGTTAAAAACTAACTGGGATTGATAGCCCGTTTCGTCAATGGGCCGAGCGGCCGGCGCCGGCATGCGCCCTGGCCGGCCATCCCCGCATGCAAAGGGACCAGCTCATGCCTCTCCTCCATATCTCGATGCGCGCTGGCAAGCCTGACGCCTACCGGCAGGCAATCCTCGACGGGCTTTATCACGCCATGCGCGAGACGCTGAATGTCCCCGAAGGCGACGAGTTCATGACGATCAGCGAGATTGCGCCGGCAAACTTCCGCTGCGGCAATGCCTACGGCGTCAAGCGCAGCGACGACGCCGTGCTGATCCAGATCACCGTGTTCGCCTCGCGCACTCCCGAGCAGAAGAAGGCGCTGTACCGGCGCATCGCGGACCTGCTCGGCGAGAATCCGGGCATCCGCCCGGAAGACGTATTCGTCAACGTGCTCGATGCCCCCGCGGAAAACTGGTCGGTCGGAAACGGCGTCGCGCAATTTGCGTAGAGCTTGCCGGACCTCGGCGCTGCCGCAAGACGACAGACTGCCGGTCGAGGATTGAAGCGGCGCCATCTGCGAGCCGGTCTTGTTCAACTAGCCCTGATCGAGACGAAGCATGTCCCGAACCCAGCGCAGATCACCGCCCATGACGACGGACGTATTCCCGGGCTGAATCGTCAGCCTGGTCCGGCCCCTTGCTTCTGCACCGAGCGCGACGGACACACTTCCAGTGAGGCAGAAAAACCGCGCGGGCTCCAGTGCTGCCAGCAACGCGATCGCATCGTGCGGAAAGCAGCCGTCGATTCCTTCGACCGACCGGTAGAAGTCCATGTATCGCAGATGCGAAGCGACGAGCAATCGCGTCGCAGCCGACGGATCGTGCTTGCCATAGTCCAGCACCGTCTGTCGCGAAAGCTGAACCTTGCGGCACACATCCAGCGGGACCAGCGTGACGGGAATGCCCAAGCTGAGGACCTCCGCGAGTGCGGCCGGATCACAATAGGCGTTGAATTCGGCATGCCTTGTGATGTTGCCCCAGTCGTAGAACGCTCCCCCCATCAGAACGATCTTCTCGACGCGCGAGGAACCATACCACGACACCAGATGCGGAATGTTGGTCGCCGGCCCCAGGCCGAGGATCGTGACCCGTTCAGGCCCGGGCACGTCAGGCGCCTTGGTCTTCGCGAGGTCGTGTACGATTGCTGCGTCGATTGCATCGCTGGCGTCCGCGTCCAGCCCGGACGTGGCATCGCCCAATCCGTCCGGACCGTGGACGTCCCGTGCATGAAACGCGGTTCCGTCGGAAGCCGTAGCAGCACCTCGATAGACCCGCCAGCGGCCGTCACGGCCGAGCAGACGACGAAAGATCAAGGCGTTTCGCGTCGCCTGCCCGACCGATACGTTTCCGTAGACGGTCGAAATGACGACGTCACTGATCAGTCTGTCGGCAAGCACCAGCGCCAGCCCGTCGTCGGTTCCCATGTCGGTATCGATGTGAACGCAAGTCATGCATCAGACCTCAGCGAATAGCTCGGGGTCGCCGCAAGCAATCCGCACAAGGCATGCAGCCGCTAGGGCACGAGCAGATGCCGCAACGTATATCCTTCGCTCCACAAATAGCCACCAACCACCGCCATCAAAAGCGAGGTCAGGGAGCCCAGCAGACCGAGATACACCTGCTTCATGTCGCGGCTACCCGCCTCCGAAAACATCTTGTAGTGCACCTGGCCCTTGACCGCGACCCAGCCGATCATCGCCGTCAACAGGCCGCTGCCCTGGCTCGTGAACAGGCCCAGCGCCGTCGTGAAGAAGAACCGCTCGAAAATTCCGGTCACCACGCCGGTGAAAAACCATTCCTGGTCCATCGTTTGATAGGTCGAGCCGACCAGCTTCACGAGAATCAAGAAGATGCAAAAGGTGCCGATGGCGCCGAAGAGACCGGAGACGACGATCAGCCCGAAGAAGGCCGGCGAGTCGCATAATTGTGCCCACATGAATGCCCTCCAAATATACAAGAATGAATGGCAATGATCTGCAACGCGAAAATATACCACAGAATGTCGCCTGAGTAATCACATCCATAAGATGTGCCGCGGCTCGAACGGCATTTTCCTTCGCCTCCCCATGCGGCGACGATGCTTCACGCACCGGCGACACAGGCCTCCATGATCCCGTCAATCTCGGCCTTCGAGAGCACCCCGAGCTCGGCGATGAAGACAATTCGTGATCGCGGCACGCCCGGCGCCGGCGCTTCACCCGGCGCCAGGGTCGCGCGGCCGCCGGCGAACTGAAACACCATCTGGCGTCCGGGCTGCTCGATCGTCTCGAACAGGCCCTTCGCGCGGGCCAGCTTCGGCGCCAGCTTGCCGATCGCCTGTTGCAGGCGCGGCAGCGACAGCGGCTGGTCCGATGTCCAGCTCAGTGTCTCGAAGCGTTCCTCGGCTGGACGTTTCGGTCCCGGCTCGCGCGGCACGGGCGGCCGGTCGACGGCCGCGGGAAACAGCAGCGCCGACGGAAGCTCGCCGTGCTGTGCATCGACCACCAATGCGGGGACACGCTGCGCGCGGATGGCCTCGCGCATCCGGACACCCGCGCCCTCCCCTGCCAGATCCAGCTTGCTCAACGCCACGATATCGGCGACTCGCAGCTGCGAGCGCTGGAGCGCGTCGTCGAAGGCGGATGGCGGCATCCCTGCGTCGATCACGCAGAGCACCGTCTCCAGCGGCGCCTCGCGCAGGATGACGGGGTCCATCAGGTTGCGGACGATGTCGGAGGGATCGGCGACGCCGCTGGTCTCGATCACGATGTATTCCGGCTTCGGATCGCGCCGCATCAATGTCGAGAGCGTGCGGAGCAGATCGCCTTCGAGCGAACAGCAGATGCAGCCATTGGCAAGGCTCACCACGCCGTCGCTCGCGCCGGCGATCAGCTCGGCATCGATGTTGATCGCGCCAAAGTCGTTGACGATGGCGGCGATCCGTCGTCCCTCGGCGTTCGCCAGCAGATGGTTGACGACCGTCGTCTTGCCCGCCCCCAGAAAGCCCGTGACCAGGAGAATGGGGACCGGCATGGGTCAGCTCTCGACGACGGGACGGCGCACCGGCTTTCCGGGCCGCGCGGCGACGTCGAGCACGCCGTCGCTGATCAGCACCTGGCCGCTGACCACGAGATGCCGCACACCTTCCGACGGACGGTTCATCGCCGTGAAGGTGGCGCAGTCGCTCAGCTTCTCGTAATCGAACACCACGATGTCGGCATCGGCGTCCTTCGCGAGCCGGCCCTTGGCGCGCATCGCGGGCGTGCTCTGCGACAATATCTCCGCCGGGATCAACGCGCATTTGCGCACGCCTTCCAGCAGCGACACCGCCTTGCGCTCGCGCACCCATTCGCGGATGAATTTCGTGAAGCAGCCGGCCGAGCGCGGATGCGAGGTGGCATCGTCAGGCAGTGGCCAGGCATCGCCGGTATAGGTCTTGCCGTCCGACGTCGTCCACGGCATCGCGTCGGAGGCGATCGCGCCGCCGGGATACAGCACCGACATGTCGAGCAGGTCGCGGTGATGCGAATTGTTCTCGGTGTCGAGGATGTGCCAGAGCACCAGCGAGGACGGCTCCTCGGCCTGGGCCTTCAAGAGCTCCTCACGGTCGTGGAAGCGGTAGCCGTCGGTCACGCGCTGCACGGAATCATAGCCGGTGCCGTTGCGCTCGACGAACTGGGGATCGCTGAAGAAGGCGGCCGCCAGCACGGTCGAGCCGGTGCCGTAGGGATAGGCCTCGACCGTGATCGGCAGGCCCTGCGCCTGCGCCTTCTCGATCAGCACGCGGCAGCGTTCGATGTCGGTCTTGCTCGACGAGTTGAAATGGCAGATGTGCATATGCGCGCCGGTGGCGCCGGCATAGCCGATCAGGCGAATATACGCTTCCACGGCACTCTCGGGGTCGATGCGCGACATGAAGGCGACATGGGTGAAGGTCGGCACGTCCTGCTTCGCGGCGAGCTGGCACACCGCTGTCAATTCCTGCACGCCGGCGCCCGGCGCATAGGCGTTGAGGATGCCGATGCCGATGCCGCCTTCGTTCAGGCCGCGCGACAGCCGTTCGAGGACGCCTGCGACTTCCGCGTCGGTGGCGACGTTGTCCATCCAGCGGCGATCGCGCATGGCGTTGCCGAACGCCTCCAGCGAGCTCTCCGCGTTGGAGCCGGTCATCGCGCCGATGCGCGCAAAGGCCCAGTTCGTGGCCGCACCGTAATTCAGCACGCGGCCCTTGCGCGCCTGGCGCTCGTACCAGGAGCCGACCGGCAGCACCCCGGCCTCGAGATCGAGCGTCGTCGTCACGCCGTCGAAGGCCTGCATGCGGTCCGCCGGAATCGACTGGCCATGCGCGTGCAGATCGATGAAGCCGGGCGCGACCACGAGGCCGGTGGCATCGATCACCCGCTCGGCACCGCCGAGGCCGGTGCCGACCGCCGCGATCCTGCCATCGACCACCGCCACGTCGCCGATCGCGTCCATTCCGCTCGCGGGATCCACCACCCGGCCGCCAGAGATCACCAAACCGCTCATATCGTCACTCCAAAAAGCAGAAAGCCATTCCTTCAGAAAGCCATGCCCCCCAAAGGCCCGGCGGCCGCTTCGGAGGAAGAGAGCGGCCGCGTCGCGCACCGTCCCGGCGCATAGTGCAGATTTTGGAGGAAACGACCACCGCCGCGGATGCCGATGCAGCATGCTCGCATGGAAGGCCGGTGCTCGCGGAATGGGCCTCGATGGAATGAGGCGGTAAGCGAGCCGGCCGCATGGCTACTGCGCGATCGGCTGGGGAGTTGCTCAGCTCGCCGCCGGCGCGCATATTATCTCTTCGCTCGGCGAAGCATTTCTACGCTCGACCCTGGTGTCCGCAATGATGAATTCAAGCAAGGTGGGACGAAATGATCCCTGCCCCTGTGGCAGTGGGAGGAAGTTCAAGAAGTGCTGCCTCAACTCGCAAAGACTGGACGAGTCCTCATCCGGATTGCCCCCGGGCGATGCGCAGGCCCCGGACGTTGCCGAATGGGAACCGGAAGACGAAGCGATCCTGGAGTATGATCCGTCCATAGAGCCGGACCCGGATCAGTGGCTTGCGCTGGACGAGGAGGAACGGATTGCTCTTGTCGTCGCGTACCATCGGCGCGCCGGAATCCGCTTTCCGCGGGAACAAGCGCACGCCATCTTTCACGCCATCGTCGAGAGCCAGATTGCCGATGCCGAGTTGCCAGTGCGTAACACGGCCGAGCGGCTGATGGCCGAGGGGCTCGACCGCCACGAAGCCATTCATGCGATCGGCTCGGTGCTTGCCGCGCACATGCACAATCTGATCCGTAAAGCCGAATCAGGCAGCGCCCCCGACACCAGGTCGGATCCGAACGAGACGTATTTCGCCGAGTTGAAAGCCTTGACCGCGGACAATTGGCTTCGGTCCGGGTGATCAGCCCGCGAACACACTCAGGGCCGAGAGTGCTCGCAGCACTGATTCCGGGCGGCGCCTCGGCTCCCGTCGGGTGGTGCATTACGTCAAATTGCAATCACTCCTTTGTCTTTGTGTTAAAGTGCAGCAACTAGCAATTTTAGGAGGAAAGTGCGGAGTTGTCGTCCTTGTTCGATATGTTCACCGTCGGACTCTTGGCCACGACGGCATGCTCCCTCGGTTGCTTGATCGTCGTAATCATATGGTTGCGAGATCGCTCGACAAATTCCTACTCGTGGTGGGTGCTCGGATTCCTGCTTTCCGGCCTTGGAGTCGCTCTTGCGACGCAACGCCAGATGCTGCCCGAGCTTATCGCCGTTACCGTCCCTGGTTTCTTCGCGTTGCTCGGCGTCGCCGCATTCTGGTGCGGGCTCCGCATCTTCGACCAGCGACCATTGCCGGTTTTATCTCTGCTGCCGCCGTCCATCTGGGCCGTCGGGCTGCCTTTCGTTTCCCACAGTTATGCGCTGCGCCAGATGCAGTTCAATCTCGCCATAGGTACGGCGACGCTGCTTATTGGCATCGATCTACTACGCTCCTCTCCCAAAGAGTTCTCACCGCGCCTCTGTATCGCAGTCATCTGTCTTTTCGAGACCGTGGTAAGCTATTGCCAGGCTGCGGCGCTCTCAACGATGCGAGATGCAGTCGGCCAGGGCCCGCTACGGGGCTGGTTTACCTTCGCACCGTTCCAGTCTGCCGTTGCCTTGGTGGCGATCGTCGTTCTGGGTATTCTCATGATCAGCGAGCGTTCTCAGCGGCGGCTTCGCGAACTCGCCATGAACGATCAGTTGACCGGAGTTCTCAATCGCCGGGGATTCTTCGAAGCGAGCACAAGCCAACTCACAAGATTGTCGGACAAGCCCTGCGAGATCGCGGTTGCTCTCTTCGATATCGATTTTTTCAAAGCCATCAACGACCAGTTCGGCCACCCAGCCGGCGACCGGGTCATCGTCGAGTTCGCGCAACGTGCGGCGTGCGCGATCCGGCCGGACGATGTTTTCGCAAGGATCGGAGGGGAAGAGTTCGCGCTGCTGCTGACGAACATAACGGTCAACGATGCCAGACTCATTGTCGATCGCGTGCGGGCCGCATTCGGCAACGCGCCCGTGCTGCACGACAATTTCGAAATTTCGGCTACCGTGAGCGCCGGAATTTCGATTGCCCACAGCCAGGATGCAGTGCTGGATCGGCTTGTTTCGGCGGCAGACTCGGCGCTTTATGCCGCAAAGAAGGCGGGACGCAATCGAACCAGCGTTTTAGGAACGATCGCGCAACGTGGCCGCGACACGCAAGCGGCCGCGCATAATCTTTCGTAATTTCGCCGGGAGGCTCTATCGAGGCGGGATGCTGCGCGTCGTCGGAGCGGTCGTGCGGAACGCCGCGTGATTGCTCTCTACCAGGTGAGCCTTTTACTTCTCAACCTGGTGTGTTCCTAGTCACCTCGAAACTCGGCTGCCCAGCTGAAGTCGTAATGAGCGCTCAACAACTTCATTGCGACGACAACGACGAGGACGCAGATGATTTGCAGCAACGTTCTGGTCGAGAACACCTTATTGAAGAGCGTCATGATCCTCGCTGCCTTTATCGGCGCCGAAACGTCGGCTATAATGATGGTAGCGGGAGACCGCTACATAGCTGACCCACTACTGTGGAGGCGCTGTTCTCTTACCGGAGGGCAGCTTAACTCCCGACCCCGCGCCTTGATAGCCCGCCGGAAGCCGCCGTTCTCACGCGGTCCCCGCACTCCCGTGCGTCGATGTAAAATTCACGAGGAGCTTTTCCCTTTGTCGGAATGACCGCTTCGACATAGGCCCCGAGGACGACCCGCTGCTCGAGAGTTTCGGTATCGAAAGAGGTACCTTCCGAGGCAAGCGTCGCACGCTCGAATCGTGTCAGACGGCAGGCAACAAGAAGGAGAACGTGGCGCCCCCGTCGTTTGCGGCGGACAACTCGCCGCCGTGCTCGCGCACGATGCCATAGCTGATCCAAAGACCGAGTCCCGTGCCCTCGCCGACCCGCTTGGTCGTGAAGAACGGCTCGAAGATGTGGCTGATGTGTTCCTCGTCGATTCCCGGACCGTTGTCCGCGATCCGGAACAGGATCTCGTTGCCCTTGCGCGCCGCCGAGACGACTAGTCGCGGCAATTCGGTGGCTCGCATCGCGTCGATCGCATTCTCCACCAGGTTGACGATCACCTGATGCAACTGCCCCTCATTGCCTGATACCCAGAGCTCCGGCTCGACCTCCATCTGCAGGTCCATGCGCACCTGCCTGGTGCGCATGGCCCACAGCACCGCGGTGTTGATCAACCGCTCGATATTGACGCGCTCGACCTCGCCGAGCTTGCTGAAGGAGAGCCGGCGCAGGTTCTTCACGATCTCGCTGATGCGGACCGCCCCCTCCATGGTGCCCTCGATCAGCGGGCCGAAATCCTCCAGAACATCGTCTATACGCAGGCTTTCCTTCAGCGCGGCGAGGTCGTCTGGCTGGCTCTCGCCGTGAACCGCATCGAGGTAGGCGACGATGGACGCGCGGTAGCGTATCAAGGTGTGAATGTTGCCGTAGACGAAGCTGATCGGATTGTTCAGCTCGTGCGCGACGCCGGCGACGAGCCGGCCGAGGCTCGCCATTTTTTCCTGCTCGACCAGCTGCCGCTGGGCGCGCTGCAATTCGTGATGAGCCTTGTGCAGCGCCTCATAGGCGCGGCGGAGTTCGCCGATCGGCCGGCCCGTCAGCACCACGCCGATGAAGCGGCCGTGATGATTGTGCCGCGGCGAGCTGTTGATCGCGAACAGATCGGTGCTGCCGCCCTCGGTTGCGAACCTCAATTCGCCGTCGACGACGTCGGGCGTGCCGCGCGGCTTCAAGAGCGGCACCAGCTTGGCACCGTCGGCCGCATCGACGACATCGCTGATGTTCCTGCCGACGACGTCCCCGAGGCTGCGTCCGAGCGCATGCTGGAACGCGGAATTGACCTGCTGCACCATTCCCCTGGCGTCGCAGACGATCAGGACGTCCGAGACGGATTCGATGACGTTGGTGACGAAGGCCTGCGCCTCCTCGAGCTCCGCGTTCTTGTGCTCGAGGTCGACCTCGTAGCGCAGCAGGTCCGAATAGACCTCGTCCATCTTGCGAATGACTTCGATCCAGGCGCCTTCGCGCTCGCGGTCGAACTCGATCGCGCCGCCGCTGGTGACCAGCTTGAGCAGCGAATCCGCTTCGCTCGCTTCAGGAGAATGCGTCGCCTTTGGCATTTTTTCTCAGATCATACCTGGACAACTTGTTCCTGAGCCCTACCCGTGAGAGACCCAGCTCGCTGGCGACACGACTGATATTTCCGTCGTTCCTCTCCAGGCAGTTCATGATAACCGACTTCTCGAGATCCTCCACCTTGTCTTTCAACGAGGCCGATCCGTTCATCTTGCCGTGGGTCGGCAGCGGCGCGGATCGCTTCCCGTTGCGGCGGCCGAGCAGCGGCGGCGCGCGTAGTTCGTCCCGGTCGGCGAGTACGACCATGCGCTGGATCTCGTTTTGGAGCTCGCGTACGTTGCCCGGCCAGTGATATTTGCCGAATTCATCCAGCGTCGAACGCGCGAAGCGCAGGTTCGGCCGGTTGAACGAGCTCTTGACCGCCGACAGCACGCCCTCCGCAATCAGCGGGATGTCCATCGGACGCTCGCGCAGCGATGGCATGTGCACCGGGAAAGCGGCGAGGCGGTAGTACAGGTCGCGCCGGAAGCGACCGGCCTCGACCTCCGCCTCCAGGTCGCGATTGGTCGCCGCCACCACGCGAACGTCGACCTTGCGCACGCGCTGCGCACCGAGCGGCCGGATCTCGCTCTCCTGCAGCACACGCAGCAGCTTGACCTGGAACGCCGGCGACGTCTCGCCGATCTCGTCGAGGAAGATCGTGCCGCCATCGGCAACCTCGAACAGGCCGATGCGATCCTGGTAGGCGCCCGTGAAGGCGCCCTTCTTGCAGCCGAACAGCTCGCTTTCCAAGAGCTCGTCCGGCAGCGCGCCGCAGTTCTCGACCACGAACGCCTTGTTGGCCCGCGCCGAGCCGTAATGGATCGCGCGAGCCAGAAGCTCCTTGCCGGTACCGGATTCTCCGGTGATCAGAACCGAGATATCGTAGTTGGCGGCGCGCCTGCCGAGCTCGATCACAGCGTGCATCGGGCTTTCCGTCGAATGCACGATGCGGCCGAAATCGTAGAGCTGCTTGGCTACTGCGCGCTTGACCGAGACGACCTTCTTGATGTGCTCCGAGGTCGCCTTGACGTCGACGCCCGCGGTCTCGGTCTCCTTCTGAAGCCGGTAGAGCTGAACCGCCTCCTTGACGGTTTCGACCAGTTGGTCCGGCTGCCAGGGCTTGGTGATGTATTGATAGATGCCGGCCTCGTTCAGTCCTGCGATGATATCCTCGGACTCCGAATAGCCGGAAATGATCATTCGCACCGGATCCGGCCAGAGCTTGCGGACGCGCTTCAGGAAACTCACTCCGGATTCGTGCGGCATCCGCTGGTCGCAGAGGATCGCGTGCACGATCTCGCCCTCCAGCAGCTTCTCCGCATCGGCCGCATTGCCGACGCAGAGCACCTCGAAATCCTCCCTGAGCACGCGCCGCAACGCCTCCTGCGAGCGGACCTCGTCGTCGACGACGAGAATGGTTCCCTGAATGCTCACGATGGCACCGCCATGCCGACAGGCCGATCTGGCGCACGCCTGATACGGTGACCAGCGATGGTCAGCGGCGTGCGCGACTTCGGCACCTTGTGGATGAAATTGTAGCGCGCGACGTGGTAGCTCGGATCGAAGCCGTAGAAATTCAGCTTCATCCGCCGCAGTTCCTCGTCGCGGTAGGATTGCAGCGGCTTCTCGGCCTCATCGGCGGCGCGCCGCTGCCGCTTGGCGGCGAGGCGCATGGCAAAGCCGGCATCCGACGCCATGGCAGTGCCGAATTTCACGAGGCTTGCGTCAGCGAGCGCCTCGCCCGACAGCACGCGATCGACGATGCCGAGGCGCCGTGCCTCCGCCACGCCCATCGGGAGCCGGCATTGCATGATCCGGCTTGCGTTCGCGGCGCCCGTACGGCGCGGCAGCAGATAGGTCCAGTATTCCGAACCGTAAAGATTGCCCATGTCCTTGTAATGCGGGTTGAGGACGATCTGATCACTTGCCCAGACCTCGTCGGCGGCAAGACTCAGGAAGACGCCGCCCGCACCCGCATTGCCGCGAATGACCGAGACGACCAGGCGATCGGTGGTCTCGATGATCGCGCGAGCGAGATCGTCGATCGCATTGATGTTGCGCCAGGACTCGTCCGCGGCGCTGTCGGCCGCCTCGATCTCGGCGAGGTGAATGCCGTTCGACCAATAGTCCCGGCCGCCGGTCAGGAGCAGCACCCTGGTCGGGCGCGCCAGCGCCGCGCGATAGGCCTCGAACAGGGCCTCGCAGTCGCCGGTCGCCATGGCGCCGTTGTAGAAGGAGAACGCCAGCTCGCCGACCTCGTCATGCTCGCGATACCGGATCGGGGCGTAGCCGCAGCCGGGCCGCCGCGGCAGATGCGCCGCCTCGGCGGCGAAGACTTTCGCCGCCGGCAGTTTCAGGCCTTTCGGCGCGAGCTTCCTGACATGCCCGATCCAGACCGCACCATCGACCGTGGCGCGCGCGAGCGCGCCGTCGCATTGCGCGACGACGGTGCCGGGCACGCCGGAGATGCCGTGCGCCTCATGCGCATCGAACAGCCTGACCTCCTGAAAGAACAGGCTGTCGACCAGGCCCGGCATGCCGTCGGCGCTGTCGATCTTGCGCAGCACGGTCTCGGTCGTATCGAGCTGCCAGTCTATCGCTCGGGCCGCCTGACGGCAGGGACCGCGCACACGAATGAGCGCGTCGTCCTCGCGCATTGGCTGCGGCGTCGGCCGCCCCGTCTCGATCGCATCGATGGCTTCCAGCACCGCCTCGACGGCACATGAGGTAACCTCGTTGCGGTAGATACTGGATTTTGCAGCGCGCCGCATCGGGAACGTGCGGAAAGCCCAGATCGGACCGGCATCAAACTCGCCATCCGCTTGCAGCACCGTAACGCCCCACTCGGTCGCGCCTTCGAGAATGGCCCAGTCGAGCGCGGCCGGACCGCGGTCGCCCGGTGGACCGGGATGCACGATCAGGCAGCGCACGCTGCGCCAGACATCTCCGGGAATCGCCCGTTTCAGGAACGGCGCGATCACCAGATCCGGCTGGTAGATCGTGACGCTTTCGCACGTGACTTCGGTATGAATGTCGAGCTCAACCGAGACCTCGTGACCGCGCTCGCGCAGCTCGACATGCAGCCGCTGCGTCAGGCTGTTGAACGAATGCGATAGCAGTAGGATACGCATCATGGGCCTCAACAAATTCGCGGCAGTTGCTCGCCCGACAGCCAATCGACGATCCGGCCGCCGCCGAAGCTCGTGGCCATCTGCACGAAATGATGATCGTCGGCCACGGCCTCGCCGATGTCGGCAGCATCCCGGCCAAGCGGATGCCCCCGCATCGCGGCCAGCACAGCACCGGCGAGCTCGGGCGCCACGATCGCGACCAGCTTGCCTTCGTTGGCGACATAGAGCGGATCGAGGCCGAGCAGCTCGCACGCTGCCGCCACACCCGGCTTGACCGGGATCGCCTCCTCGATGAGATGGAAGCCGAGGTCGGACTGCTGGGCGATCTCGTTCAGCGTGGCGGCAAGGCCGCCGCGGGTGGGATCGCGCATCAGGCGGATGCCGGTGCCACCGGCTTCGACCATCCTTGCGACAAGATCGTTCAACGATGCCGAATCCGAGACGATCTCTGTCTCGAAGGTGAGATTCTGCCGCTTGGACATGATCGCCACGCCGTGGTCGCCGAGCGTGCCCGAGATCAGGACGCGATCGCCGACGCGCGCGTTCCCGGCCGAGAGATCGAGCCCCTCAGGCACGACCCCGACGCCGGCGGTCGAGATGAACAGGCCGTCGGCCTTGCCGCGCTCGACCACCTTGGTGTCGCCGGTGATGATGTGAACGCCGGCCGTGCGCGCCGCCTCGCCCATCGATTCCGCGATCATCTTGAGGTCCTCGAAGCGGAAGCCTTCCTCGATGATGAAGCTTGCCGAGAGATAGAGCGGGCGTGCACCGGCCATGGCGATATCGTTGACGGTGCCGTGCACCGCGAGCGAGCCGATATTGCCGCCGGGAAAGAACAGCGGCGAGACGACATAGCCGTCGGTCGTCATCACCATGCGCCCGGCATCAACGTCAAATGCCGACTGGTCGTTGCCGCGCGCCAGCCATTCGTTGCCAAAGGCCTCGTGGAACAAGCCCGCGATCAATTGCGCCATGGCGCGGCCACCCGAGCCGTGAGACAGGTCGACGCACCCCTTCCTGATGTCGAGCTTGCGCTGGTGGGGTTTCATGACGCACGCCTTTGCTGGTGATCGCGGAAGCGGCCATAGGTCCAGTGCGCCGCGCAGGCACCTTCTGAGGACACCATGCAGGATCCCATCGGCGTCTCCGGCGTGCAGACGGTGCCGAACAACTTGCAGTCGACCGGCTTCTTCACCCCGCGCAGGATGGCCCCGCACTCGCAGGCAGGATTGTCATCGACCCGAAGTTCGTTCATCAAGAAGCGGATTTCAGCGTCGTATTTGGCGTAAGCGCGCTTCAGTTTCAGCCCACTGTAGGGAACCTGTCCGAGCCCGCGCCATTCGAACTGATCGCGCAGTTCGAAGATGTCGGAGACCTCCTCCTTGGCGCGCAGATTGCCGTCGCGGTTCACCGCTCGGCTGTACTGGTTCTCGACCTCGTGCCTGTCCTCGTTGACCTGCCGCACCAGCATCAGGATCGCCTGCATCATGTCGAGCGGCTCGAAGCCCGCGATCACCACGGGCTTGCCGAACTCCTCGGCAAAGAACTCGTAAGGGGCCGTGCCGATGATGGTCGAAACGTGCGCCGGCCCGACGAAACCGTCGATTTCGACACGGCCTATATTTCGGATGTCCGGGCTCTCCAGGATGTTCTGCATCGCCGGCGGCGTCAGCACGTGGTTGCAGAACACGGTGAAGTTTTCGAGCTTCTTCTTCTCCGCCAGCCGGATCATGACTGCAGTCGGCGGCGTCGTGGTCTCGAAGCCGATGGCGAAGAACACCACTTCACGCCCGGGATTGTCCTCGGCGATCCGGATCACGTCGATGGTGGAATAGACCATGCGGACGTCTGCGCCGCGCGCCTTCGCCTTCAACAACGATGCGCCTTGCGAGCCGGGGACGCGCATCAGATCGCCATAGACGCACAGGATGATGTCTGGCCGCATCGAGAGGCGGATCGCCATATCGATGCGTCCGGCCGGCAGCACGCACACCGGACAGCCGGGGCCGTGAATCATCCGCACGTTGTTCGGCAGCAGGTCCTCGAGACCGTAACGCGAGATCGCGTGGGTATGGCCGCCGCAGAATTCCATGAAGCGATAGGGCTTTTGCGGATCGGCTTCCGCGCGGACCGCCTTCGCGAGCCCGAGCGCGATCTCCTTGTCGCGAAACTCGTCGGCATATTTCATGACGCGGCTCCCTGTCCCTCGGCGCCGAGCTCGCGCAGTAGCTCGAGCGTCCGCCCCGCCTCCTCCGGATCGATTTTGGTCAAGGCATAGCCGACATGGATGATCACGTAGTCGCCGACGGCGAGGTCCTCGATCAAGGCGACCGAAATCTCCTTGCTGACACCGTCGATCGAGACGATCGCCATCTCGTCGGGCAGGAGCTTCGTGACTTCAGCCGGTATCGCGAGACACATCAGGCAGTTCCTTCCAGGCCGCATTGTTCGAGTTGGAGCGCCGCGATCCAGGCCTGCCCGAGGCTGAGACCGCCGTCATTGGGCGGCAGTTGCAGCGGCAGCAGCGGCAAGAGACCAGCGGCGATACAGCCCCGCTCGATCTCGGAACTGAGAATCGCGTTGAGAAAGCAGCCGCCGCTCAGGGCGACGGTCGTGATGCCGGTCTCGCGCGCCGCGCGGGCGATCCAGTCGACGCAGGCAACGGCGAGCGTGCCATGGAACAGCCCGGCCCCCTCGACCGGATCGATGCCCTCGACCGCAAGGCGCGCAAGCAACGGAAACAAGGAGAGCACCCCTTCCTCAATCGTCCAGCCGTCTTTCATGGTGCGCGGCGCGCGAACCCGCGCCTCCAGCTTCATCGCGGCTTCGCCCTCGTAACTCTGCACCTGGCAAAGACCGAGCAGCCCCGCCGCCGCGTCGAACAGCCGGCCGGCGCTGGTCGTCAGCGGCACGCCTGGCTGGTCGAGCATGGCCTGGAGACGCGCAGCCTGCGGCTGCGCCAAAAACCGGGTCGCGATCGCGTTGCCGCGGCCGAGGCCATGCAATGCGCTTGCGGCCATGCGCCACGGCTCGCGCGCGGCGCGATCGCCGCCCGCCATCTTCATCGGCGCCAGATGGCCGAGCCGCCGGAACTGGGCGCGCTCGCACAGCAGGAGCTCGCCGCCCCAATTGCCGCCGTCGTTGCCCTGGCCGAAGCCGTCGAGCACCAGCGCCAACGCAGGTCCCGCAAGGCCATGCTCCGCCATCACGGAGGCGGCATGGGCATGGTGGTGCTGGATCGCGATCAGCGGCTTTCCGCTCGCTTGGGCAAAGCGGGTCGAGGCCATGTTCGGGTGCAGATCGTGGGCGATAACCACCGGCTCGACGTCCAGCGTCGACAGCAGATGGCCGACGGTTTCCTCGAAGAAGCGGACGCCCTCGGCGGTGTCGAGGTCGCCGATGTGCTGGGAAACGAAGGCCTCACTGGCGCGCGTGACCGTCACGGTCGATTTCAGCGCGCCGCCGACCGCAAGGATGGGCGGCACCGGTCGCGCCAGCCGAACCGGCTCAGGTACATAACCGCGGGCACGGCGGATGAACTGCGTCCGGCCCGCGACGACCGCCGCGACGGAATCGTCGGCGCGGGTGACGATGTCGCGGTCATGGGTCACGATGAGGTCGGCGATGCCGGCAAGCCGCAGCTCGGCCTCGCGATTGTCGATCAGAAGCGGCTCGCCGCCGGGATTGGCGCTGGTGGCGACGATCGCCCAGCTCTTGCCTGCGAGCGGATGCGCCGAATCCAGCGCCTCGAAGATCAAATGATGGAGCGGAGTGACCGGCAGTGCAATGCCGATCTGCGACAGCTCCGGGGCGATTGCAGGCGCGAGCCGATGGCGCGATGTCATCAGCACGATCGGCCGAGGCGGCGTCTCGAGCAAGGCGAGCTCGGCAGCGTCGGCGTCGGCGATGTCGGCGACCGCATCCACCGAGCCGACCATGACGGCAAACGGCTTCTGGTCGCGCTGCTTGCGCCGGCGCAGGCGCTGCACGGCCGCCTCGTCGCGGGCATCGCAGACGAGCTGATAGCCGCCGAGCCCCTTGACCGCGACGATCCTGCCTGCGGCGATCGCGGCAGCGATGTCCTCGATACCGTGGCTGAGCCGCGGGCCACATTGCAGGCAGGCGATCGCCTCGGCATGGAAGCGGCGGCTGTCGGGATCGGCATAGTCGCCTGTACAGGCCTTGCACATCGCAAAGCGCTTCATGGCCGTGGACGCGCGGTCGTAAGGAAGCCGCTCGGCAATGGTATAGCGCGGTCCGCAATGGGTGCAGTTGATGAAGGGATAGCGATAGAACCGGCTGGCCGGATCGAACAGCTCGCTCAGGCATTTTGGACAGGTCGCGGCATCGGCCGCGATGCGTGTCGACACCCTGCCCTGGTGGCTCGTGCGGATATAAAACCCCTCGCTCGAAACCGCCTCGACAGGCTGCACCGAGATATCGTCGATCCGGGCGAGGGGCGGCTTTTCCAGCGGCAGTGCCCTGACGAAGTCCGACGCGCGCTCGCCCTCCACCTCGATGACGACGCCGTGGGGATCGTTGGCGACGAAGCCGCCGAGGCGATAGCGCGTGGCGAGGCCGTAGACATAGGGGCGAAAGCCGACGCCCTGGACCGCGCCTCGCACATGCAGGCGCAGCCGCCGTCCATCCCGCGCGGTGGCCTCGCTGCCCATCGTCACTCCGCCGCTGTCATCGCGGCCGGCGTCGTCGCCGCCATCCGCTTGCGGATCCATGCATAGAATGCCGGAAGGCCTTCGCCGGTGCGTGCCGACACCGTCAGCACCTCGATCCCGGGGTTGACCCGCCGCGCATATTCGATCGTCTTCGCCAGATCGAAATCGAGCACGGGCGCGAGATCGATCTTGTTGATCAGCATCAAGGACGAGGCCGCGAACATGTCGGGGTACTTCAGCGGCTTGTCCTCGCCCTCGGTGGTCGAGAACACCACGATCTTGCAGGCTTCGCCGAGATCGAACGCCGCCGGGCACACCAGATTGCCGACATTCTCGATGAAGAGAATGCCGCCGTTCAGCCAGGGCAGCCGGTCATAGGCCTCGCCGACCATGGCGGCGTCGAGGTGACAGCCCTTGCCGGTGTTGACCTGAATCGCCGGCACGCCGGTCGCACGAATACGTTCGGCGTCATTCGAAGTCTGCTGGTCGCCTTCGATCACGCCGATCGCAAAGCTTGCCTTCAGGTCGGACACGGCGCGGACCAGCAGCGAGGTCTTGCCGGCGCCGGGGCTGGAGACCAGGTTGAAGGCGAGCACGCCGTCGGCCGCGAAGCGGGCGCGGTTGTCGGCCGCAAGCCGGTCGTTCTTGCCGAGGATATCGCGCTCGACCTGGATGATGCGGTCGCTGCTCATTCCGGCGATCTTCTGGCCCGCGGGATTGGCGCCGCAGTCGAGCAGCCCGGCCTCATCGGGGGCGTGGTCGTGGACACCACCGTGGTGATGGTGGTGTCCGTGGTCGTGACGCTGGCCGTGATGATGGTGGTGCCCGCCGTGCTCATGGTCATCACCGTGATCATGATGATGCTCATGCGCATGTTCGATCGATGCCTTGCCTTCGCTGCAGCCGCAGACCGTACACATCAGTCGACCTCCAGTTCCCTTACACGCATCTCTTCGCCGCCCGTCACCTGCAATTGATAACCGCCACAGGACGGGCACGGCTCGTAACGCTGCCCGATCTCGACGGTTTTGGAACAGGCCATGCACCAAGCCGTGCCGGGCGTCTCAACGATCTCGAGCCGCGCGCCTTGCGCGATAGTCCGCGCGGCGACGGCTTCGAAGCAGAATTTCAGCGCCTCCGGCGCGACATGGCTCAGCGCACCGATCTCCAGACAGACGACGTTCACCTTGGTGAAGGCACGCTTGCCCGCTTCCTCCTCGACGATACCGACGATGCCTTCGCACAGCGCCATCTCATGCATGGCCGACCTCGCGAAAATCCAGGCTGAAGCCGACGCAGGGATCGAAGGAGCCGACCAGTGCGCGAACCGCCTCCTGTCCCTGCCGGCCGGCCGCGAGCGTCGCGCCCTTGAGGCTCCTGACCAGCGGTCCACGGGCGTGAAAATTCCACTCGGTCGGTGCCAGGAACTCGAAATTGACAATGCGATCCTTGTCGTCCAGTGCGACGGCATGATGGAGGCGCCCGCGTGCGCATTCGACCGCAGCCGCCCCCTTGCCCGCGCCGAGCCGATAGCTCGCGACGACGCCTTCATCGAGATCCGGATCGCCACGATCGAGCCAGGCGCAGAGCCGCGCGACCTCGGCAACCCGCGCCTTCAGACGCGCGGCGGGGCCCCCTTCCGCCGGCGCGACCGCTTCACGGCGCGCCCTGCGCGCCCAGACGCCGGTCTCCGGAATCCGGCCGCAGAGGTCCGGCGCGTCAGAATAGGTTGCACCGTCCGCCAGCAGACGCGTGACGATGTCGAAATCGTCCGCCGCCGTCAGGAAGGATGGATCGGCCTCCGGCTGTGACATCAGCTCGCCCTCGCATCCCGCGACGGAGGCGGCGAGCGCGCTGCCCGGCGCTGGCGTTTCGTCTTGTTCGCCGGCGAGCCCCATCGCGCCGAGTGCGGCCTTGATCTGCACCACCGCGTCGCGATGCAGGGTCGGCGGGACGGCCTCGTCCGCGCCGCCGAACAGCGCGCTTGCCTGCATTACGGCGCGCACTGCCGCAGCGTTTGTGCCGTCGAGCGCGAGCCGTCCGACGAACAGGCCGCGCAGCAGTTCGGTCAGCCGCTCGACGACGACTGCGGTGACGCGGCGCCGCACCGTTGCGGGAGGCGCCTCCCGCCCTTGCGCGGCTTCCACCGCCGACTGGAACGCCACATGATGGGCGACCGAGCACAGCGAGAACAGACGCGGCAGCACGGGAAACAACGAAGCCGCGGGCTTTCCCGCAAACAGCCGGGTCAGCGGCGGCCGGCTGCGCGGCGTGATCGCGACGTCGGCGATCGTGGCGCCGAACAACAGCACTGTAATGTGGATCTCGTTGCGGAAAGCGAGGCTCATCCGCGCCGCTCCGTCAAGGCACCCCGCAGGAAGTCACGCCGACCGATCGGGCTTGTCGCGGGCTCGCGGCGGCGAACCGCCTCCTCGCTGTCCGCCGGCAGCATCAGTTCGGCAAGTGCTGCTTCGGCCGTCGCCCGCGCGGCATCCATGTCGGAAAACTGGAACATCGGCGAGAACAGCGAGCAACTCGCGATCCGTCCCATGTGCCCGACTTCGCCGAGGGTGAATTCGATATCACCGGCGGGAAAACGGATTCGCACGGTCGCGCCCGACGCGGCCTGCGCCACCGCGCTCGCCGGCATCACCACGTTCATGAACCACGGTGTGACCATGATGCCGATGATCGTGCCGTTGAAGGGACGAAAACCGACCGCCTCGACGCCGAGCGCATCGTTATAGATCGGCAGATCGCGCATCGCGCGCTCGCCGATCTCCCGGTAGCTTGCGGCCAGAAGCTCGCCCCACGCCGCGGCGTCGGCGCCGCCGGCAGGACCTGACGCACTCGCGGGCGCGCTGCCGGTCATGTTTCGATCGCCATGAACTTGGATTTTGGCGCGTCGCAATTCGGGCAATGCCACTCCTCCGGCAGGGCCGCAAACGGCGTACCCGGCGCGATCTGCGCTACCTCATCGCCATCCGCCGGATCATAGACGGTCCAGCAGATGCCGCATTCCAGCCGCGTGACGTCGGCGACGTCCTGGCGCACGCCAAAATTCTCGAAGGCGCTCATTTGAAATAGGCCTCGATGATTTCCCGCAATCGCTCGGCGGAGTCCTCGAAATCCTCGTCCGCGGCAAGCGCGACCGTCGGTACGCCGCCAACTTCGAGCGTATCGAGAATGATGGTGTCCATGGCGTTGAAGAACTGCACCGACCAGACGTTCCGGATGCCCGTGGACAACACCCGGCAGGTGCCATAACCGCGCGACACGAGCTGGATCGGACCGTTCCGGATCGTATCCTGCAGGAAGCTCATATCGACCGGGCTCATCGGCAGCAGCGTGAAATTGATGATCTGGGAGCGGATCCCGGGCCGCCAGGCCAGCGCCCGCTCGCGGATTTCGGCGAGCACCGGCAGCACGTTCATGGCGCCCTCCGGTACCTGTCCAATCTCGAAATCGGCGGATGTCAGGTCGGCGGCCGCGCGTTTGACGATCTCGGGGACGGCACCGATCTCGAGGTATTCGTGGTTGGCGTCGGTCTCGAGCCGCACGCGCCAGATTCCCGCCAGCACCGATTCCTGGATCTGCGCCAGCGATCCGTCCGGCAGCGCGACGACGCCTCCGACCTCGCCTTCGCCAAGCACGTCGGCCACCAGCTTGCTCTCGAGATCGTTGAGATTGTCGAGCCGGAACAGTTGCGTCGCCGCATCCGCCTTTTGGCCCGCGATGGCATCCACGACCTTCGAGAGCAGCGCGACCGCGTTCGGGCAATTCCTGGCGAGCTCCGCGCTGTCGAGCGTTGCAAGCTTTGCGAGCGCACCGGCCGCCGTCAGGCTGCCTTTCGGTGCGTTGAGGCTCTCTTCGCCGATCGGAAACACGTTGATCGGTTGTTCGGCGCCTTCCGGCGCGGTCCAGAACCCGGCTTTCATAACTCGACACCCGGTGCGCGATGCTGGGGAACGATGGTGACGGCGACGGCGGCGCTCTGTCCGCGCGGACGGTCGATCAGCTTGGTGATGCGGTCGACGTAGATCGACCAGTCCTGGATCTTGGCGATCAGCCCCAGCGTCTCGCCCTTGGCGACGAAGATTAGTGTCGGCTGCACGCGCACGCCGAAGCGCTGGCCGAGCGCGCCCTCGTCGCTACGTGCGATGACCGCCCCGCGCAGTCGTCCCTGGAACGCGGCGATCAGTTCCGGCAGCACCACCGCAACGTCGATCGCCTCCGGAAAGCGCGCAGGATCGCCCGCCGACAACAGCACGGCAATCGCACCGGCGTCATCGGCCGCGCCGAGAAAACGATCGACCGTCGTGGCATCGACCTCGGGCAGCCCATGCCGCGCCAGATCATGCTTCACCTGCTGGAATTCCATCAGACCTCCCCTGACAAGCTTATGATTCTGCTCGGAATAGAGGTTAGCAAGGCACGTGCCAGGAACGGATATCGGCTTACCGGATTTAGCTCATTGATTTAGATCATGTATTTTTGCGAACGCGCGAGCACGCCAGCCAGCATGAAAAGTTTCTTTCCAAATCCTGGGGAAATGATCTTTGCAGCTAGAAACCTGTCTTCCAGGCACGATCGTCGCGCAGGTCGATGCGACCCGAGGTGCAACCAAGCCCACTTGCGGGAAGCCGGCCGGAGGCCTAGTCGAGCCGGAGATGCTCGGGCAGTTGCGGCTCGCGATCGATCAGGTCGGCGAAGAAGCGATCGCAATCCTCGCCGTTGAGAACGGCGCCCAGGCCCAGGATTGCATCCCCGATCAGGCGCGCCTCTTCGTCAACGAGAAGCCGGATCGCGCTGTCGATATAGACCAGCACCTTGGCGCCGACCGGCGGATTGGACAGCAGCAACACGGACACCTGCCGCTGTTCGCCATGAAACTCGCAGAGCGCGGAGATCCCGTCGGTCTCGACGATCGTCATCGGCACGCCAAGGCACATCCCGCTTCCCCCAGAATCCGCGCGCCGTTCAGGCCGGCCGCGCCCTCGTTTCGTAGTGCAGGTGATCGATATCATTGCCGAGCAACCGCTCGGATTCCGCCAACGGCGCCGCGCGCGGGCTCACCTTCGCACCCCACTCTGCCAGGATCGCGCAGGCGAGATCGATCGCGGGCGCGATCTGGTCGCGCACCGGCGACGTCAGCGGCCCGCCCCAGTCTTCGAGATCGAGCGGCTGGCAGCCGATCAGCACGAGATGCTTCGGGCACCTGCCGAGCAGATCGGCGGCGCTGATCACCTCCTGGAATCCGGTCTGGTGCAGGCTCATCTTCTTGGCGCCGGTGAAGCGCGGCACCTCGTCGTCGCGCACCAGCTTCAATTGACCGGGCGTCAATCCATAGTCGATGGCGTCGAACACGATCAGGCGGTCGGCGTCTTCCAGATAGTTGACGAGGTAGAGTCCCTGCGTGCCGCCGTCTAGGATGGTGATGTTGTCCGGCACCGCGTAGCGACGGTGGAATTCCTCCACCGCGCGCACGCCAAAACCTTCGTCGGCCCACAGAATATTGCCGATGCCGAGCACCAGGATGCGATCGTCTTGCGAGGATGTCGGCATCGTCAGCCTTCCCGTCTCAGTCGCGGAATTGCCGCTCGCCCGAGATCATCGAGGACATGATGCTCTGGCGCGACATGATGTCTTCGCGGATCGCGGCGTAGATGTGCACCATCACGAACATGACCAGCGCCCACATGCCGAGATGATGCCAGGTGTGAACGTCCTGGCTGTTCGGCCAGATCGCAAACACCCAGCCGAACAGCTTGTGCTGCCAGCTATCGATGCCTTGACCTTCCGAATAGAGCGCAAAGCCGGTGACGATCATGAAGGCCACGAACAGCGTGAAGCCCGTGAACATCGCGGTCTGCGCCAGCGGGTTGTGGCCGACATACATCTTCGGCTCGCGCTCCAGGAATGCGTACCAGCGGATTTCATGCAGCACTTCCTTCCAGAACTGCTTGCGATGAACCGGGATGTAGAAGATCTGCCGGGAATGGTGGTTGCCGACAAAGGCCCACAGGATTCGCGTGAGGAAGAATACCGCGAGCACCTGTCCCGCGGCGAAATGGGCGAAGCGGATGTAGCCCATCACGAAATTGTCGGACGCTTCGCCCGCGACCGACGGCAACGGCGTTCCGATCAGATAGCCGGTCACCATCAGCACGATAATCGAGAACGCGTTCACCCAGTGGCAGATCCGCACCGGCGCTTCGTAGACGTAGACGGTAGGTCGGCCAACCGCATGTTCTCCGGAAGAGTCGGCTGCGATCGCCGCGAGGTTGGGCTTAGCGTCCGAGGCGGGAACAACTGCATCCATCATGGCTGCCTCCTACCTGACCTTGACCTTGGCGAGCTCCTGGCCGTCCGGGCTCATGACGTGCGTCGAACAGGCCAGGCACGGATCGAAGGAATGGATCGTGCGCAGGATCTCCAGCGGCTGCTCGGGATTGACCATCGGCGTGTTCATCAGCGACGCCTCGAAGGCGCCGATGTTTCCCTTGGGATCGCGCGGCGAGCCGTTCCAGGTCGTCGGCACCACGCACTGGTAGTTGTCGATCTTGGTGTCCTTGATCTTGATCCAGTGCGCGAGCGCGCCGCGCGGCGCCTCGGTGAAGCCAACGCCCTTGGCTTCCTTCGGCCAGCTCTCCGGCTTCCACTTGTCGACATTCGCGGTCGAGCTGTCGCCGGCCTTGATGTTGGCGACGAGCTTG
>Ga0065165_1000705_pt1 | contig 47513 bp, 27 predicted proteins | sample AraplaMF_Cvi_mMF_FD_63813 | JGI IMG/M metagenome (GOLD analysis project Ga0065165, IMG submission 63813) | Arabidopsis root microbial communities from the University of North Carolina, USA - plate scrape MF_Cvi_mMF (version 2) (version 3) | ecosystem: Host-associated > Plants > Roots >...
CACCGAAGCGCGGCCGATGACGCTCACTGCGATCGTCAACCGGCTCGAGCGCTCGCATGGCGAGCTGTTCCGCATGGTCCAGGTGCTCGAGTTCCGCGGCTATATCGAGCAGGATCCGTCGAACGAAGGCTATCGGCTGACCGATCGGCTGTTCTCGCTCGGCATGCAGCAGCCGCGTACGCGCAATCTGATCGAGGCGGCGCTGCCGGTGATGCGCCAGCTTGCGTCGAGCGTCGGTCAGTCGTGCCATCTCGCGCTGCACACCCAGGGCGAGATGGTGGTCGTGGCGCGGATGGAATCGAGCGAGCAGCTCGGCTTCTCGGTGCGTGTCGGCTATCGCCGGCCGCTCCAGCTCGCGGCCTCCGGGCTGGTGCTCTACGCCTTCCAGCCGGACGACGTGCGGCAGCGCTGGGAAAGCCTGCTCGACCCGCAGCTGTCGGACAAGGAGCTCGCCGATTTCCGTGCGCATGCCGACGAGATCCGCGAGCGCCAGGTCGAGCTGACGCCGAGCAAGTTCGTCGCGGGGGTGACCGATATCTCGGCACCGGTGATGCGCGGCGGAATGGCGGCGGCGGCGCTCACCGTGCCGTACCTCAAGAAGCTCCAGCCTTCGGTCTCGCCGAAAGAGACCGGCGATCTGGTCCGGCTGGCCGCGGCGCAGATCTCCGAGCAGCTGGTCGAGGGCGACAGCCGGATCTAGCGCATCCTAGACCGTCCAGCCGCCGTCGATGACGTGGATCTGGCCGGTGGTGAACGCGGACTCGTCCGAGCCGAGATACAGCGCCAGCGCGGCGATCTCGGCGACGCTGCCGAGCCGCCCCATCGGCTGGCGCGCATTGAACGCCTGCAGCGCGTTCTCGTAATCGCCGGTGGCCTGGAGTCGCTGATGAAGCGCCGGGGTATCGACGGTGCCGGGACAGATCGCATTGCAGCGGATGCCCTGGCCGACGAAATCGGCCGCCACGGCCTTGGTCAGCCCGATCACCGCCGCCTTGGATGCGCCATAAGCAAAGCGGTTCGGCACCCCGGTGATGGAGCTGGCGACCGAAGCCATGTTGACGATCGATCCGCCGCCTTTGGCGAGCATCTTCGGCAGCGCGGCGCGGATCAGCCGATACATCGCGGTGACATTGAGGTCGAACGATGCCTGCCAGTCGGCTTCGCAGCATTCGAGGATCGTGCCCGCGGCGACCATGCCGGCGCAGTTGAAGAGGATGTCGGGCGGCGGCGCGTCGGCGATCAACGCGTCGACCGCCGCAGCATCGCGGATGTCGACGCGGCGCGGTACGCAGCCGTCCAGGGTCTCGAGCGCCGCCGCGTCGCGATCGACTGCCCAGAGCGTCGCGCCTTCGCGAAGATAGAGTTCGGCGGTGGCGCGGCCGATGCCGTGCGCGGCGCCGGTGATCAGCGCCGTCTTGCCTGCAAGCCTGCCGCTCATGCCGTACGAACCTCCAAGGTGGCGGGGACCGGCGCGTCGGCGCGGAGCAGCCCCTCCTGCTTCAACTCGGCCCAGAGCTGGTCGGGGATCGGCGCATCGTAGCGCGCGACTGTCTCGGCGACTTCGGCGGCGCTGGCGAGGCCCGGCACGACGCTGGCCACCGCCGGATGCGCGAGCACGAACTGCAGCGCCGCGGCGCCCAGCGCGACGCCGTGCCGCGCGCAGACCGCGTCGATCCGGCCCGCCTTTTCGAGGACCGGTGCAGGCGCGGCTTCGTAATTGTAGCGCGCGCCGGCCCCCGGGCCCTGCCGCGCCAATATGCCGCTATTATAGGGGCCGCCGATCACGATCCCGGTTCCGGACGCGGCGCAGCGCGGCAGCAGCAGGTCGAGTGCATCCTGTTCGAGCAGGGTATAGCGCCCGGCAAGCAGGATCAGGTCGAGCGGTCCGCGGTCGAGAAGCTCGAGTGCGACCTCGCATTCGTTGACGCCGATGCCGAACGCCTGAATCGCGCCTTGATGCCGCAAGCTTTCGAGCGCGCGCAGTCCGCCGCCTTCGGTCAATTGCGCCATCATCGCCGGGTGCCGATCGCCATGGGTCTGCCGGCCGATGTCGTGGACCAGCAGGATGTCGACGGCATCGCGCTGCAGCCGGGTCAGGCTCGCCTCGTGCGCGCGGAGGATGCCTTCATACGAATAATCGTAGACCGGCGCGCAGGGCTCGGACGAATGGAAGCCATGGCGCTCCTCGGGCAAGGCGGCGTCGGTGACCGGTTCGAGCAGCCGGCCCACCTTGGTGGAGACGAGCGCATCCACACCGCGCAGCCCGGCGCCGAGCCGCTTCTCGGCGAGCCCGAAGCCGTAATAAGGCGCGGTGTCGGCGAAGCGCATCCCCGCGCCGAGCGCCGCGGCGACCGTCGCGGCGGCATCGGCGTCGGAAATCGCGCGAAACAGATTGCCGAGCGGCGCGGTGCCGAAACCGAGCTCGGGCAGCTGCAACCGGGTGCGGCCGAGCCGCCGCGACGCGATCATTCGCCGCTCCCGAACACGAAGATCCGCTGCATGGGCATCCATTTCTCGCCCGGCAGGGCATGGGGCAACGCACGCTGGAACCGCCACATCAGCATTTCCCATTCGGCGAGTTCGGCGGGAGGTTCGACGGCACGCGGATAATCGTCGGCGACCTCGGCGATCATCACCATGCGGTCGCCGGTGCGCCAGATCTCCATCGCCTCCACCCCCTGCGCCGCGAGATGGTCGAGTACTGCCGGCCAGACCGCGCCGGGGGCATGACGCGCCTCATATTCCGCGATCAGCGCGGCATCGTCGATCAGGTCGAGCGCGAAGCAATGCCGCCGTGCCATCGTCCTCTCCTCCGCCCTGCCTTGTCCGGTTCCGTTGCGGCCTTAGCACAACAGGAAACTTGCGCCACCGCCAATTCCCACCTATGAAAATCATAATCATCTGCGAACACGCAGTCGCGTCGCTCCGCCAGCGGGGCCATGCAGGAGGGGGCAAGACCGATGAGCGAGAATAGCCGGCAGGCGCATCGGGAGCCGGTCTCCGCGCGATGACCATCCTCCGCAAATTGCGCGTACTCGACGTCCGCTTCCCGACGTCGCAAATGCTCGACGGTTCGGATGCGATGAACCCCGATCCGGACTATTCGGCCGCCTATTGCATCGTCGAAACCAGCGAGCCCGGCCTCGAAGGCCATGGCCTCACGTTCACGATCGGGCGCGGCAACGACATTGTCTGCGCAGCGATCGAGGCGCTGGCGCCGCTGGTCGAAGGGCTGGAGCTCGACTGGATCCGCGAAGACGGCGCGCGCTTCTGGCGACACGTCACCGGCGACAGCCAGTTGCGCTGGATCGGGCCTGAAAAGGGCGTGATCCATCTCGCTACCGGCGCGGTGGTCAACGCGGTCTGGGACCTGCTGGCCAAGGCGGCAGGCAAGCCGCTGTGGCAATTGATCGGCGAGATGCGCCCGGCAGAGCTGATCGGGCTGATCGACTTCCGCTACATCACCGACTGCATCACTCCCGCAGAAGGCCTCGCGCTGCTCGAAGCCCGCGCCGCCGGCAAGGCTGAGCGCTTCGCCACGCTGCGCGCCGAGGGCTATCCCGCCTACACGACGTCGGCAGGCTGGCTCGGCTATTCGGATGCGAAGCTCGAACGGCTGTGCCGCGAAGCGGTGGCGCAGGGTTTCGACCATGTGAAGCTGAAGGTCGGCCGATCGGTCGAAGACGATGTCCGCCGCGCGACGATCGCGCGCGCGGTGCTGGGGCCGCAGCGGAAGCTGATGATCGACGCCAATCAGGTATGGGAAGTCGATCAGGCGATCGCGCATCTCGGCGCGCTTGCTTTCGCCGATCCGTGGTTCATCGAGGAGCCGACCAGCCCCGACGATGTCGAGGGGCATCGCAAGATCCGCGAGGCCGTCGCGCCCCTCCGGGTGGCGACCGGCGAGATGTGCCAGAACCGCGTGTTGTTCAAGCAGTTCATCATGCGCGGCGCTATCGACGTGGTGCAGATCGATGCCTGCCGGCTGGGCGGCGTCAACGAAGTGCTCGCCGTGCTGCTGATGGCTGCGAAATACGATCTGCCGGTCTGTCCGCATGCCGGCGGGGTCGGGCTGTGCGAATATGTCCAGCACCTCGCGATGATCGACTATCTGTGCTTCGCCGGCACGATGGACGGGCGCGTGATCGAATATGTCGACCATCTCCATGAGCATTTCGTCGATCCCTGCGTGATCGAGGACGGTGCCTATCGCGTGCCGACGGCGCCCGGCTTCTCGATCGAAATGAAGGCATCGAGTCTCGCGACTTTCGGCTATCGCAAGCAGATGCTGGCGGCCGACGCAGCCGAATAGGAGGGTTCATGAAGCGGATGCTGGGGCTGATCGCGGCGCTGCTGCTCGCCTGGCCGGCGGCGGCGCAGGACGTGCCGCATATCGAGTCCAGGGGCGGCCGGCACGCGCTGATCGTCGACGGCGCGCCCTTCCTGATGCTCGCCGCTCAGGTCAACAATTCGAGCAACTATCCGGCGATGCTGCCCAAGGTCTGGCCGGTGATCGATCGGCTCCGGGCCAACACGCTGCAGGTGCCGGTCGCGTGGGAGCAGATCGAGCCCGAGGAAGGCAGGTTCGACTTCTCCTTCGTCGACACGCTGCTGGAACAGGCGCGCGCGCATGACGTGCGGCTGGTGCTGCTGTGGTTCGCAACCTGGAAGAACACCGGCACCGCTTATGCACCGCGCTGGGTGAAGCTCGACAACAAGCGCTTTCCCCGGATGATCGGGCGCGAGGGCAAGACGCATTATGCCTTTACCCCGCTGGCGAAATCGACGCTGGAGGCGGACAGGAAGGCCTTCGTCGCGCTGATGCAGCACCTGCGCGCGCGCGATCCCCAGAATACCGTGATCATGATGCAGGTCGAGAACGAGCCCGGCACCTATAGCAGCGCGCGCGACCATTCCGCGGCGGCGGACAAATTGTTCGCCGGGCCGGTGCCCGCAGCCTTGCTCAAGCGGACCGGCAAGCAGCCGGGCAGCTGGGCGGCGGTCTATGGCCGCGATGCCGAGCTGTTCTTCCATAGCTGGCACGTCGCCAGCTACATCGACGCCGTCGCCGCGGCGGGCAAGGCGATCAAGCCGCTGCCGATGTATGCCAATGCGGCGCTGACCGGCAGCCCGTTCGGCTGGCAGGACCCCAACACCTATGCCAGCGGCGGCCCTGCGCACACCGTGATCGAGGTCTACAAGGCCGCGGCGCCGCATCTCGATCTGGTCGGGCCGGACATCTACAATCCCGACCACAAGGCGTATCTGGGCTTCCTCGACGCCTATGCCCGCGCCGACAATCCGCTGTTCGTGCCCGAGACCGGCAACGCGCGCGGCTATGCGCGCTATTTCTTCCCGACGATCGGGCGCGGGGCGATCGGCTGGTCGGTGTTCGGCATGGACGCGACCGGCTATGCGAACTTCCCGCTCGGCGCGCGCAAGCTCGACGACGCGACGATCGACCTGTTCGCCCGCAACTATCGCTTGTTCCGCCCGATGCAGCGCGAATGGGCGCGGCTGGCCTACACAGGCGAGGTGTGGGGCGTCGCCGAGCCGACCGATCCCGAAGCGAAGCACAGCCAGACGCTCGATCTGGGCGCGTACAAGGCCACCGTCACCTTCGGCCGGCACCAGTTCGGCTTCGACGCGCCGACCGGCAATGCCGAGCCGCTGGGCGGGCTTGCAGTCGCGCGGCTGGGTCCACACGAATTCCTCGTCACCGGTTTCGATGCGCGGATCGAGTTCGCGCTGGCCGCGCCGGGCAATCGCAACCTGATGTTCGACCGCGTCGAGGAAGGCCATTTCGAGGACGGCAAATGGGTGTTCGACCGGGTGTGGAACGGCGACCAGACCGATTACGGGCTCAACTTCACCGGCGAGGCGCAGGTGCTGAAAGTGAAGCTGGCGACCTGGCCCTGAACAACCGGCGCCTCAGCCGGCAGGCGCGTCGAAGGCGAAGCGGTGTTCTTCGCCGGCGAGCGTCACCGTTACCACCAGGCCGCGCGCGCGCTTGTCGCGGAACTTGATCTTCTCGCTGACCAGCTGGCCGCTGGCGAGCTGGCCCGGCGCGATCATGCCGTCTGCGAGGATGCCCGCTTTGAGCGCAGCGACCTGCTGCTCCGCGGCGGCGATGTCGGCGGGCTTGGCCTTGCGCTTGCGTGCGCCTTGGGCGACCGTGCCGCCCATACCTCCCGTATAGCCGCTGACGTCCTTCTGGCCGGCATTGTTGGTTCCGATCTGCGGCGCGGCGACCACCCCCGAGACCGACCCCGCTTCCTCGATCCCGGCTGCCGCATGGACGTCGGTGATCAGCGCAGCGAGCGGGCGGATCGCAATGGTCTCGCCCGAAGCCGTCGCGATGCGCACCGAGGCGGGGCCGAAGGCAACCGGCGCCTTGGTCCGGTTCTGCGCGGCGATGCGCAGCACGAGCCGGCCGTCCGACAAGGCCGGCTCCGCGCTGATGCTCACCGCGCTCGCGGTCTTGGTCGAGGCGATGCCCGCCTGGATGTCCTGCGCGCGCGCAGCGAAAATCGGCACCGCGGCACTCGCCAGCAGCAGTGGCAGGAGGATCTTCGCGGACTTCATCTGCACGGCTCCTCAGGATGCGAGCGGCATCGGCGCGCGGGCAGCGGCGCGGCAATGTCGGTCGATATAGTGCTGGTGGCTGGGCATCCCCGCGGCCGCCTGATCGATCACCTGGCGCATCCCGCCGAGGATCGCGGCGAGCTCCTGCGGCGCGACCGTGCCGGCCAGCGGATCGTAGGTCGCGGGGACCACCCCCTGCCCCAGCAGCACCGCCAGCCAGCTCGGCGGATGAAACAGCTCGTGCTCGCGCTCGATCAGCCGGCCATTGGCGCGGAACATCTCGACCTTCGCGGCGAGGCTGTCGGGGATCGGCATCGCGCGGCACTGGCGCCAGAACGGCTCGTCCCGCGCGTTCGCCTGATAATGCAGCACCAGGAAGTCGCGGATCGATTCCATCTCGGCATCGACCAGCCGATTATACTCGGCCGCCAGCAACGGATCGAAATCGCGATCGGGAAACCACGACAACAGCCTGGAAATCCCCGTCTGGATCAAGTGGATGCTGGTCGATTCAAGCGGCTCGAGAAAGCCCGAGGCCAGGCCGAGCGCGATGCAGTTGCGGTTCCACGCCTTGCGCCGCCGCCCGGTGGTGAAGCGCAGCTGCCGCGGATCGGCTTCGGGTGCGCCGTCGAGATTGGCGACCAGGCTGGCATGGACATCGTCGTCCGAGATCGCGCCGCTGCAATAGACCTGGCCGTTGCCGGTGCGGTGCTGAAGCGGGATCCGCCATTGCCAGCCGGCCGCCCGCGCCGTCGAGCGCGTGAACGGTAGCGGATCGCCGACGCGCGCGCAGGGCACCGCAAGCGCGCGATCGCAGGGCAGCCAGTGCGTCCAGTCGTCATAGCCGGTGCCCAGCGCCTCGGTGATCAGTCCGCGAAAGCCGGTACAGTCGATGAACAGGTCGGCGTCGAGCGCGCGGCCGTCGGCTAGCGTCAGCCGCTCGACGAAACCGTCTTCGGGGCGCAGCACCACGTCGGCGATCTTGCCCTCGACGCGTTCGACTCCGCGGCTCTCCGCGAGCGTGCGCAAATAGCGCGCGTAGAGCGACGCATCGAAATGATAGGCGTAGGAAAAGGTAGTGAACACCCGCTCCGATTGCGGCGTCGGGATCGCGAACCTGCCGCGATACGCTGCCTGATGATTGAGCGACCAGGCGTCGAGCGGGGTGGTGCTGCCGAGCGCCCGCGCGCGCAGCCATTGCTGATGGAAGGGCGTCAGCCCGAAATCGTCGCCATAGCGGCCGAAGGGATGGAAATAACGCTGCCCTTCGCGCAGCCAGCCGACGAACTCGATGCCGAGCTTGAACGTGCCCTGGGTCTCGCGGACGAAGGTATATTCGTCGACGCCGAGGATCTTGTTGAACAGCAGGATCGGCGGAATCGTCGCCTCGCCGACGCCGACCGTGCCGATCTCGTCGGACTCGATCAGCACGATGCGGCACTGGTCCGGCTTGAGCGCAGTCGACAATGCCGCCGCCGCCATCCAGCCCGCGGTGCCGCCGCCGGCGATCAGGATCGAGCGGATATGCTGGTCGCTCATGCCGCCTCGGCCGGGCAGCAGCGCTGGAGGAAGACCTCGTGCGGCGGCAGCGTCTCGGCCGCGCGAACGAGCAGCCGGCGGCGATGCGCCAGCCCGTCGCGCAACCGATCGGGCGGGATGCGGTCGACCAGCGGATCGTAGCGATCGGGCAGCAGGCCGTTGCCCAGGAAAATCGCGACCCAGCTCGGCTCCTGATAGCTTTCCTCGGTGAGCAGCGGCACGCGGCCGGTCGCCCGGAACACCTCGATCTTGTGCGCGAGCGTGTCGGGCACCGCCATCGCCCTGCAATAGTCCCAGAGCGGCGCGTCGTCGCGGCGGGTGAGGCAGTAATGCAGGATCAGGAAGTCGCGGATCCGCTCGAACTCGCGCGTGGTGACCCGATTATATTCGTCGGCGATGCGCGGGTCCCAATTGCGGTCGGGAAAATATTCGATGAGCCGCGCGATCGCGGTCTGGATCAGCTGGATGCTGGTCGATTCCAGCGGCTCCATGAAGCCGCCCGCCAGCCCGATCGCGACGCAATTGCCGTTCCAGAATTTGCGCCGCCGCCCGGTGGTGAAGCGCAGCACGCGCGGATCGGCGAGCAGCTTGCCGGGGACATTTGCCGTGAAGACTTCGCGCGCCCGCGCGTCGTCTGTGAAGCGCGTCGAATAGACATAGCCGTTGCCCATCCGGTGCTGGAGCGGGATGCGCCACTGCCAGCCCGCCTCGCGCGCGGTGGAGAGGGTATAGGGCGCCGGTGGGCCGATCGGCGCGCTGGGGGCGACCACCGCGCTGTCGCACGGCAGCCAGTGCCGCCAATCCTCATAGCCGGTGTGCAGCGCCTCCTCGATCAGCAGCCCGCGGAACCCCGAGCAATCGATGAACAGATCGGCCGCGTGGTGCTGGCCGTCGGCAGTGACGACCGCGGCGATCCGGCCGCTCTCCCCCTCCAGCCGAGTCTCGACCACCCTGCCCTCGACGCGGCGGACGCCGCGCTTCTCGCAATGGTCGCGGAGGAAGCGCGCATAGAGCGCGGCGTCGAAATGGAAGGCGTAGCGATAGAAATCGGTGTCGCTGGTCGGCGGCGCGAACCGCCCGCGCCGCGCCATCGCATAAGGCAGGCTGTATTCGTCGATCGGCGTCGCATCGTCCGCCTGGTGCTGCTTGAGCCAATGGTGGTGCGGCGCGACTCCTTCGATCGCGTCGCCATAGTCGCCAAAGCCGTGAAAATGGGTGTTGCCGATCGTGCCCCAGTCGCGGAACTCGATGCCCAGCTTGAAGCTGCCCTGCGTCGCCCTGACGAAATCGCGCTCATCGATCCCGAGCAGCCCGTTGAGGTGCTGCATCAGCGGCACCGTCGCCTCGCCGACGCCGATCGTGCCGATCTCCTCGGATTCGATCAGGGTGATGCTACAGCGCGCGGGATCGAGGAAACGCGCGAGCACCGCCGCGCTGATCCATCCGGCGGTGCCGCCGCCTACGATCAGGATCGATTGGATGGCCTTGTCGGACATGCTGCTCCGAAGACTAGGCGCGGCGCGACCCGGCAGAAAGAGCGGCGGCGCCCCCGAGAGAGCGCCGCCTAGTTTCTGGGATCAGAAGCTGGCCCGAATGATACCGGCGAAACGTCGGTCGGTGTCCGTCCAGCTGTAGCGCGGATGGAGGACCGCACCTCCGACGTCCAGGAACGTGCGCGTATTCAGCAGGTTGGTCGCCTGCACGCCGACCTTGATGTTGTCGGTCACGCTGACCAGGATCGATCCGTCGAGCTGGCCATAGTCTTCGGACCAGACCGGCGCGTTGAGGTTCGCGGCTGACGTCGTCAGCAGATATTCGGAGCGCCAGTTATAGGCGAGCCGCGCCGAGACGCCGTATTTCTCGTAGATCGCCGCGACGTTGTAGCTCCACTTCGAGAGCCCCTCGAGCGGCAGCGTCGTGTCGTTGGCGTTGTTGATCTGGTTGGGATCGAGCGTGTTGACCGGCTGGTTCGCGCCGCCGGTGCTGTCGACATAGGTCAGGTTGCCCTGGAAGCCGAGCCCGCCGAGCGCGCCGGGCAGCATGTCGAAGAACTGGGTATAGGCGAACTCGACGCCCTTGATCTTGCCGTGATCGCCGTTGACCGCACGCGTGACGTTGAAGGTCAGCGTCTGGCCGTTGTTGGTGAACGTCTCGTTCGAATTGCCCGAGATGATATAGTCCTCCACGTCCTTGTAAAAGGCGGCGAAGGTCAGGCTGTTCGAGCGGCCGAAATAATATTCGGCGCTGAAGTCGAACTGCGTCGACTTGGTCGGCTTGAGATACGGATTGCCCGCCTGGCCGGTCAGCCCCTGCGGCTGCGCCAACAGCGCATTGCCGGCCTGGTTGAGCGTGAAGCTGAGCGAGGCATAGGGCCGAAGCTGCGAGAAATTGGGCCGCACCATCGCCTTGCCTGCGGCGAACCGCAGCTGGAGCTGATCGGTGACCTTGTAGCGCAGGTTCAGCGTCGGCAGCACGTCGGTATAGCTGTTCTTGTACGCCGCGTCGGACAGCCTTCCGCCCGCGCCGTTGTTGGAGAAGGCCAGCGCCGCGGCGACGCCCGAACAGGCCGGCGCATTGGGTGTGGCGGCACAAGGCGACGTGATCGTCCCGATGCTAAGATAGCCCGTCGCCTCGTTGCGGGTGCGGACGACGCGCACGCCGATATTGCCGTCGATCGCCCCTGCGCCGAAGCGCAGCATGCCGTAACCCGCCAGCGTCTTTTCCTGCTGGTTGGCAACGCCGCCCAGGACGTTGTCCGATCCGGGATTGGCAGTCTCGTAGCTGGCGTCGGTCAGCGGCGCCCAGCCCCATCCCGAAGTCTGGGTCGACTTGAGATATTGGAAGGCATTGGCGGTGCCGTTGGTCATCAGGTCGGTCGACGGGAACCAGCCCACCCCCGGCACGCCGATGCTGCCGCGGAAGAAATCGTCATAGTTGAACTGTTCCGACTGCGCCGGAAGGCCGGCATTGCGCGATCCGGTGACGGTGAAGTCGTCGGCGGGATCGGGCGAGCCATTGCTGTTGGTATAGGTATCGAACCCGGTCTGGTTGGCATAGACCGGCGGTGCATTGCCCGCCGCACCCCAGAATTGCTGCGAGAGCAGGCCCCAATTGTAGCCCGTCTGCCGAGTGACCGCCTCGCGATCGGTGGCGCGGACGCCGGCGCGGAACGACTTGAGGAAGCTGTCGTCGTCGAACTTGTACTCGACGTCGAAGCGCTCGGCCCATTCGCCGGCGCGGTTGTCCTCGAGATGGTCCATCGCCGCGGCCCACCAGTAATTGTTCTGGTTGGCCAGCGAGGCGCCGTTCTCGGCCACCGTCACGCTCGGCGAATTGCCGCGCAGGTCGAAGGCGATGTTGGGGCGACGCGCGTCGAAGAAGCCCGGCGCCACGCCGAACTCGGTGAACGCGGTGAAGCTCAGGACATTGGCGCTGGACGTGATCCGCTGGACGTCGGCGCTGAACGCCCAATGGTCGCCCGGCTCCCATTTCCAGTTGAGCGAATAATCGCGGGTGACCTTGTGCGATTCGCCGTAGCGGGTGTCGAGGTCCATATTGGCGTTGGTGTAGCTGCCGACCTCGAGCACCTTGTCGCCATTGACCTTGTAGCTCGCCTCGTAATCGGGAAGCGAATAGACGCCCTCGGCATGTTCCATGTCCTTGGGGTCGGCCGAGGAGATGAAGGCCTCCGCGGTGAAGGTCATGTCCGGGCTCGGGCTCCACTGGATCGAGCCGTCGACCGAGGTGCGCTTCTGCTGCCAGTCGATCCGGCGCCAGCCGAGCGACGACGGCACCAGGATGTTTTGGAAACCCGCCGGTGCGCCGGCATTGCCGCGCACCGTATAGGTGCCGAGCTGGATGCTGTCGGTGCGGTTGCCGATATTGTTGATGCTGCCCGAGAGCAGGATGCCGATATCGCCGATCCCGGTCTCCCAGCGATTGCTGACGAGCGCGTTGGCCGACCAATAGCCCTTCCCGCGCATGTCGGCGTAATTGTAGTCGCCCGACACCGCGATCACATGGCCGCTCTGGTCGAATGGCTTGCGCGTCCGCAGGTTGACGATGCCGCCCACCCCGCCTTCGACCATCTCGGCCGAGGGGTTCTTATAGACGTCGACGCCGGCGAGCAGATCGGGCGAGACGTCCTCGAAGCTAAGCCCGCGGCCATTATTGGCCGAGAAGATGTCGCGTCCGTTGGTTTCCGAGCGGACCCAGGAAAGACCGCGGATGAACACGCCGCCGCCTTCGGCCGCGAGGCGGGCAGGGTCGCGATTCTCGTTGGTGCGCTGCAGGGTGATGCCGGGGATGCGCTGCAGCGCTTCGGAGACCGAGCGATCGGGCAGTGCGCCGATGTCCTGCGCGGTGATCGAGTCGACGATCTGGTCGGCGTTGCGCTTGATGTTGCGCGCGCTGGTCAGCGAGGCGCGGATGCCGGTGACGACGATCGTGTCCTGATCCTGCGTCGCATCGGTCGCGGTCGCCGTCTGGTCCTGGGGCGCCGCGGCGACGACGGGCGGATCATCGGCCGCAAGGGCGGGCGCGGCCCAGCCGGCCAGCGCCAATGTGGAAACGCCGCAGCGGATCAGCCTGGCGCGCGACCCGCGAAGACCGGAACGAACCTCAGTCATCAAACTCCCCTCCTCGTCCGCGGGTGGGGAAAGCCCGGCTGCTGCCGTATCGCGCCCCCGTCCGCATTGCCCCCGGCCTCTGATGGGCGGGGTTGTCGTCATGTTTATTAGCGCTAACAATTTTCACATACAAGTACGGATTGCACTATTCCGGTCGGCTATGGCGCCCGCGCCTTCGGCGGGCTGTACGGCGCGGGCGCGCCGCGCCATGCTGCGGTCCTTCTCCCGATCCGAGGTCGCCGATGAAAAAGCTCGTCCTGCTCGCCCTGCTCGCCACCACTGCCTGCGCCACCACCGGCACCGCACCCGGCAACGACGCCGATCTCCACCAGCGCCTCCTGACGCTCGACACACACCTGGACACGCCGGCTTATTTCAGCCGACCCGGCTGGAGCTTCGGCGACCGGCATGACCGGGAGACCGATCCGGTGCAGGTGGATCTCGGGCGGATGGACGCAGGCGATCTGGATGGCGGATTCTTCGTGATCTACACCGCGTCGGGCCCGCTCACGCCCGAGGGCTATGCCGCCGCCAAGACCTTCGCGCTGGGACGCGCCGACGAGATCCATGCCATGCTCGCCCAATTCCCCACCCGGATAGGGCTGGCGACCAAGGCAAGCGACGCAGCGCGGCTCGACAAGGCCGGCAAGCGCTTCGGCTTCATCAGCATCGAGAACAGCTATCCGCTCGGCGAGGATCTGTCGCTGCTCGGCGAATTCTACCGGCGCGGGGTGCGGATGGCCTCGCCGGTGCACTTCCGCAACAACCAGTTCGCCGATTCGGCGACCGACACGCCGAAATATAACGGCCTCAGCCCGCTCGGCCGGCAATGGGTCGCCGAGATGAATCGGCTGGGGATGGTGCTCGATGCCAGCCACGCCTCGGACGCGGTGCTCGACCAGATGATTGCGCTATCGAAGACGCCGGTGATCCTGTCGCACTCGGGATCGAAGGCGATATTCGACCATGCCCGCAACCTCGACGACGCGCGGCTGCGCAAACTCGCCGCTTCGGGCGGAGCGATCTGCGCCAACGCCGCCTATCTCGGCGCCAACAATCCCAATGCCGAGCGCTCGGAGATTTCGGACAAGCTCGAGGATGCCGGCAAGCTGGGGCTAACCGTCGACCAGGTCGCCGCGCTAACGCGCCGCCTCCGAGAAATCGAGAAGACCGCGCCGTCGCAACAGGCCGATTTCGAGACCTATATGCGGCTGGTGCTCCATCTGATCGACGTGGCGGGCGTCGACCATGTCTGCTTCGGCGCCGATTGGGACGGCGGCGGCGGCGTCCCCGGCTTCGAGGACATCGACGCACTGCCGAAGGTCACCGCGCGGCTGCGCCAGGCGGGCTATTCGCCGGCCGACATCGAGAAGATGTGGAGCGGCAACGTGCTCCGGCTGGTCCGCATCGCCGACGAGCGCAAGGGGCGGTAAGCCCCTCGCCCCTCCCCGTTCGTGCTGAGCTTGTCGAAGCACCGTTCTTCTTCTCGGCGGCAGAAGAACAGCCCTTCGACAAGCTCAGGGCGAACGGAGGTGGACGGACAATGCCTGACCACCAGTGCTCCTGCGCAAGCAGGAGCCCAGAGCCACGGGCGATGTCCTCGGCAACCCTGGGCTCCTGCTTTTGCAGGAGCACGGTCAGGCTTGGGGCGTCTGCCACCCGCCCCCTAGCGCCTTGAAAAGGTCGACCTGGGTGTCGGCGATCTGCGCATCCGCCGTCGCCAGCGCCGCCTCTGCATCGGCGAAGGTCCGCTCGGCGTCGAGCAATGCGAGGCTGTCGATATCGCCTTCGCGCTGGCGGGCGCGGGCGATGTTGACCGCCGCTTGCGCCTCGGTCTGCGCCGCCTGCAACGCGCTGCGGCGTTCGAGGGCATGGGCGTAGGCCGACAGCGCGGTCTCGGTCTCCTGCAACGCGCCGAGCACAGTGCCGTCGAAGGTGGCGAGCGCCGCCTGGGTGTCGGCCTCCGCCGCGGCGACGCGCGCGCGCGCCGGCTCGGGATTCACTGCCCAGTTGATCAGCCCGCCGAGCAGCCAGCGCAGCGGCCCGCCGGTGAAGATGTCGCCGATATTGTTGCCCGTCGAGCCGACCGACCCGCCCAGCGTGATCCTGGGATAGAGGTCGGCGGTGGCAACGCCGATCCGCGCGGTGTTCGCGGCGAGCCGGCGCTCGGCGGCGCGGATGTCGGGGCGGCGCGCGAGCAAGGCGGCGCCGTCGCCAACTGGAATCGGCTGGTTGAGGCGCAGCGTCTCACTGCGCGCACGGGCGGTGTCCGGCAGGTCCGCCGGCGCACGGCCGGTGAGCGTGGCGAGGCGGAACAATGCCGCGTCGCGTTCGGCGGCGAGTGCCGGCACCTCCGCCTGGCGCTGGTTGCGCAACGCGCCGATGCGGGCGGTGTCGAGCCGGGTGGCGAGGCCGACATTGCGACGGCGCTCGGTCAGGTCGATCGACTGGTCGAGCAGCTTGACGATCCGCTCGGCGACCGCGAGCCGCTCGGCGGCGGAGGCGGCGTCGGCATAAGCGCGCGCCGTCTCGGCGGCGACGATCACCCGGACCGCATCGGCATCGGCCTCGGCGGCGGCGAGATCGCCGCGGCCGGCCTCGACACCCCGCGAGACGCGACCGAACAGGTCGACTTCGTAGCTCACGTCGAGCCCGGCATCGATCTGCCAGTCCTCGCGCGCCGCGCCGGGCGGGCGCTGGCCTTCGGGCAGGCGGCCGTAATTGGCGCCGGCGCTCACCCCGGCCTGGGGCAGGCGATCGGCCTTGGCGCCGCGCAGCACGGCGCGGGCCCGCGCGATCCGCGCGACCGCGACGCGGACGTCGGTATTGGCGGCCAGCGCATCGGCGACGAGCTGGTCGAGCACCGGATCGTTGTAGAGCCGCCACCAGTCGCCCTTGACCGGTTCGGCAGTGACTGCCGCGCTGGCGGCGACGAAGTTGCCGGCCGCAGTCTGCGGATGGACCGGCGCGACGTAATCGGGCCCGGCGGCGCAAGCCGCGAGCGCGAGGGCGGAGGCGGTGGCGAGGATCGTACGGTAGGTCATTTCATTCCTCCTTCCCGTCATCCCCGCGAAGGCGGGGATCCAGGATTTCAGGCGGTATCGTTCGTGGCTCTGGATCCCCGCCTTCGCGAGGATGACGCCATTCGTTGTTTCACTCGGCAGGCTGCAGCACGGGCTCGGCATGTCCGCCCGATCCACGCCGTCTGCGCGCGAGACGCTGTCCAAGCCCGCGGCAGACGACGTAGAAGGTCGGGGTGAAGAGCAGGCCGAACGCGGTCACGCCCATCATTCCGAAGAACACCGCAGTGCCCAAAGCCTGGCGGAGCTCGGCGCCTGCCCCGCTCGCGATCAGCAGCGGCACCGCGCCGAGGATGAAGGCGAACGAGGTCATCAGGATCGGCCGCAGGCGGTCGCGCGCGGCACGCACCGCGGCTTCGACCGGCGACAGCCCGTCCTGCGCCTCGGCCTGCTGGGCGAACTCGACCACGAGGATCGCGTTCTTCGCGGCAAGCGCGATCAGCACGACGAGGCCGATCTGGGTGAGCACGTTATTGTCCATGCCCCGCAGGTTCACGCCGGCCATTGCTGCTAGCAGGCACATCGGCACGATCAGCACGATCGCGAGCGGCAAGGTCAGGCTCTCATATTGCGCGGCGAGCACGAGGAAGACGAACAGCACGGCCAGTCCGAATACGAGCCCCGCGGTGCTTCCCGCCATCTTCTGCTGATAAGCGATGCCGGTCCATTCGGCGCCGTAGCCCGGGGGCAGTTCGGCAGCGAGCTTCTCCATCGAGTCGAGCGAAGCGCCCGAGCTGTAGCCCGGCGCGGTGTCGCCATCGACTTCGACCGCCGGGAACAGATTGTAGCGCGTGACGCGATACGGCCCGGTCTTGTTCTCGAAGGTCGATACCGAGCCGATCGGCACCATCTCGCCCGAGTTCGAACGGGTCTTCAGATTGGCGATGTCCGCCTCGGTCGCGCGGAACGGCGCATCGGCCTGCGCGGTGACGCGATAGGTGCGGCCGAGCATGTTGAAGTCGTTGACGAAGGTCGAGCCGAGATAGACGTTGAGCGCCTCGAACACCCGCTCCGGCGGCACCCCGAGCAGGTTGGCCTTGCGCCGGTCGATATCGGCGAAGACGCGGGGGGTGGCGGTGTTGAAGAAGGTGTAGATCTGCTGGAGGCCCGGGGTCTGGTTGGCCTTGCCGATCAGCCCGAAGGCGGTCTTGCCGAGCTGGTCGTAGCCGTGCTCGCCGCGATCCTGGACCATCAGCCGGAAGCCGCCGGCCGAGCCGATGCCCTGGATGAGTGGCGGCGGCACCACCAGCAGCATCGCCTCGTTGATGTCGGCGGTGCGCTTGCGCGCCTCGTTCATGATGTCGGCATAGTTGACGCCGAGCTTCCTGCGCTCCTCGAAAGACAGCAACGGCACATAAGCGGCGGCCGAATTGGGAGCGAGCGTCTGCGACGGACCGTCGAAGCCGGCGAGCATCACCGAGCCCTTGACGCCCTTGATCGGCAGGATGCGCGCGACGACCTTGCGCATTACTTCATCGGTGCGTCCCAGCGACGAGCCCGGCGGCAGCTGGATCACGGTGAGGAAATAGCCCTGGTCCTGCGCCGGGATGAAGCCGACCGGCGTCACCCAGAACATGCCCACCGTCGCGGCGATCAGGCCGGCATAGGCCACCATCATCCGCTTCGGCCGGGTGACCAGCGTGCGGGTCAGCCGCGAATAGCCTTCGCTCATCCGGTCGAAGCCGCGATTGAACAGCTCGGCGCCGCGATTGACGACACGCGCGATCGGCCCCTTGGGCTCGCCTTCATGCCCCTTGAGCAGCAAGGCGGCGAGCGCGGGCGACAGCGTCAGCGAAATAAGCAGCGAGATCGCGGTCGCCACCGAGATCGTCACGGCGAACTGCTTGTAGAAGGCGCCCGACAGGCCGTTGAGGAACAGGGTCGGCAGGAACACCGCGAGCAGCACCAGGACGATCGCGACGAGCGCGCCCGACACTTCGTCCATCGAGGTGCGTGCCGCCTCGAGCGATGACATGCCCTTGGCGAGGTTGCGCTCGACATTCTCGACCACCACGATCGCGTCGTCGACGACGATGCCGATCGCGAGGACGAGGCCGAACAGCGACAGGTTGTTGAGCGAGTAGCCGAGCGGCAGCAGAACCGCCATCGTCCCGATCAGTGATACCGGGATCGCGACCACCGGAATGATCGCCGCGCGCCACTTCTGGAGGAAGACGATGACCACGAGCACGACGAGCAGGATCGCCTCGCCCAGCGTGTGATAGACCGCGTCGATCGACTGGGCGATGAACTCGGTCGGGTTGTAGATCACGCGATATTCGAGGCCCTTGGGGAAGGTCCTCGACAGCGTCTTCATCTCGTTCTCGACGGCCTGCGCCGCGGCGAGCGCGTTCGAGCCCGGCCGCTGGAAGGCGGCGAGAATCACGGTCGGCTGGTTCGAGAGATAGGTGTTGGAATTATAGTCGGCGGCGCCGAGCTCGACTCGCGCGACGTCGCTGATGCGGACCTGGCGCCCGGCGGCGTCGGTGCGGATCACGACCTGGCCGAACTCGGCCGGATCCTTCAGGCGCCCCTGGGTCTCGATGTTGAGCTGGAAGGCGTTGCCGCTGGGCGTCGAGCCCGGCTGGCCGAGCGTGCCCGCGGCGACCTGGATGTTCTGCGCACGCAGCGCCTGGACGATGTCGCCCGCGGTCAGGTCGAGCGCGGCGGCACGACCCGGATCGATCCACACGCGCATCGCATAGTCGCGCGCGCCGAACATGCGGACGTCGCCGACACCCTCGATGCGCGCAAGCCGGTCCTTGACCTGGGTGAGCGCGTAATTCGAGATGTAGCTGCGATCGATCGAATTGTCGGGCGAGATCAGATTGACCACCATCAGGAAGTCCGGGGTGGTTTTCCGGGTCACCACGCCGAGGCGCTGGACCTCTTCGGGCAGGCGCGGGATCGCGACCGCGACGCGGTTCTGCACCAGCACCTGCGCGGCATCGAGATCGGTGCCCGACTTGAAGGTGACGGTGATCGTTACCGCGCCGTCGCCGGTCGATTGCGACGACTGGTAGAGCATGTCGTCGACGCCGTTGATTTCCTGCTCGATCGGCGCGGCGACGGTCTCGGCGACGGTTTCGGCCGAGGCGCCCGGATAGGCGGCGGTGACCGTCACCGTCGGCGGCACGATGTCGGGATATTGCGAGATCGGCAGCGCGAGATAGGCGATCGCACCGATGATCGTGATCACGATCGCGATGACCGCCGCGAAGATCGGGCGCGTGATGAAGAAACGCGAGAGGCGCATGGGCCTACTCCTCGTAATGAGGGTTCGAAAAATTCATCCGTTCGGCCTGAGCCTGTCGAAGGCCGCTGACCGCAGGCGGCGCGCGCGTGGCGGGCCGCCCTTCGACCGGCTCAGGGCGAACGGTTGAGAATCAAGGGGTCCTGCCGCCGGGCTCTTGGGGACCGCCCGGCGGCAGGTCGATCAACGGGCGAAAGTGGCTTCACCCGTGACCGGAGCCGATATGACCGGCGCTGCGGCCGCAGCCTGGGGCTCGATCTTGCCCGGCTTGACTTGGACCTTGCTACCCGGCGGCGACATCTGCGCCCCGGCGAGGACGACGCGGTCCTGCGGCGTGAGCCCCGAGCGGACGACGCGAAGCCCGTCGACCACCGGCCCGACCGTCACCGGCTTGGGCTGGAGCGTGCCGTCCTTGCCGACGGTCATCACCATTTTCCGGGCCTGGTCGGTCGACAGCGCCGAGTCCGGGATCAGCAGCGCCTGCGCGGTGCCGCCGGCCGAGAGCCGCATGTTGCCGAACATGCCGGGCGTCAGGAACATCTCCGGATTGCGCAGCACCGCGCGGCCGCGGATCGTCCCCGACTTGGGATCGAGCCCGTTGTCGGTGAAGTCGAGCCCGCCCTTCCAGCGATAATCGGTCTCGTCCTGCAGCCGGATCTCGACCGGCGACTGGGCGCCGCCCGCCGCTGCCGCGCGCTTGGCCTTGAGGAACAGGGCCTCCGACCCGTCGAAGGTAAAGTAGATCGGGTCGAGCGCGTTGATCGTGGTGAGCAGCGAACCGCCCGCCCCTTCCCCGGCCGCGACCAGATTGCCGGCGTCGACCTTGCGGTCCGAGATGCGGCCGGCGATCGGGGCGCGAACCTGAGTGAACTCGACATCGAGCGCACGGGCACGGACCCGCGCCTGCGCCGCGGCGACCGAGGCATTGGCCGCGCGGACGCGGGCCTGGAGCCGCTCGACATCGCTCTTCGACACCGCTTCCGCCGCGACCAGCCGCTCGGCGCGGCCGAGATCGGACCGGGCGAGCGCGAGATCGCTCTGGGCGGTGGCGAGGCCGGCGCGTGCCTCGGCGAGCGCCGCGGCGAACGGACGCGAATCGAGCGTGAAGAGCAACTGGCCCTTCTGGACGATCGCGCCGTCAGTGAAGTGGATGCCGACGACCTGCCCCGAGACGCGCGGGCGCACCTCGACGCTGCGGCTCGCCTCGAAGCGGCCGACATAATCGTCCCATTCGTTGATCTGGCGGACCAACGGCTGGGCGACAGTGACGGTGGGCGGCGGCGGCGCGGCCAGCGCGGGCGCCTGGCGATTGGCGAGCCCGATGCCGCCGGCAACAAGCGCCACCGGCAGTGCGACGAACAGGCCCTTCTGCCAGAGCGGACGGCGCTTGGGGTCAACCGGACCCGGCTCGGCCGCGTCCGGCTCGACCGGATCGATACGCGTGATCATGTTCATGCACGAAGTCCCTGATTGAGGGCTGCCCGGCCCCGGCTGATGCTGGCGAGCAGCGTTTCATATTGATCGGTGGTGAAGCCCGCGTCGTGGAAGGCGCGGATCGCGGCGCGCGGCACCGCATAACCCTTGTGCCAGGCAAGCACCGCGAGGCGGCGGAGTGCTTCGAGCCGCGTGTCGGCAAGCTCGGGATTGGGCCGCTGACCGCCGAAGATCATGCCCAGCGCCGTCGACAGCTTGCCAGGCTTCTCAAGCGAGGAGAGCCGGTCGTGCTGGGCGATCGCCACGACTTGCCATTCGAGCGCCGAGAGCCCGGTATGCGTGCGCGGCGCCACGGCGACGTCGACAGGCGCATCGATCGGGCTGCCCTGCAGCGAAGCGAAGTTCAGATAGGCCATGATGTTTCTCCCTTCCTGCCGGCGGCGGACATGCCGCTCCCCTGCCCGCGGCATGCTGGCCACGGGGCCACCGGCGAATGTTGTCGCGAAGGCGCAAGTCTTCCTCGCCCGAGCGATGCTCACGCGATGGGCCGACTGCCCCTGAAATGTGGATCGGCGCGGAGCGCCGGATGGTTCAGGCCGTGGCCCGACCCCGCTTCTTGCTAGGCTGACGCATAGGCAGCTCCTTCGTCTGGTCCCGTTGTCGAAGGTGACGGATCACTTCCATACCGACTGGTATAGAAATCGTGCTGCGATGCGTCAAGGGCTTTCTATACTGGCCGGTATTTTTATTGTCGAGGGGATGTGAAGATAAACTTTCGCCCGCACGATCGGCGAGTCCGCGGGACAGGATTGCGCGCAGCAGCGGTCGCGGGAAAGTGCCTGTCACCGCGATTCCCGCCGCAAGCAGCAGCGCGCCCCTCGTCGATCACTGCTATATCGGCATCCACACTCCCGTTCGCGACGTATCGCCAGGCTATTCGGCGGGCGCGCGGATCACCTGGACGAGCTTTGCCGCATCCTGGCCGAAAGGCAGCCCGGTCTTGCTGGTCAGCGTCTGGCTGCCCTCGCTCCAGACCAGTTCAGTCTTCGTCCCCCCGGCACGGCGATACGCATTGGTGGTGCCGTCATCGTCGTACAAGGTGAAGCGGGCGTCGCGGCCCGGATAGACGCGGATCGCCTGTAGCGGCTGCTTCTCGGCCGTGCTCGACACCGGCACGCCGAGGGGCAGGATCGACCCCGCGCGCACGAAGACCGGGATACGATCGATCGGCGCGGCGGCCTCTATGGTCTGGCCGCCGGTGTAGCGCCGGTTGGTCCAGTAATCGTACCAGTCGCTGCCTTTCGGCAGATAGACGGGGCGGCTGGTGCGTCCCTGCTCGGTTACCGGGGCCACTAGCAGGGCCGGCCCCAGCATATACTGGTCGCCGATATTCACGACCGCCGAATCGTCGAAGTCCATGAAGAGCGCCCGCATGAATGGCGCGCCGGTCTCGTAGGTCTGGCGCCCGAGCGCGTAGAGATACGGGATGAGCGCGTAGCGCAGCCGGAGATAGTCGGCGAGGATCGGCTCGGCCGCGCTGCCATATTCCCAGATCGCCGTCGCCGGACGCTGGCCGTGAATGCGAAGCGTCGGCGTGAACGTGTTGTACTGGAACCAGCGGACGAACAGCTCGGGATAGTCGGCATAGTCCTTGCCCATTGCCGTCGCGCCTGCCGGATCGACGAGCAAGGGCCGCTGGGCCCTGGGGCCGCTCGGCCACATCCATCCGCCAGTGTCGCTGCTCCAATAGGCCATTCCGCTCGCGGTGAAATTGAGCCCGGTCGATACCTGGCGGCGAAGCGCCTCCCAGGTCGAATGGACATCCGAGGACCAGAACAGCGCGCCGTTCCGCTGCACGCCCAGATACGCCGCACGCGCGAGAATGAGGTTGCGCTTGCCGGGCCGGTCTCGTGCCGAACCCTCGGCGACGCTGCTGGTGTGCACGAGGGGAAAGAGGTTGAAGAAGCGATCGCCCGAGCCGATCGAATAGAAATGGCCGGCAGGCACGAGGTCGGGCTCGGTCTCGTCGAGCCAGAACCAGTCGAAGCCCTCGCTGCCGATATTGTCGCGGATCTTCTCCCAGAACCATCTCCGCGCCTCTGGGTTCGTGCTGTCGAGCAATGCGCCCGCCCGATCCGCGCGAACCGCGAGTCCGTCGGCTGCCTGGCCATCGGCATCCTTGAGCAGCCACCCCTTGGCCGAGAGCATGTTGAAATAGCGCGATTCGCGTTCGAAACGCGGCCACACGCTGATGATCGAATGCATCCCCCAGTCATGCAGCTGGCGGTTCATGCCCGCCGGATCAGGGAAGGCGCTCCGGTCGATGTCGAGCTGCCCCATCCGCGTCCAGTGGAACCAGTCGAGCACCATCACGTCTAGCGGGTACTTGCGACTGCGATAGCCCTCGGCGACCCGCATCAGTTCGTCGCGGCTCTCGTAGCGTGCCTTGCTCTGGATAAGCCCGAACGCAGCTTTGGGCGGCAGCGGCGTCTCGCCGGTCAGCTTGGCATAGCCGGCATAGATCTCGTCGACATTCCGCCCGGTGATCACGAAGAAGGATACGCGCTCGCCCACCTGCGACTGGAATCGCGTGGCGCTGTGCAGGCCCGGCGAAACGGTGGTCGCCGACGGATTGTCCCAGACGATGGCATAGCCCTTGTTGGTGACGAGGAACGGCACGCAGACCGTCTCGCCGGCAGGGGCATCGTAATTGTGACGACAGTCGATGGTGCGTCCGCGCAGGTCGAGCATGCCTTCCTGGTTCTGGCCGAGCCCGTAATAATGGGTGTCCGGCGTGTCCGCGAAGGTCGCGCCGACCCGGAAGGTCTTCTCGCCATTGACGGTCTGGGGCGACATTTCCCAGCCGGTCATCCGAGTGATCTCGCGCCCGTCGGCGGCCTTGATCGATACCGAGACCGGCGGCAGCGACGGCACGAAATAGCGTTCCATCTGCGTCGGCGGCTTGGGCCAGGGCTGGGGATCGACCGTGACGTGGAGCGCCGAGGACGTGAAGACATCGCCGGAGGCGTCGGCGCGGCGGGCCCAGCCCGCGGGATCAGGCTTCGCGACTATGCCATAGCCCGATCCCTGGTCGATCTCCTTCTTTTCGAGAGCGATCGTCACATGGACGATGTTCGGGCCGTACGCTTCCACGGATACCAGCCCGCCATGGCGCTCGACGGTCGCGAGCGACTGGGCGAAGGCAGGGCTTGCGCAAAGCGCCGAGGCCGCAAGCAACAGGCAACGAAGGATCATGGCTTTCCCCTTGGAAGATCGCGCGGCGGGCGCTTGTCCCGGCGTCATGGTCGTGCCGGACGGGCGCGATAGGTCAGGTTGCGGAAGCTGACGCTGCCCTTGCCCGACGCATAGAGGCCCGGGCGCAGGCTCAGAAAGCCGTCCGCGACATTGTGATTGTAGCCGGCGACCTCGAAGGACCGCTCTTTGGTCCAGCTTCTGCCGTCGACGCTGTAGTAGAAGGTGACGACATCCTCGTCGTTCACCGCGCGCAAATGCAGGCGGCCGGTCGCGATGGACCCGCCCGGCGGCCAGCGCTCCTCCTGGCCGATGCGCCAGGCGTGCAGCTTGCCCGGCGATAGCCCGAGGCCGCAGAACAGCTTCTCGTTATAGAAGAGCAGGAGACCGCCCTGGGCTGCGCCTTCCAGTTCGAGTTCGACCTCGACCTCGACCTCATAGGACCGATCGCCCGCGACAAAGAGCAAGGGAGACGAGTCCGCCGGTCCCCTGCCCTGTCCGGCCAGCCGCAACCTGCCGCCGTCGAGCGTCGCACGGCGCGCCAGTTCGCCCTTCGGCGCATGGAAGGCCAGCTTGGTCCCGAACGCATCTGCGGTGAAACTCGACAGCGCCACGCCGTGCGCACCCGATGACGCGGGCACGGGCTTGGCGAGCGGGCGCGACAGGTCGCCGCCGAGCGCACGCGGCCAGCCATCGGGCGTCCACTCGATCGGCTCGAGCAGCATCTGGCGACCGAGCGGGCGAAAGCCGTTCTCATAGCCGTGATAGACCAGCCACCAGTCGCCGGCGGGGCCCTCGACCGCGGTCGCATGGCCCCGCGACCACCATGGCTCCGCGCGGCTGGCGGTCCGGACCACCGGATTGTGCGGGCAATTCTCCCAGGGGCCGTGGATCGAGCGCGAGCGCGCCACCACTACCATATGGCTGGTCGGGGGTCCCGCGGTCCCACCCTGGCCGGAAAACATGTAGAACCAGCCGTCTTTCCGCAGCAGCTTGGGGCCCTCGAGCGCGAAGCCTTCGATGATCCAGTCCTCGGGGATCGGCCAGCCGCCATAGACGTGCTCGACCTTGCCCATGGCGGAGAGGCCATCGTCGCTGAGGCGCACGCGGTGGCCGCCATTGAAGAAGAGATAGCGCTTGCCGTCCTCGCCGACGACATGACCTGGATCGATAAAGCCGTCGATGCGCATGTCGACGGGCTCGCTCCACGGCCCGCGCATGTCCTCGGCATGGATGACCCATGTCTTGAGCGCGCGCGCGGGATTGGTTGAGTCCAGCGCCGGGATGTAGATGAAATAGCGGCCTTCGTGCTTGGCGATGTCGAGCGCCCAGACCGAGCCGATATTCCGGCGCAGCGCCGTGGTGACCGGGGTCCAGTGGACGAGATCGCGCGAATGCCAGATCGGAACGCCCGGATAGTATTGGAAGGACGAGAAGGTCGCATAATAGTCCTCGCCGTCCTTCAGCACGTTGGGATCGGGCCGATCGCCGGCGAGCACGGGATTGCGGTAGCGGCCATCGCCGAGGTCGGCGACGCGCTGCCCCTCGATGCCGGTCATCCAGGTAGGGCCAGCGCCCCCCTTGTCCAGCGACGCCAGGCTGTCGGCACGCGCTTCGGCAGCCACGCCGAGCGCACCTGCGGCGCCGAATGCGAGACTGAAGGTTTCGCGGCGAGTGGCTTTCATGGTCACTTTCTCAGGCGGCGGCAAAGAGGCCGTTGAATAAAAGGGATGCCGCGGTTCGCGACGGCATCCCAGGGGGGATTATTTGCGTTTCACGGGCTCGATCTGCGCGAGGACGACGTCATTGGCCCGCATGCGCACGCGCAGCGTGTAGTTCCCGGCGCGGCCGATACGCACTGTCGCCTTGGTCTCCGGCGCGTCGCCGGTCAGCGCGCCGAGTTCGGCGAGCTCGGCGGAGGACAGCGACGCGGGCGACCCCATCTCAAGATACCGCGTGTGCGCATCATTGGCCTTGAAACCCGTGCGACGGACCGTGACCCGGTAGCTGCCCGGCCGGATGCCGGAGAAGCGCAGCTCCGCAGGCCTCGCGTCCTGCGCGGGCAGGACCTTGGTGAAGAAAGGACGGTTGCTCAATTCCTGCTTCGGCTGCTGCCAGTCCCAGACGAGCGCCGCAGTGCTGCCCTCGTCAGTGGCGGCGAGGCTCTGGCCATCGGCGACAGGCACTTCGCGCCCGTGAAGCGCGTTCAGATATTTGTACGCGAAGAATGCGGGCTTGCGGATGCCCTCGCGATTGATGAGCCCGAACCCGCCATGGAAGGGCGTGGGCGGCGGGCCCGCTTCCTCGAACAGGTCGCTGAAGGTCCAGTAGCTCATGCCCTGCGCGAGCGGGCGGGTCGCCTTGAGCTTGGTCAGGATATAAGCGGCGGCGATATAGGAATCGTGCACCGGGTCGCGCGGATTGTAGCTCGCGCTCCACTCGGTGAAGAACAGGGGCAGGCTCGGAAACTTCGAGGCGGCGATCTGCTGCCGCACGCGGCGGACGTCGCCGACCACCGCGTCCGGATTGGTCGACAGCCGGTTGTCGTCCTGCCCCTTCTCGTCGAGAAAGCCGCCGTCGACGCCGTAGGTGTGCGTCGCGACGAAATCGACGGGCAGGCCGCGGCGCGCCGCGAAATCGAGAAACTCGGGCACCCACGCCGCGCCGGCAGTGGCCGGCCCACCGACCCGCAACCCGGGATCGATCGCCTTGATCGCGCGGGCACTCGCCTCGTACAGCTCGAAATAGACCTTCTGGTCCGCGCGCTCCCAGAAGCCGTCGAGATTGGGCTCGTTCCAGACCTCGAAATACCAGCTGCGGACCTCTGCCTCGCCGTAGCGGCTGCGCAGATGCCGCACGAAGGCATCGACCAGCGCGCTCCACGCCTTTGGCTCCGGATGCGAGGTGTTGCCTTTCCAGAAGAAAATCGTCTGGGGCGAGCTTGCCATGGCAACGGGGGTGAAGCCGAGTTCTACGAAAGGCTTGATCCCCATGCCGAGCAGCGCGTCGTAGAGCTGGTCGATCTTGGTCCAGTCATAGACGGTCTTGCCGTCCAGCACGCGCACGGTGCCGAGCACATCGTGGAAAATGGCGTGGAAGCGCACATAGCGGAAACCGAGCTCGTCGACGGCCAGCTTGAGCTGTGCGAGGCTTTCGGGGCGGATCAGGGTTCCCGGATAGTCGGCGCCGACCGAAAAGTTGAACGACCGGTCGATGGGGCCGGCAGCCTCGCCAAGATCCACATCGATGCGACGCGGTTGCAATGCGCCAGCGCCTTGCATCTGGGCGGATGCGATCGACGGCACCAGGCATGCGGCTGCCACGGCGACCATCATCCCCGGCATCCGCCGCCCCGCGTTCCGCGGAGGGCGCACGCGCGATACGGTCATTCTCGAAAAACCCGACCGCCGGGCTGCACGCGCGGTGCTCATGCCGCGCGCCTGGCGGACGCGGCGCAGTACCGGTCGATATAGTCCTCATGCCGCGGCATCGCATCGGCGCTCTGCGCGATGACCTTACGCAGATGAGTCATGAAGCGGGTCGTCTCCTGGACCGGCAGCATCGCCACCAAGGGATCGGCCGCGTGCGGCACGATGTTCTGGCCCAGCAGGACGGCGATCCAGCTTTCGATCGTGAAGAGCGAATTGTGGGCCTGGAAGATGCGACCCTTCTCCCGCCACAATGCGATCCGCGCTGCGAGGCTGTCGGGGATGTCCATCGTGCGACAGTGGTCCCAGAAGTCGGAATCGCTGCGTTCGGTCGCGTGATAATGGAGGATGATGAAGTCGCGGATGTGCTCATATTCCTCGACCAGCCAGCGATTATATTCGTCGATCTCGAGCACGCTGAAGCCGCGGTCCGGGAACAATGCCATCAGGCGGAAGATGCCCGACTGGATCAGATGGATGCTGGTCGACTCCAGCGGCTCGACGAACCCGGCGGCGAGCCCGATCGCCACGCAGTTCTTTTCCCAGAGCTTCTCGCGCCGTCCGGCCGTAAACCGAAGAAGCCGCGGATCACCGATCGTCGGCGCGTCGAGCCCATCCATCAGCCGGTTGAGCGCAGTCTCCTCGTCGGTATGCGCGCTCGAGAAGACATGGCCGTTGCCGACCCGGTGCTGCAGGGGGATGCGCCAGCGCCAGCCGCCCGGCTCTGCGCTCGACCGGGTATAGGGAATTGGCGGGGCGGCGGCCGCACTGGGCAGGGCGATGGCACGGTCGCACGGCAGCCAATGCTGCCAGCTGCGATAGCGGACCCCCAATGTCTGCCCGAGCAGCAAGGCGCGAAAGCCGCTGCAGTCGACGAAGAAGTCGCCTTCTATCCGCCTGCCATCCTCCAGCACGACCGCGCGGATGGTGCCGTCGAGCGGCGCCTGTTCGACGGTCGCGATCTTGCCCTCGACCCGCGTGACCCCGCGGGCCTCGGCATAGGTCCGCAGGAAGCGGGCATAGAGGCCTGCGTCGAAATGATAGGCATGGCCGAGGCCCGACAGCACCGCATCGGGGTTGCTGACCGGCTTCGAGAAGCGCCCGCGCTGCGCCGCCGCGATGGCGATCGCATAGTCGCTCAGCGGGCCCGGATCGGAATCCTCGCGGCTGAGCAGATGCTGGCGCAGCCAGATCTGATGGAAGTTGAGGCCCAGCATCTGCCGGCCATATTTGCCGAAGGGGTGGATATATCGGTCCCCTCGCCTGCCCCAGTCGACGAACTCGATTCCGAGCTTGAACGTGCCCTGGGTTGCAGCGACGAATTCGTTCTCGTCGATGCCGAGCGCGGTGTTGAAATCCTGCAAGGGCGGGATCGTCGCCTCGCCCACGCCGACCGTGCCGATCTCGTCCGATTCGACCAATGTCACCGCGACGCCCGCATCAGTCAGGCGCGAGACCGCGGCGGCGGTCATCCAGCCCGCCGAACCGCCGCCGACGATCACCAGCCTGGTGATCGGCCTCTGCGCAAACGGCGTCATGCCGCGTTCGCGCCCGGACCGAAGCCCGAGCGCTCGGCGAAGCGGACGAGCTCGCGGTTCGACGGCAACTGCTGGACCGCATATCGCGCCTGACGCTCGATCGTGGCGAACGCGGCGTTTGCTTCCGCCTCGAACCGGAACGCGCCCGCCCTCGCCGACAGGTCGGTCTTCCAGCCCATCCCGTACAGCACATATTGCCAGCTGGATTCCGTGAAGATGTCGACGTTGCGGTCCACATCCAGCTCGTTGGGTGGACGGAACCGCCAGCGGTCGAGCAGCTCATGCAAGCTGTCGGGAACCGAGGCGGGGTCGACATTATCGATCCAGAACGGGCTGTCGCGCCGCTCGCTGAGGCAATAATGCAGCTTCAGGAAATCGAGCGTGCGCTCGTAACGGCGGCGCATATTGGCATTGAACTGGCGCGCCGAGGTCTCGAAGTCGCCCCCCCAGGGGAAGAGGTTGGCGATCATGCCCGCCGCGACTTCGGAGAAGACGATCCCCGTCGCCTCGAGCGGCTCGAAGAAGCCGCTGGAAAGGCCGACCGCGACGCAGTTCCCGACCCAGTTCACTTCGCGGTATCCGGCGTCGAAACGGAAGTGCCGGGTGTCCAGCGCCGCGCTTGCAGCGCCGACATAGGCGCGCAAGCTGCGCTCCGCTTCTTCCGCGCCGCTATGCGCGGACGAATAGACATGACCGATGCCGCGCCGGGCCGCGAGCCCGATGTCCCAAATCCATCCCGCCGCTTGCGCGGTCGAGATCGTGTAGGACGCGATCGGATCGTCCGGTTGCGCATAGGGCACCTGGATCGCGATCGCGCTGTCGCAGAACAACGTGCCGGCGCACGATTTCCAGGGCTGGCCGAGCGCCTTGCCGATCAGCTCGGCGCGAAAGCCCGTGCAGTCGACATAGAGGTCCGCCGTCAGCACGCCGCTTGCGACACCGCGCACGCCGGCGATCGATCCGCCCTCGCCGAGCAGCACCTCCTGCACGGTGTCGACGACATGCGTCACGCCATTGGCGATGCCCTGCTCGCGGAGCAGTGCGGCGAGCGAAAGCGCATCGAAGTGAAAGGCATAATTGAGCGGCCCGACAAAATCGGGATGGCTCGGCAATTTGGGCCCGCGGTGCGCGTCGGCCGCGCGTTTCTGCGGCGTGTTGACCTCGTCCCAATTGGCGTCGCCGGCGAGCCCCAGCAGCCAATATGGCAGAAGCTCCGGCCCCTCGCGGTCGTCGGTCTCCTGAAAGGCATGGAGATAATGATCGTGGCCGGCCGTGCCGGGGGCGTGGCGCCAATGGACGAACTTGGCGCCTTGCTTGAAGGTCGCGCCGCAGCGACGGATCAGCTCGGCCTCGTCGATTCCGATCCGGGCGAGCGTCTTGCGGATCGTCGGGAAAGTGCCCTCGCCGACCCCGAGGATCCCGATATCGTGCGATTCCACCAGAGTGATCGCGACCCCGCCGGGGCGATCCGCGCCGAGCATCCGCGCGAGATACCCGGCGGTGAGCCACCCGGCAGTCCCGCCTCCCACGATCAGGATCCGTCGGACGTCGGAAACCATCGATACGCTCCGAAAAAGAAACGGTGGCGGGCGGCGAGGCCGCCCGCCACCAGGAGGAGGTCAGAATGCCAGATTGATGCCGGTGCTGATGCGCCGGTCGGTTTGGAACCAGCTGCGTCCGAGCAACCGGCCCCCGGGATAGCCGCCCATCATCGTGCGCTGCATCGAGTTGGTGAGGTTGGTGCCCTGGACCCCCCAGGAAAAGTTTTCGGTGACCTTGAAGCGCACGCCGGCTTCCAGCTGGCCATAGGCCCCGCCATAGACCGGCAATGCGATCTGAATGCCGCCGTTGTTCACATTCGCGGCGGTGTAGAAATTATAGGTCGGGTTGGTGCCGTTGCTGTTGGTCGACTGGAGGTATTGCGAACGCCACGAATAAGCGATCCGCGCCGACACCGCCTTGCGTTCGTACAGCAAGGTCGCGTTGAAATTGTGCTTCGACAGACCCACGAGCGGCGCGTCGTTCCTGATCGTGCCGTTGATGTCGCGGTACAAATCGCCCGGGTTGTCGCTATCGATGAAGGTGTAATTGCCTTCAAACCCGAAGCCGCCGAGCAGGCCCGGCAACATGTCGAAGAAGATGCGGCCCCCGACTTCTGCCCCCTTCACTGTCGCCGCCTTGGTCGAATTCGCGTAATCCGATGCGGTGGCCGTGACATTCTCGCTGGTCCCGTTCGTGAAGACCGCGGTGACGTTACGCGTGGTCAGCGAATAGATCGGCAGATTGGTCAGTCGCTTGTAGAAGGGCGCCAGGTGGAAGGTAGTTCCGGAGCCCGGATACCATTCGAACGACAGGTCGAAATTGTTCGACAGCGTCGGCTTGAGCAGCGGGTTGCCGGTATCCGCGGTGAAGTTGGTGAAGAGCCCCGGCGCGTTGCCGCCCGCAGGGTTGGCGGTCGTCGCCACGCCGATCGAGCCCGAGGCGCGCAACGCCTGGAAGGTCGGCAGATCGAGCGTGATGTTGTAACTCGCACGCAGCTTGATGTCCTCGCTGGGCGCGTATTCCAGATTGATCGACGGCAACGCGTAGGTGAAATTGGCCTTGCCGCTGCGCGCGATCGCCTGCGAACCCAGCGCCTGGGTCTGGCCATTGCGAACGAACGTCGCGCCATTCTGCTGGATATAGCCGCTTCCTTCGTTGCGGATATTCACGACGCGGACGCCGACATTGCCCGAAACCCCACCCGGCTCGGTCGAGCCGAAGCGCGCGAGCACATAGCCCGCGGTGGTCCGGGTCTTGTTGTCCACCCGGTCACCGGGAAGGATGAAGCCCACCGGCCGGAAGCCCGCGCCGCCATAGGTCGAGTTCTGCAGCGGGCCCGACGCCGAACAATCAAATTCGCGGCCGGCGCAGAAGCCCGTGGGCGGCGACGAATGGAGCAGGTTGCGATCGAACTGACGCACCAGGTCGTCGGTGGCGAACATCAGGTTGGCCGGAAGGTCCGCCTGGCCATGGAAGAAGTTCTTGAACACGTGCAGCTCGACATCGCCGGGCGCGGCATTGGCATAGGTCAGCTGGGGATCGCCATTCCAGCCACGGCCCAGCGCCGACCAGTTGTAACCGTTGGCGAGATCGCGCTCGGTGCGCTCGGCGTAGCGCCCGCCGACCTTGATCGAGCGGAAGAAGCTGTCGTCGAACTTGTACTCCAAGTCGAGACTTGCGGAGTCGAGACGCCCCTTATTGTCCTCGTCGTGCGGCATCGTCGCCGTCCAGAAATAGTTGGCCGGGTTGAGGAACGCCGCTTGGGTGCCGGCGGGCACGCTGACCACTGGCAGATCGCCGCTCAGATCCAGTCCGAAGCCGGACGGGAACGAGACGTCGCGGAACACGTCGAGACGCGTATATTTCTGCGAAGATTCCACACGCTGGAGCGCGCCCTTGATCGACAGCGGGCTGTCCGACGGCGACCAGTTGAAGCTCAACGAATAATCGCGCGTGCGCGTATTGCTGGCATAGGCGCCCTTGTTGCCGCCCGTGGTGATCGAACCGCCCGGCAGGAAGGTTGCCGGATCGCGATTGAAGAAGGACGGCGACGAAACCAGGATGTTGTTGTCGTCGAAATCGCTGTTCGCCGGGTTCACCGACAGGTTCTGCGACGCGACGAACGCCCCCCAATCGCCCGAATTGTTCTTGTAGCGCGACTGGAAGAAGGTGCCGGTGAAGGTCAGGTCGGGCGACGGCGCCCATTGCACGGCACCGTAGATGCCGATGCGTGTCCGCTGGAACTGCTCCTCACCAAAGGTGTAGCCCCCGGGCACGAAGTAATCGGTGCCGCTGATCCGGGTCTTGAAATAGGGCTCGACGCGGAAGAAGTGCGAGTTCGAGCTGAGCCGGCTATAGGCATAGTCGCCCAGCACGCCGATCTCGCCGATCGGCGTGGACCAGCGAGCGGTCGCCAGGACCGAGCCCGAAAAGTCCGCTTCGCGCGCAAGGTCGCCCATGCTGAGGTCGCCGGTGGCGGCGACGTGGAAACCCTTGGAATAATCGAACGGCACCTTGGTCCGCAGATCGATCTGGCCGCCGGTGCCCCCTTCGATCAGATCGGCCGTCGACGCCTTGTAGACGTCCACCGCTGCCATCAGTTCGGGCGTGACGTCGGCGAACTGGAGCGCGCGGCCGTTATTGGCACTGAAGATCTCGCGGCCGTTGAGGCGCGACGCGACACCGGTGAGGCCGCGGACCTGGATGCCCGAGCCTTCCACCGAATAGTGATCGGGGTCATTGAGCGCCGCGAAACGGACGATGGTGACGCCAGACACGCGCTGCAGCACTTCGGTGATCGAATTGTCGGGAAGCTTGCCCGCATCGTCCGCCACCACCGAATCGATGATCGTCTCGGCGTTGCGCTTGCGGTCGTCCGCAGACTGCAATGCGGCACGCCGGCCGGTCACGACGATTGCGTCGGACTGCTCGTCGGTCGCCGTCGCCTGCTGCGGCGCCGCATCAACCGAGGCGTCAGCGCCTTGCGCGAAGGCAGGAAGCGCGAGGCCGGTGCCGATCAACGCGATCAGGGACACACTGCCCTTCGCCGCAACCCTCCGACGACGTCGTGAATTCGTGATCATCATTCACCCCTCTCCATCGTGTGCGCCGTCGTTATTGACGGTCGCATCTCGTCGTCTGCCAGCGTTGTCGGCCCAGGCAGGCGGTACCGCTCACACGCAGGACAAAAGGCCACAAACACCTGGCCAAGTCTACGGATGTTAGCGCAAACAATAGGGTTAATAGTCTGATTTTTAACGGTTATTTGCGTGCAAAATTCCGGTTCGCAAATGCTGGGTCCGGCCTGCAAAGACGTGATCCGCTTCGCAACATTTCTCGATGTTTCGCCCAGCGGCACTTGTCTGATTTAGCGGTCCAATGGAGATTTCGGGCAGGGCCAGCCTGCATCCTGCAGTCGGAGGTACCGCGCCCGTCCGGAGGCGGCGCAAATCCTGCCCGCAATGCCCCCGCGGCAAGCCTCTTCAACCGATTGTCAGATTGATCGATAGTGATGCGCGTGAACCAGGCCTCGTACAAGCTCGCGTCCGGACCGGACGCGCCGCACCCTGCGGGGTTGCTCTACGGTCCCGAGCGAGGCTCGCGGAGCGGTATCTGGCGCCTGAGGCTGATGCCCGCGCTTCTGATATTTCTGCTTTGGACGGCCGTGGGCGTGTTCCTGGCCGTCCCCGACATGCTCGATGGCTTCAGATGGTCCGAGACCATCGGAAAGTTCGTCGAAGCTTGGTCCTGGGCGCTGCTCACCCCCGCCATCCTGTTCGTGGATCGCAGGCTGACGTCAGCGGACCACAGCGTCGCGCGGATCGTGGCGACGCACCTTGCGCTGAGCATACCGTTCAGCGTTGCGCACAGCTATCTGGCCGGCCTGATCCTCTACCCGATCCCGTCGGTGTGGTGGAATCCGCTGCGAAGCACGGAGTTCGCGATCTACTTCTACCTCGGCGGCTGGGGCACCTATTGCGCGGTCGTCGGGATACTCCAGGCCTTCAAATATTATAACCGCTATCTGAGCAGCCAGGTCGAGCTGGCGCGGGTCGAGAAGCGTTACGTCGAATCCCATCTGAATGCGCTGCGCCTCCAGCTCGAGCCGCACTTCCTGTTCAACACCCTCAACGCCATCTCGTCCGAACTCGGCGGGAACCCCGAGCTAGCGCGCGAGATGATCGAGGATCTGGGTATCCTGCTTCGCCAGTCGCTCGATTGCCAGGGCAGCAAGGAGATAACCCTGGCGGAGGAGCTGGCACTGCTCGATCGCTATCTCGCCATCCAGAAGCTGCGCTTCGGCGACAGGATCCAGGTACAGGTCGAAGTCGAACCGGCGACGCTCTCTGCAATGGTGCCCTCGATGTTCCTCCAGCCGCTGGTCGAGAACGCCATCCGCCACGGCCTGGAAAGTCGCCTGTCGGGAGGGCGCATCCTCGTTTCGGCGGAGCATCTCGACGACCAGCTGCGCATCAAGGTGGTCGACGACGGGGTCGGCCTGCCGCCGCAATGGAAGATCGAGACGTCCGCCGGGCTTGGCATCAGCGTGACGCGCGAGCGCCTCGAGGCACTCTATGTCGAGCCTGAAGGCCACGAGTTCACTGTCGCGAGCCGCAAGGGCGCGGGCACCGAAGTCACGATCCGCATCCCCCTCCACAGCACGGGAAGCGAGGCCCGTGATATCGCAGCCTAGGCCCATTTGCGCGCTGGTGGTCGATGACGAGGCGCCCGCGCGCCGGCGCATCTCGGACCTGCTCGCAAAGGACGGCGACGTCGCCACTGTCCTGACCGCGGAGAACGGTGTGGCGGCGATCGCCAAGATCGAGAGCGCGCGCCCCGATATCGTCTTCCTCGACGTCCAGATGCCCGGAGTGGATGGCTTCGGGGTGATCGAGGCGATCGGCCCCGCGAACATGCCCTTCACCGTCTTCGTGACCGCCTATGACCATTTCGCAATCCGGGCGTTCGAAGTGGAGGCAATCGATTATCTGCTGAAGCCGTTCAGCGGCAAGCGCTACGAGCGAACCATGGCGCGCGTGAAGGAGCGCCTGCGCAACCCCGATCCGGCGGACCCCGACGGCGCGGCCGGTTTCGGACCCGAGCTTCTGAAGCTCGTCGCCAGGCGCGCCAAGCCCGGCGAGATCTGGGACTGGATCGCGGTGCGGTCCCGCGACACGACCCGCCTGCTGATGACCGAGGACATCGACTGGATCGAGGCGGCCGGTGTCTATGTCACCATCCATTCGAAAGGCGACGAGTTTCTCTATCGTGCCGGGCTCGCCACGGTCGCGAGCCGGCTCGACCCCTTCCGCTTCGTCCGCATCCATCGCTCGCACATCGTGAACGTCCGATCGATCGAGTCCCTCGAACGGCGCTCGCATGGCGAGTTCGAAGTGACGCTCAAGACCGGAAAGCAGCTGATGATGAGCCGAACCTATCGCGCCGACGTAGAAGAAATCCTCGGCCAGCCGCTCTGACCGCCCCGCTGGCACGACGGCCGACATTGGCCGGTAGCGCGCAGTCCGCTCTTCACCCGGTAAGCGCGATAGCTGCCATTGCCGCCGATGAAAGCCGGCTCCCGAATGCAGCATGCGCAATGGCTGGCACCCGGCACGCAGCTGGAGCGCACGGGCAAAACGCTGTGTTGCATTTTTGCGGCACCCAGTAACCAAAGTTACGAACGCTCGGGCGCTGCAAACGAGGCTCGCTTTACAGCTGTGCTGCCAACATGCATCACCGACAGCAGGCACATAGACGGGGCACCGGATCGAACGCGATCGGACCCCGGTTCAAGGGGGGAAGTCTTCATGAAGATGGTTTCACGGGCCGCGCTGCGCGGCACTGTTGCAGTGTGCGGGCTCGCACTGACCGGTTACGGCCTGTACGCCGCGCCCGCGATGGCGCAGACGACGCCGCCGGCTTCGACCGACACGCAGGACCCGGCAACGGATGATATCGTCGTCACCGGATCGCTCTTGAGCCGCGCGGACACGGAGACTCCGTCGCCCGTCACCGTCATCAACGCCGAAACGCTCGACCGTGCCGGCGTCACCAATATGGCCGATGCGATTCGCCAGGCGTCGGCCGACGGCGCGGGTTCGATCGGCATCGGCTTCACCAGCGGCTTCTCGGCCGGCGGTTCCGCCGTCTCGCTGCGCAATCTCGGCGTTTCCTCGACGCTGGTCCTCGTCGACGGGCTGCGTTCGGCAAACTTCCCGCTCAGCGACGACGGCCACAACTCCTATGTCGATCTTTCCAGCATTCCGCAGGTCAATCTCGAGCGCGTCGAAGTCCTGAAGGACGGCGCCTCGTCCACGTACGGCGCCGATGCGATCGGCGGCGTGGTGAACATCATCACGCGCAGACACTTCGTCGGTCTGGAAGGCGGCGGCGAGGCCGGCGTGTCGGAAAAGGGCGACGGGCAGCGGTATCGCGCGCGCCTGCTGGCCGGCTTTGGCGATTATGAAAGCCGTGGCTGGAACGTCTATGTCGGCGGCGAATATGAAAAGGGCGGCAGAGTCACCGCCGATTCGCGTGGCTTCCCCTTCAACACGCTCGACCTGCGCGCCATCGGCGGCGGCGACAACAACCGCGCCGACGACACGCTGGGCACCGCCACGACCGATGCGGTCGTCACGCGCGTGACCCAGACCGACCTCAACAATCCGCTGGCAGGCAGCGTGGCGAACGCCACGACGCCGGCGATCTTCAATTCGTTGACGCCGCTCGCAAACTGCCGGTTCGGCACCTACTCCGAGAACACGGCGGCTCGTGTCGGCACCGCCTGCGCACACGACCTCACCCGCGAATATGTCCAGATCCTGCCGAAGCAGGAACGCTATGCCGGCGTCGCTCGCCTCAGCTTCCGCGTGAGCGACGGGATCGAAGGCTATGTCGCGGGTAGCTATTCGCACAACAAGGTCGACATCACCCTGCTGCCGCGCGCCATCCGGCAGAACCAGGCGTTCGGCGGCTCGCCTGCCACCTCGACGACGAACCCGGGCATCGTTCTGCCGTACTTCATCTGCTCGTCGGGCACGAACTGCGCGACCGCGGCGGATCGCCGGCTCAATCCGAACAACCCCTATGCCACCAACCTGGCGGCGACCCCGGCGATCGCGGCGGCGAATGCGGCGCGCCTCTATTATCTGTTCGGCGACGTGAAGGCCGGTTCGGAGCGCACCAACGAGCTCGTTCGCGTCACCGGTGGCCTGCGCGGCACGATCGGCGATAGCTGGCGGTGGAACATCGAGGCCGGCTATTCGCGCGATGATCTGGAACTGGTCCAGACCGGCTTCGCCAATCTGAATGGCCTGGTGCGGGCGATCAACACCGGCTCGTACAATTTCGTAAATCCCAGCCTGAACTCGCAGGCAGTTCGCGACTCCGTGGTGCCCCCGATCACGTCGCTGTCCAACTCGCAAGAGACCACCGTCGACGCGTCGCTCAGCCGCAGCCTGTTCGCGCTGCCGGGTGGCGATTTGCAGGTCGCAGTCGGCGGGCAGTACCGCAAGGAAAAGCTGACCAACCGCAGCGCCAATCCGAACCTCGACGTGCCTGGCCTGTCGACCGCGCAGGCCTATGGCAATCGTGACGTGTGGGCCGGCTATTTCGAAATCAGTGCGCCGATCCTCGACTCGCTCGAGGTCAACGCATCGGGCCGCTACGACGACTATTCCGAAGGCTTCGGCCGCTTCTCGCCAAAGATCGGCGCGAAGTTCTCGCCGATCGAGCAGCTCTCGCTTCGCGGCACCTACTCCAAGGGCTTCCGCGCCCCGACCTTTGCGGAGAGCAACCCGCTCAGCTCCTTCTCGGGCTTTGTCGGTTTCAACCCGAGCACTTCGCCTGATGCCGTTGCCTTCCGGCAGGCGCATGCCGCCAACGCGGCCTACACCGCCAACTACTCGCTGGGTCGCGGCTATGTCGGCAATCCCGACATCAAGCCGGAGAAGTCGCGCAGCTTCACGCTGGGTGCGGTCTTTGAGCCGACCCGCAATGTCAGCTTCACCGTCGACTATTTCAACGTCAAGAAGACCGACCTGATCGTGACGGGGCCGCTCACCGGTGACGCGATCCGGGCCTATTATTCGGTCGCGGGCCAGACCTTCGCCTCGGCGGCGGCGGCCTCTGCGGCCGGCTGTGCGCAGGTCGCGGCGATCCCGGGCTATTCGTGCAACGTCGTCGATGGTGCCGATCCGTTCGCACTGAACGCACTGCCGCGTCTGCTCGTGGTCAATGCACCTTACGTCAATGCGAACTACGACGTGACGACCGGCCTGCAGTTCGGCGCCAACGGGCGGTTCGACATCAGCGATGATGTGCGGTTCGAGACCCGTCTCGACCTGCAGGCGACGCTGAAGTTCGACCGTCACCTCGATGACGGCAGGGTGCAGCGCTTTACCGGCACGGTCGGACCGGCAGATCTCTCTTCCGGCGGCGGCACGCCGAAATGGCGCGGCAATTGGCAGAACACGCTGACCGTGGGGCCGCTCTCGCTGACCTCCACGACCTATTATGTCGGCGCCATGAAGGGCGTTGCGACGGACCAGGGCAATTTGGACACCTCGTGCGCGGCGACGATCTACAAGGATGCCACTGGCGGCACCTCGTTCTGCAAGATCAGCCGCTTCGTCTACACCGATCTGAACGCGACAATTGAAATCAACGATCAGTTCAGCTTCTTCATGTTCGTCGGCAATGTGACCAACTCACATGCGCCGCTCTATGCGAATACGCTCTACACGACGCAGCCGAACTATCTTGCCTCCTGGCACCTGCCGGGCCTGATCGGCCGGACGTTCCGTGCTGGCGCCAGCTTCAAGTTCTGATCTGGTACCGGTGTAAAGAGGAAGGGCGGCCCATCGGCCGCCCTTTTTCGTTGCTGCTAGGTCGAGGTCTGACCCGATGCTTCCAGCCTGAACCATGGTGGGCGAGCGTACCTGCATCTCAAATAAGGCTGCAGTCAGCTACCCTACAGAACGAGACATAATAGGCCGCTTCCGCGAAGCTGAACGCAGCTATTGCCCTCGCCGCAGGTGCGTCCGAAGGCAGTAAATTGGGCGCGAACGTGGAGAGATCGCGACGGTCACCGCATCATTTCTCCGGCTCGACCACCAGCGAAGCCAGCCCGTCGGGCGCGTGGAAGTCGAGTATCAGTGCGTCCACGACCATCGCCGTGAAGCGCAATGTCTTGAAGCGATCGGTATCGGCGTGCGCTTCGGCCACAACCTTGCCGTCGCGCGAGACCGTGCCTTCGCCCATGAAACGGGCGAGGACGCGCCATTTGCCCTTGGGTAGCGGCAGGCGGTAACTGAAGTCGCCGCGCCGCACCGACAGGTCCGCGGCATCGAGATTGAGCACGGGTTCCTTCACTGCTTCGGCCTCGCCGCCGGCGAAGAAGGTGTCCGAGCCATAGCGCCGCCCCTCGATCGTGCCGCCGACCAGCGCGCCGGCGTCGATCGCCAGCCCGGCCTTGGGATCGGGCCCGATCCACTGCGCGCTGTCGGTGAGCGTGCGCACGCCGACCTCCGCGGTGACCGTCGCGATGTTGGCGCCGGGCTCCAGCGCGACGCCCGGCCACGCGCAGATCCGGCCCGGGCATTCGACTTCGCCCAGATCCTTGCCGTTGAGGCTCAGCCGCGCGCGCGGCGCGTTCGAATAAGCCCGCACGTCGATCACGGGATAGGGCCGGTCGATATAGCGCTTGCCGGTGAGATGCAGCATCGGTGCGTCCGACCAGTTTGCCTGAAGGTAGTAGAACGCGTCCTTCCTGGTCTTGCGATCGGCGGTGACCAGGCCCTTGGTGTTGATATCGGTCGCGTCGCCCTCGGCACGGCTGCGGGTGGCGAAATCGGCGATGTTCCACACCCAGCTGCCCCACAGCCACTGCCGGGCGGCGATCTGCGGCCAGGACTGTTCGAGCAGCCATGCCTGATATTCCTCGGGCTGCGGACGCCCGGCAAAGGCGACCGGCCCGCCGCGCGGGTCGTCGCTATGCTGGCTGATCGCCCCGCCGGCGCCATATTCGCTGAGCCCGATCGGCAGTTTGGGATGGCGGGCGTGAAGCAGGTCGAGTGCGGGACCGAGCTGCTCTGGCTTGCCGTAATACCAGCCGAAATAGCGGTTGTAGCCGATCAGCGGCGCGGTCTCGGCCAGCATCTCGCGCGCCGGGTCGAGCGGCGTGTCGACGCTCTCCTCGCAGCAATCGGCGAAGGTCGCGGGGCGCGACGGGTCCTCGCGCTTGGCGAGCGCGGCAAGCTCGGCGAGTAGTTTGCGCGAGCGATTGCCCCATTTCTCGCGGCGCGCATGGATATCGACTTCGTTGCCGACCGACCAGGTGACGATGCCGGGCCGGTTGTAGTTCTGGCGGATCAGCTCGGTGAGCTGCTCGCGGGCATTGGCGACGAGCGACGGCGCGGCGTCGGCATCGGTCCAGCCGACCTGGTTGACGAAGGGCAGCTCGGCCCACACCACCATGCCGGCGCGATCGGCGAGGTCGAACCATTCAGGCGCATGCTGGTAATGCGCCATGCGGATCGTGTTGGCGCCGAGCTCCTGCGCGAGTGCCATGTCCTCGGCATGATCGGCGGCGACGATCGCCCAGCCCTTGGCCGGGCGGTCCTGGTGGCGCGAGATCCCGTGCAGCGGCAGCGCGCGGCCATTGAGCTGGAATCCCTTGTCGGGATCGATCGCGAAGCTGCGGATGCCATAAGGCTCGACGACGCGGTCCAGCAGCCGGCGGCCATCGCTCAGCTCGACGCGCAGGCGGTAGAGATAGGGATCGGCGCGACCGTTCCAGCGATGCGGCCACGCCACGCGCAGCGCGCTCGCCACTTCGCGGACCTTGTCGCTCGCGTCGACCTTCTGGCTCACGCTCGCCACGGTGCGGCCCTGGTCGTCGTCGAGCGAGACGCTGAGCGTCACCGCCCTGGGCGTGGCCACGCGGGTGCGCACCGCGATGCTCGCCTCGGCGTCGGCGAGCTTCGTTGTCGTCGCATAGATGCCCGGTCCGCCATGATCGAGCAGGTCGATCTGGCTGGCGTCGGTGGTGATCAGCGAGACCGGGCGATAGATTCCACCGAACAGGAAGAAGTCGCCCGAGAGCGGGATCACGTCGGCGGTGGGGCTGCCGGCCTTGCGCTCCGAATTGTCGGCGCGGACGACGAGCAAATTGGCCCAGTCGGGACGCAGCAGCCCCGTGACTTCGAACCGGAAGCGGCCGAAGGCGCCGCGATGCGCGCCGAGCTTGCGGCCGTTGAGCCAGACCTCGGCGAGCGTTCCGACGCCGTCGAACTGGAGGAACTGCCGCCCGCCGCGCTGCGCCGGCGTCGGGAAGCGCATGCGATACCAGCCGACGCCCTGGCGCGCGTCCAGCCCCGGATCGCGCTCGCGCGTGTAGCTGCCGACGCGGTTCCAGCTGTGCGGGACTTCGACCGGGGCCCAGCCGCTGTCGTCATAGTCCTCGCCGATCGGCTGGTCCTCGCCCCCCGCGCGAAACCGCCAGCCGCTGGCCAGGCCGAGGCCCTGGCGCGGCGACGGCAGCGACGCCGGCAGCGCCTGGGGCGCGGCGGGAGGGTCCTCGGTCGCCGGCCCCGCCACGGCCAGCGCGATCGCCCACAGCATCAGGCGCGCACCGTCGGGAACGACGTGATGCGCAGCTTGGCGGCGCCGTAGGGGATCAAGGTGATCACCTCGGGTTTCGCACCAGGCAACGCGACGGGACTTTGCGGCGGCGGCGCGGCATAGGCGCCCTCGGCCTGCCACGCCGGCACGCGCACGGCGTTGACCGTGATCGCGGCACCGGGTGCGGCGCGCGAGAACGGCACCGCGGGCACCGGCCGCTCGACCCGTCGGAACGCGGCATCGGCGGGGATTCCGTAATTCCACGGCGAGGTCGGCTCGGCCTTCCAGTCGGCCGAGAGCCCGCGCTGCTTGAGCTTGGTCCATCGCTCGCCGATCGGCAGCGCATAGAGCAACGGTCCGTGCTCGACATGGACGCTGCCGGCATAGCCTGCGACGGTCCGCGTCGCGTTGGCGAAGGCGATCGCGACGCGGTCGCCCTTGTGCCAGCTGCGCGCGATCATCGCGAAGCCCTGGTCGACCGGCGCGGCGACGCGCTTGCCGTTGATCGTGATCTCGACGCCCTTCGACCAGGCCGGAACCCGCAGCCTGAGCGGAAAGCGGGTCGGCCGCGCGGGCGAGACCGTCATCGCCACGGTGTCGCGGAACGGATAGTCGGTGACGGTGTCGATCGTCACGGCGACCCCGCCTACGCGCGTCGAGACCTGGGACGGCGCATAGACCATCGCCGCCAGCCCGCCCTCGGCCGTGCCCATCCACAGGCTGGTCAGCAGCTTTGGCCAGCCCTGGTGGAAATTGGCGGTGCAGCAGCCGAAATGCGGCTCGAGCCCGAACATGTTCGACTGGTCGCCATTGGTCGTCCACGGCCCCTTCTGGATGCCGGTACGGATCTGGTTGGGCTGCTGGTCGTACTGGTGCGCCCACATGTCGTCGGTGAAGGTGCCGGGCAGCGCATTGTAGGCGATCCGCTCGATCCGGTCGCCGAGCGCGGTGTCACCAGTGATCGCCAGCGCATGTTCGAGCGAGAACATCGCCTCGACCACCGCGCACAATTCGACGCCCTGGCTCGGGCTCGTCCCGGCGAAATGCTCGTCGGCCGAGAAGATCCCCATCGGCATGCCGTGATAGCGATCGAGCTCGGCGAGCTGGCGATGGACCGCGTCGCGATCGCCGGCATCGCCCGAGACCAGCGACCACACCGGCGACGCCTTGATCCCCATCGCGTTGTTCACGCCGTGCGCGGACAGCGCGAGATCCTTGATCGACCCCTGCAGGTCGCCGCTGGCCTTTTCGTCGAGGCGAATGTCGGACGGCGTCACCTTCGCCTTGAACGGGAAGTCGGCGTACATCGCCCGCCAGTCCCAGCCCTGCTTCTGGAGAAGCCTGGCGAGGTCGATCAGCTTGGCGTCGCCCGTTTGGTTGTAGAGCCAGAGCAAGGCGACCATCTCGTCCTGCCAGCGGAAGCGGCCCCAATCGCGCAGCGGCCGCGCCGGCAGCGCCGCGAGCTGATGATGGAAGTAACCGGTCATCAGCGGGATCACCCGTCCGTCGCCGGTCAGCTCGTGATACTGCGTCAGCACCTTCAGCATCACCATCCGCGGCCACCAATCGTCGTTCGACTTGGGCCCGAACATCCCGCTCGGCTGCGCGCTCTCCAGCGTCCAGTCGATGAAGCGCTGCGCCTTGGCCTTCAGCCCGGCATCGTCGAGCGCCCAGGCCAGCGGCAGCAGCCCATCGAGGAAATAGGGCCCGCGCTCCCAGCTCTCGCCCTTGCCGCCCAGCCAGCCGCTGTCGGGGCCGACATCGGCCCAGAACTCGTCGAGCCGCCCGCCCATCCCGCGCGCCTGGATCTGAAGCTGCCGGCGGAGCCAGCCGGCGGGACGGATCGCACCCGTCGGCAGGAACAGAAACGGCTGCGGCGCGAGCGGCGCGCGGTTCTGACGTGGCTCTACGAGCGGCAGAAGCTGTGGCGCGCCGGCACGCGCCGCAGACAGGGGCAGAACGCCGGAGAGCGCGATGAGCGAGCTCGAACGCAACAGCGCCCGCCGATTGAAACCACAAGACTGCATCACTCTCTCCAAACCCTGACCGAAAGCGGAACCGCGATTCGCGGCGCAGGTCACACGGATATACCGGATCGCGGAAGAGGTTTTCGAGCGCCGCCGCACAGATTGCTCCCCCGCGATGACTGTTGGCAGCCAGCGGAGCGGACGGAGTCGTCAGGCTTCGCACCAAGGGTGGCGGGCACCCTTGCCCGCATCGCCACGCGGTCTACATCCCACCCGATGATACTCGCCCGACTCGCCTTCGCCGCGGCGCTGCTCGCCAGCCTGCCCTCGCCTTCCGCCGCCCAGGACAGCGCCGAGGCGCGCATCACCACGACCGTGCGCACATTGGCCTCCGACACGTTCGAGGGCCGCGCGCCCGGTACCGCCGGCGAGGATCGGACGATCGACTATCTGATTGCGCGCTTCCAGGATCTCGGCCTGCGGCCTGCCGGGCCGGACGGCCAATGGGTCCAGCGCGTGCCGCTGCTCCACACCCGGCTGGGAAAGCCTGCAACGCTTGGCTTCCGGACCCTGTCGAGCAACGTACCGCTGGAGCGAGCGATGAACGTCTCTCTTCCGTTGGAGATGGCGAAGGATGTCTATTTGTCGACCGTGCGCCCCGATGACCGCGCCACCGTGGACGCGCCGGTGGTGTTCGTGGGCTATGGGGTCAAGGCGCCCGAACGGAAGTGGGACGACTTCAAGGGTGCCGACCTCAAGGGCAAGGTCCTGGTCTTCCTGGTCAACGATCCCGATTTCGAAGCCAGGCCCGGCGAGCCCGCCGCCGGCCGCTTCGGCGATCGCACCATGACCTATTATGGCCGCTGGACCTACAAGTTCGAGGAAGCCGCGCGGCAAGGCGCGGTCGGCGCGCTCATCGTCCACGACACTGCCGGTGCCGGCTATGGCTGGAACGTCGTCGTCAGTCCCGGCGGCGAGAATTACGATATCGCGCGCAAGCCCGATGCGCTGACCAGCGTGCGGCTGCAGGGTTGGCTCTCGGACGCGGCGGCGCGAAAGCTGTTCGCCTCGGCCTCGCTCGATCTCGATTCGATGAAGGCCGCCGCGCGCAGACCTGATTTTCGTCCCGTCGCGCTGAAGGGCGTGACCTTCGCCGCCGACATTCCGGTCGAGCACGCCGCGCTGACCAGCCGCAATGTCCTCGCGCGCATCCCGGGGACGAAGCGGCCCGACGAAGTCGTGATGTACGGGGCGCATTGGGATGCCTATGGCGCCGGCAAGCCCGACGCGCAGGGCCGCATCTACCGCGCCGGTGCCAATGACGACGCGCTCGGCATCGCCGGGATGCTCGAGATCGCGCGGACGATGAAAGCCGGGCCGCCGCCGGCACGGAGCGTGGTCTTCGCCGCCTGGACGGCAGAGGAACGCGGCCTGCTCGGCTCGGAATATTACGCCGCCAATCCGGTCTATCCGATGGAAAAGACCGTCGCCAATCTCACCCTCGACATCCTGCAGACCGCAGGGCTGGCCAATGACGTGGTGCTGGTCGGCAAGGGCCAGAATTCGCTCGAGGACGACATGGCGCGCGTCGCGGCGACCCAGGGCCGCCGCGTGACCCCCGAGACCCTGCCGGAGCGCGGCCTGTTCTACCGTGCCGACCATTTCTCCTTCGCCAAGCGCGGCGTGCCGGTGATGCTACTGATGGGCATTGCCGGCGCCTCCGACCTGAAAACCGGCGGCACCGCGGCGGGACAGGCCTGGATCGATGCCTATACCGGCAATTGCTATCACCAGGCCTGCGACGCCTGGGGCTCCGACTGGAAGCTCGATGGCGCGCTCCAGGACATTGCGCTCGCCGGCCAGATCGGCAGCGAGCTTGCGCACGGCGACGCATGGCCGAGCTGGAAGGCCGGGTCGGAGTTCCGCGCGGTCCGGGAGCGGCAGCGCAAGCCCGACGGCGCGAAACGCTGAAGGCCGCCAATGCCCCGCAATCGCTATTATTCCGGCCCGGTGACCGATCATTTCGACGGCACGCGCTTTTTCAATCCCGGCGAGCCGGAGACCGACCGGACATTGCGCGACATTCTTCGCTGGCGACGCGAGCTACCGGACAATCCCTGGCCGGAATCGGTCCCGGTAACGCCTGCCGCTCCCGAGGCGCGGGTCGAGGGGTTGCGCGTGACGATGGTCGGCCACGCCACGCTGCTGATCCAGGTCGCGGGTCTCAATCTGCTGACCGACCCGGTCTGGTCGGATCGCGCCAGTCCGCTCGCTTTTGCCGGCCCGAAGCGCATCACCGCGCCGGGCATACGGCTCGACGATCTTCCGCCGATCGACGCGATCCTGCTGTCGCACAACCATTACGACCATCTCGACATCGCCACGCTCAAGGCATTGCACCAGCGCCACGCCCCGCTGATCGTAACGCCGCTGGGCAATGACAGCATCGTGCGCCGCCACATTCGCGACGCCCGTGTCGAGGCTGGCGACTGGGGCACCTGCATCAACCTTCCGCAAGGGGCGGAAGCCCATATCGTCCCCGCCACCCACTGGTCGTCGCGCGGCATCGGCGACCGGCGCATGGCTTTATGGGGCGGCTTCATGCTGCGCGCGGGCGGCAGGCTGATCTATTTCGCCGGCGACACCGGCTACGGCACCGGCAACATCTTCAAGGCGATGCACGCGCGCTACGGCGCGCCTGATCTCGCGCTGCTTCCGATCGGCGCCTATGACCCGCGCTGGTTCATGGCGGCACAGCACACCGATCCCGAAGAGGCGATCCGGATCATGCGGGACCTCGATGCGCGCGCCGCGATCGGGATGCATTGGGGGACGTTCAAGCTGACCGACGAACCGCGCGACGAGCCTGCGCTGCGCCTCGCCGCCGGACTAAGCGCGGCGGGCATCGCCCCGGCACGCTTCCGGGCGCTCCAGCCGGGTGAAGCGGCCGACTTCGCCTGATCGCAGGGTTATTTGGTCGGCCAGACCGCCAGGCTGGTCTCGACCAGCCGTTCGAGCTCTTCGCGGCTCGCGCCGGCTCCGGCCTGGAGCGACAGGCCCTGGAGCAGCGCACCGAGATAGGATGCCAAATCTTCGGCATCCATGTGATCGGGCAGCTCGCCATCGGCCTTCGCCTTGTCGAAGCGCGCTATCAGCGCCTCCATCGACGATTTGCGCCGCGCGATGACTTCGTCGCGGATCGATTCGGCCTCGACGCCGCACGCCACCGAGCTGATCACGCGCAGGCATCCGCGCGGCTCGCAATCGCTCGCCTGCATCTCGAGCGCACCGCGCAGCAGCCGCTCGGCGACATCGCGCGCAGTCGGCGCATCGAGCGCCTGCGACATGTAGCAGAGCTTCTCGCGCTCATAGAGGTCGAGCGCCTTGCGGAACAACGCTTCCTTGTTGCCGAACGCGGCATAGAGGCTCGGGCGGGTGATCCCCATCGCGTCGGTCAGATCGGTGAGCGACGCCCCTTCATACCCCTTGCTCCAGAAGACGCGGAGCGCCTGGGCGAGCGCCTCATCGACGCAGAATTCGCGCGGGCGGCCTTTCGGAGCGGTGCAGAGGGCAAGTTTCATAATGATCGGTATATAATCACAAAGTGTGGAAAAATCACTAGTATTAACGCGTAGTCGGACAATG
>Ga0065165_1000706_pt1 | contig 47386 bp, 34 predicted proteins | sample AraplaMF_Cvi_mMF_FD_63813 | JGI IMG/M metagenome (GOLD analysis project Ga0065165, IMG submission 63813) | Arabidopsis root microbial communities from the University of North Carolina, USA - plate scrape MF_Cvi_mMF (version 2) (version 3) | ecosystem: Host-associated > Plants > Roots >...
GGCGACGAGCGCATCCTCGGCATGTACAAGCTGCAGCCGAACCACGTCGGCCGCGGCAAGCACGTTGCCAACGCTTCCTACATGGTCAGTCCGAACGCGCAGGGCGTGGGCGTCGGGCGCATGCTGGGCGAGCACAGCATCGAGGAAGCGCGCCGCCAGCGCTACCTGGCGATGCAGTTCAACTACGTGGTCAGCACCAACTCGCCGGCCATCAACCTGTGGAAGCGGCTCGGCTTTTCGATCGTCGGCACCTTGCCGAAAGCCTACCGCCACCGCCGCCTGGGCTATGTGGACGCTTATGTGATGTACAAACTACTGGAAGATCCAGCCCGCTGGGACCTGCCGGAGGAAGACTGAAACCGTGAAGATTACCGAGACAGCGCGCCTGCGCGTACGCGTTGCGACGCCGGACGATAACGCCTTCTTTTACGCCCTGGTCAACGATCCGGACTTCATCGAGCACATCGGCGACAAGGGGATCCGCACGCTGGACGAGGCGCGCACGGCCCTGCTCACCGGGCCGATCGCGATGCAGGAAGAGCGCGGGCACTCGCTGTACGTGGTGGAGCTGAAGGACAAGGCCTTCGCCGACGCGCATGTTCCGATCGGCATGTGCGGCCTGATCAAGCGCGACACCCTGGACGCTGTCGATATCGGCTACGCCTACCTGCCCGAGTGGCGCGGCTACGGCTATGCCTACGAGGCGGCGCAGGCCGTGCTGGCCTATGCGCCGACGATCGGCATCCAGCGGCTGCTGGCGATCGTCTCACCCGCAAACGCTGCGTCGAATGGATTGCTGCGCAAGCTGGGGATGCGTTTCGAGCGCTTCATGCATCTGGTGCCGGAGGATAGCGGCACCAATCTTTACAGCATCGAACTGTAGCGACTACTGCTTCGCGCTCCCCCACGGGAAGAACCACACAAGCGGCTTCTCCACCCGCGCCGCCCAGGAAGCCTCGTTATGCTTCCCGCCCTCCGCCTTGAAGAACAGCAGGTCTTCGTTCTCGCGGTAGCCCTTGGCCAGCATGGCGTCGCGCATCTTGACGGTGTCGTCGAGGCCGTCGTCCTGGGTGCCGGCGTCGAGGTAGAACTTGACCGGCACGCGCTCCGGCAGCTTGCCGATCAAGGCGCCCTGATTCCACCAGAAGGAACTCGAGACGCCGCCCGCCTTCGAGAAGACATGCGGATAGCGCTGCGCGATCGCGACCGAGGCGATGCCGCCCAGCGAAGAGCCCATGATCGCGGTCGTGTCCTTGCCCGGCAGGGTGCGGTAAGTGCGGTCCACATAGGGCTTGACCGTTTCGACGATGAAGGCGCCATAGGCATCCAGCCTGCCGCCGCCGTACTTCGGGTCGCAGCAGGGCGTGTATTCGGGGATGCGGTCCGGCGTGTTGTCGATGCCGACCACGATCACCTCGTCCGCCACGCCCATCGCCACCAGGCGGTTCAGGGTTTCGTCGATGCCCCATTCGACGCCGAAGGCCGCGGTTTTCGCATCGAACAGGTTCTGGCCGTCGTGCATGTAGAGCACCGGATAGCGCTTGGCCGGATTCTCCGCATAGCTGGGCGGCAGGTAGATGCGCAGCGCGCGCTTGTTATGCAGCTGCGGCGATTCGACGTCCTTCACGACCGTCACCTTGCCGAAAGGGGCGCCGAAGAAGGGGTAGATGTCGAGCGTGGCGCCAGGCGCCAGTCGATAGGCGCCGCCGATCGAAAATTTGTCCTCGCCGAGGGTGGGCTTCATCTGCACCGCGCCCAGTTCGTCGGGCCAGGTATAAGTCCAGACGTTCAGCGGACCATCTGGTCGCTGGGCCGGCACGCTCTTCGACCAGCTCATCGGGCCTTTGTCGCCGACGACGCGGATGTCTTCCTTGCCGGCCGGGTAGTGGATGCGTACCGTCGTGGCGCCGGCCTGCTGGGCTGCGATCGCCACCAGCATCGCCGCTGCCGTCTTCATGAGTCGTTTCATACGTTTCCTGTTTTAGAGCGTCGATCAGTGCACGCGCAGCAGGCGCACGCCGTAGATGTCGAAGCGGTTGGATGGTCCCTCGATGCCGCCGGCAGCGCTGAACGTGCTGTTGCTCTGCAGGTAGCTCATGTTGAAGAAGTCGCTCATCTCGATGCGATACGCGCCTTTGCCCTTCAGGCGCAGGTGCAGCGGCGTCGAATAGACCACCGGCGTATGCGCCTTCTCGATGCGCGCATGCGGGAGCTGCACCACGCCCTGGGCCACGATGGCGCCCGACTCATCCTTAACCGCCAGCCATTTTACGCCACCGCTGATGCCCAGGTTCACCTGGTTGGCGCCGTTGTGATAGCGGACCTGCAGCGCATATTCTCCGGCCTGCGGCACGCGGACGTCCCGCACCGTGAAGCGGTCCTGCGGCGCGCCCCAGTTGGCCAGGTGCGGCTCATCGAAGCGCGCGTTCGGTCCGGCCATGGCGACGCCCGCGTGCACGCGCGCATCGCCCGCCGCGATCTGCACGCCCGCATCGAGGCAGCGCGGACGGCTGTGGTGGCTGCGGTTGCCGGAAGCGTCGAACACCGCTTCGACGGCGTAGCAGGCGGTGCTGGATGCGCGGCGGTCGGTCCAGGCGCCGGCCGGCAGCTTCGATGCCACCAGGCTGCCGTCGCGGTAGATGTTGTAGCTGATGCCGCCGCTGTCTTTTACGCCGATGTCGAGGACGGCATGGCCGGCGGCGTCGCGCTTCAAGTCGGCGATGGCTGGCTCGTGCGGTCCGAACACGGCCGGCGTTTCCACGTAGGGATCGGCGTTCACGCGGCGGATCGCCTGCTCGCCGGCTTCCAGTTTACCGAGCACGATCTCGATCTGGTTGTCGGCCGCCAGCTGGCTCCATTGGATGCTGCTGGCGGCCGGCTTGCCGTTCAGGAGGATGCGTTCGACTGCATACACGCCATGTCCACCGGCTTTGCTTGCTGCAGGCAGCTGCAGCTTGATGCTGAGGGCGTGGCCCTGCAGGCGCAGGTTTTGCAAGGCGATCTCATTGGTGGCCGCGAACACGCCGTCGCGCAGCTTGGCGGTGACGAAGGGCGCCAGGTTGACGCCTTCGTTCGTGGTCGAGACGCCGAACACATTGCGCACCACCATGCCAAGGTAGGCGCCGACGGACCACAGCTGGCGCTTCGAATTGATCACCGGTCCGATCAGCTTCGGGTGGGCCTCGTCCAGCAGCAAGGGCTGGCCGGACAGCCACTCCAGGTTCTCCATGTTCGACAGGTTCAGCGCCGCGCCGCGCATCAGCGAATCGTAGGCGGCATCGGCGACGGCCACGTTACGCCCTAGCGTGGCCGCGCGCAGGCCGTAGGCCGTCACGAAGGGCCACATGGCGCGGTTGTGGTAGACCGGCATGTCGAGCTGCTGCGGCCAGATCACCGGCGCACCCATCGGACCGTGCGGATAATTCGCCAGGATGCTGCGTGCACGCCTGGCGTCGGCAATGCCGGTGACGATGGCCAGCGACTGTCCCAGCCAGTCGAACTTGTGCATGGGCGCGGCATCGAAATGCGCGGCGGTCAGGCTGCTGTACATGCCGGCGTCCTGCAGCCACAGGCGGGCGTTGATGGCACGCTTCAGATCGCGCGCCCAGCCGGCGTAGCGCTTTGCCCGTGCTTCGTCTTTCTGTTCGCGCGCGAGTTGCGCGGCCAGGCTCAGGGCCTTGTAGTGGCCGACATTGGTCGACAGCGCACGGCTAGCCGCCATCGATGCCAAGTCCTCGGGAATCCAGGCCGCGTAGCTCTGGTCGCGCCAGTCGAGGAAGGATTCCTCGCCGGTGTACAGGCCGGTGGACTTGTCGAAGGCGGCCAGGCGGTCGTTCTCGATCGTGTTCGACAAAGCCTTCAGCGCCGTAGTGGCGAAGGCCGCGCGCTCGGCGGGCGGCAGCGCCTTCAGCACTTCCTCGGCAGCGAAGGCCCAGGTGATGCGGTCGGTACTGACCGGCCAGCTGCCGCCGCTGCCGGTGTCCTGCGCGATCTGCAGGCCGTCTTTTGTTCCGGCGACCTGGCGCGCCTTGGTGACGCCATCCCTCCAGCCGGACAGCTTGAACAGCAGCGAATTGCGCACCCGCTGCGGATCGAGCACGGCCAGGCCCAGGTCGGCCGCATACGAGAGGTCGCGGGTCCAGACGTAGTGCCACTTCTCGCCGGTCTCGAAGCAGTCGCAGGGGATTGCGTTGTTGCCGTTGTAGTTACCGTCGCGGATCTCCTTGACCGAGTCCAGCTGCATCTCGTGGGCCGCCAGCGCGAACAGGGCGTCGAAGGCCAGGTTGCCGCTGCGAACCCGGGGCAGGGCGGCGTCTTCTTGGTAGGTGGTGTATTGCGGGCCGGGATCGCGCAGCTGCATCGTGGTCGAATGGGCGTAGCTGCGCAGCGGCGCCTGCGGGTCCTGCGCGGAAAAGCGCGCCGTCTCCTGCTTGCCGTCCCAGGTGGGGAAGCTGAGCTCCGCACGCGCGGTCGCGCCTGCGTGGGGATCGACGGCCGGGCCAGAAGCCGGCGTCTCGACGCGGCTGACGCTCAGCACCGGCTTCTTCGGATCGGATACGTCGACCCGGAAGCGGAAGCTCGCGGTCTGCTTCGTGAACAGGTAGTCCTCGGGGCCAGCTTCGGTGGCCAGCGGATAGCTTGTGCCGAGGGCCACCGCCACGCTGGCGGACGGATTCGCGACCCATTCGGCGTTCCAGTCCTTGCTGCCGATCTTGAAGGCGTGGTTGCCGGGGCTGACCAGGATGTCGGTCTCGTAGATGCCCTTGCCCTGGTAGGCAAGGCGGTTGTCCGTGCCCCAGCCGTTGAAGGCGCCGCGGACGTAGATGTCGTAGCGCAGGGGCGGGGCTTCCGCAGCGATGGCGGGGAGGGATTGCGCGGCGAGAGCCGCGGCGATGGCGATAAGCGTAGGTTTCATAGGTAGGGTGGGGTAATTCAGCCCGGGGGGCTGAATTACGTGCCCACGCGGAATGTGATGTTGTGCGAACGTGTGCGTGGGCTCGTAAATCAGTCCCCCGGACTGATTTACCCCACCCCACATTAGATCTCGAGAATCAGCGTGGCCTTGGCAGGCAGCCGGATCTGATCCTTTAGCGAGTAAGTCTTCCCGCTCAAAACATCGCGCCCGGACGTCACCCCCGACAGCATCTCATGGAAGCGCCCAGCATCCAGCACGGTCTCCTTGTCGTTCGCATTGAATGCCACCATCACCTTCTTGCTGCCGTCATAGCGGAAGTAGACATAGGTATTATTTTCCGGCCCATAATGCATCAGCTTCCCATGATGAATGACAGGGCTGTTCTTGCGCCAGTTGACCAGCTTGCGAACGAATTCCTGCGCCTCGCGCTGGCGGGCGGTGAGGCCCGCGCCGGTGAAGGCATTGACCTTGTCGCCGGCCCAGCCGCCCGGGAAGTCGTGGCGGTAGCTGTTGTCGTCGCGCTCCTTGGTGGCGCTGGTCATCAGGAGTTCGTCGCCGGTATAGAAGTGCGGGATGCGCGGCATCGTCATCACGAAGGCGATGTCCATCTTGTAGCGGTCGAAGTCTTCGCCGACTACGCTGTAGATGCGCGCCATGTCGTGGTTGGCTTCGAACAGCACGAGGCGGCTCGGGTCCGGATACAGGTAGTCCAGCGACAGCGTCTCGTACACCTCGCTGAAGCGGTTCCGGTTGTATTTGTTCTCATCCGAGAGGGCCGTGCGCATCGCTTCCGTCAGCGGGAAGTCCATCATGCTCGGCATCGAGCTCACATAGCCGTCGAAGTTGGCTTTGCCGCGCTGCCAGTGCGAGACCACGGCCGGCAGCTTGCTCCATTCCTCGCCCACCATGTTCAGCTGCGGGTACTCGGCCATCAGGCGCTTCGTGTATTCGGTCAGGAAGGCGCCGTCGGAGTAGCCGAAGGTGTCGATGCGCAGGCCGCTCAAACCGGCGTACTCGATCCACCAGATGTTGTTCTGGATGAGGTAATTGGCCACCAGCGGATTCGTCTGGTTCATGTCCGGCATGCCCGGGCTGAACCAGCCGGTGGTGAAGTTGCTCGCGTCTTCCTTCGAGGCGTAAGGGTCCTGCACGGCGGTGCGGTGGTGATTGGTGCCGACGAATTTGCCGGGGTGGTTGATCCAGTCCGGCGTCGGCAGGTCCTTCATCCACCAGTGGTTCTTGCCGATGTGGGACAGCACCACGTCCTGGATCAGGCCGATGCCGTGCTTGCGCGCTTCCTTGGCCAGGCGCACGTAGTCCTCGTTGCTGCCGTAGCGCGGGTCGATCTTGTAATGGTCGGTGGCGGCATAGCCGTGGTAGGAGGCGGCCGGCATGTCGTTCTCGACCAGCGGCGTCGGCCACAGCTGGGTAAAGCCGAGGCCTTCGATGTAGTCGAGGTGGTCGATGATGCCCTGGATGTCGCCGCCGTGGCGGCCGTGGCCCAGCTTGCGGTCCAGTTTATCGGCCATGCCGGCGACGCTGTCGTTCGCAGGAATCCCGTTGGCGAAGCGGTCCGGCATGATCTGGTAGATCGCGTCCTGGGTATCGAAGCCTTTGCGCTGGGCGGAACCAGCCTCGCGCGCCAGCAGCTTGTAGGTATAGCTGGTGCTGCGCGCCGCGTTCTGGCCATTGCCGCGGAAGTCGATGCGGACGTCTCCCGGCGCCGCCTTGCCGTCGACCACCAGGTCGATGAAGACATAGTTGCGGTTGGCGACCCGCGTTACCTGGGCGATGCGCACGCCAGGATAGTCCAGCGCCGGCTCGAGATCGGCGATGGCGGGGCCATGCACCATCAGCTGCAGGCGCTGGTCGTGCATGCCGGCCCACCAGAAAGGCGGGTCGACGTGGTCGATAGCGGGCGCCTGGGCATAGGCGGCGGGCGCTGCGGCGGCAGCGAAGAGGGCAGTGCCGATAAGGATGCTGGCGAGGGTGTGGCGGATGGGGGCGGACATGGTGGTGGTCTCCATTAAGTAGCGTAACTACATCGGCAGCTACGCTACGTTGCCGCAGGTACTGTGCCGGTTTTACATTATTTCCCAGAGAATACACCAGCGTGCGCCATGCATGAAAGAACGATCCTGATAGCAGCTCTAGTTTTGCTACAGCATGCGGAAGGCATACATTCAGCAGTTTCTACAGGAAGCTTGACATAAACTGAAAATCTACTACGAGAATTTGCACCAACATGGTGCAAAAGCAAGCAGGATTGGTGCAAAGTAAGCGTTTTGTAGTACGACTACATTGTCTGTATGGCCACTTTGTAGCTCGAATACAACGATATCCCTCTTCACTCTGAGAAAAGCACGTAAAAAATCGACATTCCCGTAGTCGGAAGCAAGTCCCGTTGACAGTGCATCTAGTTTTAGTACAGAATCGTTGACAGAACGTCTAAGAACGTTTTTCTTCTGGCTCCCGTATTGATGGCTCTCCGGCTAGTGTTTTCGGGAAAAAACATAGATTTGAACGATTTGAGGGGACAAATGAACCTTATCAATAAGCGCGCGGCGCGCACTGTGCCGGGCATCGCATTCAAGCTCAGCCCGGTTGCAGCGGGCTGTGCCGTTTTCATGGCGCTGGCTACCCACGCTGCCTACGCGCAGGAGACCAGCGGCCAGGACGCCGCCGCTACGGGTCCCACCAATTCCAGCATGCAGACCGTGCAGGTGACCGGTATCCGCCGCGGCATCGAGGCGGCCATCTCGGTCAAGAAGAACAACGACTCCATCGTCGAAGCGATTTCGTCTGAAGACCTCGGCAAGCTGCCGGACCAGTCGATCGCCGAATCGCTCGCGCGCCTGCCGGGCGTGACCACGCAGCGCGACGTGCACGGCAATGCGTCGATCATCTCGATCCGCGGCATGTCGGCTGACTTCTCGACCGGCCTGCTGAACGGCCGCGAGCAGGTCTCGACCGGCGACTCGCGCTCGATCGAATTCGACCAGTACCCGGGCGAACTGCTGTCCGGCGTGGTGGTCTACAAGACTCCGGACGCCAGCGTCGTTGGCCAGGGCCTGTCGGGCACCGTCGACATGCAGACCGTGCGTCCGCTGGACTTCAAGGGCCGCACCATGGCGGTCAACTACCGCCGCGAGAAGAGCGGCCTGGGCCTGGACTATGCCAAGGGCAGCGGCAACCGCTTCACCTGGTCGTACATCGACCAGTTCGCCAACCGCACCGTCGGCATCGCCTTCGGCTTCGCCCGCCTGCAGGGCACCGGTCCGGAAAACAGCCGCTTCAATGGCTGGGGCGGCGGCACGACCAAATATAACGGTCAGGACGTGAGCATCCCGCAGAACGGCGCGGAAGGCTACACCGAAACCTACCGCCAGGCACGTAACGGCCTGATGGGCGTGGTCCAGTTCCGCCCGAGCCGCGAGTTCAGCAGCACGCTGGACCTGTTCTATTCGCAGTACGACCGCAGCACCCGCAACGTCGGCGTCCAGCTGCCGCTGAACGACGGCGGCAACGCTTACGACCTGGCGAGCACCCTGGTCAATCCGGTCATTTCCGGCGGCGTCGTGCAAAGCGGCTCGGTCAACAACGTGCGTCCGATCATCCGTAACGACAGCGAAGTCTGGAACGACCGCACCCGCTCGATCGGCTGGAACAACAAGCTGAAGCTGAACCAGGACTGGACCGCATCGCTCGACCTGTCGTTCAACGATGCCCGCCGCGAAGGCGTCAACCTCGAGACCTACGCTTCGACCGCTGTGAACAACCCGACCACCATCGGCTTCGCCCGCGGCAGCCTGGGCTACACCAGCAGCGTCGACCTGAGCAATCCGGCCAACGTCGTGCTGACCGACCCGCAGGGCTGGGGCGGTACCGACATCCAGGCCGGCTACGTCAAGTTCCCGCACGTGTATGACCGCCTGGGCGCCGTGCGCTTCGACGTGTCGCGCGACCTGCCGGACGGCTGGGCCTTCAACAAGTTCTCCGCCGGCGTGAACCTGTCGAACCGCTCGAAGACCCGTTCCTACGTCGAAGGCCTGCTGTCGATCAAGGGTAACTCCAGCCCCTTCGCGACGGCGCCGGTCCCGGCGGGCAGCAGCACGATGATTGCCGGCCTGACTGGTATTCCCGTGGTCAGCTACGACCCGGTCGCGGCCCTGAATTCGGTCTACAACGTGAATTCGAAGAACCATCCGGACATCTACAACAAGGACTGGGTGGTGCGCGAGAAGGTCGACACCGCCTTCACCAAGCTGGGCATCGATACCCAGGCCTTCGGCATCCCGGTGCGCGGTTCGGCTGGCCTGCAATTCATTCACACCCAGCAGGAATCGACCGCCTTCTCGGTGGACAAGACCCAGGGTACGGACGACCTGCACCGTCCGACCGCCACCGTGACCGACGGAACCAGCTACAACGACGTGCTGCCGAGCCTGAACCTGATCGGCGACCTGGGCAACCAGCAAGCCCTGCGCTTCTCGCTGGAGAAGATCATGTCGCGCGCGCAGCTGCAGCAGATGCGTGCTTCGGGCAGCTTCGGCTTCGACGCGTCCAAGGGCATCCTCAGCGGCAGCGGCGGCAACCCGCAGCTGAAGCCCTTCCGTGCCAAGGGCGCCGACCTGTCCTTCGAAAAGTACTGGGACAGCCAGGCCTACGTGAGCGCCGCGGTGTTCTATCGTAAGCTGGACAGCTACGTCATCGACACGGATACCCCTGTCGACTTCACCCCCTACCTGGTGGGTGGCTACGTACCGGTCAACCCTGCGACGAATCAGCCCATCACCACCGGCACCTTCAACACGCCGATGAACGGTACGGGCGGCAACATCAAGGGTGTGGAACTGGCCGCGTCGCTGCCGCTGAAAGTCGTGACCCGTTACCTGGACGGCTTCGGCGTCGTCGCCAACGTGGCGCAGAACGCCAGCTCGGTGTCGATCCCGAACAAGACCGACAACGGCGCTGGCGGCAACATGGCGCTGCCTGGCCTGTCGAAGCGCACCGCCAGCCTGACGGTGTACTACGAGAAAAACGGTTTCTCGGCGCGTGCGGCTGAGACCTATCGTTCGGACTTCATCGGCGAGGTTGCCACCAACACCGGTGACCGCCAGCTGACCTTCATCGAAGGCACCAAGGTGCTCGACCTGCAGTTCGGCTACGAGATCCAGAGCGGTCCGATGAAGAACCTGTCCTTCCTGCTGCAGATGAACAACGTGTCGAACTCGCACTTCAAGCGTTATCGCGACAAGAAGGACAACGTCATCGAAGATCGTCCGCTCGGCCGTACCGTGCTGTTCGGCCTGAACTACAAGATGTAATCCCACACTGTTGGCTTTACGCTGACAACGCCCCTTGCCAGGTTTCCCGGCAAGGGGTTTTTTTGTATCCTGTGAACCATGACCAAACAGACCCCCATTCAAGAACTCGTGATCGTCGGCGGTGGTACCGCCGGCTGGATGGCCGCCGCTGCATTGGCGCGCCTGCTGCAGGGCAAAGTCGCCATCCGCCTGGTCGAATCCGACGAGATTTCCAGCGTCGGCGTCGGCGAATCGACGATCCCGATGATCCGCCTCTTCAACGACGTCCTCGGCATCAACGAGGACGAGTTCGTGCGCGAGACCAAGGCCACCTTCAAGCTCGGCATCGAGTTCAAGGACTGGAGCCGCCCGGGCGAGCGCTACATGCACGGTTTCGGACGATTCGGCCAGGACCTGTGGACCGTCGACTTCTTCCAGTACTGGCTGAAGGCCTGGCAGGCGGGCATCGCGCCCGACCTCGAGCACTTCTCGATCAACCGGATGGCGGCGCGCGCCAACAAGTACATGCGGCCATCAAGCGAGACGCCGAACTCGCCGCTGGCCGAGATCGTGTATGCCTTCCACCTCGACGCCGGCCTGTACGCACGCTACCTGCGCAAGTACGCCGAAGCGCTCGGCGTGCGCCGTACCGAGGGCAAGGTGGTCGAAGTCCGCCAGCGCCCGAACGATGGCTTCATCGAGTCGGTGGTGCTCGAGCGCGGCGAGGTGGTGGCCGGCGACCTGTTCCTCGATTGCACGGGTTTCCGTGGCCTGCTGATCGAGCAGACCCTGAAAACCGGTTTCGAAGACTGGAGCCATTGGCTGCCGTGCGACCGCGCCTGGGCGGTGCCCTGCGCACTGTCCGGCGAGCTGCAGCCCTACACGACCGCCACCGCGCGGCCGGCCGGCTGGCAGTGGCGCATCGGCCTGCAGCACCGCACCGGCAACGGCCACGTGTATTCGAGCCGTTTCATGAGTGACGACGAGGCAGCCGGCATCCTGATGGCGAACCTGGACGGCGAGGCCCTGGCCGATCCGAAGCTGCTGCGCTTCACGGCCGGTAAGCGCAACAAGGTATGGAACAAGAACGTGGTGGCGATCGGGCTGTCCTCGGGCTTCCTGGAGCCGCTCGAATCGACTTCGATCCACCTGATCCAGTCGACCCTGTCGCGCCTGCTGGCCCTCTTCCCGGACACCGGCTTCCACCAGGCCGACATCGACGAGTTCAACCGCCAGTGCGATTTCGAGGTCGAGCGTATCCGCGACTTCCTGATCCTGCACTACCACGCCACCGCGCGCGACGACACGCCGTTCTGGGACTACGTTCGCACGATGGAGGTGCCGGACACGCTGCGCCGCAAGATGGACCTGTACAAGGCCCACGGCCGGGTGGTGCGCGAGAACGAGGAGCTGTTCACGCCGATCGGCTGGCAGCAGGTGCTGCACGGCCAGGGCGTGCGCGCCGGCGGCTACAACCCGCTGGTCGACCTGATGGGAGAGAAGGAGCTGCGCAACATGCTCGGCGATATCGAGCGGGTGATCGGCAAGTGCGTGGATGTCATGCCGACCCACAAGCAGTTCATCGAGGCGGTTGTTGCGGCGGGCCAGCCAGGTACTGCTCGTCGCTGACCTTCTCCATCCACACCACGTTCACGCCATCCAGCGCTTCCTGGATGGCGATGTGCGTCATCGACGTGGTCGGCGTAGCGCCGTGCCAGTGCTTGTGGCCGGGCGGGCACCAGATCACGTCGCCAGCGCGGATTTCGACGATGTCTTCGCCCTCGCACTGGGTCCAGCCGCAGCCGCTCGTGACGATGAGCGTCTGGCCCAGCGGATGCGTGTGCCAGGCCGAGCGCGCGCCCGGTTCGAAAGTCACGCTGGCGCAGGACACGCGCGAGGGTGCGGGCGCGTTGTTGAGCGGGTCGACCCGCACGGTGCCCGTGAAGTATTCTTCCGGTCCTTTCATCGAGGGCTGCGAGCCCACGCGTTTGAGTTGCATGTCTATTCCTTTCGTTTTGCGAAGACGTCCTTGAAGACCGGCATGGCCGAGAATACGTTCGGCCAGCCGGCGTAGAAAGCGAGCTGGGTGAGGGTTTCGGACGCCTGCTGTTCCGTCAGTCCCTTATCCATTGCGCGGTTCAGGTGATAGGTGACCTGCGCGACCTGGCCGTTCGCCACCAGCGCACTGACGGTGACCAGGCTGCGGTCGCGCGGCGCCAGGCCGGGACGCAGCCAGAGATCGCGGAACAGCGCCTCGGTCGTGTACTTGACGACGCCGGGTGCGGTCTTGCCGAAGTTTTCCTCGACCGATTTGGCGCGCGCCGCTTCCGCCTTCTCGTCCAGCGGCAGCAGGCCTGGCTTCGCCGGTGGCAGCTGGTCGGCCGCGATCTTCCGTTCGGCGAACACGGCGCGCATCGCGGCATCGGCGGCGGTAGCGTTGGCCCAGCCCGAATAGAAGGCGAGGTGGGTGATCAGCTCGGCGATCTCGCCCGGCTTGAGGCCGCTGTCCAGCGCGCGGTTCAGGTAGAAGGGCAGCTCGTGGTTCTGGTTCTTCGCGACCAGCACCGACAGGGTGACGATGCTGCGGTCGCGCGGCGACAGGCCGGGGCGCTGCCACAGTTCGCCGAGCACCAGGTTCTGCGTGTAGTGGTCCAATGCGGGTGTCATCGTGTGTTTCTCCTTCGATGTGAGCGGGGCGGCCTGCGCGCATGCGGCGCAGAGCAGGGCCAGGCCCGCGAGCTTATTTGCTGTACTGCTCATCGCTCACCTTCTCCATCCATTCGACGTTCTTGCCGTCGACGGTGTCCGTGATTGCGAGATGGGTCAGCGCCGTGGTGGGCGCGGCGCCGTGCCAGTGCTTGACGCCAGGCGGCGTCCAGACTACGTCGCCGGGACGGATCTCTTCGACCTTGCCGCCCCAGCGCTGCACGCGGCCTACGCCGGCCGTCACGATCAGCACCTGACCCGCGGGATGCGTGTGCCAGGCCGAGCGTGCGCCCGGTTCGAATGTCACGTAGGCGCCGGAAGTATTCGAGGGCGCATGCGGCGCGAACAGCGGATCGACGCGCACGCTGCCGGTGAAGGTCGCAGCCGGTCCCTTGATGGCGGCCTGGCTGCCGGCGCGGGCGATCGTCATGTCGGGCGCGTCCGCGACCTGGGCGAAGGCGCTTGCGCAAGCCAGCAGCAGTGCGCACGCGGTGGCGGAAAAACGGTAGGACATCGGCGGCTCCATGGCTGAAAAAGCCACTATAGCGAGCCACGACTCATGAGAGTAGCCGTGTTCTATTCAATGCCGATATGAATAAGCTTCATGAATCCGCGCGCCAGCGCAGCGCATCGACCACCAGCGCAAACGCCGGCGAAGCTTGGCGCCGGCTCGGATAGTAGAGGTGATAGCCGGGGTAGGTCGGGCACCAGTCTTCCAGCACGCGCACCAGGCGGCCGGCGGCGACGTGCCCGGCCACCATGTCGTCGGGCAGGGTGGCGAGTCCGGCCCCATCCAGCGCCGCCTGCAGTTTCTGCGGCGTGGTATTGAAGATGGCCTGCCCATCGACCTGTACCTGCAGCTCCTTGCCGTCCTTGACGAAGTCCCACGGGGCCAGGCCGCCGTAGGTCGGCAGGCGCATGTTGATGCAGTTGTGGCGCGTGAGGTCCTGCGGCGTCTGCGGCAGCGGCCGGCCCGCCAGATAGGCCGGACTGCCGACCACGGCCCGCTTCATGTCCGGCGAAATGCGCACCGCGATCATGTCCTTCGCCACCTGGTCGCCCAGGCGCACGCCGGCATCGAAGCGCTCGGCGACGATGTCGATCAGGCCGTAGTTGATGCTGATCTCGACCTTGATGTCCGGGTAGCCGGCCAGGACTTTGGAGAGCCTTGGCCACAGGACGGTGCCGGCCGCATGGTCGTGGGTCGTGATGCGGATCGTGCCGGCCGGCTTGTCGCGCGAATCGTCCAGCGCCGACAGCCCGGCCTCGATGCCCTCGTAGTGCGGTTCCAGCGAAGCGTACAGCTTCTCGCCGGCCTCGGTGGGCGCGACGCCGCGCGTGGTGCGGGTCAGCAGGCGCACGCCCAGCTTCGCTTCGAGCGTGCGGATCGTGTGGCTGAGCGCCGATTGCGACACGCCCAGCTGGGCGGCGGCACGCGTGAAGCTGCGCTCGCGGGCGACGAGGATGAAGGCTTGCAGGTGGTTGAAGTCGGGACGGGCCATGATGAGTAGTGTAGCCGCGGCAGTGTAACAGCGTCGTTTTCCGGGTATGCCAAAGCAAATAATCGGACCTCGCGGTGCGCGAACGAGTAAACTGTAGGATTGGCTCAAATTTTTAAGAGAATTTCCTTCATGCAAGACACCCCGCTCCAGACGTTTGCCGACCTGAATATTCCCGCGCCCATCCTGAAAGCGCTGAACGATGTCGGCTACGAGACACCGTCGCCGATCCAGGCCGCCACCATTCCCCTCCTGATGGAAGGGCGCGACGTGCTGGGGCAGGCCCAGACCGGCACCGGCAAGACCGCCGCCTTCGCGCTGCCGGTCCTGTCGCGCATCGACGTCAAGAACCCGGCCGTGCAGGCGCTGGTGCTGGCGCCCACGCGCGAGCTGGCGATCCAGGTGGCCGAAGCCTTCCAGAGCTATGCCGCGCACCTGAAGAATTTCCACGTGCTGCCGATCTACGGCGGCCAGGCCTATGGCCCGCAGCTGTCGGCACTGCGCCGCGGCGCGCAGGTCGTGGTCGGCACCCCGGGCCGCGTCATCGACCACCTGGACAAAGGCACGCTCGACCTCTCGCAGCTGAACACCCTGGTGCTGGACGAGGCCGACGAGATGCTGCGCATGGGCTTCATCGACGACGTCGAGCGCATCCTGCAGGAGACGCCGGAATCGCGCCAGACCGCCCTGTTCTCGGCCACCATGCCGCCGCAGATCAAGCGCATCGCCAATACCTACCTGAACGAGCCGAAGGAAGTGACGGTGGCCGCCAAGACCACCACCGCCGTCAACATCACCCAGCGCTACTGGCTGGTGGCCGGCCTGCAGAAGCTGGAAGCGCTGACGCGCATCCTGGAAGCCGAGCCCTTCGACGGCATGATCATCTTCGCCCGCACCAAGCTGGGCACCGAGGAACTGGCGTCCAAGCTGCAGGCGCGCGGCTTCGCGGCCGCCGCCATCAACGGCGACCTGGCCCAGCAGCAGCGCGAGCGCACCATCGAGCAGCTCAAGAACGGCAAGATCGACATCCTGGTCGCCACCGACGTCGCCGCGCGCGGCCTGGACGTCGAGCGCATCACCCACGTGATCAACTACGACGTGCCGTCCGACCCGGAAAGCTACACCCACCGTATCGGCCGCACCGGCCGCGCCGGCCGCAGCGGCGACGCGATCCTGTTCATCACCCCGCGCGAACGCGGCCTGCTGAAGGCGATCGAGCGCGCCACGCGCCAGCCGGTGGCGCCGCTGACCCTGCCGACCATCAAGGCCGTCAACGAAGTCCGCATCGCGAAGTTCAAGGACCAGATCGGCGAAGCCCTGGCCGCCGGCGGCCTGGACATCTTCCGCCAGCTGATCGAAGACTACGAGCGCGAACAGAACGTGCCGGCGATCGACATCGCCGCCGCCCTCGCCAAGCTGAATCGCGGCGACGAGCCGCTGCTGCTGGAGAAACCGGACCGCGAGCCGAAGCCGGTGAGCGAATGGCAGGATCGTGAACCGCGTCCGGCCAACGCCGGCCGCGAGAGCTTCCGCCGTGACAGCTTCGGCAGCGACGAGCGCCCGGCGCGCCCGACGCGCGAAGGCTTCGCCCAGCCGCGCGAGAGCTTCAAGAAGGAGCGCGTGATGCGCGCGCCGGAACCGGGCATGGCGACCTACCGTATCGAGGTCGGCCACGCCAACAGCGTCAAGCCGGGCAATATCGTCGGCGCCATCGCCAACGAGGGCGGCATCCCGTCCAAGGAGATCGGCCGCATCGAGATCTACGACGACTACTCGACCCTCGACATGCCGGCCGACCTGCCGCAGGACCTGCTGCAGCACCTGCAGAAGGTGTGGGTGGCGGGCCGCCAGCTGAACATCACGCGCGACGGCGAGACGCCGATCAAGGCGGCGCCGAAGAAGAAATTCGGCGAGAAGAAGCCCTACAAGAAATCGTAATTCAACTACAAAACGCCCGCGCAATGCGGGCGTTGTTCTGTTGTGCCTAGGTGTTGTCCAGATTGACACTCAACAATCCCCATGTTACTTTGCTACATGGAGGTAGTCTGGCACCAGTCCAGGCACCGTTAGGGGACACAGATGGAAATGCACACTCACTCGCTCAAGCCGCGCCTGTCGTTCTGGCAGCTGTGGAACATGAGCTTCGGCTTCTTCGGCATCCAGTTCGGCTTCGCACTGCAGAACGCCAATACCAGCCGGATCTTCTCGACCCTTGGCGCTTCGCCGGATGACCTGGCGCTGTTCTGGCTCGCTGCGCCCGTCACGGGCCTGCTGGTGCAGCCGGTGATCGGCTACCTCAGCGACAATACCTGGCACCCGACCTGGGGCCGCCGCCGTCCCTTCTTCTTCCTCGGCGCCATCCTCGCCGCACTGGCCCTGTTCCTGATGCCGAATTCCGCCGCCGTCTGGATGGCGGTGGCCGTCCTGTGGATGATGGATGCCGCGATCAACGTGTCGATGGAGCCTTTCCGTGCCTTCGTCGGCGACAAGCTGGATACCTCGCAGCAGACCGCCGGCTTCGCGATGCAGACCTTCTTCATCGGCTGCGGCGCGGTCATCGCCTCGCTGCTGCCGCAGTTCTTCGCGAGCTATGGCGTGTCGAACGTGCCGGTCGGCGGCGCGATTCCCGACACCGTGCGCTACTCGTTCTACGTCGGCGGCGCCGTGTTCCTGGCCGCCGTCAGCTGGACCGTGTTCACCGCCACCGAACTGCCGCCGCCGGACATGGACCGCTTCCAGGAGCAGCGCAAGCACGCGCGCAGCTTCAGCGTCGCGCTGCGCGAGATCGTCGGCGGCTTCGGCCACATGCCGAAGACCATGGTGCAGCTGGCCTTCGTCCAGTTCTTCACCTGGATCGCGCTGTTCGCGATGTGGATCTATACCGGTACCGCGATCGCCGACAACGTCTACGGCACCGTCGACGCGCAGTCGGCCGCCTACCAGGAGGCCGGCAACTACGTTGGCGTGATGTTCGCGGTGTATAACGGCGTGTCCGCGCTGGCCGCCTTCCTGCTGCCGATCCTCGCGCGCGCCACCAGCCGCAAGACCTGCCACACGATCTGCCTTGCCATCGGCGGCCTGTCGCTGGCCAGCATCTTCTTCATCCACGACAAGCAGGCGCTGATGCTGCCGATGATCGGCGTCGGCATCGCCTGGGCCAGCATCCTGACCATGCCGTACGCGATCCTGGCCGGCGCGCTGCCCGCCAACCGCATGGGCTACTACATGGGCCTGTTTAACTTCTTCGTCGTGATCCCGCAGATCGTCAGCGGCCTGCTGCTCGGCTTCTTCACCAGGCATTTCTTTGGCGGCCACACGGTGCTGACCCTGATGCTGGGCGGCGCCTGCATGGTGCTGGCGGCCGTATTGACGCTGTTCGTGACCGACAAGGCAGAGAAGTAAGCTTGCGCCACGCTTTGCGTGCCTGTCGTATCGTGATGGTTTGACAACAAACCAATGCACTAACGAATACGACAGGAGCGCGACAATGACGATTCAGACAGTAGCGACCACGCCGTTTGCCGGACAACGTCCCGGCACCTCGGGTCTGCGCAAGAAGGTGGCCGAGTTCCAGCAGCCCGGCTATCTCGAAAACTTCGTCGAGGCGATTTTCCTGACCCTGGGCGACTGCAGCGGCCGCACCCTCGTGCTCGGGGGCGACGGCCGTTTCTACAACCGCACTGCAATCCAGACCATCCTGCGCATGGCCGCCGCCCACAAGGTGGCCAGGGTGCTGGTCGGCCGCGGCGGCATCCTCTCGACGCCGGCAGTCAGCTGCGTGATCCGCAAGCGCGGCGCCTACGGTGGCATCGTGCTCTCGGCCAGCCACAATCCCGGCGGCCCGGAAGGCGACTTCGGCATCAAGTACAACATCGAAAACGGCGGTCCGGCGCCCGAGAAGATCACCGAGGCGATCTTCGCCCACACGCAAGCGCTGACGGCATACCGCATCAGCGATGCCGGCCCCGTGAACCTCGACGACATCGGCAGCACGCAACTCGAAGAAATGACGGTCGAGGTGATCGATCCGGTGGCCGACTACGCCGAGCTGATGTCGCGCCTGTTCGACTTCGACGCCATCCGCGCCCTGTTCCAGCGCGGCTTCACGATGCGCTTCGACGGCATGAGCGCCGTCTCCGGCCCTTACGCGAAAGCGATCATCGAGGGCATGCTCGGCGCGCCTGCCGGCACCGTCATCAACTTCGAGCCGCTGGAAGACTTCGGCGGCCACCACCCGGACCCGAATCCCGTCAACGCCGCCGAACTGGTGGCGCTGATGAATGCTGCGGATGCGCCCGAATTCGGCGCGGCATCGGACGGCGATGGCGACCGCAACATGATCGTCGGCCGCAAGCTGGCCGTGGCGCCCTCGGACAGCCTGGCCATCATCGCCGCCAACGCGACCGTGGCGCCGGGCTACCGCGACGGCATCAAGGGTATCGCGCGCTCGATGCCGACCTCGCAGGCGGCCGACCGCGTCGCGCAAGCGCTGGGCATCTCCTGCTTCGAGACGCCCACCGGCTGGAAGTACTTCGGCAACCTGCTCGACGCCAACCTGGCCACCCTGTGCGGCGAGGAGAGCTATGGCACCGGCTCGAACCACATCCGCGAAAAGGATGGCGTGTGGGCGGTGCTGTTCTGGCTGAATCTGATTGCCGCCAGCGGCAAGTCCGTCAACCAGATCGTGCAGGAGCACTGGGCGCGTTTCGGCCGCAACTACTATTCGCGCCACGATTACGAAGCCGTCGATGCTGCGAGCGCCGACAAGATGATGGCCGACCTGCGCGCCAGGCTGGAATCGCTGGCCGGCCAGACCTTCGGCGAATTCCGCGTCGCGCAAGCCGACGACTTCGTCTACACCGACCCGGTCGACAAGTCGGTGGCGACCCGCCAGGGCATCCGCATCATCATGACGGACGGCTCGCGCATCGTGCTGCGCCTGTCCGGCACCGGCACCGAAGGCGCGACCGTGCGGGTCTACCTCGAACGCTACGAGGCCGACCCGTCGCGTCACGATCTCGACACCCAGGAAGCGCTGGCGCCGCTGATCGCCATCGCCGAGCAGGTGTCGGAACTGAAGCAGCGTACTGGACGCAAGGAACCAAGCGTCATCACCTAACTACTAACCACGAGGACCCTGAATGAAATTTTCTGCCCTTGCCGTTTCCCTGATGCTTGCCTTCGGCTCCGCGTCCGCAGTGCCAGCTACGCCGGCGCCTGCTCAAGGAAAGCCCTTCACCTGGGAGAACGCGACCGTCTACTTCCTGCTGACGGACCGCTTCAACAACGGCAACCCGGCCAACGACCACGCCTATGGCCGCAAGGATGACGCAGCGGTCGCCCGCGGCTTCATGGGCGGCGACCTGGCCGGGGTCACGCAGAAAATCAGGGAGGGCTACTTCGACGAACTGGGCGTGGACGCCATCTGGATCACGCCGCCGGTCGAGCAGATCCACGCGCCGACCGACGAGGGCACGGGCAAGACTTATGGCTTCCACGGCTACTGGGCAAGGGACTTCACGGCCGTCGACGCCAATCTCGGTACCGAGAAGGACATGCACGAACTGGTGGATGCCGCCCACGCGCGCGGCATCCGCGTGCTGCTGGACGTGGTGATGAACCAGACCGGCCCGGTGACGGAACAGGATCCGGTGTGGCCCGCCGAGTGGGTGCGCACTTCCCCGGCCTGCACCTACAAGGACATGGCGACGACCGTCAGCTGCACGCTGGTGAAGAACCTGCCGGACTTCCGCACCGACAGCAACGAGAAGGTGGACCTGCCGCCGGCACTCGCCGCCAAATGGAAGAAGGAAGGCCGCTACGAGCGCGAGACGAAGGAGCTGGACGACTTCTTCAAGCGTACCGGCTACCCGCGCGCACCGCGCTACTACCTGATCAAATGGCACAGCGACTGGGTGCGCAAGTACGGCTTCGACGGCTTCCGCGCCGACACCGTCAAGCACGTCGAGCCGGGCGCGTGGAAGGACCTCAAGAAGGTGGCCAGCCAGGCCTACGAGGACTGGAAGAAGGCCAATCCGTCCAAGCGTGCGCCGGGCAACCTGCCGTTCTTCATGACCGCCGAAACCTACGGCTATTCGGTGAAAGCCGGCCGCGAATTCACCTACGATGGCGGCAGCAAGGTCGACTATTACAGCAACGGCTTCGACAGCATGATCAACTTCAGCATGGCGGGCGACGCGCGCCAGGGCTACGAGCAGCTGTTCTCCTCGTACTCGGCGGCGTTGCACGGCCCGCTGGAGGGCCACTCGGTGCTGAACTACCTGGACTCGCACGACGACGGCAATCCCTTCGATGCGCTGCGCCAGCATCCGATCGAATCGGCGAACAAACTGCTGCTGGCGCCGGGCCAGGCCCAGATCTACTACGGCGACGAAACCGCGCGCGTGCTGAAGATCGAGGGCGCGGAAGGCGACGCCAACCTGCGCTCCTTCATGAACTGGGACCAGCTGAAGAACAACAGCAAGATCGGCCTGCTCGGCGCGGCCGACGTGCGCGACCACTGGGGGCGCCTGGGCCGCTTCCGCCACGCCCATCCGGCCGTGGGCGCGGGCGTGCACCAGATGCTGGCCGCCAGCCCCTACACCTTCAAGCGCAGCTACGAGAAGAATGGCGTGACGGACCGCGTGGTGGTCGCGCTCGACCTGCCGCAGGACCGCGCCGTGGCGATCCCGGTGACCGGCGTGTTCTCGGACGGCCAGACCGTGCGCGACTGGTACACCGGCAAGCGCGCCGTGGTCTCGGGCGGCAAGGTGAGCTTCGAGCTGGGGGCGCCGGTGGCGCTGATTGCGCTGGACTGATCCAGATCCTGGCGGGCGGCACCGACAAAACCTGTCCCCGGCAGATAGTCTAGACTAACAGGCATCGCACGCTACCGAGGAAGCACGATGCCTTTATTCAGCCGCTTTGCCGTACTGTTGTTCAGTCTTGCCGTCGGCGCCGCCCGCGCCGCCGAGCCATCTTACGGCCCCGAACTCGAGGGCTTCGACTATCCCTACCCGGTGCAGCAATACCGCTTCAGCTCGCAAGGCGTCCAGCTCCACATGGCCTACATGGACGTCAAGCCATCGAAGCCGAATGGCCGCACGGTGGTCCTCCTGCACGGCAAGAACTTCTGCGCCGCGACCTGGCAGGCCAGCATAGCCGCGCTGACGAAAGCCGGCTACCGCGTGGTGGCGCCCGACCAGATCGGCTTTTGCAAGTCGAGCAAGCCGGAACATTACCAGTACAGCTTCCAGCAGCTGGCAGCGAACACGCATGCGCTGCTGGAATCCATCGGCGTGAAGCAGGCGACCGTGATGGGCCACTCCACCGGCGGCATGCTGGCGGTGCGCTACGGCCTGCTGTATCCGGACCAGACCGAACAGCTGGTGCTGGCCAACCCCATCGGCCTGGAAGACTGGAAGGCGCTGGGCGTGCCTTCGCTGGGCGTCGACAAATGGTATGAGCGCGAGCTGGGCCAGAGCGCCGACAAGATCCGCGCCTACGAGAAATCGACCTATTACGTGAACCAGTGGAAGCCCGAATACGAGCCCTGGGTGCAGATGCTGGCCGGTTTATATCGCGGGCCGGGCAGGCAGGTCGTCGCCTGGAATTCGGCTCTGCTGTACGACATGATCTACACCCAGCCGGTGGTCTACGAGTTCCCGCTGTTGAAGATGCCGGTGCTGCTGCTGATCGGGACCAGGGACAACACGGCCATCGGCAAGGATGCCGCCCCGGCCGAGCTGCGGCCGAAGCTCGGCAATTATGCGGAGCTGGGCAAGCGCGCCGCCAAGGCGATCCCGCATGCGACCCTGGTGGAGTTCGATAACATGGGCCATGCGCCGCAGATGCAGGATCCGGCAGCCTTCCATGCGGCGCTGTTGAAGGGCCTTGGGGGGAAATGAGCATGTTGGTCAACGCGGATTTTTCGAAGCGCGTCATCGTCGAACCCGGCCAGTACGAGTGGATTGCGTCGCCACAGAGTGGTGTCGAGCGCATAATGCTGGACCGCATCGGCGAAGAGCAGGCCCGCGCAACCAGCATCGTGCGCTATGCCCCGGACTCGCATTTCCCGCCGCACGCGCATCCGGGCGGGGAGGAGATCCTGGTCCTGTCGGGCACCTTCTCCGACGAGACCGGGGATTTTCCGGCCGGCTGGTATCTGCGCAATCCGCCGGGCACCGCGCACCGGCCGTCCAGCGCCGAGGGCGCGCTCATCTTCGTCAAGCTGCGCCAGATGGCGCCGGATGACGAGAGCCGCGTGCGGATCGACACGCGCGCGCCATCGGCCTGGTGGCGCCGCGAGGACCGGATGGTCTGCCCGCTGTTTTCAAGCCCGGTCGAGCAAGTGTGCCTGCAGCGCGTGGCAGCAGGACACATGCTCCTGATGGACGCCGCCGGCGGTGCGGAGCTGCTCGTGCTCGAAGGCCGGATCGTCGATGGCGACCGGCGCTACAAGCCCGGCACCTGGATCCGGCTGCCGGCCGGCGAGCGGCCCGGTTTCACTGCCGGCGAGAAGGGCGTGCGCTTTTATCTGAAGACCGGACACCTGGCGCATCCGGTCGTGGAAGCTTAGCTCAGCAGCCGGTCTGCTTGATACGCTCGACCTCCAGCCCGAACAGCGGGCGCAGGCGCGTACCGAACACATTGCCGATGAAGGCCGCGACCAGCCACAGCCAGCCGTGCAGGCTGCCCGAGACGATGCCGCTGAAGTAGGCGCCGATGTTGCAGCCGTAGGCGAGGCGGGCGCCGTAGCCGAGCATCAGGCCGCCGACCACTGCCGCGATGAAGGAACGCAGCGGCAGCTTCCACTTCGGCGCATAGCGGCCCGCCAGCGCCGCCGCCAGCATCGCGCCGAGCACGATGCCGATGTCCATCACCGACGTCACATCCTTCCACACCGGCGCGGCCAGTGCGGCGGCATTCGCCTTGGTCGACCAGTAGGTCCAGCTGGCGGTATCGATGCCGATGTTTGCGGCGGCTTTCGCGCCCCACAGCGCGAAGGCCGAGGTGACGCCCCACGGACGGCCGGACAGCGCGAGCGTGGCGAAGTTGAGCACCACCAGCGCGATGGCGCCGGCCACCAGCGGCCACGGGCCGCGCAGCCAGGTCGATGCACGCTCGGCCGGCAGGTCCGGCGCGACCAGCTTGCCGTGGCGGCGCTTCTCGACCACGACGGTGAGGGCGGCGATGGCCGCGAACACCAGCCAGTTGAGCAGCAGCGCCGGTGCCAGGCCCAGGGTCTTCACGAGCGAGATCGGCTGCAGCTGCGGCAGCGAGGTCCAGAAGGGCATGTGCGCGGTGGCGATGACGGAACCGGCGATGAAGGCGAGCAGCGTGACGATCATGCGCGTGCTGCCTCCGCCCACCGTGTACAGCGTGCCGGAGGCGCAGCCGCCGCCCAGCTGCATGCCGATGCCGAACATGAAGGCGCCGATGACCACCGAGGTGCCGGCCGGCGAGACGAGGCCGGTGACGGGATTGCCGAACAGGGTGCCGGCGGCCAGCGCCGGGAAGAACAGTGCCACGCCGACGGCGAGCATGATCATCTGCGCGCGCAGGCCGGCGCCACGGCCGTCGGCGATGAAGACGCGCCAGGAAGAGGTGAAGCCGAAGGCCGCATGGTAGAGCGCGAGGCCGAGCAGGGCGCCGACCACGAACAGCGCGGCCTGCTTGCCGCTGACGGCCTGAGCCAGCCAGGCGGCGCCGATCAAAATGAGTAATAAGGAAACGCCGAGCGGCTTCAGGTTGATGTCGACACGGCGCGGGACTGCCAAAGTTGCAGAATCGGACATGGTAAGCGTTTGAATCGAAAGAGGAATCCGCTATTTTCGCGCGTTTTGCGGTTTTCTGCTGGCCCGGCTCGGGGGAGGCTTCTTAAAGTTGAGCTGTGTTAAGCGTCGACGGATCCTTTCCCGCTAGAGTCACTTGGTTACGTGCAAGTTTCCTCTGTTCAATTACTTTCCCCTGGGTGTCATCATGGCTTACATCAAGTCCGGAACACTGTTGGCAATCGGTGCGCTGACGGCGCTGTTCACCCTGTCGGCATGTGGTGGCGGCGGTGGCTCGTCGACGACAACGCCTCCACCTGTGCAGGTCTATGTCGACCCGGTGCTGGCCGCGACCCGTACCGCGATTTCATCGGCGGCAGGCCTCAGCAAGAGCAACTGGCCGGAATGGAACCATACGGGCAGCGATCCGGTCGGCGGGGTCGGCTGCTATAAAGTGGGCACGTATCACACGCATGCGCTGCTCTCGATTTACAAGGATGGCCAGCGTCTGGCCTCGCCGGGATCGATCGGCCGTAATGACAGCTGCGAGTTCGAGCTGCATACGCACGAAGGCTCCGGGACGATACACATCGAGACCGATACCCAGAAGGTCTTCACGCTGGGCCAGTACTTTGCATTGTGGGGGCAGAATCTCAGCGCCGCCTCGGTCGCCGGCCTGCCGGGAACGCCCACCTTCTACGTCATCGAAAACGAAACGCTCACGAAGCTCACGACGAATCCGGCCGATATTCAACTGACGCCCCACAAGGAGATCCTGATCGTCACGGGCACGCCGCCCAAGGAAGTGCCGCGATTCGACTGGGGCAGCAGCAACCTGTGATGCTGAGGTGATCCGCTTCAGCCCCTGTAGCGGATCGCATCGATCACCAGCGCCAGCGCCCGCGAATTCTGGCGCCGGCTCGGGTAGTAGGCGTGCAGGCCCGGAAAGCTCGGGCACCAGTCCTCCATCACGCTCACGAGGCGCCCCGCGCGCACGTGCTCTCCGGCCAGGTCGACGGGAAGGAAGGCCAGCCCACAGCCTGCCAGCGCCGCATGCAGGATCTGGTAGGCGCCGTTGAACACCAGCTGTCCGCGCACCCGCACTTCCATGTCCTGGCCTTCGTGGCGCAGCTCCCACGCATACAGGCCGCCGCTGCTGGCCAGGCGCAGTGCGATGCAGTTGTGCTTCATGAGGTCCTGCGCCGACATCGGCACCGGCCGGTGCGCAAAGTAGGACGGCGCAGCCACGATCATCATTTTCACGTCCGGCGTCAGGCGCACCGCGATCATGTCCTTCTCGACCTGGTCGCCGAAGCGCACGCCAATGTCGTAGCGCTCGGCCGCGATGTCGACCATGCGGTAGTCCGCGCTGAATTCCACGTGCAAATCCGGGTACTGCGGCAGCAGCGGTGCGATGCGCGGCCACAGCACGTCGTCGACCACGTGGTCGATGGCGGTGATGCGGATCGTGCCGGCCGGTTTGTCTCCGAGGTCGCTGACGGCGGCGATCTCCGCCTCGATCTCTTCCAGCCTTGGTCCCACGTTCTGCAGCAGGCGCTCGCCGGCATCGGTGGGCGAGACACTGCGCGTGGTGCGGGTCAGCAGGCGCACGCCCAGGCGCTCTTCCAGCCCGCGGATGATGTGGCTGAGGCTTGATTGCGTCATGCCGAGCTTGGCCGCTGCGCGCGTGAAGCTGCGCTCGCGCGCGACGGCGAGGAAGACGAGGATGTCGTTGATGTTTTCGCGAGCCATTGATGACAGTGTAACGCTAATCAAGCAGGTGATTCATGAGCGCTATTCATAAGCCCATGCAATTTCCGCGCCGTTTTGCGCGCCTGTTTGCCCTTACCATGCCTCCCTTTGCGAATGAAAGAGGAGTCAACATGACTGTGAAAGCCTACGGCGCCTACGCCGGCGACAAGCCGCTCGAATCCATGGACATCACCCGCCGCGCGCCGGGTCATCACGACGTCCAGATCGACATCGCCTTTTGCGGCGTCTGCCACTCCGACCTGCACACCGTGCGCGGCGAATGGGCCGGCACCCTCTATCCCTGCGTGCCGGGCCACGAGATCGTCGGCCGCGTTTCAAAGGTGGGTGAGCACGTCCGGAAATACAAGGTCGGCGACCTGGTCGGCGTCGGCTGCATGGTCGACAGCTGCCAGCACTGCGCCGATTGCGAGGACGGCCTGGAAAACTACTGCGACGGCATGGTCGGCACCTACAACGGCGCGACCCCGGATGCGCCCGGCCACACGCTGGGCGGCTATTCGGAACAGATCGTTGTGCACGAGCGCTTCGTGCTGCGCGTGAGCCATCCGGACGAACAGCTGGCCGCCGTGGCGCCGCTGCTGTGCGCCGGCATCACGACTTACTCGCCGCTGCGCCACTGGAAGGCCGGTCCGGGCAAGACGGTCGGCATCGTCGGCATCGGCGGCCTCGGTCACATGGGCATCAAGCTGGCGCGCGCGATGGGCGCCCACGTGGTCGCCTTCACGACCTCGGAATCGAAGCGCCGGGATGCGGAAGCGCTGGGCGCGCACGAAGTGGTGGTGTCGACAGACCCGGCAGCGATGGCGGCCCGTGCCAAGAGCCTGGACCTGATCGTGAATACCGTCGCGGCCCCGCACGACCTCGACGCCTATTTGAACCTGCTGAAGCGCGACGGCACCATGGTGCTGGTCGGCGCGCCGGCCACGCCGCACCCGTCGCCGCAGGTGTTCAACCTGATCACCAAGCGCCGCGCACTGGCCGGCTCGATGATCGGCGGGATTCCGGAAACCCAGGAGATGCTGGATTTCTGCGCCGAACAGGGCATCGTCGCCGACATCGAGATGATCCGCGCCGATGAGATCAACGCCGCCTACGAGCGCATGCTCAAGGGCGAGGTCAAGTACCGCTTCGTGATCGACAGCGCCACGCTGGCGGCGTAAGGAGAGTCCTATGGATATGCGCATCACTGCCGAACAGGCCGCGGTGGACAGCAGGCCGGCGGCGTGGGGCGCGGTCTTTGCGATGGCGCTCGGCGCCTTCGCGCTGGTCGCTTCCGAGTTCATGCCTGTCAGCCTGCTGACGCCCGTGGCGGCCGACCTGCACATCAGCGAGGGCCAGGCGGGGCAGGCGATCTCGGTATCCGGCGCGTTCGCGCTGGCCACCAGCCTGTTCATCGCGCCGCTGGCCGGACGGCTGGATCGCAAGCTGCTGCTGGCGGGCCTGAGCTTCATGATGATCGTGTCGGGCACCGTCGCCGCTTTCGCGCCGAACTACACGGTCTTCATGATCGGCCGCGCCTTCATCGGCGTGGCGATCGGCGGCTTCTGGTCGATGTCGGCGGCCACCGCGATGCGTCTCGTACCGGCGCACCAGGTGCCGCGCGCGCTGGCCATCGTCAACGGCGGCAATGCGCTCGCTACCGTGGTGGCGGCGCCGCTGGGCAGTTTTCTCGGCAGCGTGGTCGGCTGGCGCGGCGCCTTCTTTGCCGTAGTGCCGGTGGCGGCCATCGCGCTGGTGTGGAAGCTGTTCAGCTTACCAGGCATGAAGGCAGGGCAGGGCGCATCAAAGGGCGGCGTGTTCCGGCTGCTGAAGCGCCCCGCGGTGGCGCTGGGGATGCTGGCGGTGTCGCTGTTCTTCCTCGGGCAGTTTGCGCTGTTCACCTATCTGCGGCCTTTCCTCGAGAGCGTGACGCAGCTTGGCGTGTCGGCGCTGTCGCTGATGCTGCTGCTGGTCGGCGTGGCCGGCTTCGTCGGCACCACGGCCATCGGCGGCTTACTGGAAAACAGCCTGTATCGCACGCTGATCGTGATTCCGCTGCTGATGGCCGGGATCGCGCTGGCGCTGATCGCGCTCGGCAGCTCGGTGGCGGCAACCGCGGTCCTGCTGGGCATCTGGGGCCTGGTCGCGACCTCGGCGCCGGTCGCCTGGTGGACCTGGCTGGCGCGCAGCCTGCCGCAGGAGGCGGAAGCGGGTGGCGGCCTGATGGTGGCCGTGGTGCAGCTGGCGATCGCCTCCGGTGCGAGCTTTGGCGGCATCCTGTTCGATGCCAGCGGCTACCGCGCCACCTTCGGCATGAGCGCGGCGGTGCTGGTGGCCGCCGCCGGCGTGGCCTGGCTGGCGGCGCGGGCGGCAAAGGAAGACAGCGGCCGGAAGTGAGCGCCCGGCCGCTGCCTGCGGACAGCCTCAGCGCGCCGCGCCGGCTGCGTGCGCGCCTCGGCCGCGTGCGGGCGCTTGCGGCGCGTCGACGCGCTTCTCGTCGAGCTTCACCGCCGTCACGCTGCCGTTTTCGTATTCATCGAAGCGCAGCCGGAAGCTGCCGTCCACGGCATCGAATGTGGCTTCGCCTGCCGGGACCAGCAGCGCGTCGCGCCGTCCGTCGAGCTGGGCGCGCATCCTGCGCCCGCTGCCCGTAATCGTCAACAGGCGCCCATCGGCAAGTTCATATTGACCCTTGATGTCCGCCGGGATGACATCGCCCGCATGGGCTGCGCCGATGCCGCCGAGGACGACTGCAAGAAGCGCTGCGCCGGAAAGGAAGGGCGAGCGGAAGGTGGGAAAGTGCGGGCAAGGCATGGTCGGTCTCCTTTCAAGATCCCTGTGTTGTCGATTGCGCACTTAATGTATCGTTAACTTCCATAAGATAGCAATCAAAAATTCTATCAAATGGAATAAATATACGGATAGAGACCGAAGGAATGTCTGCGATGGCGTGGATGTCGCCGCGTCGGAGCATGCGATTCCGCTTCGTCACGCTTGAATTCGGGAGCACAGTGGTCTAATATGGTTAGGTAGCCTACCTAATCTAATCATGAAGACACCACAACCCGACCGACCCGTTCAGCTGGCGGAAGACCTGCGCGAGGCCCTCAAGCTCTTGATGCGCGAAATCCGCCGCGACGCCGAGCGCCATACTTCCGGCCTGTCGCTGACCCAGGCCATGCTGCTGGGCGCCGTGGGCCACCAGCCGGGCATCGGCGTGGCCGAGCTGGCGCGCATGAAGGACGTGCGCACCCCGACCATGAGCGCCCAGGTCAAGGCCCTGGAAGAGGCTGGCCTGCTCGAACGCGGCGCCCCCGATCCGGAAGACCGGCGCCGCAGCGGCCTGCAGCTCACCGCGGCCGGCCAGGCCATCCACGACCAGCTGCACGCGCAGCGCCTGGACTGGCTGGTCCAGCGCGTCAACCGCCTCGACCCCGCGCAGCTGGATGCGCTGGCGGCCGCCATCGAACCCCTCAAGCTGATCGCACGTCCATGACCCAGACTCCGCATATCGCCACGCCCGCGCCGGTCACTGAAAAGGAAATCCGGTCCGTCTACTTCGCCCTGATGGCCGTCCTCGGCCTCGGTGCGCTTGACCAGAGCATCGTCGCCACGGCCTTGCCGCGCATCGTCACGGACCTGGGCGGCATGGCCCACCTGTCCTGGGTGGTGACCGCCTACGTGCTGGCCTCGACCGCCACCATGCCCCTGTACGGCAAGATGGCCGACCAGTACGGGCGCCGGCCGATGATCTTCACGGCACTCGCCACCTTCCTGCTTGGCTCGGTGTTGTGCGGGCTGGCCGGCAGCATGACGCAGCTGATCGTGTTCCGCGCCATCCAGGGCATGGGCGCGGGCGGCTTCATGCCGCTGGCGCAGATCATCATCTCCGACCTGGTGGCGCCGCAGGACCGCGCCAAGCGCCAGGGCTCGATCGCCATCGTGTTCGCCGTCACCAGCGTGCTCGGCCCGGTGCTGGGCGGTGTGATGACCGACCTGCTGTCCTGGCACTGGATCTTCTTCATCAACCTGCCGGTGGGCGCCTTCGCGTCCTGGGCCATCGCACGTTCGCTGCGCAAGCCGGTCATCACGCATGCCCACCGCATCGACTATCTTGGTTCGGTCCTGCTCACGTCCAGCATCGTCTCGCTGCTGCTGATCCTGGCGCTGGGCGGCACCGAATGGCCGTGGGACGCGGTCGAGATCAAGATCTGCGCCGCGCTGACGGTGGTGCTGGGCGCCTGGCTGTTCGTGCACCTGCGCCGCGCCGCCGAGCCGGTGCTGCCGCCGGATCTGTTCGGCAGCCGCGTGTTCAACCTGGCCAGCGTGGTGATGGCGCTGAGCTTCGTCGGCCTGATGGGTTCGAGCGTGTTCTTCCCGCTGTTCTTCCAGCTGGTGATGGGCAGCAGCCCGGCCAATTCCGGCATGCTGACGGTGCCGATGATGGTGGGAATGATCCTCGCATCGAGCCTGATCGGCCGCGCGGTGGCGCGCGCCAACCGCTACAAGGAAGTGCAGGTGGCGGGGCTGGCGGTGGCGGTGGCGTCCTTCGCCGCGCTGACCTGGGCCATGGCCACCGGCCGCGGCTACCTGTTCATCGAGCCGCCGATCTTCTTCCTCGGCGCCGGCCTGGGCCTGGTGATGCCGAACATGACCATCGTCGTGCAGAGCGCCTTGCCTGCCGCCCGGCGCGGCGTCGGCACCGCCATGCTGACCTTCTTCCGCTCGCTCGGCGGCCTGCTCGGCGTGACGGGTTCCGGCGCGATCCTGGCACACCAGCTGCATGCCCACGGCATCGCGGCCGCGGCCAGCGCCGGCACCGGCACGGTCCTGAGCCCGGCCATGCGCGAGGTCTACCGCCAGGCCATCGCCAGCATCTTCGGCGCCGGCACCGCAATCGTGCTGGCGGCGCTGGTGATCCTGCTGTTCATGCCGCATGTGCGGGTGGAGGGGGCGAAGGCGCCGCAGCCTCCGCAGGCGGAGTAAAAGGCGGTTTTGGTGTCAATCAATCAATGGTATCCTAGCGCAATGACCATCGAGCCCGACACCACCGAACACAAGCAACCCCGCGCCGCCTATGCCGATGGCCCGCGCCTGCTGGCCGACATCGGCGCGACCCATGCGCGCTTTGCGCTGGAGAGCGCGCCTGGTGTGCTGCGCAATGTCGCCGTGCTGCTGTGCGACGACTATCCCGGCATCGTCCCCTTGCTGAACGCTTATCTGGGACAGCTGGGCGAGGTGCGCATCAGCCATGCCGCCTTCGCGCTGGCGAATCCGATCAGCGGCGATTTCATCCGCATGACCAACCGCGACTGGCAGTTCTCGACCGACGAGGTGCGGCGCGCGCTGGGCCTGACCACGCTCCTGATCGTGAACGACTTCACGGCGCTGGCGATGGCGCTGCCGGGCTTCAAGCCGGACGACCTGCTGCAGATCGGCGGCGGCCAGCCGCAGCAGCATGCGGTGGCCGGCGTGCTGGGCCCGGGCACGGGCCTGGGTGTGTCGGGCGTGATCCCGACCGTGGACGGCTTCGTCACCCTCGGCAGCGAGGGCGGCCACGTCAACTTCGCCCCGGCCGACGAGCGCGAGTTCGCGATTTTGCAGTACGCCTGGCGCGAATGGCAGCACGTGTCGAACGAGCGATTGATTTCCGGCCCCGGCATGGAGATCATCTACCGCGCGCTGGCCCAGCGTAACGGCGTGCAGGCCCCGCCGCGCACGGCCGCCGAGATCGCGAGCTGCGCGCTCGAGCAGAACGACCCGCTGTGCCTGGAAGTGCTGGAATGCTTCGCCGGCATGCTGGGCGGTGCGGCCGCCAACCTGGCCGTCACCCTCGGTGCATTCGGCGGTATCTTCATCGGCGGCGGCATCGTGCCGCGCGTGGCGCAGTGGTTCGCCACGTCGCCGTTCCGCGCCCGCTTCGAAGCCAAGGGGCGCTTTTCGGACTACCTGGCGCAGATCCCGACCTACGTGATCATGACGCCGAATCCGGCCCTGTACGGCGTGGCGAGCATCCTGTCCGAACACCTGCGCGGCCGCACCGGCGCGAATACGCTGATGGAGCGCGTGCAGCACTTGCAGCACGAACTGTCGCCGGCCGAACAGCGCGTCGCCACCCTGGTGCTGGAACATCCGCGCAAGGTGCTGTCCGAGCCAATCGCGGAAATCGCGAAACTGGCGGACGTCAGCCAGCCGACCGTGATCCGCTTCTGCCGCTCGCTGGGCTTTTCCGGCCTGGCCGACTTCAAACTGAAATTCGCGGGCAGCCTGACCGGCACCATCCCGGTGCGCCACAGCCAGGTGCGCATGACCGACAGCACCCACGACCTGTCGGCCAAGGTCATCGACAACACGGTGTCCGCGATCCTGAAGTTCCGCGACCAGCTGGACGTGAACTCGATCGACCGCGCCATCGAGATCCTGCGCCGCGCCAAGCGCGTCGAGTTCTACGCGATGGGGAATTCGCGCGTGGTGGCGCTGGACGGCCAGCACAAGTTCTTCCGCTTCCGCATCCCGACCTCGTCCTACGGCGATTCGCATCTGTTCTCGCTCGCGGCCGAGCTGCTCGGTCCGGGCGACGTCGTGGTCGCGATCTCGACCACCGGCCAGCTGCCCGAGCTGCTGTCGGCCGTGGATACGGCGCGCGCGGCCGGTGCCGACGTCATCGCCATCACCAGCTCAAAGAGTGCGCTGGCGCGCAAGGCCAGCATCTGCCTGGCGGTCGACCACAGCGAAGACAGCACCACCTTCCTGTCGATGATCTCGCGGATCCTGCAGCTGCTCCTTATCGACATCATGGCGGTCGGCGTCTCGCTGGGCCAGGAGAACGGCGACAGCGGCGAGGGCGATGTCGAGCGCCGGCGTTTGCTGATTTCGCACCTCGATATCTGATATCGCGCGGGACCCGGAGCGGCATCAAGAATCGTTTCCGTGTGGCACTACACAATGGGGATTCCTTCCCCATTGGAGAGCCCCATGATGCACCCGGATGACATCAAGCGCCTTGCCATCATGGGCACGCTCATCATGCTGTGCGCCTTGAGTTCCGGCCTGGCCCGGCCCGCCTTCGGCTAGACTGCACCTGTCATAAATGACCGTTGCACCGCCAGCGCCCATCATTCATCCTTTGCAGATACATGAAGAACAAGGGATGAAGCATGCAACGACGCGAGGTATTGAAGGTTTCCCTGGGTGTGGCGCTGGCGACGGGCGGCTTGCCCGGCATGGCGCGGGCAAAGACGCTGCGCTCGCGTGTGCGTCTCGGCGCCGCCGGCTGGCCCGCCGCCGCCGACTGGGACAAGCTGGCGCGCGCCACCGGCGGCCGACTGCAAAAGCTCGCCTCACCCTTCGCCGGCTGCGCCCTTGATACTGCCGCCTGCGCCAGCTTGCGCGAACAGCTGAAGAACCCCTACGCCGTCGGCGACAATCCCGCGCTCACCCAGACCAGCGGCTGGCAGGACGCCTGGCTGTCGCAACCCAGCGCTTATGCGGTGGCGGCGCGCGGGACCGCCGACATCGCCGCCGCCGTCAACTTCGCCCGTACCCACAACCTGCGCCTGGTGGTGAAAGGCGGCGGCCATAGCTACAAGGGCGGCTCCAATGCGCCGGACTCGCTGCTGGTGTGGCCGCGCGCCATGAACGAGGTCACCCTGATCGATGCCTTCGTGCCCAAGGGCGGCGCCCAGGCCGACGCCTTGCCGGCAGTGCGCATCGGCGCCGGCGCCATGTGGATCGACGCCTACACCGCCGTCACGACGAAGGCCGGCCGCTACGTGCAGGGCGGCGGCTGCACCACCGTCGGCGTGCCGGGACTAGTGCAGGGCGGCGGCTTCGGCAGCTTCTCGAAGCGCTTCGGCACCGCCGCGTCCAGCCTGCTGGAAGCGGAAGTCGTCACCGCCGACGGCCAGGTGCGCATCGCCAACGCATTCACCAATCCGGACCTGTTCTGGGCCATCAAGGGCGGTGGCGGCGGCAGCTTCGGCGTGGTCACGCACATGACCCTGCGCACCCACGCGCTGCCGGAATATTTTGGTGGCGTGTTCGGCGATATCACGGCCAACAGCGACGCCGCCTTCAAGACCCTGGTCGCGCGCTTCATCGCCTTCTACCGCGAGCGCCTGTTCAATGCGCATTGGGGCGAGCAGGTGTCGCTGCGCGAGGGCAGGCAGCTGCATCTGTCGATGGTGTTCCAGGGACTCGACCGCGCCCAGGCGCAGGCGGCATGGGCGCCCTTCCTCGACTGGGTGCGCGCCAGCAGCGACTACAGCTTCAAGGAACCGACCTTCATGGCGGTGCCGGCGCGCCGCTTCTGGGACGCCGACTTCTGGAGCAAGACCGCGCCCGGCATCATGGTGAAGGACGAGCGCGAAGGCGCCCCAAGCCACCACGCCGTGTGGCAGGGCGACCGCGGCCAGGTCGGCTGGCATATCCACGGCTATGAATCGACCTGGCTGCCGGCCGCACTGCTGGAAGAAGGCGCGCAGGCGCGGCTGGTGGACGCCCTGTGTGCGGCCTCGCAGCAGTGGTGGGTCGAACTGCACTTCAACAAGGGCATCGCCGGCGCGCCGGCGGACACCCTCGAACGGGTGCGCAATACCGCGACGCATCCGGGCGTGGTGGACGCGTTTGCGCTAGCCATCATCGCCGGCGGCGGCGACCCCGCCTGGCCCGGCATGCCTGGGGCGCAGATCGACGAGGACAGGGCGCGCAAACGGGCGGCGAAGATCCGCAGCGCCATGGACGTGCTGCGCAAGGCGGCGCCCGATGCCGGCACCTACGTGTCGGAAAGCGACTTCTTCCAGCAGCGCTGGCAGGAGACTTACTGGGGGCCGAATTACGCGAGGCTCCTGAAGATCAAGCAGCGCTACGATCCGGACGGCCTGTTCACGGTGCGGCACGGGGTCGGCAGCGAGGACTGGAGCGCGGACGGCTTTACCCGCAAGGGCTGATCCATGCGCATGACGCGAGACGAGGTGCTCAACCTCGGCCTGGCCATCCTCGGCGGCCTGCTGATGCGCTGGAGCTTCGGCCTGCATCCCGTGTGGTGGCTGGCCTGGGTGGCGCCGGCGCCGCTGCTGGTGGCTGTCCTGCGCAGCACACGGTGGAAGGCGTTCGCGTTGGCCTTGCTGGGCGGGCTGATCGCCGCCAGCGCCAATCTGCACTATCTTTCTATCGTGATGCCGCTGCCGTCCGCCTTGCTGGTGGTGTTGCTGCTGGCGCTGCTGTGGGTGCTGGTGGTGGGCCAGGCGCGCCGCCTGATGACCGCGACGCCGTCGCCATGGGCCGCGCTGGCCTATCCCCTTCTGTGGTGCGCGGCGGACACGCTGCTGGCGCACCTGCACCCTGACGGCAACTGGAGCAGCCTGGCGTATTCGCAGGCGGCATTCGCACCGGCGCTGCAGATCGTGTCGCTGCTGGGCGTGGCCGGGCTGGTGTTCGTGCTGTCGCTGGTGCCGGCGGCGCTGGCGTTCGCGGCGGTGCGCGGCTGGCCTGCGTCTCGCGTTCCGCTGGCTGCTTCAGCACTGCTGATGCTCGGCTGCCTCGGCTTCGGCTATGCGCGCATCCCGGCAGCATCGGCGCCGCAAGCGGAGCTGGTCGGCATGGCGGTCATCGACGACTTCATCGGTCCGCGCGTGCCCGCAGCCAAGGTGGAAGGCATCTGGTCGCAGTACGAGCGCCACGTCGAGACGCTGGCCGGGCAGGGCGCGCGCATGGTGCTGCTGCCGGAGAAGATCGCGATGCTGCATCAGGCTGAGGCAGGCAAGCTGCGGCAGCGGATGGCCACGCTGGCGGCGCGAAACAAGGTCTGGCTGGCGCTCGGCGTCGGCATTGACGATGGCCGCAAGACGAACCACCTGTGGCTGTTCAGGCCCGACGGCAGCCTGGCCGCGGACTATCTCAAGCACTACCTGGCGCCGCCGGAGCGCGACTTCGCAGCCGGTTCACGCTTCGAGGTGCAAGCCATCGATGGCACACGCTATGGACTTGCGATCTGCAAGGATGTGCACTTTGCCGGGATGGGACGGGCCTATGCTGGACTCGGGGCGCAGGCGCTGCTGGTGCCGGCCTGGGACTTCGGCGAGGATGGCGAATACGCGGCGCGGCTGTCCGCAGTGCGCAGCGTGGAAACCGGCTTGCCGATGCTGCGTGCCGCGCGCGAGGGCCTGCTGACGGTCAGCGATGCCTATGGCCGCGTGGTGCTGGAGACAGCATCGGCGCCGCTGCCCGGTGCGACCCTGCTGGGGCGGATGCCGGCGGCATTGACGTTCACCACCCTCTACAGCCGCACCGGCGACGTGTTCGGCTGGCTGTGCACGGCGGCGGCCGTGATCATGGTGCTGCGCAGCCGAGATAACCACGTCAGGGCCCGGAAGGCTGTGCAGCCGGTGCCTCCTGCGTTTCCATAAGGCTGTAGCCGCGACGCGAAGCAAAGCGCTCGAACGCCTGCGATAAAAAGGCGATGAGCGTGCGCACGCGCGCCGACTGGTGCTGGTGCTGGGGATACACGGCATAGATGTCGGCATCGGGCGTGCGGAACTGCGGCAGTACCTGCACCAGGCGCCCGCTTGCGAGATAGCGCTCGATGTCCCATTCCGCCCGCAGCAGGATGCCATGGCCGTCGAGCGCCCAGTTGACGGCGATTTCGCCGTCATTGGTCGTCAAATTACCGCGTACCTTGACCGTTTCGCCAGGGCCGATGGCATCGCGGTCGCGGTGCAGGCGCCAGGTGCCGTAGGCCTCGTCGCCCTGGCGGATACAGATGCAGTTGTGGTGCACGAGGTCGGACGGCCCCGCTGGCTCGCCGCGCGCGGCCAGGTACTTCGGCGAGGCGCACAGCAGCCGGCGGTTGCTGGCCAGCTTTCTGGCGATGACGCGCGCATCGCCGGGTTCTCCAAAACGGATGCAGACGTCGAACTGGTCTTCCGTGAGCGGCGGCGGGTTGACCGATAGCTGCAGTTGCACGTCGACCTCGGGATAAAGCAGCACATACTGCGAGATCGCGGGCGCGATGTGCAGGCGGCCGAAGCCCAGCGTGGCATTCACCCGCAACAGGCCTTTCGGCTGGCCTTTCGATGTACTCAAGAGCTGGTCGAGGTCGGCGATTTCGCCGAGTATGCGCCGGGCGTGCTCGAACAGCACTTCGCCATCCGGCGTCAGGCTCATGCGCCGCGTGGTGCGGTTCACCAGCGGCACGCCCAGCCGCGACTCCATCTGCGACAGGCGCTTGCTGACGGCGGCCGTACTGATACCGAGCTCACGCGCCGCGCCGCTGAGGCTGCCGCAGGTTCCCAACGCTACAAAGAAGGCAAGTTCCGCCGCCTGGATGCCGCTACTCATCTTGATTGTTAACCCTGGGTTAAAGACGGATTAAGTCTAGCCAACAAGCGTGCCTTCGTCCAGCGCATACAGTAGGTCCACGGATGCACCTTTACTCACACACAGCGAAGCACAGGAGACAGACACATGAAGACTTACCAAATCGCGACGATCCCGGGCGATGGCATCGGCAAGGAAGTGGTCCCGGCAGGCCGCCAGGTCCTGGAGGCGCTGGCCGCCAGCAGCAGCACATTCCGGTTTGCGTTCGAGGACTTCGACTGGGGCGGCGACTACTACCGCAAGCACGGCGCCATGATGCCCGCCGACGGGCTCGACGCGCTGCGCGGCAAGGATGCGATCCTGTTCGGCTCCGCAGGCGACCCGGATATCGCCGACCACATCACCCTGTGGGGCCTGCGCCTGAAGATCTGCCAGGGCTTCGACCAGTACGCCAACGTGCGTCCGACGCGCATCCTGCCCGGCATCGACGGTCCACTGAAGCGCTGCGCGCCGGAAGACCTGAACTGGGTGATCGTGCGCGAGAACTCGGAAGGCGAGTATTCCGGCGTGGGCGGACGCGTGCACCAGGGCCACCCGATCGAAGCGGCCACCGACGTCAGCATGATGACCCGGGTGGGCGTCGAGCGCATCCTGCGCTTCGCGTTCAAGCTGGCGCAATCGAGGCCGCGCAAGCAGCTGACCGTCATCACCAAGAGCAATGCGCAGCGCCATGCGATGGTGATGTGGGACGAGGTGGCCGTGCAGGTGGCGCAGGACTTCCCGGACGTGAAGTGGGACAAGGAGCTGGTCGACGCGGCCACCGCGCGCATGGTCAACCGTCCGGCCACGCTCGACACCATCGTCGCCACCAACCTGCACGCCGACATCCTGAGCGACCTGGCGGCGGCGCTGGCCGGCAGCCTCGGCATCGCGCCGACCGGGAACATCGATCCGGAGCGCCGTTATCCGTCGATGTTCGAGCCGATCCACGGCTCGGCCTTCGACATCATGGGCAAGGGCCTGGCCAATCCCATCGGCACCTTCTGGTCGGTCGTGATGCTGCTCGAACACCTGGGCGAGTTCGATGCCGCGGCTCAGGTGATGCGTGCGATCGAAAGCGTGACCGCGAAGCCCTCGCTGCATACCCGCGACCTGGGCGGCACCGCCACCACGGCGGACGTCACGAAGGCCGTGTGCGACATCCTCACCCGCCAGGAGCGCGCCGCAGCCTGAGTACATTCCGAAACCGTTCCCGACCGGCCGCGAAGAGCAGGGGGAACGGCCAGCAGCACCCATAAAGGAGACATCATGGTCAGGATTTTTTTTGGAAGGCTGTACGTCCAGGTACTGATCGGCGTGATCGCAGGCGGCGTGCTCGGCTACCTGTATCCCGCGGTCGGCGCCGACCTCAAGCCGCTGGGCGACCTGTTCATCCGGCTCATCAAGATGGTGTTCGCGCCGGTTATCTTTGCAATGGTGGTGCTTGGCATCGCCAGGATGGAAAGCATGAAGGAGCTCGGACGCGTCGGCGCCCGCGCCCTGATCTATTTCGAAGTCATGTCGACCTTCGCCCTCCTGCTCGGGCTGATTGTCGTGAACGTGGTCCAGCCCGGCGTTGGCATGAATGTCGATGCGGCGGCGCTCGATACCAAGAGCATCAGCAGCTATACGGCGGCGGCCGCGAAATCGACCGGCTTCGTCGACTTCCTGCTCAATATGGTCCCGACCAGTGCGATCGACGCGCTTGCGAAGAACGACATCCTGCAGATCCTGGTGTTCGGCACCATGTTCGGTATCGCGCTCTCGCGCATGGGACGCCACGCCAAGCCGGTGGTCGACATGCTCGAGGCCTTCAGCACCGGCATGTTCATGGTGCTCGCCATGGTCATGCGGATCGCGCCGATCGCCGCTTTCGGCGCGATCGCCTTCACGGTCGGGAAGTATGGCCTCGGTTCGCTGCTGTCGCTGGGCCAGCTGATGGGTTCCATGTACCTTACCTGCGTGGCCTTCGTGTTCGTCGTGCTCGGCGCGATCGCCCGTATTTCCGGCTTCAGCCTCTGGAAGCTGCTGCGCTTCATCCGTGACGAAATCTTCACGGTCCTCGGCACTAGTTCGTCCGAATCCGTCGTTCCCCAGCTGATGCGCAAGCTGGAGCATCTCGGCGTCGCCAAACCGGTGGTGGGGCTGGTGGTGCCGGCCGGCGTCACCTTCAATCCCGACGGCCAGTGCATCTACTACACCATGGCGGCGATCTTCATCGCCCAGGCGACCAACACGCCCTTGACGCTGGTGGACCAGTTCGTCGTACTGGGGGTGCTGATGGTGACGTCGAAGGGTTCGGCCGGCGTGACCGGCTCCGGCTTCATCACCCTCGCTGCCACGCTGGCGTCGATGGGCAAGATCCCGGTCGCGGGCATGGTGCTGCTGCTCGGTGTAGACCGCTTCATGTCCGAAGCGCGGGCCATCACGAACACGATCGGCAATGCGGTCGGCACCGTCGTCGTGGCGCGCTGGGTCGGCGCGGTCGACCGCGCCCGCATGCAGCGTATCCTCGACGGCGAGGACACCGATACCGACGCCGTGGCCGTGCCGCAGCCGGGCGAGGTGCGCGACGATGTCGTGGTCGGCCTGGTGAAACACCAGAATGCATCGGCCTGACGCCATGGAGAACGACAACATGGTCAAGGGACGTGAGAGGGAACTCCTGTCGGCGATGTTCGACGCAGCCATTGCCGCGGCGCAGCCGGACAAATGCGTCCCGCCCCATCTGCCGGCACCGCCGCGTGGACGGCTGATTGTGATCGGCGCAGGCAAGGCGTCGGCGGCGATGGCGCGCGCGGTCGAACGACACTATCCGGGACCGCTGGAAGGACTGGTGGTGACACGCTACGGTTACGGTGTCCCGTGCGAGCACATCGAGATCGTCGAGGCCGCGCACCCGGTTCCGGACGCGGCGGGAGAACAGGCGGCGGCGCGCATGCTCGAACTGGTGCGCGGCCTGCGCGCCGATGACACGGTGCTATGCCTGATCTCCGGTGGCGGCTCCTCGCTGCTGCCTCTGCCGCTTCCGGGTATCACGCTGGAGGACAAGCAGCTCGTGAACCGGGCGCTGCTCGCATCCGGCGCCAGCATCGCTGAAATGAACTGCGTGCGGCGCCACCTGTCAGGCATCAAGGGTGGGCGGCTGGCGGCGGCCTGCCACCCGGCGCATGTCGTCACCCTGCTGATCTCGGATGTGCCGGGGGACGATTCCTGCGATATCGCATCAGGCCCGACGGTGGCCGATCCCAGCACCCGCGCCGACGCCATCGACATCGTCCGGCGTTACGGGATCGCGCTGCCGCCGAACGTGATGAAGGTGCTCGACAGTGCGGCTGCGGAATCGGTCAAGCCGGGCGATCCGCGCCTGGCTGGGCACGAGCTGAGGTTCGTGGCGACCCCGCAAATGGCGCTCGAGGCGGCGGCGCGCGTGGCCGAAGAGGCCGGGCTTGCGGCCTACATCCTCGGCGATAGCCTGGAAGGCGAAGCGCGCGAGGCCGGTAAGCTCATGGCCGGCATGGCGCTGCAGGTGGCCAGGCATGCGCAGCCCTTTGCCGCACCCTGCGTCCTGCTGTCAGGGGGAGAGACGACGGTCACGGTGCGCGGCGACGGCCGCGGTGGCCGCAATGTCGAGTTCCTGCTGGCCGCCGCGATCGCATTGCGGGGCGAATCCGGCGTGCACGGCCTGGCCGGGGACACCGATGGCGTCGACGGACAGGAAGAAATCGCCGGTGCCTATTTTTCGCCCGACACCCTCGAGCGGGCCTTCGACAGGGGGATCCGGCCCTTGCAGAGCCTCGACCGCAACGACGGACATGGATTCTTCCAGGCCCTCGGCGATTCGGTCGTGACCGGCCCCACGCTCACCAATGTGAACGACTTCCGCGCCATCCTGGTCGATACGCGATCCTGATTCAGTCTTCCACAAACACCACGGCCGTCCGCGGCGGAATGCTGAACGACCCGGTGGCCGGATCGAAACTGGCCTGGGTCGCCCGCTTGTCCGCCGCATTCGGCGACAGGAACACCGGATGCAGGCGCATCGCCTTGCCGGCCGCCTGCTCGTCGCTGACGGTGTGGCCGACCTTGTCGACGTTGATGAAGTAGCTGAGGCCTTTGAAGTTTGCGCCCGCGTAGCCCTCGCCATCCAGGTGGGCGGCGACGACGGTCGGGTTCTGGGTCGTGCCGGTGTTGAAGAAGCGCAGGCGGCGCTTGATCTCGGCGGCGGTCGGCAGGCGGAACAGCGCCGAGCTGGCGCGGATGGCCAGCAGGTCGCGGAAGGCGTCGCGCGCGAAGGCGATGTCGCTTGGTGCCGGCTTGAAGGCCGGATTCGCCAGCAGCGGCTTGATCAGCGCGTAGTCCTTGCCGTTGTCTTCCGCCGGCGGCAGGCCGGTGCCGAAGTAGTTGTCGCGGTAGGTCCAGTCCAGGCGGTTGAACCAGTCGCCGGAATTGAAGCTGTTGCGGTCCAGGGACTTCGAGCGCAGCACATCGATGCCGGCGTGGTAGTAGGCGATGCCCTGTGCGAAAGCGTCGACGGCCATGCCCAGCACCTGCACGCGGGCGCGGTCCTGGCTCGAGCTCGATGCCGGCAGCTTGAACACGTTGTTGTCGTACAGGGTCTGATTGTCGTGGTTCTCGACGTAGTTCACGACTTCGGACGGTTCGCTCGCATAGCCGGCCGGCTGGCCGCCGTAGTCGATGCGATCGAGCGGCACGGTCTTGCCGTCCCAGGTCTGCAGCGCGTAGCTGCGGATCGAGCCGGCCAGGCCGGCGCGCACCATGTCGGCGCTGCGCATCAGGTCTTCCGAAGTGCGCTCACCGGCGTGGCCATTCGGGTCGTAGACCAGGCCGTTGATCCAGCCCTGGCGCGCGAACAGCGCCTCGCCGGCATCGCCGGCCGAGCCGCCGCGCACGGCGTCGCGGGTGCGGTCGTTGAAGGTGCCGATGCCGCTGCCATTCAGCGATAGTTGGGACGCCTGCACGAAGCGCGCGCCGTTGGCGACTTCGCCGAAGTTCCAGCCTTCGCCGAGCAGCTGCACCTGGCGGCCGGCGGCGGCGTTCACGCTGCGCTGCAGCTGCTCCATCGTGGCGCGCGGCTGGTGGCCCATCAGGTCGAAGCGGAAGGAATCGATCTTGTACTGGGTCGCCCACAGGGCCACCGAATCGATCATCAGCTTGCCCATCATGAGGTTTTCGGTGGCCGTGTTGTCGCAGCAGGTCGAGCGCTCGATGCCGCCCGTCGCATTCAGGCGGTGGTAGTAGCCCGGCACGATGCGGTCCAGCACCGACTTCTCGTTCTGGCCGGCGATGAAGGTGTGGTTGAACACGACGTCCATGCCGACGCGCAGGCCGAGCTTGTGCAGGCTGTCGACCATCTCGCGAAACTCGACGATGCGACGCGCGCCGTCGGATGGATCGGTGGCGTAGCTGCCTTCCGGTGCGTTGTAGTGGTAGGGGTCGTAGCCCCAGTTGAAGCAGTCGGTTTCCGCCGTCTTTTTCACCAGGGCCTGCTGGGTTTCGCTGTCCGGCGCGCCCGACGGCTTCGGCACGGCGCAGCCGGCTTCCGGCACGCTGCCGATGTCGTACACCGGCAGCAGGTGGATATCGGTCAGGCCGCTCTTCGCCAGCGCGGCCAGGTGGCGCATGCCATTCGACTCCGTGCGGGTAAAGGCGCCGTACTTGCCGCGCAGGCGCTCGGGCACGCTGGCGTCGTTGATCGAGAAGTCGCGCACGTGCAGTTCGTAGACCACCATGTCGGTGGGATTCCTGACGGTCTGCGGCACCGGCGACGCATCCCAGCCGGCCGGCTTCAGGCGCGGCGAATCCAGACGCGCGATATAGCTGCGCTTCGAATCGGTCGTCAGGCTGATGGAATAGGGGTCGGTGACCAGGTTGCGCACAATGCCACTGGAACCCGCAGCGCCTTCGGCCGGCACGTCGACCGCATATCTGTAGTACTTGCCGCTCAGATCGCCGGACAGCGCCGTGCTCCAGGCCCCCGTGGCCGGGTCGAAGCGCATCTGGTAGACCGCGCGCGCCGCCGATCCGGCCGTGTTGTACACGCAGACCGCAGCCTGCTGGGCAGTCGGCGCCCAGACGGTAAAGCGGGTGCGCTTGTCCGCGATATCGACGCCCAGCTTGTTCAGGCCGGCCGCCGCCACATACAGATCGTCCAGCGCGCCCGCCACCTGCACGCGCGTGGCCGCGCGTACGACGCCCTGGGCATCTTCGTGCACCAGCACCAGCTGCTGGCGGTGCAGCTCGCCCATTCTTGCCACGTCATCTTCAATCAGCTGCAGCACCGGGCCGGCGCCAAGCCACTTGAAACGTTCCGCCACCGGCGCCGGCACGCCGCCCGTGAACACGCCGAGCGTCAGCGCACCCATGCTGCCCGCGACCTTGCCGCCGACCGGCGCGGCGATCGACGCGCTCGGGGAGTAGTAGAGCTTGAACACGCCATCCGCGGCGGCGCCGGGGAAGGCGATCAGGCGCCGGTCGAGCCAGACGGCGCGCGCATCGAAGTGGGCGGCCGCAGGGCTCAGCACAGTCTGGAAGGATTTGCTGTCGCAGGCTTCGGGAGAAATCGCAGCATGGGCGCCGGCAGAGGCGAGAAGGGCCAGCAGGCCGGCGGTGGTCGTGGTTCTTGTCATTGAATAGCTTAGTAAAAATCAGGCGGCGGTTTCGCGATAGTTGTTCACCATGCGGTAGCGGGTCGCATACCAGCCGAAGACCAGCGCCGCAAGGAAGGCAAAGGCCGCAAAGAAGTACATCTGGAAGGCCATCACCCCCAGGCCGGTATTGGCGATATGGCCCAGCACGGCCTCGTTCTTGACACTGGCGTTCACGATCAGCACCCACAGGCTGCCGACCGTCACCGCCAGGTACCAGAAGGCCATGATCACGCCCTTCATCGATGCAGGCGCCTGGCTGTAGGCGAATTCGAGGCCGCTGGCCGAGACCAGCACTTCGCCCATGGTCAGCAGGGCGTAGGGAAGGATCTGCCAAGCCATCGAGACCGGCGTACCGCCGTCCATCGCCACCTGGATAGTGCCGATCGCGACCCAGGACAGGGCGGACAGCGCGATCCCGGCCGTCATGCGGCGCAGCGCGGTGGGCTCCCAGCCGAGCTTACGCAGCAGCGGGAACACGGCAAAGTTATTGAAGGGGATGAGCAGCATCACCAGCAGTGGATTCAGGGCCTGCATCTGCGCCGGCTCGAAGCGGAACTCGCTGCCGAACAACGACAGGGTAGGGCGCATCATCGCATTCGCCTGCACGATCCAGGTCGAGGCCTTCTGGTCGAACAGGGACCAGAAGGGCGTCACCAGCGCGAACACGATCAGCACGCGCAGCACGCCGCGCACGCCATCGACGGCGTCATCCGGATGCAGGCCGCGCGCACGCTCCAGTTGTAGCGACACGCCGATGCCGCCGAAGGCCAGCAGCAGCACCAGCGCCGTGCAGGCGGCGATCACGAAGCCCCAGCTCGGCGTCATCGCCAGCGAGACCAGTGCACCGACTGCGCCGACGCTGGCCACCGCCAGGCCCGGACGGCCTTCGCCGTCGCGCTTCGCCAGCAGCGCGCTCTTCGCCACATTGAGGAAGGAGTGGGGATTGGCGGCGCTCGGCGGCACGTGCACGTACTTCTTGCGGCCGCTCCAGAACACCAGGGTCGCGATGAACATCAGGATGCCCGGGATGCCGAAGGCGACCGCCGCGCCGTAATCGCGCAGGAAGATCGGCATCAGCAGGGAGGCGAAGAAGGAGCCGAAGTTGATGATCCAGTAGAAGGCGTCGAACACCACCTTGGCCTTGTCCTTGTTGGTGTGGTCGAACTGGTCGCCGACGAAGGAAGCGACGAGGGGCTTGATGCCGCCCGAGCCGAGCGCGATCAGGAACAGGCCGAGGTAGAAGCCCTGCACATTGCTCTCGAAAGCGGCCAGGCAGGCGTGGCCCGCGCAGTAGACGAGGCTGAGCCAGAACACGGTGTTGTACTTGCCGAAGAAGCGGTCGGCCAGCCAGCCGCCCAGCAGCGGGAAGAAGTAGACGCCGATGACGAAGGTGTGAAACACGTGCTTCGCCTCGCCGGCGCGCTCGGCCTCGGGCAGGAACAGCAGCAGCGTGGAGATCAGGAAGGGTGTCAGGATGTTGCGCATGCCATAGAAGCTGAAGCGCTCGCAGCCTTCGTTGGCGATGATGAAGGGGATCTGGCGGGGCATGCGGCCGGCTTGCACCGGGGGCGGGTTCTGGGTCATCGGAGTCTCCGTCGTGCTTGTTGTGTCGCGATGCTATGCAAGCCTGTCGAGCTTGGCAACAAGAACTTCTTTGGCAAGTTCGCTACCCTAACATTGAATATGTAGTTTGACTACTACATCGCCAATTATTCTTCAGTCATAAATCACGTAAGGCTATGATTTGGAAGGTTATTTATGTTGACTCGTCATTTTTCCGACGATTGTCACCACCGTATCGATGCTGTATATTGCGTAAAAATTTACCAACCGTACATCATCATGACGACTCCCGACACGAACAACCCGTGGTGGAAAGAAGCCATCATCTACCAGGTCTACCCGCGCAGCTATCTCGACACCAACGGCGACGGCGTCGGCGACCTCCCGGGCATCACCGCCAGGCTCGATTACATCGCCAGCCTGGGCGTGGACATCGTCTGGCTGTCCCCCTTCTTCAAGTCGCCGCAGAAGGACTTCGGCTACGACATTTCCGACTACTGCGACGTCGACCCGCTGTTCGGCACCCTGGCCGATTTCGACGCCTTGATCGCCAAGGCGCACAGCCTGGGCCTGAAGATCATGATCGACCAGGTGATGTCGCACACCGCCGACGCCCACCCGTGGTTCGTCGAAAGCCGCTCCAGCCGCGACAATCCGAAGAGCGACTGGTACGTCTGGTCCGAGCCGCTCGCGGACGGCAACCCGCCGAACAACTGGCTGTCGGTGTTCGGCGGCTCGGCGTGGCAGTGGGATACGCGCCGCAAGCAGTACTACATGCACAACTTCCTGGTCAGCCAGCCGCAGCTCAACTTCCATAACCCGGAAGTGCAGCAGGCCCACCTGGACGCGCTGCGTTTCTGGCTCGAGCGCGGCGTCGACGGCGTGCGCATGGATGCCTGCGTCTTCCACTTCCACGACCGGCAGCTGCGCAGCAATCCGCCGGCCCTGGTGCGCGACACCTCGACGGTGACGGACGTGAACCCCTACGGCATGCAGGCCCACATCTACGACAAGACCCAGCCGGAGAACATCGCCTTCCTGCAGAAGGTGCGCGCGCTGCTGAATGAGTACGGCGCGGTGTCGATCGGCGAAGTTTCGTCGGACGATGCGCTGGCCCAGATGGCCGAGTACACCGAAGGCGGCGACAAGCTGCACATGGCCTACAGCTTCAACCTGCTGACGCCGGAATTCAGCAGCACCCACATCCGCAAGCAGGTCGAGGAATTCAATGCGCGCGTGAAGGATGGCTGGGCGTCCTGGTCGGTCGGTAACCATGATGCGATCCGCGTGGCGACGCGCTGGGCTACTGGAGAAATCACCCCGGCGCTGTCGAAGCTGGTGCTGGCGATGCAGCTGTCGCTGAAGGGCACCCCTTGCCTCTACCAGGGCGACGAGCTGGCGCTGCCGGAAGCGGACGTGCCTTTCGAACTGCTGCAGGACCCCTACGGCATCACCTTCTGGCCCGAGTTCAAGGGCCGCGACGGCTGCCGCACGCCGATGCCGTGGACCGCGCAGGCGCCGAACGCCGGCTTCACCACCGGCAAACCCTGGCTGCCGGTGCCGGCCGAACACCTGGCGCTGGCCGAGGAAGTGCAGGACAAGGACCCGGCGTCGATGCTGAATTTCCAGCGCCGTATCATTCACTGGCGCCGCACCATGCCGCAGATCACGCGCGGCGAGATCGTGTTCTTCGACGTGCCGGAACAGGCGCTGGCGCTGCGCCGGAGCCTAGGAGGCTACCCGTCGGTGCTGGCCGTGTTCAACGTCACCAACGCCCCGCTGACTTTCGAGTGGCCGGAAGCCGCCGGCGCTACGAAGCTGGAAGGCCACGGCCTCGAAGGCGAAG
>Ga0065165_1000707_pt1 | contig 47352 bp, 39 predicted proteins | sample AraplaMF_Cvi_mMF_FD_63813 | JGI IMG/M metagenome (GOLD analysis project Ga0065165, IMG submission 63813) | Arabidopsis root microbial communities from the University of North Carolina, USA - plate scrape MF_Cvi_mMF (version 2) (version 3) | ecosystem: Host-associated > Plants > Roots >...
TGCGCCAGCGCCAGGCAGCCGAAGCTGTGCGCCACCGCGACCCACGCGCCGAGCGGTTCGGCGGCCAGCGTCTCTCCGATGCGCGCGGCCCAGGCCGCGAGGTCGGCGGTGTTCCAGTCGTGCTGCTCGACGCGCACCGCGCGGCGGGACTGCCGCAAGTGCCCCTGCAGCCAGCTCTGCCAATGCGCCGGGCCGCTGCCGCGCAGCCCGGGGATCACCAGCACTCGCACCGGGCTGCCGTGGAATGCCATCGCGGTCTCCTTCACGGTCGGGTCAGAGCGTCGCGATCGACACCTCGGTCGACTTGACCAGCGCGATCACGTCCTTGCCGACCGCGAGCCTCAGCTCCTTGACCGACCGCGTCGTGATCACCGACGTGACGATCAGGCCGGATGGCGTCTCGACGTCGATCTCGGAGACGACCGGCCCTTCGATGATTTCCTTGACCTTGCCGCGGAACTGGTTGCGCACGTTGATGGCGGTGATGCTCATGAATGTCCTCGGGGTGAGAGTGAGCATCGATGATGGGCACGCGGCCCGGTGCCCGCAACGAATGAAACCGGATCAGGTCATGCGGATAGCGAATTTGGGTGCGCCATGAAAAAAGCGCCCTCCCCCGAAGGGAGAAGGCGCTTGAGGATCCAGCTACGCCCGTGGATCCGGCTCTGCCGATCCACCAGGCGGCGCCCCTTGGGGGCAGGAGCGCAGCGACTGGGGGGCCCTGTTTACTTCCAGTCAGCCGATTGCAGCAAGGGGTCGACCGGCAGGCCGAAGCTGTTGCCGACCTTCTGCCCCACCGTGCCCGGCGCTGCCAGTGCGGCGCTGCCGCACGAGCCGCTGGCCGGCTTGATGATGGCCCACAGCATCGCGCCGTCGCGGGGGTTCTTGTTCGACGCCGTGCTGTTCAGCACCGCCGCGGTGTAGCGCTGCACCGAGTACGGCAGGTTCAGCGTCGCGCCGTACTGGTCCTGCAGGATGCGCGAGCCTTCGCACTGCGCGTCGCCGTCGTTGATGACCAGCTGGCCGCCGCTCCAGCCTTCCGGCGCCGGCTCGAAGCCGATCGACACGATGGTCTTCGACGGGTAGAGGCTGCGGTACTGGTTGTACGCGACCACGCCGTCGAAGTGCTCGTAGCGGGCGTCGTAGCTCATCACGTTGACCAGGTCCAGCATCGCCGCGGTGGCCGGGTACTTCAGCACCACGCCGCGCTCGCGCCCGGCGTTGCCGCCCCAGTACGACATCTTGCCCGCGCAGCGCGAGTCGGCCGTGGTGCCCGAGGTGCAGTCCGCGCCGCTCGACCAGCCGGCCAGCGTCAGCACGCGGCCGCCGCCTGCGATGTCCACTGCGCGGCGCAATGCCTTGATCGCGTTGGCGTAGCGGTCCACGTCGCCGTCGACCTCGTAGTCGACATCGAGGCCGTCGAAGCCCATCTCCGTCTGGATCTTCGCGAGCGCGTTGATGATCGGGCCGCTGCCGGCCGCGCCTTCGGCCGCGATCGGACCCCAGTTGTTGTAGGTCGCGCCGCCGACCGCCAGGATGATCTTCAGGTTGCGCTTGTGCAGTACGTCGATCGCGGCCTTGATGTCGCGCGGGGTGGCATTGAAGTTGATGCCGGTGCCCGAGAAGCTGTTGGTCGCGATGCCGGCCCACGAGAAGTTCGGGTCGGCGAACGAGGCCATCACGTGCGTGTAGGTGGCCGGCACGCGCGCCAGCTTGCTGGCGGTGTAGACCTCGGCCGCGCTCTTGCCGGTGGCGTCGAACCAGTTGTCGCTCCAGCTCGGGTAGTAGCCGACGTAGACGCGCTTGCTCTGGTTCGCCGACAGCGCGCCGGCCGGCAGGTCGCCTGCCGGGGCGGGAGCCGGTGCCGGTGCCGGAGCAGGCGCGGGGGCCGGTGCGGGTGCAGGCGACGGCGCGGGGGCCGGTGCCGGCGCCGGGGCATTGCTGCAGTTGCCGGTCGGCGTCCACGGCTGGCCGCTGCCGACCGGGCCGCTGTTGGTCGACGGGTTGTTGCCCTGCGTCCACCAGTTGGCCTTGTAGTTCACGCCGTTGACGCTGACGACCGCGCCGCCGTTGTACGCGGTGCTGGCCGACCACGGCATCGCGCAGGTGCCGGGGGCCGGGGCGGGCGACGGGCTCGGCGCGGGGGCAGGTGCCGGAGCGGGCGCCGGAGCGGGCGCCGGCGCCGGGGCGGGCGCGCTGCCGCCGGTCGGCGACCACAGCGTCGGCGTCGCGGCCGGGTTCCAGTTGGTGCCGGCCCAGGCGGTGTGGGTCACCAGCGCGACATACAACGCGCCGTTGTAGCTGACGATGGTCCCGGCGGTGTAGGTCACGCCTTCCTGCCAGGCCGGGGCCGTCGCGGCCTGGGCCAGCAGCAGGCCGTCGAACGATGCCTGCGCGGCCACCGCCGCCGTCGCCGGCTGCAGGCTGGCGGCCTGCACCTGCGACCACAAGCCGCCGATGGCCACGGCCACCACGGTCATTCCCACGCTCTTCATGATCTGTCCCTTTCAGTGTTGTGACGACGAAGCACTGAGGGAATTCTCGAAGGCACCTTCACCGGCGGCGAGCGATGTCTTGCAACAAGATGCGAGCGCTTTCAGAGCGACGCGAATGGTGGCTCCAGACGCCAAGCCGGTGCCATCGGATGCCAATGCAAGGCATCAACAGGTATTAGATTGGTTATGTACCGGTCTGCTTTGGTATTCTTCCTGTCGCACAGCTTACGTTTGGTTTCAAACAAGGCGGCCGGCGTGAACCCGGTCAACCCTGGGGCGCACGCTCGGTCAGCCAGATCTGGCTGCTGACGCCGCGTGGGTAGTACTTGGCGGCGAACACCAGCCCGTTCTTCACCTGCTCGCTCCAGCAGTGCACGCTGAGGTCCGGGTGCAGCTGCCAGGCGGCATGGGCTTCGTCGGCACGCATGCCGACCGTGCCGAGCGGCATCTGCAGGATCTCGCGGGCGACGAACTGGCAGACGTAGGCCTTGGCCGGGAAGGTGTTGTCGCTGCGCGAGGTGATGCGCCAGCCGCCGTCGGCGAACAGGCAGGTGTCTTCGCGCAGCACGTGCTGGCCGACGTGCCGCTTCAGCGCGGCGAGGTACGGCGCGTACTCGCCGTCCGCCGCCAGCGCGTCGCGGCAGCCGGCGAACCACGGGTACGCCAGCGCCTCGATCACCGGCAGGATCACCGCGTCGTCGTCGGGCGCTTCCAGCAGCGCCGGGATCAGCCCGTCCGGCCGGGCCGCCGCGGCGACGGTCGCCGCGGCGCGCCGGGCCTGCGCATGGGCTCGTTCGGCCAGCGCCGGCCGGTCGAGCTGCGTGAACAGCCGCTGCAGGACGACGTACGCCGCCCAGGCCTTGCCGGCGATGTAGGTGTTGCCGGCGGCCTGGCCGAGCGACGGGTCGAGGCAGTCGTAGGTGGTGATCTCGCGCCCGCCCTCGCAGCGACTGCTGTCGGCGCGCGGCACGCCGTTGCGCAGCGCCGGCTCCGGGTGGTCACGGCGCTCCAGGCTCTGCAGGCAGCGCTCCAGCAGTGCGGCATGGCGCCGTGCCCACGCGAGGTCGCGGCCCTGGTGCGCATACAGCCCGGCGCACAGCGTCCAGTTCAGCAGCTCCTCGGTCGTCATCTGCGAGAAGCAGCCGGTCAGCCCGGCACGCTCGTAGGCCGAGCGGCCGGGCGGCGAGAAGATGCCGTCGACGCCCATGTCGTGCGTGAAGCTGACGCCGCCCGGGTGCGTCGCGTCGCTGCCGGCGAAGCGCAGCTCGTCGTCGTAGGCGTAGCCGGCGGCGTACTGGTCGAGCACGTTGCGGATCGTCCACGGGTGGTGCAGGCCTTCGTACAGCGAATGGTCGGCCACCAGGTCGAGCGTGTTCAACATGTTGTACTCGCCCTCGTTGACGACCCACAGCGCGCGGCCGTCGCGCTCGAGCAGCTGGGTCGAGTACAGGTACGAGCGGGTCGCGTGCGCCACCGTGAAGCGCTGCGCCGCCGACAGCGCGCTGGCCGCGAGCCGCGCATCGGCGGCCCGGCAGGCCTGCACCGCCTCGTCGAAGTCCGACAGCGCGAAACGCGCGACCGACTCCACCGAATCGAACCAGCGGTTGTAGAGCTGGCGGGTCGCGATGCCGCCGGTGATGACGCCGGCCCGGTGGAAGCAGAACGCGAAGCGCAGCGTGCGGCGCTCGCCGGCCGGCACCTCGGCGCAGACGAGACCCCAGCCGCCCAGCATCGACCCGCGGTTGCTCGGGTGCCGGTCGCCCAGCACCGCCAGCGGGTCGAAGCCGATGCCCGACCAGGCGTCGGGCGCGTCGGTCGCGAAGCCCTGTTCGAGCCCGTCGCCGATGCCGATCCCGTCGGCACGCTCCCCGAGCACCAGGTGGCGCAGCCCGCGCAGCGGATCGATGCCCGACAGCCCCACCGCGACCCGCCGTGCGCGCGTGCCGGCCCGGTTGTCGACCTCGATCTCGGCGCGCACCGCCGGCACGAAGGCGCGCATCGCGTCCAGCGGTGCGCAGGCGTCCGGATCGGGCAGCGCGCGCACCGGCGAGTACAGCGTGAAGCGCAGGTCGCCGGCCTGCCAGCGGTCGGTGGCCAGCGAGAACTCGCGCTGCACCTCGTCGGGTTCGAACAGCCGCGCGCCGAGGCCCGATGCGCCGAGGTGGGCGTCGCCCTGGTCGCTGACGAAGCGCTGCCGCTCGGCGTCGTCGGGGGGCTCGCAGAACGGCAGCGTCTCGAACAGGCCGGGCTGTTGCGCCGATTCGAGCGCCACCAGCACCGACTGGCCGGGCGCGCCGCACAGCTCCAGGTCCATGCCGCCGCGGGCGCCGGGAAAGCCGAGCGTCAGGCTGGCGTGGGCGCCGACCGGCGCATGCTGGGTGTTGAAGAAGCGATTCATGCGCAATCCCGGTGTAAGGTGCCGATTCTGCGAGCGCGGCCGCGGCCCGGCCATGTCCCGAAGCGGGATGCGCTTGCCCTGAACCGCGAACCCCGCGGCCACCGCAACCCCACGAGCCATGTACCCCGTCCGTCCCGAGACCGCGTTGCCGGACTACACCAAGCAACCGGACGTGCGCACGACCGTCACGATGACCGACGCGCACACGCGCCGCGTCGGCCCGCGCTGGCAGTACCCGCGGCATGACCACCCGTACTTCGAGCTGTGCCTGCTGCTGTCGGGCGAGCAGCAGGTGCGGCTGACCGGCCGCACGCTGGCCCAGCAGGCCGGCGACCTGCTGCTGATCACGCCGTTCGAGGCCCATGCGTCGAGCACGCCGGTCGCAGCGCGCCTGTATTGCGTGCACTTCGACCTCGACGACCTGGAACTGCGCCGCCTGCTGTGCCGTGCCGGCACGCGCATCTTCGCCGCCGACAGCGCGCTGACGCAGCGGCTGCAGCCGGCGCTGCAGCGCATGCTGGCGCTGGCCGCCGACCATGCGGCGCTGTCGCCGCTGGCGCACCGGCTGGAACTGGGCGCCTCATTGATGACGCTGTTCGCCGCGCTGACCCGCGGGCTCGAGCAGGAGGAGATCGCCGCCGCCCCGGTGCCGCAGCTCGCGCTGCAGACCGCCGGCCGACTGGCCGAGCTGATCGAGCGCGAGGTGCAGCGCGGCGGCGCCGAGACCTCGCTCGAAGCGGCGATCCGCCGGCTGGGCTACACGCCGGACCACGGCAACGCGTTGTTCCGGCAGGTCTACGGCATGTCGGCGCGCCAGTACCGCTCGACACTGAAGCTGCGCCGCGCGAAGCTGCTGCTGATGGACGCGCAGCTCAGCATCGCAGCGGTCGGCGAGCGGCTCGGCTACGCGAGCGGTGCGCACTTCAGCCGGCAGTTCAAGCGCTGGTGCGGCGTGGCGCCGGCCGACTACCGGCGCGACAGCGGCACGGCCGCCGTCCCGAGCCGCCGCTCCATCGCGTAGGCCACGCGCGACAAACCGAAGCACAGCACGAAGTAGGTGATGGCGAGCGCGGCATACACCTGCACCGGCTTCGTGAACACCTGCGTGTTGATCTGCGTCGTGATGAACGCCACCTCGGTCAGCCCGATGATGTAGCCGAGCGAGGTTTCCTTGATCGTCGAGACGAACTGGTTCACCAGCGACGGCAGCATGTGGCGCAGCGCCTGCGGCAGGATCACGTAGCGCAGCGCGCCGAAGCGGCCGAAGCCGAGCGAGCGCGCGGCCTCCATCTGGCCGGTCGGAATGCCGCGCACGCCGGCGCGCACGATCTCGGCGATGTAGACGCCGTCGAACACCACCAGCGCGACCAGCATCGTCGTGAACTGGTCGGTCTTGTGGCCGGTGACGGCGGGCAGGAAGAAGTAGGCCCAGAACACCACCATCAGCAGCGGGATGCCGCGCACGACGAACACCAGCGCCGTCACCGGCCAGCGCAGCGCGCGGTGTTCGCTGATGCGCGCCAGGCCCAGCAGCAGCCCGAGCGGAAACGCCAGCAGCAGGCCGAGCGACGCCAGCAGCAGCGTCAGCGCGAGCCCGCCCAGCGGACCGTTCGGGTACTGGCCGATCAGGAAGTAGAGCCAGTAGGTGTGGATCAGCTCGATCATCGCGCGCTCTGTTCGGACATCACCGGGAGCGCACCGGGTAGCGGTGCTGGTACCAGCTCGCCAGGCCGGTGATGGTGAGCGAGATCGTCAGGTAGGCCGCGGTCGCGAACGCGAAGGCCTCGACGCTGCGGAAGGTGGCCGACTCGACCTGCGCCGCGCGGTACATCATCTCGGCCACGCCGATCACGGTGGCGATGCTGGTGTTCTTCCAGAGGTTCAGCGTTTGCGAGATCAGCGGCGGGATCGTGACCCGCACCGCCTGCGGCAGGATCACCAGCTGCATGGCCTGCAGGAAGCCCAGGCCGAGCGCGCGGCTCGCCTCCATCTGGCCCGGCGGCACCGCGCGGATGCCGCTGCGGATGTCCTCGGCCATGTAGGCGGCGGTGTAGAGCGTGAGCGCCACCACCGCGCTGATGGCCTCGATGTTGGTGGCGTACAGCCGCTGCTTCAGCGCCTCGGGCAGCATCTCGGGCGCGCCGAAGTACCAGAACAGCATGTGCGCCAGCAGCGGCACGTTGCGGATCGCCTCGACGTACGACACCCCGATGGCTCGCAGCAGCCGCGACGGCGACAGGCGCAGCATCGCGACCGCGGTGGCCAGCGGCACCGCCAGCACCAGCGTGACGGCCGTCAGCTGCAGCGACAGCACGAAGCCGGCCACCAGCGCATCGTGGTACTGGCCGGACAGCAGCAGGGAGAAATCGAAAGAGAGCACAGGGACTGCGGTTCAGGAAATCTCAAGGAGAGGGCAAGCCGGCCTGTGCATCTTTGATCCGCGCCAGAAGGCCGGGAAGGTCGCCATGGATCGTCTTCCAGACGATCTCGAAGTCCACCTTGAAATAGCCGTGGCCAGGGCATTGCGCATCTGATAGGCGAACGCCAGGGGCAACTCGGGGTGCTGGGCCGCGAACTCGGGGCAATGCCGTTCGATGTTGTTGCTGGCCTCTCCGATGATCTCCAGATTGCGGACCACCGCATCCTGAACAAGCTGGTCGTTCAGGAAGGTCGATTCGTCCAGATTTGCCGTGTAGCGGTCGATGCGCCCGATGGCTTCTGCGATGTGCGCGAGATAGTCGGCAAGCCGCTGTGGGTCGCGACTCATACCGGGCGAGCTTCGGCAAGCACCGCGGCGCGGAACTTGTCGGGCAAGGCGTTGGGGGTCAGAACATCCACCGAAATTCCGAGCAGTTGACCCAACTCGTGGCGGATGGCTCCGATGTCGAACAGCGTGGTTTCCGGGGTGGGATCGATGAGGATGTCCAGATCGCTGCCGGTGGTGTCGTTGCCGCGTAGAACAGAGCCGAACACCCGGGCATTGCGCGCGCGATGGGACGCGACGACGCGACGAATCGCGTCGCGGTGCGAGTCCAATGCTTCAGAGGGCTTCATGCGTTCTCCTGCAACAGATTCTGCGCAGTGTTGCTTCTGCATCTCGCATTTGACAACAAAAAGCCCCACCTTCCTGCGAAGGCGAGGCTCGTGGGTATCGCTTCGGAATCGGGGCGGCGAGCGTTTCACCAGGCGCACCGAACGCCCGTCGGTGCCCGCGCGTGCCTGGCTTCGCGGCGGCTGGCGCGATCGCTCTTCGAGTGCAGGCCGTCAGCTGTCGATCTTGTCCGAAACGAACTTGAAATCACGCGACTGGAATTTCAGCCGCGTGTTCGGCCCGTACCACTTCTGGAACAGCTTGTCGGCCTCGCCCGATTTCTCGAGGTCGCGCAGCACGCCGTCGACGACGCCCTTGACGCCGGTTTCGCCCTTGCGGATGCCCAGCGCCAGCGCTTCGGTGCTGATGCTCTGCGGGATGATCAGGTAGTTCTTGGCGGCCGGGCCGAGCTTGCCGAAGTCGTCGATCAGCGACGCCTCGTCGTTGACGTAGCCGACGCCCTTGCCCTGCTGCAGCGCCAGGAAGGCCTGCTGCGTGGTCTCGAAGGTGACGACGTCGACGGTGGGCACCGCCTTGCGGATGTTCGGCTCCTGCGTGCCGCCCTTGACGGTCAGTACCTTCTTGCCGGCGAGCTGCGACAGCTGCGAGATGCCGCTGTCCTTCTTCACCAGCACCTTCTGGCCGGTCACGAAGGTGGTCAGCGAGAAGTCGACCAGCGCCTCGCGTTCCTTGTTGTGCGTGAGCGAAGCGGCCAGCAGGTCGACGCGGCCTTGCTGCAGCTCGGGGATGCGGGCGGCGACCGCCAGCTGCTTGAACACCGGCTTCACGCCGAGCTTCGCGGCGATCGCGCGGCCGATGTCGACCTCGTAGCCGACCACGTCGCGGGTCTTCGGGTCGACGAAGCTGTTCGGCTCGTCGGTGCCGAGCACGCCGATCACGATCTCGCCCTTCTTCTGGATGTCGGCGAGCTGATCGGCATGGGCGCCGACCGAGAACACCGCGGCGGCGGCCGCGACCAGCGTGGACAGGAACAGGCGTTTTTGCATGGAGGTTCTTTTCAGCATGTGGTTGGAATCAGGGTTCGCAGCCTACCGAACAGCGCTCGGTCTGCGAACGACTGAATCCGGATAAGCAAAAGCGTGTCGGTTAGATGCGCGCCAGTGCCCCTTCGAGGTCGGCCCGCTGGTCGGCCAGATCCTCGACGCCGACGCTCAGCCGCACCAGTGCATCGCCGATGCCGAGCTGCGCACGCTGCTCGGCCGGGATCGTCGCGTGCGTCATCAGCGCCGGATGCTCGATCAGGCTCTCGACGCCGCCCAGGCTCTCGGCCAGCGAGAACACCTCGCAGGCTTCGAGGAAGCGGCGCGCGCCGGCCAGGTCGGTGTCCAGCGTCACCGACAGCATGCCGCCGAAGCCATGCATCTGGCGCTTCGCGAGCGCATGCTGCGGGTGCGATTCGAGGCCGGGGTAGTGAACACGTGCGACCTTCGGGTGGCGCTCCAGCCACTGCGCGAGCGCCGAGGCGTTCTCGCCATGCCGCTGCATGCGCAGCGCCAGCGTCTTGACGCCGCGCAGCGTCAGGAAGCTGTCGAACGGCCCGGCGATCGCGCCGACCGCGTTCTGCAGGAAGCCCAGGCGCTCGGCATGCCCCGCGGCTTCGGCGCGCTGGCCGACCACCGCGACTCCGCCGATCACGTCGGAGTGGCCATTGAGGTACTTGGTGCTCGAATGCACCACCACGTCGAAACCGAGCTCCAGCGGGCGCTGCACGTACGGGCTCGCGAAGGTGTTGTCGGCCACCGCGAGCAGGCCGTGCTCGCGCGCGATGCGGGCGACGGCCTCCAGGTCGGTCAGCTTCAGCATCGGGTTGCTCGGCGTCTCGACCCAGACCATCTTCGTCTCGGGCCGGATCGCGGCCCGCAGCGCCTGCGGGTCGGACAGGTCGACGAAGCTGAAGCGGTGCCCGGCGCTGCGGGTGCGCACCTTGTCGAACAGCCGGAAGGTGCCGCCGTACAGGTCGTCGCTCGCGATCACGTGGGCGCCGGCGTCCAGCAGCTCCAGCGTGGTCGAGATCGCGGCCAGCCCGGAGGCGAACGCGAACGCGCGCGTGCCGCCCTCGAGGTCGGCGACGCAGCGCTCCAGCGCCCAGCGCGTCGGGTTGTGCGAACGGCCGTAGTCCAGGCCCTTGTGCACGCCGGGGCTCTGCTGCACGTAGGTGGAGGTGGCGTAGATCGGCGGCATGATCGCGCCGGTCGTCGGGTCGGGCGACTGGCCGGCGTGGATCGCGCGGGTCGCGAACTGGTGGGTGTCCTTGGAGCTCATCGGCGTGCCTTGCGAAGGTGATTCAAGAGGTCGAAGCGGGTGATCAGGCCGTGGAATGTATCGCCGTCGGCGACGATCGCGACGAGGCCGCGGTCCAGCACCTGACGCAGCGCGGCGATGCTCGAACCCGGCCGCAGCGTCTCCAGCGCGCTGCTCATCGCCGTGCTGACGGTGTGGGCATAGTGCGCCGGGTCGCCGTGCAGCTGCATCAGCACGTCGGACTCGTCGATCACGCCGGCCAGCCGCGTGCCGTCGAGCACCGGCAGCTGGGACACGTCGGCCAGCCGCATGCGCTGGAACGCGGTCAGCAGCGTGTCGTCGGGCGACACGCTGACGACGCCGCCCTCGTCCGGCCGGCGGGCGACGATGTCGCGCAGGTCGCCGTACTGCGTGCGGGCAAGCAGGCCCTCGTCGATCATCCAGCTGTCGTTGTAGACCTTCGACAGGTAGCGCGTGCCGGTGTCGCAGACGAAGGTGGCGACGCGCAGCGGCTTCGTCTGCGCGCGGCAGAAGCGCAGCGCGGCGGCCAGCAGCGTGCCGGTCGACGACCCGCCCATCAGGCCTTCGGCGCGCAGCAGCGCGCGCGAGGTCGCGAAGCTCTCTTCGTCGGGGATCGAGTACGCATGCTTGATGCCGGACAGGTCGGCGATCGGCGGGATGAAGTCTTCGCCGATGCCCTCCACCGCCCACGAGCCGGCCGGGCCGTGCGTGCCGGTCAGCACCTGGTCGGCGAGGATGGAGCCGACCGGGTCGGCGAGCACGAATTCGAGCTTCGGCTGCACGCCGCGGAAGTAGTTCGTCAGGCCGGTCAGCGTGCCCGACGAGCCGACGCCGACGACGATCGCGTCGAGGTCGTGGCCGCTCTGCTCCCACAGCTCGGGGCCGGTGCCGCGTTCGTGCGCCAGCGGGTTGTTCGGGTTGTTGAACTGGTCGGCGAAGAACGAGCCGGGGATTTCCTTCGCCAGCCGCGCGGCGTAGTCCTGGTAGTAGGCCGGGTGGCCCTTGCCGACGTCGGAGCGCGTCGTGTGCACCTCGGCGCCGAGCGCCTTCAGGTGCAGCACCTTCTCGGTCGACATCTTGTCGGGCACCACCAGCACCACGCGGTAGCCCTTCGCGCGCGCGACCAGCGCGAGCCCGAGGCCGGTGTTGCCGGCGGTCGCCTCGACGACGGTGCCGCCCGGCTCCAGCTTTCCCTCGCGCTCGGCGGCCTCGATCATCGAGACGCCGATGCGGTCCTTGATCGAGCCGCCGGGGTTCTGCGATTCGAGCTTCAGCAGCAGCGTGCACGGGCCGGTGTCTAGGCGCGTGACGCGCACCAGCGGCGTGTTGCCGATCAGGTCGAGCACGGCGGGATGGTGGGTGGCGTTCATCGGCTTGTCTCCTGTAAGGCAGCGCCCGCCTCGTGAGCAGGCGCCGGGTAGCCCGGATGCTAATCCGGGATGCATGTCATCGAGGAGAACCCGGATTGGCATCCGGGCCACGCGGTCATCGCCGGTTCGCCAGCTGCCGGATCACCGCGATGAAGCGGTCCACCTCGTCGCAGGTGTTGTAGAACGCCAGCGACGGCCGCACCGTCGCCTCGAGCCCGAAGCGGCGCAGGATCGGCTGCGCGCAATGGTGGCCCGTGCGCACCGCGATGCCTTCTCGGTTCAGCGCCTGGCCGACCTGGTCGGTCGAATACCCGTCGAGCACGAACGACAGCACGCTCGCCTTGTCGTCGGCGATGCCGACCAGCCGCACGCCGGGGATCGGCTGCAGCGCCTGCGTCGCGTAGCCGAGCAGCGCGTGCTCGTACTGCGCGATCGCGTCGAGCCCGAGCCGCTGCACGTAGTCGATCGCGGCACCCAGCCCGACCGCATCGGCGATGTTGCCGGTGCCGGCCTCGAAGCGCGTCGGCGCGCCGTGGTACACGGTCTTTTCGAAAGTCACGTCGGCGATCATGTTGCCGCCGCCCTGCCACGGCGGCATGTCCTCCAGGATCGCCTGCTTGCCGTACAGCACGCCGATGCCGGTCGGGCCGAACAGCTTGTGGCCGGAGAACACGAAGAAGTCGGCATCGATCGCGCGCACGTCGACCCGCATGTGCGACACCGACTGCGCGCCGTCGACCAGCGCCTTCGCGCCGGCCTGGTGGGCGAGCGCGACGATCTCCTGCACCGGCACCACGGTGCCGAGTGCGTTCGACACCTGCGTCACCGCGACCAGCTTCGTCTTCGGGCCGAGCAGCCGGCGGTACTCGTCGAGCCGCAGCTGGCCGCGGTCGTCGACCGGGATCACGCGCAGCACCGCGCCCTTCTCGGCGGCGAGCCGCTGCCACGGCACGATGTTCGCGTGGTGCTCCAGGTGCGAGACGATGATCTCGTCGCCGGCGCCGATGTGCTTCGCCCCCCAGCTCCCGGCCACCAGGTTGATCGCCTCGGTGGTGCCGCGCACGAACACGATCTCGTCGACCGATGCGGCGCCCAGGAAACGCTGCACCGTCTGGCGCGCGCCTTCGTACGCATCGGTCGCGCGCGCGGCCAGCGCGTGCGCCGCGCGGTGGATGTTGGAGTTTTCGTGTTCGTAGAAATGGCTGATGCGGTCGATCACCTGCTGCGGTTTCTGCGTGGTCGCGGCGTTGTCGAACCAGACCAGCTGGCGGCCGTTGACGCGCTGCTGCAGGATCGGGAAATCGCGCCGCGCCGCGTTCACATCGAACGCCGGCTTCACCGGTGCGGCGTGGGCCGGTTCGCCGAGCGCGCGCTGGCCCGGATGGCGCGGCGTCTCGAGGAAGTAGAACGATGGCGAGGCAGGCGCGACGCCGGCCGCCGAGCTGCCGAAGCGCCCGTCCCAGGCCGGTGCCGCGGCGTAGCCCAGGTCCGGCACGCCATTGCCGGCCGGCGCATGCGGCAGCGACGACGGCCCCTGCGCGGCCAGCGCCGCCGGATGCTGCGGCGAACTGGGCGCCAGGTTCGCACCGGGCACGGCCGCGGCGAGCGGCTGCACGTTCGGCGTGACCGGGCCGCTGCTGCCGGGCGGCGGCGTGAAGCCGGCCGGGTGCGCGTTGGCCGGCAACTGCGGCGTGGCCCCAGGCCAGTTCGCGAAGAGTTCGCCGGCCAGCTTCGCGATCGCCGACGGATCGAGCGCGTCGATCGTGCCCATCACTTGTAGGTGTCCGGATACTCGTGGAACTTGGCGATCTCGACGTCCTCGAGCACGGCCAGCGCATCCGGTGTCTGCACCGCGAGCGAGCAGTACAGCGAGATCAGGTACGACGAGATCGCGTTGCGGTTGATGCCCATGAAGCGCACCGACAGCCCCGGGCTCTGCTCGCCGGCGAGGCCGGGCTGGTACAGCCCGACGACGCCCTGGCGCTTCTCGCCGACGCGCAGCAGCAGGATCTTGCTCCTGCCGTCGGCCACCGGCACCTTGTCGGACGGGATCAGCGGGATGCCGCGCCAGGTGATGAACTGCGAGCCGAACAGGCTCACGGTCGGCGGCGGCACGCCGCGGCGGGTGCACTCGCGGCCGAACGCGGCGATCGCGAGCGGGTGCGTCAGGAAGAAGGCCGGCTCCTTCCAGACCTTGCCCAGCAGCTCGTCCAGGTCGTCCGGTGTCGGCGCGCCGGTCAGCGGGAACACGCGCTGTTCGTCGGCGACGCTCGCCAGCAGCCCGTAGTCCGGGTTGTTGATCAGCTCGCTCTCCTGCCGCTCCTTGATGGTCTCGATCGTCAGGCGCAGCTGCTCCTTGATCTGGTCGTGCGGACTGCTGTACAGGTCGGAGATGCGGGTGTGCACGTCCAGCACCGTGCTGACCGCGTTCAGGAAGTACTCGCGCGGCTGCTCTTCGTAATCGACGAAGGTGCTCGGCAGTTCGCCCTCGTCGCGCTGCGACGAGCAGGCCACCAGCACGTCCTGCGGGTTCTTCACCTGGTTCAGGCGGTAGATGCCGGCTTCGACCGGCACCCACTGCAGCAGGTGCGTCAGCCAGCGCGGCGTCAGCGTCGCGAGCGTCGGCGTGGTCTTGGTCGCGTTGGCGAGTTGCCGGGCGGCGTGGTCGCCGAGGGCCAGCGGTTGCTGGGGGTCAGCCATGGAATGGACTCCTGAAACGAAAAGCGGATGAACTCATGCGGGGATCGGATAAGCGGCGGCAGTGTCGCCAGCGCCTGCGCGCCGATCAACCGGCTATCGCCATCAATTCGAAGCGCGCTATCAGCGACGACAGGCTCACGCCGAGCGCCGCGGCGAGCTTGGCGGCGGTCTCGATCGACGGCATCACGGTGCCGCGCTCGATCTCGCCGAGGTACGAGCGGTTCAAGTCCGCGCGGCCGGCGAGCTGCTCCTGCGACCAGCCGCGGTCCTCGCGCGTCGCACGCACCACCTGGCCGAAGCGCTGGCGCAGGCTCGTGCTCATGGCCGGCGGTCTTGTCGGAGGCTGGCCTGCGTCACGTGGCTGCCCGGCGGCACGCTCTCGGTGACCCAGACGTTGCCGCCGATGGTGGATCCTCGGCCGATCACGATGCGCCCGAGGATCGTCGCGCCGGCGTAGATGACCACGTCGTCTTCCACCTGCGGATGGCGTGCGAGGCCCTTCTGCAGCTTGACGCCGCCGCGGTCGTCCGGGTCGGTCGGGAAGCGCTTCGCGCCCAGCGTCACCGCCTGGTAGACGCGCACCCGCTCGCCGATCACCGCGGTCTCGCCGATCACGACGCCGGTGCCGTGGTCGATGAAGAAGCCGGCGCCGATGGTCGCGCCCGGGTGGATGTCGATGCCGGTGCGGCCGTGCGCCAGCTCGGCGACGATGCGCGCGAGCAGCGGCACGCCGAGCTCGTACAGCCGGTGCGCGACGCGGTGGTGCACCATCGCGTCGATGCCGGGGTAGCACAGCAGCACCTCGTCGACGCTGCGCGCGGCCGGGTCGCCGTGGAAGGCGGCGAGCACGTCGCTGTCGAGCAGGCCGCGGATCGCCGGCAGCGACGCGGCGAAGCGGCGCACCAGGCCGTCGGCATCGGCCTCGTGCTGCCCGGCATGGCGCAGCTCCAGCCGCACCTGCGCACACAGCGCATGCAACAAGGCGTCGAGCGTGTGGCCGACGTACCAGTCCTCGGCGTCCTGGCGCAGGTCGGGCGGGCCCAGGCGCATCGGGAACAGCACACCGCGCAGCGAATCGAGGATGCCTTGCAACGCCTCGCGCGACGGCAGCTCGCGCCCGCCGGGTTCGCGCTGGCGCTGCTGCGATTCGCGCCAGCGCGTTCTCGCAGTGCGCAGGTTCGCGACAACTTCGTCGATGTCGAAGCTCATGGCACCAGCCGCCGCCGGGCCGCCCCAAGGCGGCTGCGCCCCCCCGGGGGGCAGGAACGAAGTGACGTGAGGGCGGTCATGACTAGTCCTGGGTCCACGGCAGGCCATGGAAACGCCAGCCGCCGCTGTGGCCGCGCTGCTGTCGTTCATCGAGCTCGCCCTCGAAGCCTTCGCTGACGTTGAACGCCTGCGCGAAGCCGGCCTTGGCCGCCGCCTCGGCCGCCAGCGCCGAGCGCTTGCCGCTGCGGCACAGCAGCAGCACGACCGCCGGCTTGGCGACCTTGGCCTCGAGCTCGCGGACGAAGCGCGGGTTGCGCGTCAGGCCGGTGCCGGTGGCCCAGGGCACATGCACGCTCTCGGCGACATGGCCGACGAACTTGCGTTCTTCGGCGGTGCGCACGTCGACCAGCACGGCCTGGCCGCTGCGTGTCAGCGCCCAGGCATCGACCGGCGACAGGCTGCCGGCGAACGGCAGCTTGCCGTCACGGGCGCGTTGGCGGGCTTCTTCGAGCACGCTGGCGCGGGGGAACTCGGTGAGTACTGCGGCTGCGAGCACGGCGGACATCGGCGGTCTCCTTCATGGATCAGGGTCGATGAAGGCTATCGCCACCAATTGCAGCGGCGAACGAAGAAAAGCGCGCTTCGATATCTGCCCGTGTCGCGCGCCGCATGAGCACATCCGAAAAGCTTCGTTCGTGCGGCGCGGGCCGCGCCGTACCGTGCAGGTCGTGACGAGTTGCACCGAACCCCGAGGAGGAGAACCCATGACACACACGCGCCGCGCATCCATCGTCCAGGCCCTGGCCATCGCGCTCGGGCTGTTCGCCACCGCCGCAGCAGCCACCGCGCAGGTCCGCATCGCCTACCAGACCGTCGTCGAGCCGGCCAAGGTCGCGCAGGCCGACGGCCTGTACGAGAAGGCGACCGGCCAGGCCATCGAATGGCGCAAGTTCGAGAGCGGTGCCGAGGTGATCACCGCGGTGGCATCGGGCGACATCCAGATCGGCTACGTCGGCTCCAGCCCGCTGGCCGCCGCGGCCAGCCGCGAACTGCCGATCGAGACCATCCTGGTCGCGGCCGAGATCGGCAGCGCCGAGGCGCTGGTCGTGCGCAACGGCTCGGGCATCGCGAAGCCGGCCGACCTGGTCGGCAAGAAGATCGCCGTGCCCTTCGTGTCGACGACGCACTACAGCCTGCTGGCCGCGCTGAAGCACTGGGGCATCGATTCGAAGACGCTGAACATCGTCAACCTGCGCCCGACCGAGATCACCGCGGCCTGGCAGCGCGGCGACATCGACGCCGCCTATGTGTGGGACCCGGCGCTCGGCAAGATCAAGGAAAGCGGCACGCTGCTGACCAGCTCGGCCGAGGTGGCGACCTGGGGCGCGCCGACCTTCGACGCCTGGATCGTGCGCCGCGACTTCGCGCAGAAGAACCCGGCGTTCGTCGCGCAGTTCGTGCGCATTACCGGCCAAGCCTATGCGGCCTACCGGAAGGACGCGAAGGCCTTCATCGCGAACACCGCCAACGTCGACAAGATCGCCCGGCTGACCGGCGCCAACGCGGCCGACGTGCCCGAGCTGCTGGCCGGCTCGAAGTTCCCGACGCTCGCGGAGCAGGCCGCGCCGGCGTTGCTGGGGGGCGGAACCGTCAAGGCACTGACCGACACCGCGAAGTTCCTGAAGGAGCAGGGCAAGGTCGACAAGGTGCTCGCCGACTACGGCCCGTATGTCAGCCCGAAGCACGTGCAGGCTGCGACCCAGGCCTCGGGCCAGGCGGTCGCAGCCGCGCGCTGAAACACCACATCAAGGACACGAAGGAGTTCACGCCGTGGTCGAACTGCAGGCGGTCACTGTAGGGTACCGGGGTGCTGCAGGCTCGGCCACGGCTGTGAACACCCCGGTGCTGGACGGCATCAGCTGGCAGGTGCCGCAAGGCGCGCTGGCGGTGCTGCTGGGGCCTTCGGGCTGCGGCAAGTCCAGCTTGCTGAATGTCATCGCCGGGTTCGTGACGCCCAGCGGCGGGCGGGTGTCAGTGTCGGGTCGGCCGATCACCGGGCCGGGTGCGGACCGCGGCGTCGTCTTCCAGGACGACGCGCTGCTGCCCTGGCTCGACGTGTTGGACAACGTCGCGCTGCCCTTGCGCCTGCGCGGTGGGAGCCGCGCCGCGCGAGAGGATCGGGCGCGCAAGCTGCTCGCGCTGGTCGGGCTCGAAGGCGTCGGGTCGCGGCCGGTGTGGGAACTGTCGGGCGGCATGCGCCAGCGCGTCGGCATCGCCCGCGCGCTGGCCGCCGACCCCGAGGTGCTGCTGATGGACGAACCGTTCGGCGCGCTCGATGCGCTGACGCGCGAGCGCATGCAGGAGCTGCTGCTGAAGGTATGGCAGGCCACCGGCAAGACCATCGTGCTGGTCACGCACGGGGTCGAGGAGGCGGTGTTCCTCGCGACCGACCTGGTCGTGCTGTCGCGCCGGCCGGCGCGCATCGTCGAACACCGGGCGCTGGACTTCGGCCGCCGCCATGCGCAGGGCGAGGCGGCGCGGGCGATCAAGTCGCTGCCGGCATTCGTCGCGGTGCGCGAGCAGGTGCTCGGCGCGGTGTTCGCGCAGGACGAAGCGGTGCACTGAACCTGCGATGGATGCGATCTCCCCGATGACGGTGCGCGTGCTCACGCAGCCTGCCGCGCTTGACGAATCAGGCCAAGCGCCGGCCGTGCCCGAGGCCGTGGCGCCGCTGTGGTCGCGCCCCGCCGTGGTCAGCCTGCTGAGCGTGCTGGTGCTGGGGGCCGCGTGGCAGGCGGTGACGGCGGCGCGCTGGATCGAGCCGCTGTTCCTGCCGCCGCCCGCTGCGGTGTGGGCGCAGTTGCTGCGCGTGGCCGGCGAAGGCTATCTCGACGCCACGCTGTGGCAGCACGCCGGCGCGAGCCTCGCGCGCGTTGCGCTGGCGCTCGGCCTCGCGGCGCTGACCGCGATCCCGCTCGGGCTGTGGATGGGGCTGTCGCCCGCCGCTCGCGGCGTGTTCGATCCGCTGGTCGAGTTCTACCGGCCGGTGCCGCCGCTGGCCTACCTGCCGTTGATCGTGATCTGGTTCGGCATCGGCGAGCTGTCGAAGGTGCTGCTGATCACGCTCGCGATCTTCGCGCCGCTGGTGATCGCCACCTCGACCGGCGTGCGCCAGGTCGACGAGGGCCGGCTGCGCGCCGCGCAGTCGTTCGGTGCGACCCGCTGGCAGTTGCTGCGGCACGTGGTGCTGCCGAGCGCGCTGCCCGAGATCCTGACCGGCCTGCGCGTCGGGCTGGGCGTCGGCTGGTCGACGCTGGTCGCGGCCGAGCTGGTCGCCGCGACGCGCGGCCTCGGCTTCATGGTGCAGTCGGCCGCGCAGTTCCTGAGCACCGACATCGTGCTGCTGGGGATCTTCGCGATCGCGCTGATCGCGTTCGGGGGCGAGCTGGGGCTGCGCGCGCTGCAGCGGCGGTGGGTGCCGTGGCAGGGGCGCGGCTGAAGCCCACGTGCTTCAAAGGGGACCGGGGCAGCCCGTGCCGCCCCGGCCGCCCAGGGCCTAGAGCGCCGACCCCGGCATCGCGAACACCGGCATTGGTTTGATGCTGGAGGCCAGCGGATGCTGGTTGCCCGCATCGCTGTCGCCCGGCACCGCGAACTGCGCCATGGCCGACACCAGCGCGGCCGCATCCTGGTCGATCGAGATGGCCTGCGCGGCTTGCGTTCCCGCGGATGACAGCGGGATCGACGACGACGGGATCACGCTGCCGTTGGCCAGCCGGATCTCTTCGATCTTGTTGGCCGTGCCGACATACCAGTTGCTCACCGTCAACTTGTCCGTGCCGGTCGTCAGTCCGATCACGAGGTTGTTGCCGCTGCGCGTCAGCGTGACCTGCGCAGCCGTGATGCCTGCCCCGATCTCGATGCGGTCGCTGCCGCCGGCGTCGCTCAACGTGTCCAGGCCGTCGCCCAGGCCCCAGCGGTAGACGTCGTTGCTGGTGGTCGAGGTGTCGGTCAGCGTGTCGTTGCCCAGGCCCCCGCTGTAGGTGTCGTTGCCGGCACCGCCCGTCAGCGTGTTCGCGCCGCTGCCGCCGATCAGCACGTTGGCCAGTGCGTTGCCGGTGGCGTTGATCGCCCCCGTCCCGGTCAGCGTGAGGTTCTCGACGTTGGCGTAGGCCGCGACGCCGAGATCCCAGGTCACTGCGCTGTTGATGGTGTCGGTGCCCTCGCCCGCGTTCTCCGTCACCACGTCGGTGCTGACGTTGACGACGTAGACGTCGTCGCCCGCTCCGCCGGCCAGCGTGTCGTTGCCCGTGCCGCCATCGAGCGTGTCGTTGCCCAGCCCGCCGGTCAGCGCGTTGTTGCCGCTGTTGCCGGTCAACTGGTTGTTCAGCTCGTTGCCGATGCCGTTCAACCCGGTGGTTCCGCCCAGCAGCAGGTTCTCGACGTTGCCGCCCAGCGTGTACGTCGCGAGCGTGCTCTGCACGGTGTCGATGCCCTCGTTCAGCGCCTCGACGATGACGTCGGTGCTGCTGTCGACCACGTAGGTGTCGTCGCCGTCGCCGCCGGTCATCGAGTCGTTGCCGGTGCCGCCGTTCAGCGTGTCGTTGCCGGCATTGCCGACCAGCGTGTCGTTGCCGCCGGCGCCGCTGATCGAGTCGTTGCCGCTGCCGCCGATCAAGGTGTCGGCGTTGGCGGTGCCGTTCAGCACCAGGTTCTGCAGGCTGACCGCGATGTCGAACACGTCGCTCGCCGACGCGTTGCTGGTGTCGCTCGCCGTGACCTTCACGCTGACCGTCCCGAGCGCGGTGGGCGTGCCGCTGAAGGTGCGCGTGCTCGCGTTGAAGCTGAGCCAGGCCGGCAGCGCGCTGCCGTCGGCCAGCGTCGCGGTGTAGGCGAGCGCATCGCCATCGGCATCGGTGAAGGACGACGCCGGCAGCGCGAAGCTGAGCGGCGCGCCTTGTGCGGCCGTCTTGTCGGCCAGCGCGGCATTCACCACCGGTGCGCGGTTGGCCGGGCCGACGTTGAGCGTGACGAACTCCCCGGCCGAGAAGTTGTAGTTGTCGGTGCCCCACAGCACGAACTGCAGGCTGCCGACGTTGGCCGTGCCCGGCGTGCCGGACATCGCGCGCGTCGCCGGGTCGAACGTGAGCCACGCCGGCACCGCGCTGCCGTCCTGCATCGAAATGCGGTAGGTGATGGAGTCCCACACGTCCGGATCGGTGATGGTGTTCAGCGGCACGGTGTAGCTGAAGGCACTGCCGGCTTTCGCGCTGAGCGTCGGCAGGAAGGTGTTCACCGTCGGCGAATGGTTGTTGTTCGCGCGGTCGACCACCGTCTGGATCATGGCCTGGTCCCACACGACGCCGTTCGAGAACTCGATGCGGTCGATCTTGTGGTCCTGCGTGACGCCGTTCACCACGCTGTTGCCGGCGTAGTAGTTGATGAAACCGACCTGGTCGGTCGAGCCCTTCACCTTGAAGAACAGGTTGGCACCCGACTGGAAGGCCAGCACATCGTTGTCGGTGATGCCGGCACCGAAGCGCAGCGTGTCGGTGGCGGCCAGCGCGTCGGTGTTGTCGACGCTGTCCTGGCCGTCGCCGCGGTTGAAGACATAGACGTCGTTGCCGGCATCGCCGAACAGGAAGTCGTTGCCCTGCGCGCCGGTCAGCGTGTTGCTGCCGGCGTTGCCCCACAGGCCGTTGGCCAGCGCGTTGCCGGTGGCGTCCAGGTTGTCCGAGCCGTCGAGGGCGACGCGTTCGAAGTTGGCACCCAGCGTCCAGCTGACGCCGGACCGGATGAAGTCGTCGCCCTCGCCCGCGTTCTCGACCAGGACGTCGCCGGCATCGTCGACCTCGTAGTAGTCGTCGCCGCTGCCGCCGACCAGCGAGTCGGCGCCTTCGGAGCCGAACAGCGCATCGTCGCCGGCACCGCCGATCAGCGTGTCGTCGCCGCCGAGGCCGAGCAGGTTGTTGTCGCTCGCGTTGCCGACGATCAGATTGTCGAGGTCGTTGCCGTTGCCCCGTTCCACCGTGCCGGCCAGCGCCAGGTTCTCGACGCCGTCGTTCAGGATGAAGAAGCTGTCGTAGCTGCGCACGACGGTGTCGATCCCTTCGCCGGCCGCCTCGAAGACCCGGTCGTCTTCGCTGTCGACGAGGTAGGTGTCGTCGCCATCGCCGCCGATCAGCACATCGGCGCCGCCACCGCCGTCCAGCACGTTGTTGCCGGCGTTGCCTTCGAGCACGTTGTCGCCGGCGTCGCCGGTCGCGTCCAGGTTCGCGCTGCCGGTCAGGCGCACGTTCTCGATGTTGTTGCCGGTCGCGTAGCTGAAGCCGACCACGACAGTGTCGCTGCCTTCTCCGGCGAGCTCGACCACCTGGTCGGCCGCGCTGTCGAGCACATAGGTGTCGTCGCCGTCGCCGCCGGCCATCGTGTCGATGCCGGCGCCGCCGTCCAGCACGTTGGAGCCGCCGTTGCCGGTGAGCCGGTTGGCGAGGTCGTTGCCGGTTGCATCGCTGCTCGAGAAGCCGGTGAGGACCAGGTTCTCGAGGTTGGCGCCCAGCACGTAGCTGACCGAGCTCTGCACCGTGTCGTCGCCTTCGCCGGCCTGTTCGACGACCTGGTCGTCGCTGCGGTCCACGTCGTACAGGTCGTCGCCGCTGCCGCCGACCAGCGTGTCGACGCCACTGCCGCCGATCAGCTCGTCGTTGCCGGCACCGCCTTGCAGCAGGTCGTCGCCGGCCTGGCCGTCGAGCCGGTTGTCCTGCGCGGTGCCGGTGATCGTGTTGGCCTGGCCGTTGCCGGTGCCGGCGGCGGCGCCGCCGGTGAGCCGCAGCGTCTCGACGTTGTCGGAGAGCGTGAAGTCGGCGCTCGCGACGACGGTGTCGTTGCCTTCGGCGTTCAGCTCCGTCACCGCATCGGTGGACGCGTCGACGAGGTAGAGGTCGTCGCCCTGGCCGCCGAGCAGCGCGTCGCTGCCGCTGCCGCCGTCCAGCGTGTCGTTGCCGCCTGCGCCGATCAGCGTGTCGGCGCCCACGAGCCCGGCGAGGAGGTTGTCGCCGTCGTTGCCGGTCAGCGTGTTGTCCTGCGCGTTGCCGGTGCCGTTCAAGGCCGAGGAGCCGGCCTGCAGGACCAGGTCTTCGACGTTGTCCGAGAGCGTCAGGCTGAGCGCGCTGCGCACCGTGTCGTGGCCCTCGCCGGCGGCCTCGATCACCTGGTCGGTCGCGTCGTCGACGATGAAGCTGTCGTCGCCCGCACCGCCGGACATCGTGTCCGCGCCGGTGCCGCCGTCCAGAGCGTCGTTGCCGGTGCCGCCGGCGAGCAGGTCGGCCCCGTCGCCGCCTTGCAGCCCGTCGTCGTCGTCGCCACCGTTCAGGGTGTCGTTGCCGGCCTCTCCAAGCAGTTGATCCGCGCCGGCATCGCCGGCCAGTTGGTCGTTGCCGTCGCCTCCCGACAGCAGGTCGTTGCCGTCGCCGCCGGCCAGTCCATCAGCGCCCTGCCCGCCTTCCAGCTGGTCGGCGCCGGCCTCGCCCAGCACCGTGTCGTCGCCGTCGCCACCGGTGACGCTGTCGTTGCCGTCACCGCCCAACGCGATGTCGTTGCCGGCACCGAGGTCGAGCACGTCGTTGCCGCCACGACCATCGACGAAGTCGTCGCCTGCCAGCGCGTGGATGACTTCCTTGCCGGAGGTGCCGCGCAGGTAGTCCTCCAACTCGGTCGCCGGAATGCCGATCGACACGGCATCCAACAGCTGTCCGATGGTCAGCGTCGTGCCATCGGAGAACTGGATGGCGTTGATCGGCGACGTATTCGCCAGGTCGTCATAGTCGACGCCGTCGAGATGGATCTCGCTGTCGCCCGAGCCCGCGCCGATGACCAGCGAGCCCAGCGACAACTGCACCAGGCTGAAGGTGAAGCCCGCTTCCAGGATCAGCAGGTTCCAGTCGCCGTCGTTGCGCTGCGTCTCCTGGATGTGCTTCGCACCGCTGCCGAGCGCGACGTAGTAGATGTCGCTGCCGGCTCCGCCGTCCAGCGTGTCGTTGCCGGCGCCCGAGCGCAGGAAGTCGTCGCCATCGCCGCCCAGCAGCATGTCGTCGCCGTCACCGCCCCAGAGGCTGTCGTTTCCTGCGTCGCCGGACAGGGCGTTGTTGCCATTGCCGGCCAGCAGCACATCGTTGCCGTCGCCACCGTACAGCACGTCGTCGCCGGTCAGTTCACTGCTTGCCGACGTGCCGAGCTGGTCTTCGCCCGACAGGAAGTCGTTGCCGTCGCCGCCCTGCAGCAGGTCGTTCCCACCTCCGCCCAGCAAGGTGTCGTTGCCCTCTCCGCCATCGAGGACGTCGTCGCCGTGGAATGCCGCCGCCACGTCGGCGGCACTGCCGTCGCCGCTGAGGAAATCGTTGCCGGCACCGCCCGCCAGCGTGTCGTTGCGGCCCAGGCCGAACAGCCGGTCATTGCCGTCGCCGCCATCGAGCACGTCATTGCCGTGGAACTCGCCGCCCAGCCGATTGCCGCCTGCGTCGCCCTGCAACTCGTCGTCGCCGCTGCCGCCGGCGAGCGTGTCGTCCCGGCCGCCCCCCACCAGCAGGTCGTCGCCGTCCTCACCGTCCAGGTAGTCGTTGCCGTGCGAGGCGCCGCCCAATCCCGGCTCGTCGGCATCGCCCCACAGGCTGTCCTTGCCGGCACCGCCGTACAGCACGTCGTCCTTGCCGCCGCCCACGAGTTGGTCGTCGCCGTCCTCGCCGTCCAGGTAGTCATTGCCATGGAACTCGCCGGACAGCGCATCCTCCGTCAACTCGTCGCCGGCCAGCAGGTCATTGCCTTCGCCACCGTACAAGGTGTCATTGCCACCGTCGCCGAGGATCTGGTCGTCGCCATCCTCGCCGTCGAGGTAGTCCGCGCCGTGGAAGCTGCCAGCGAGGTCCTCTTCCCGGGCGTCGCCGCGCATCACGTCCGCTCCGGCGCCGCCGTACAGCGTGTCGTCCTTGCCGCCTCCGGCCAGGTAGTCGTCGCCGTCCTCGCCATCGAGGACGTCGTTGCCGTGGAACGTGCCGCCCAGCATGTCCTCGGTGTCGCCGTCACCCCACAGGCTGTCGTCGCCGCCACCGCCATAGAGCTGGTCATCGGCCCCGCCGCCGACCACCTGGTCGTTGCCGTCCTCGCCGTCGAGGTAGTCGTCGCCGTGCTGCGCGCCCGGCAGCTCGTCCTCGCCGGTCTCGTCGCCCCACAGCGTGTCCGAACCGGTGCCGCCGAACAGCACGTCGTTTGCGCCGCCGCCCTTCAGCGTGTCGTCGCCTTCGCCGCCGTCCAGGAAATCATTGCCGTGCTGCGCCGGCGACAGGGTCTGGTAGTAGCCGGCGTCCCGGATGCCGTCGCCGACCAGGTAGTCGGCACCGGCACCGCCTTCGAGCGCATCGTCGCCGCCGTGACCCCACAGCGAGTCGTCGCCCGTACCGCCTTCGAGGCGGTCGCTTCCCAAGCCGCCGATCACGATGTCGTTGCCGTCGCCGGCATCCACCGAATCGCCGGCACTGTCCATCGCCAGCGAACCGCCGCCGACGATGGTGCGCGATCCGTTGCTCTGGTAGACGCCCCAGTTGCTGCCGCTGATCCACGCACTGGTACCCGGCGGCGGCACCCATTGGTCATCCGGGCTGGCCCGCTGGAACACGCTCAGCCCGGTGGCGCCCAGGATCACGTCATTGCCGGCGCCGCCGTGGATCGCGTCGCTGCCGGCGCCGCCGCCGATCAGGTCGTCGCCGGTGCCGCCGTCGATCTCGTCGTTGCCCGCGAGGCCATCGAGCGCATCGTTGCCGCCCTTGCCGTCGATCTTGTCCTTGTCCGCGCTGCCGTCGATGACGTCGTTGAAATCCACCTCGGGCTTGCCGCCGTTGAGGGTGCCGTCGGTGGACCACTGGGTGGCCGTCCACTTGTAGGTGTTGTAGCGGGGATCGCCTGGCAGGATCTCCAGGTCCACCTCGACGCCGCGGATCAGCGCACGCTGATCGCCGTTGTAGGTATGTGTCTCGTCGCCGTTGTCGTGCACGTCGAGGTTCCACGCGTTCGAGCTGGCGCTGCTCGCGCCCTCGCCTTGCCCCGCATAGGTCGCACTCAGCTGCGCGCTGCCATCGGTTTCCAGTTCACCGGTCTGCTTGAGTGCGAAGCTGACCTGGGTCTGGCCGTCCGCCAGCACGATCACTGCGCCGTTGGCGGCCACCACGTCGTCACCGAGGATGGCCTGGAACTTGTCGCCCAGGTCGGACAGCGCGAGCGTGATGGTGTCGCCGGCCTTGGCCGCCTTGTTCAGGTAGAGCGTGTAGAAGCTGGAGCCCCCTTCGGCCATCGAGGACGAACCGACGACGCTGCCCGGGTCGAAGCCCGCCGTGGCAAAGGGGTCTCCGCCGGTGCCCTGCTGAAGAACGACCTTGGTCGTGCTGACGAGCTCGATGCCGAGGTAGCCGCCCGGACGCGTGATGTCGAAGCCGTTGATCGTGATCTGCCCACCCGGGCCGAGTCCCGTTCCGGTGATGATCAATCGGCGCTGCTTGTCGTCCAGCGTGTAGATGAACGCCCCGTTGCCGATGTTCCATTCGTCGAGGTTGCCGACCCTGCGGTGCTGTGCCGCCGAGCCCTTGGGCAGGGGCGTTCCTGCCACGACGATCTGGCCGCGGCCGTCGGAATCGATGATCGTGTCCTTGCCGTCCCCCAGCCGGTAGATGTAGCTGTCGACCCCGACCCCGCCCTGCAAGGTGTCATCGCCGGTGCCGCCGATCAGTTTGTCGTCGGTCACGCCGGCCCGGATGCTGTCGTTGCCCGCACCGGTGAAGTACGTGATGCCGTTCTGGACGAAGCTCGATACGTCGAAGCCCGGCGAATGCGACGTCGCCAGGTTCACCGGATGCTTGCCGACCGTGATCGTGCCATTGACGATGTCGGCCTGGTCGGTGCCGTAGAGGATGGGGCGGTTGCCGTCGAGAAGTTGGGTGACCCCCGCGCTCCAGAGTGCATCGACCAGCGGCGGGATTTCACTGAGGAGGCTGGAGGCGTTCGCGAAGTGCGTGTAGGACGCGGCGTACTTCTGCTGGTCCGCCTGGTAGGTCTGCTGTGTGTAGCTGATGCGCGGTATGGCGTTCTTGCTCGCCGCGTCGAATTTCAGCCTCAGGATCCGGCCGATCTGGTCGGGATCGATCCGTGCGTTGAGGTACGCGTTTCCGATGTTGGACCAGAACGATCCTTCGAAATCGAAGTTGTCGTCGAAGGGCAGGACCGCAAAATTCTCGATGTGCCGGTCGCCGTTGGCATCGATCACGAACGTCGCGCCGGGAGCGATCCTGAAGCTGTCCTGGTTGTAGAGATAGCTTCGCAGCGCGTGGTCTGCCACCCCGTCCTTGTAGTCCATCTGCAGGATGGACAGCTTGTCGGCACCTGCCTTGCCCAGCGCCGTCATGGCCTGCTGCAGCGAGAAACTCTGTGGCCCCTTCAGGCTCCCGAACAAGCCGCCCGACATGAAGGCATCCACCAACGCGAAGGACGAGCCGAACGCGAATCGTCCCGCACCATTCGACATGAACGAGACCGCATCGATGTCGATCGGCTGCTCCTTCCCGGCCGGTCGCATCAGGGTCTCATCGAGGAGATTGGCCGGCTTGTTCGGCTGACCGTACAAGAACCAATTCGTGAGCTCCGCGGCGGTGAGCTGATTCCAGGTGTAGACCATGCTTGCCCCTGTCAATAGGTTGATGGGTACTGCGGTGGATGGGTACTTCGCGTCTCAATCGATGAATTCGCCGAACATGTCCGCGCGCAAGCCACAGGCATTCATCCGGACGTAGTTCGAGTATTTCTTCTGGCCCGTACTGGAGGCGAATCCGGGCCGCACGTCATAGGTGACCTTGACGATCACGCCGAAGAAGCCGACGAGCCGTTCAAGCGGTCCGCTCGCCATGGAGGTGACGCGATCGACCTCGCAGCAACCGGGATGGTCGGCCATGAACCTGTCGATCTCGGCAGTCGAGCCGCCCAGGCCCATGTCCGTCGCGTTGGCGCGGATGGCTTCCCGGATCAGATCGCCGTCGGAAAGGTATCGGCCCTGATCCCAGCAATACCCATTGAAGTTCCTGTAGCCGCCGACGCCGAGCAACAAGGTCGCCGCCGCCGCGACCGCCAGCGACATCCGCGGAGACATCTTGCGTTTGCCGGATCGCATCACCGCTCCTTCAGGCTGCCGCCGAGGTGCTCGCGCACCGGGCTCAGCAGGTAGTCGATGACCCGGCGCCGGCCGGTCTTGATCTCCGCCGTCACGTTCATCCCCGGCGACAGGTGCACGCGCCGGCCGTCGACGTTGATGTCGCGCTGGTCGAGTTGCAGCGTCGCCGGGAAGCTGGCGCCTTGCGGGGCCTTGTTGTCGGCGCCGTTGACGTTGTTGCCGAAACTGTTCTGCAGAGGGCGCGCGCCCTCGCTGATCACCGCATCGGCCGCCACGCTCATCACCTTCGCGCCCACCGTGCCGTAGCGCGTGTACGGGAAGGTCTCCAGCTTCACCTCGGCATGCTGGCCTTCGCGCACGAAGCCGATGTCCTTGTTCTCCAGCGTCACCTCGGCGGTGACCTCGGCCCGGTCGGGCACCACCACCAGCAGCACCTGCGCCGGCGTCACCACGCCGCCGGCGGTGTGCACCGCGAGCTGCTGCACCGTGCCGTCGACCGGCGCGGTCAGTTGCGTGAGCCGCGTCTTCTGCGTCGCCTTCACCGTCTCGGCATTCAGTTGCCGCCGCTTCAGCTCGGCGTCCGCATGGCGCTCGCCGAGCACGCGCACGATCTCGGCGCGCTGCGCCGCGTGGCCCTGCTCGCTCTCGTGCTGCGCCGCTTCGGCCTCCAGCTGGCGGGCGCGCGCGGTCGCCAGGTCCTTCTCCATCTCGATGCGCTCGCGCGTGCGGTCCTGGCCGGCGTGGCCGGCGATGAAGCCCTGCTCCGACAGTGCCTTGAAGTCGGCCTCGCGCTGGCGCGCCAGCGGCACGGTCGTCTCCAGCTTGTCGATCTGCTGCGCCACCGTCTGCGCCTCGGCGCGGTGCTTGGCGGCCTCGGCGCGCAGCTTGGCCAGCCTGGCGTTGATGTCGGCCCACTCGCTGCGCAGTTGCGATTGCACCGCGCGCCGACCATCGACGTCCAGGTCCGGATCGGGGGCCAGTTGCGGCTCGCCGCCATGCTCCAGCGCGTCCAGCAGCGCTGCCGTGCGCACCGCCTCCGAGATCGCCGACGCCCGCTCCTGCATCACCCGCCCGCGATCGGCCTCGGCGAGCGTCGCATCGAGCTCGATCAGCAGCTGTCCTGCCTTCACGCGGTCGCCGTCCTGCACCTGGATGGCCTTGACCACACTGGCTTCCAGCGGCTGGATCAGCTTGCTGCCATCGCTGACGACGATGCGCCCCGGGGCAGAAGCCACGATGTCCAGCTCGCCGAAGCTGGCCCACAGCAAGGCCACCACGAAGAGCGCACAGATCACCAGGGCCGCACGCCTCGGCGCAGGATGCACCGGTGTCGCCTGCAGGCTCAGCGCCGCCGGCAGGAAGGCCGCCTCGTCGGCCAGCCGCTTCGGGCCCGCCAGTTCATGCCGCGCCTGCCAGGCCGCGGCGAACACCGCGCGGTAGCGCGCCAGCAAGGCCAGCGCCGGATGCCGGGCCGGTGCGGCGCCGCTCACGCCTGGACCTCCACGACAACCGGCGCGCGCTCGACGCCGCCCTGCATCTGCCACAGGTAGGCGTACAGCCCCTTCGGCCTGGCGAGCAATTGCTCGTGCGGGCCCATCTCGACGATGCGCCCCTTGTCCATCACGATGATGCGGTGGGCATTGCGCACCGCGCTCAGCCGGTGCGCGATCACGAGCACCGTGCGGCCCTGGCAGATCGCGGCCATGTTGCGCTGGACGATCGCCTCGCTCTCGTAGTCGAGCGCGCTCGTCGCCTCGTCGAAGATCAGGATGCGCGGGTTGCTGAACAGCGCCCGCGCGATCGCGATGCGCTGGCGCTGCCCGCCCGACAGGCTCGCGCCCTGCTCGCCCACCAGCGTGTCGTAGCCCTCGGGCAGCTCGCTGATGAACTCGTGGGCGCCCGCGAGCGTGGCCGCGGCGATCACGTGCTCCAGCGGCGCCGCCGGGTCGGTGATCGCGATGTTCTCGCGCACGCTGCGGTGGAACAGGAAGTTCTCCTGCAGCACCACGCCCACCTGGCGGCGCAGCTGCGCGGCATCGATCAGGCTGATGTCGATGCCGTCGACCAGCAGCCGGCCCTGCTCCGGCGAGTACAGGCGCTGCACCAGCTTCGTCAGCGTGCTCTTGCCCGACCCGGATCGGCCGACGATGCCGATCACCTCGCCCGGCCGCACATCGAGGCTCACGCCGTGCAGCACCGGCGGCGCCTCGGGCCGGTAGCGGAACACCACCTGGTCGAGCGTGATGCGGCCCTTCAGCGGCGGCAGTTGCGCTGCGGTGCTCGGCGCCACCTCGGTGCGGGTGTTCAGCACGTCGCCCAATCGGGCCATCGAGATGCCGGTCTGCTGGAAGTCGGTCCACATCTGCGCGATGCGCATGATGGGCTGCGCGACGCGCTGCGCGAACATGTTGAACGCGACGAACTGGCCGACGCTCAATTCGTTGTCCATCACCAGGTGCGCGCCGTACCACAGCGTCGCGGCGTTCACCAGCTTGCCCGCGAGGTTGATGCCCTCGTGCGCGAAGGTCGACAGGTTCTGCGTGCGGAACCCCGCCGACACGTAGGCCGCGAGCTGCTCGTCCCAGCGCCGCGACATCGCCGGCTCGAGTGCGGTCGCCTTGACGGTCTGGATGCCGGTGATGGTCTCGACCAGCAGCGACTGGTTCTCCGCGCTGCGCGCGAACTTCTCGTTCAGCCGCGCGCGCAGCACCGGCACGACCGACAGGATCAGCAGCACGTAGACCGGGAAGCTCAGCAACACGATCAGCGTCAGCGGCACGCTGTACAGCAGCATCACCGCCACGAAGATGATCGAGAACACGACGTCCAGCACCAGCGTCAGCGAGTTGCCGGTCAGGAAGCTGCGGATGTTCTCCAGCTCGCGCACGCGCGCCACCGACTGGCCGACGCGGCGCGACTGGAAGTACGCCAGCGGCAGCTGCACCAGGTGGCGGAACAGCCGCGCGCCGAGCTCGACGTCGATGCGGCTGGTGGTGTGGCTGAAGACGTACGAGCGCAGCACCGTCAGCACGCTCTCGAACAGCACCACCGCGATCAGGCCGACCACCAGCACGTCGAGCGTCGACACGCCCTTGTGCACCAGCACCTTGTCCATCACCACCTGGAAGAACAGGGGCGACACCAGCGCGAAGAGCTGCAGGAACAGCGAGATCAGCAGCACTTCGGACAGCAGGCGACGGTGCTTGACGATGCTCGGGATGAACCAGCTGAAGTCGAACTTGGCCAACTCGCCGGCGAGGCTGGCGCGGCTGGTGATCAGGATCAGGCGGCCGCTCCATTGCTCGGCGAACACCGCGATCGGCTCGATCGTCGGGCGGGCGCTGTCGGTGCGAACGTCGCGGAACAGCACACGTTGTCCGTCGCATTGCGCGAGGACGACGACGCGGCCGTCGTTCATCACCGCCAGTGCCGGCAACGCGGCGAGTTCGATCCGCTCGATGGTGGTGGACGACAGCTTGGCCTTCAGGCCCAGGTGCCTGGCCGCCAGCAACAGGTCGTCGGTGGACACCGGCTCGCTCGGGCTTTTGCCGAGCTGGTGCAGCAGCGCCGCGGGGTCGGCGGGCACCTGGTGCAGCCGGGCGACCAGGCACAGCGCATGCAACGCCGCCTCGCCCGGATGGCGCGCCTGCGAGGCCGCGGCGCGCTCGTCGTCTCCGCTCGGCGACTGCGATTGCGCCTGCTCGATGGCCACTGAATCTTTCAAACCCGCTCCCGTTCGGTTTGATGTTCTGCTTGTGCGCGGCAGTCTAGCTGACGGACGGCGGATGTCCATCCTCCTTCTTCGGGACATGCGAAATCGAATGGAGCGCGTCTATGCTGGTGCCCGATGAACACCTTGGCGACTTCGCTTCAGCAGCACCTGCCGGTGATCGACCTCGCGTTGCCCGAGCCCGCGGTCGCGCGGCAGATCGGCGAGGCGTGTCGGGCGCACGGCTTCTTCTACGCCGTGAACCACGGTGTCGACGAGGCGCTGATGGCGCGGCTCGAAGACCTGAGCCGGCGCTTCTTCGCGCTCGACGAGCCGACCAAGCTTCAGTGGCGCATGGCGCTGGGCGGCCGGGCCTGGCGCGGTTACTTCCCGCTGGGCGGCGAGCTGACCTCGGGCCGCCCGGACTGGAAGGAAGGGCTGTACCTCGGCGAGGAACTGGGCGACGACGACCCGCGCGTGCAGGCCCGCATGCCGGTGCACGGCCGCAACCTGTTCCCCGAGCACGCGGCGCTGGCCGGCTTCCGCGAAACCTTGCTGGCAACGATGAGCGCGCTGACCGGCCTCGGCCACCGCGTGATGCGCCGCATCGCGCAGAGCCTCGCGCTGCCGCCCGGCTACTTCGCCGAGCGCTGCACCGCCGATCCGCTGATCCTGTTCCGGCTGTTCAACTACCCGACGCGCCCGGTGCCGGCCGGCACCGATGCGCAATGGGGCGTCGGCGAGCACACCGACTACGGCCTGCTGACGCTGCTGCGCCAGGACGACGTCGGCGGGCTGCAGGTCAAGACCCGCACGGGCTGGATCGAGGCGCCGCCGCTGCCGCACAGCTTCGTCTGCAACATCGGCGACATGCTCGACCGCATGACCGGCGGGCTGTACCGCTCGACGCCGCACCGCGTGCGGCTCAACACCTCGGGACGCGACCGGCTGTCGTTCCCGTTCTTCTTCGACCCGGCGTTCGATGCGCGGGTGCAGCCGATCGAAGGCCTTCCGCCTGCCGGCGACGACAGCGCGTCGAGGTGGGACCGTGCGAATCCGCATGCGTTCGACGGGATCTATGGAGACTATCTGCTTGGGAAGGTGGGGGCGGTGTTTCCGCAGCTGCGGGATCAGGTGCTTTGACGATGGCGCCATAGGCAAGCAACGAGCCGAGACTCAACCCGATCAGCGCGCAGGCCTATGCGCCCAGCCTATAAGCAAAACCGCTTTCATTCGTTGGCGTTCGCAAGCCCCTTCCCTATCGTGGCGGCTCGTTGTCATCACCGGGCCTCACCCCCGCCCGACCCGCCATGAAGATCGTCAGCATTTCCGGCAGTCCTTCCCTCCGGTCGCGTTCGGGCTGGCTGCTCCAGCTCGCGCAGACGCGCCTTGAAGGCACCGCCGACAGCAGCCGGCTGATCGCGGTGCGCGAGTTGCCGGCCGCGCCGCTGCTGCATGCCGATGCGCGCCACGCGCCGATCCGTGCGGCGCTCGACGAAGTGCGCGACGCCGACCTGCTGCTGGTCGCGACCCCCATCTACAAGGCGGCCTACAGCGGCCTGCTGAAGCTGTTCCTCGACCTGCTGCCCACCGACGGCCTGCGCGGCAAGACCGTGCTGCCGCTGGCCACCGGCGGCAGCCTCGCGCACCTGCTGGCGCTCGACTACGCGCTGAAGCCGGTGCTGTCGGCGCTCGGGGCGCGCGACATCCTCGACGGGGTGTTCGCCACCGATGCACAACTGGTGCCGCACGAATCCGGCGGCTACGTCCCCGATGACGCGCTGGTCGAACGCCTCGACCGCGCACTGCAACCCCTGTCTCCTCGCCCGCTTGCCTTGAACGCCGGGTGATTCGGCACCCCGGTGCCGCATCGGGCCGGGGTGTCTTTTTCTGGAAGTACCGCCATGAACCTGTTGATCGTTTCGCTGTTCTCGACGCGCCTCAGCCTCGTGCTGGGCCTGGCCCTGGGCCTCGTGGCCGGTCCGGCCGTTGGGCAGAACCGCACCGAGCTGCGCATCGGCTACCAGAAGTACGGCACGCTGACGATCCTGAAGGCGCGCGGCGACCTGGAGAAGCGCCTCGCCCCGCAAGGCGTCGACGTCAGGTGGACCGAATTCCCGGCCGGCCCGCAGTTGCTCGAAGGCCTGAACGTCGGCTCGATCGATTTCGGCACCGTCGGCGAAGCGCCGCCGATCTTTGCGCAGGCGGCCGGTGCCGACCTGGTCTACGTCGCGAACCAGCCGCCGGCACCGGCCGGCGAAGCCATCGTGGTCGGCAAGGACTCGCCGATCCGCTCGGTGGCTGAGCTCAAGGGCAGGAAGGTCGCGCTGAACAAGGGCTCCAACGTCCACTACCTGCTGGTCAAGGCGCTCGAAAAGGCCGGCGTCAGGTACAGCGAGATCCAGCCGGTGTTCCTCGCGCCGGCCGATGCGCGCGCCGCCTTCGAACGCGGCAGCGTCGACGCCTGGGTGATCTGGGATCCGTTCCTCGCGGCGGCCGAAAAGCAACTCGGCGCGCGCGTGCTCGCCGATGGCAAGGGGCTGGTGGCGAACCACCAGTTCTACCTCGCGTCGCGCCCCTATGCCGACAAGCAGCCGCAGGTGATCCGCGCGATCGTCGAGGAACTCGCCAAGCTGGATCGCTGGGCCGAAGGCAACAGCCGCGAGGTGGCTGCCTTCCTCGCGCCGCAGATCGGGCTCGACCCGGGCGTGGCCGAGGTCGCGGCGAGCCGCTTCGCCTACGGCATCGTGCCGATCACGCCGGCGGTGGCCGCGCAGCAGCAGAAGATTGCCGACTCGTTCTTCGAGCTGAAGCTGATCCCGAAGGCGATCCGCATCTCCGACGCGCTGCCGACCTCGTTGAAGACCGCGAGCACGCGATGAGTGCGACACGTCGTGAACTGCTGCAGGCCGCGCTCGGTGCGGCCGCGGCATCGCTGGCCGGCGCCGCGCGTGCCAACGAGCCGGTGCCGGCCCAATTGCGCATCGGCTTCCAGAAGGCGGCCGTCAACCTCGTCGTGCTGAAGCAGCAGGCCGCGCTCGAGAAGCGCTTCGCCGCGAGCAGCGTCAAGTGGATCGAGTTCCCGGCCGGCCCGCAGCTGCTGGAAGCGCTGGCCGTCGGCAGCCTCGAATTCGGGCTGACCGGCGACACGCCGCCGGTGTTTGCGCAGGCGGCCGGCAAGGACCTGCGCTATGTCGGCGCCGAGCCGCCGAAGCCGCTGTCGTCGGCGATCCTCGTGAGGCCCGATGCGCCGCTGAAGACGTTGGCCGACCTGAAGGGCCGCAAGGTCGCTTTGCAGAAGGGGTCGAGCGCCCACTACCTGCTGGTGCGCGCGGTCGACCGGGCCGGGCTGCATTGGACCGACCTCCAGCCGGTGTACCTCGCGCCGTCCGACGCGCGCGCCGCGTTCGAGCGCGGGAGTGTCGACGCGTGGGCGATCTGGGACCCGTACTACGCCGCCGTCGAGCTCGACCTGACGCCGCGGGTGCTCGCCAACGGCCGCGACCTGTCGAGCAACAACTCGTTCTACCTCGCATCGCGTGCGCTCACCGAGCAGCACCCGCACACCGTGCTTGCGCTGCTGGCCGAGCTGACCCGTGCCGACGCCTGGGTGCAAGCGAACCGCCAGGAGGCGGCGCAGCTGATCGCCGACTTCAGCGGTCTGAGCCTTGCGACCGTGCACCTGTTCATCTCGCGTCGGCCGGTCTCGCCGACTGCGCCGCTGACGCCGTCGATCGTCGCCGACCAGCAGCGTGTGGCCGATGCGTTCGCGCGGCTCGGCCTGATCCCGCAGGCAGTGCGCGTCGCCGACATCGCCTGGTCCCCCACCTCGACATCCCTATGAAGATCCTCTGGTTCATCCCCACCCACGGCGATTCGCGCTACCTCGGCACCAGCAAGGGTGCGCGCGCCGCGACCTTCGACTATTTCAAGCAGGTCGCGATCGCCGCCGACAGCCTCGGCTATGAAGGCGTGCTGCTGCCGACCGGCCGCTCCTGCGAAGACTCGTGGGTGCTCGCCGCGAGCCTGATCGACGCGACGCGCCGGCTCAAGTTCCTGGTCGCGCTGCGGCCAGGCCTGGTGCAGCCGGTGCAGTCGGCCCGCATGGCCGCCACCTTCGACCGCTTGTCCGGCGGGCGGCTGCTGGTGAACCTGGTGACCGGCGGCGATGCCGAAGAACTGGAAGGCGACGGGCTGTTCCTGCCGCACGCGCAGCGCTACGAGCTGTCGCGCGAGTTCCTGACGATCTGGCGCGAGGTGCTCGCGAAGAGCCACGAGAACGAAGCGGTCGACCTGGACGGCGAGCACCTGCGCGTGAAGGGCGCGAAGGTGTTGTACCCGCCGGTCAACAAGCCGTACCCGCCGGTCTTTTTCGGCGGCTCGTCCGACGAGGCGCACGAACTCGCGGCGCAGCAGCTGGACACCTACCTGACCTGGGGCGAGCCGCCCGAAGCCGTCGCGGCCAAGGTGGCCGACATCCGCGCGCGTGCGGCCAAATACGGCCGCACGCTGGAGTTCGGCATCCGCCTGCACGTGATCGTGCGCGAGACCGAAGACGAGGCCTGGCGTGCCGCAGCCGAGCTGGTGTCGCACCTCGACGAGGCCACCGTCGCTCGCGCGCAGCGGAAGTTCGCGCAGATGGATTCGGTCGGCCAGCGCCGCATGGCGGAGCTGAACAAGGGCAGGTTCAACCCGAAGAACGTGCGCGAGGGGCTGGAGGTGTCGCCGAACCTGTGGGCCGGCGTCGGCCTGGTGCGCGGCGGGGCCGGCACCGCGCTGGTCGGCGACCCGCAGCAGGTGGCCGACCGCATCCAGGAGTACGCGGCGCTCGGTCTCGAGTACTTCATCCTCAGCGGCTACCCGCATCTCGAAGAAGCGCACCGCTTCGCCGAACTGGTGTTCCCGCTGCTGCCGGTCAACCTGCGCGAGCGGCTGGCCGGGCAGGTGCTCACCGGCCCGTTCGGCGAGGTGGTGGCCAACACCTACGTGCCGAAGGTTTCCCAGAGCTGAGCACCATGCCATCGACATCCAGATCGCCGTCCGGACCGACCTTCCCTGCTGCATGGCGGCGCATCGCACCGTGGCTGCTGCCGGTCGGCGTGCTGTTGGCGTGGGAGCTGTCGTCGCGCGGCGGCTGGCTGTCGACGCGGGTGCTGCCGGAGCCGCTGGCGGTCGTGAAGGCGTTCTGGTCGCTGCTGCTGTCCGGCGAGATGGCGCGGCACGTGGCGACCAGCACCGGGCGCGCGCTGGCCGGCTTCGCGATCGGCGGCGGGCTCGGGCTCGCGCTCGGGCTGCTGACCGGTTCGCTGCGCGCGGCCGAGACGCTGCTCGACACCACGCTGCAGATGGTGCGCAACATCCCGCCGCTCGCGCTGATCCCGCTGGTGATCCTGTGGTTCGGCATCGAGGAATCGGCGAAGCTGTTCCTGGTGTCGCTCGGCGTGTTCTTTCCGCTGTACCTGAACACCTTCCACGGCATCCGCTCGGTCGACAAGGGGCTGATCGAGATGGCGCGCAGCTACGGGCTGTCGGGCTGGGGGCTGTACCGGCACGTGATCCTGCCGGGCGCGTTGCCGTCGATCCTGGTCGGCGTGCGCTTCTCGCTCGGCTTCATGTGGGTGATCCTGATCGTCGCCGAAACCATCTCGGCGCAGGCCGGCATCGGCTACATGACGATGAACGCCCGCGAGTTCCTGCAGACCGACGTGGTGCTGGTCGGCATCCTGCTGTACGCGCTGCTCGGCAAGCTGGCCGACGTGCTGGCCCGGGCGCTCGAACGCTGGTGGCTGCGATGGAACCCCGCATACCGGGTGGCCGCATGATGTTCAAGAGGATCGGGATGCTGCCGTCGCAGATCGAGTTCGAGAGTCTGGCGTTCGTCGGGGCGTCAGCGGCCGATGTCACGGTGCGCGAATCGAGCACCGCCGCGCCGCGCCGCGACGCGCCGGCCGGTATCGGGCTGCAGCTGCATGGCCTTTCGAAGCGCTTCGGCGAGCGCGAGGTGCTGTCGGGCATCGACCTGCGCATCGAGCCGGGCGAGTTCGTCGCGATCGTCGGGCGCAGCGGTTGCGGCAAGAGCACGCTGCTGCGGCTGGTGGCCGGGCTGGAGGACGCGAGCGATGGCGTGTTGACGCTCGACGGCGAGCCGCTCGCGCAGCACCAGGGCGACCTGCGTTTCATGTTCCAGGATGCGCGGCTGCTGCCGTGGAAGCGGGTGATCGACAACATCGCGCTCGGCCTGGACGCGGCCGATGCGCGCGAACGGGCGCTCGAAGCGCTTGCGCAGGTCGGCCTGGCCGATCGCGCAAACGACTGGCCGGCGGTGCTGTCGGGCGGGCAGCGGCAGCGGGTCGCGCTGGCGCGTGCGCTGGTGCATGCGCCGCGGCTGCTGCTGCTCGACGAGCCGCTCGGTGCGCTCGATGCGTTGACGCGCATCGAGATGCAGTCGCTGATCGAATCGCTGTGGCAGCGGCACGGCTTCACCGCGCTGCTGGTGACGCACGATGTGTCCGAGGCGGTCGCGTTGGCCGATCGCGTGCTGCTGATCGACGACCACCGGGTCGCGCTGGACGAGCGCATCGCGCTGCCGCGGCCGCGCTCGCGCGGCAACGCGGCATTCGCAGCGCTGGAGGAGCGGGTGCTGCAGCGGGTGCTGCAAACGCCGGGCGTCGAGGTGGCTGAGCCCTTGCCGGCGTCCGGTTGGCGTTTTGCCGTGTAGCCCGGATGCCCATCCGGGGAACACATCCCTGATTGGCATCCGGGCCACGGGCGATTGCGACTCTTGGCACACTGGCGGCCATGCCCGCCTCCGAACCCCTTCTCATCGCCTGCCTCTGCGCCGCCTGGTGCGGCACCTGCCGGGAATACGAGCCGCTGTTCGACAGCCTGCGCAGCGAACACCCCGGCGCCCGGTTCGCCTGGGTCGACATCGAGGACAACGACGAGGTGCTCGGCCCGATCGACGTCGAGAACTTCCCGACGCTGCTGATCGCGCGCGGCGACACGCCGCTGTTCTTCGGCACCGTCACGCCGCACCTGCAGACGCTGGCCCGCCTGGTGCAGAGCGCGGTCGACGGCAACCTGCCCGGCGTCCGCGAAGCCGGCCTCGAAGGCATGCCGGCCCGCATCCGCGCGCTGCCGTCTGATGGCCTTTGAATCAGAAAACGCATAAGAACGGAAGTTTTGATTCGTTTCCCGTGCGAGGACGCCTGCCTACCATCCGCATCCTCCCCGCGGCTTCGTGCCGCCCACCAGGACGATTTCATGACGACGGCTCGCTCTCTTCGCCACGTGGTTCGCCACGCGCTGCTCTCGCTCTCACTCGCCGCCACGGCCGGCGTCTCCCTCGCGAAGGACATCACGCTGCTCAACGTGTCGTATGACCCGACGCGCGAGCTCTACCAGGAATACAACGTCGCCTTCAGCAAGTACTGGAAGGCGAAGACCGGCGACAACGTGACGATCAAGGCCTCGCACGGCGGCTCGGGCAAGCAGGCCCGCTCGGTGATCGACGGCATCGATGCCGACGTGGTCACGCTGGCTCTGGCCTACGACATCGACGAGATCGCCCAGCGCGCGAAGCTGCTGCCGACCGACTGGCAGAAGCGCCTGCAGCACAACAGCACGCCATACAGCTCCACCTACATCTTCCTGGTGCGCAAGGGCAACCCGAAGGGCATCAGGAACTGGGACGACCTCGTCAAGCCCGGCGTGTCGGTGGTCACCGCGAACCCGAAGACCTCGGGTGGCGCACGCTGGGGCTACCTGGCCGCCTACGGCTTCGAGCTGAAGCGCAACGGCGGCAACGACGCGAAGGCCCGCGAGTTCATCGCCAAGGTCTACAAGAACGTGCCGGTGCTCGATTCGGGCGCGCGCGGCGCCACCGTGACCTTCGCCGAGCGCGGCATCGGCGACGTGCTGCTGGCCTGGGAGAACGAGGCCTACCTGTCGCTGAAGGAATTCGGCGCCGACAAGTTCGACGTGGTCTACCCGCCGACCAGCATCCTGGCCGAGCCGCCGGTGTCGGTGGTCGACAAGGTGGTCGACAAGCGCGGCACCCGCGAGGTGGCCCAGGCCTACCTCGAGTACCTCTACACGCCGGAGGGCCAGGAGATCGCGGCCCGCAACTTCTACCGCCCGCTCGACCCGAAGGTCGCGGCCAGGTACGAGAAGCAATTCCCGAAGTTGAACCTGTTCACGATCGACGAGGTGTTCGGCGGCTGGACCAAGGCGCAGAAGACCCATTTCGCCGACGGTGGCGTGTTCGACCAGATCTACGCGAAGTGATGCCACGGAAAAACAAGAAGTAAGCACCGGCTCCAATATTTGACGGCAGGCGCGTCGGCGCGCTGCTGTCGAGGCGCTTGTGCGAAAAACTCATAAGGATCCGCCGATTGAGTCGTTCGCCGTCGCGATGTCCGTCCGTAACATCGGCGCTCCCTTTTGCCCGGGCCGCGTCGTTGGCGGCTGAACCACCATGTCCACCCGCCTCCTGGCCGCGCGCCGCGCCCTCCTGTTGTCCTGCGTCGGCGCTGCCGCGCTGCTCGCGTTGTCGCCTGCCCGTGCGGCCGGGCCGACGTTGCTGAACGTCAGCTACGACGTCGCGCGCGAGTTCTTCAAGGACATCAACCCGGCGTTCCAGAAGTCGTGGAAGGCGTCGACCGGCGAAGACGTCGCGATCAACCAGTCGCACGGCGGCTCCAGCAAGCAGGCGCGCGCGGTGCTTGACGGGCTCGAGGCCGATGTCGTGACGATGAACCAGTCGAGCGACATCGACGTGCTGGCCACCCGCGGCAAGCTGCTGCCGGAAGACTGGGCGAAGCGCCTGCCGAACAATGCGGCGCCGACCACCTCGCTGACCGTGATCCTGGTGCGCAAGGGCAACCCGAAGGGCATCAAGGACTGGGGCAACCTCGCGAAGCCGGGCACCAGCGTCGTGATCCCGAACCCGAAGATCACCGGCAACGGCCGCTACAGCTACGTGGCCGCGTGGGGCTCGGTGATCAAGGCCGGCGGCACGCCGGCGCAGGCGCGCGAGCTGGTGCAGAAGATCTTCGCGAACGTGCCGGTGTTCGACGGCGGCGGCCGCGCGGCGACCACCACCTTCGCGCAGCGCAACATCGGCGACGCGCTGTCGACCTTCGAATCCGAAGTCAACCTGATCAAGGAAGAGTTCGGCGACAACTTCGAGGTGGTCTACCCGAAGAGCACGATCCTGGCCGAGAACCCGGTCGCGGTGGTCGAGAAGGTGGCCGACAAGAAGGGCACGCGCAAGCAGGCCGAGGCCTACCTGAAGTTCCTGTGGAGCGACGAGGCGCAGGAGATCGCCGCGAAGCACCAGCTGCGCCCGCGCAGCGCGGCCATCCTGGCGAAGCACGCGAAGGACTTCCCGAAGGTGAACACCTTCACGATCGACGAGGTCTTCGGCGGCTGGACCAAGGCGCAGAAGGAGCATTTCGACGACGGCGCGATCTACGACCAGATCCTCGCCGCCGCGAAGAAGTAAGCGCTGAACGTGCTGTTCACCCGCACCCTGCTGAAGCGGCACAGCGTGCTGCCGGGCTTCGACCTGGCGCTCGGCTTCACGCTGCTGTACCTGAGCTTCATCGTGCTGCTGCCCTTGTCGGCGGCGTTCCTGAAGACGGCCACGATGACCTGGCCGGCGTTCTGGGACGCCGTCAGCGCGCCGCGCGTGCTCGCGTCGTACCGGCTCACCTTCGGCGCGTCGTTCGCGGCCGCGCTGATGAACTCGGTGTTCGGCCTCGTCGTCGCGTGGGTGCTGGTGCGCTACGAATTCCCGGCCAAGCGGCTGGTCGATGCGCTGGTCGACCTGCCGTTCGCACTGCCGACCGCGGTGGCCGGCATCGCGCTGACGGCGCTGTACGCGCAGAACGGCTGGATCGGTCGCTTCCTGCCGTTCAAGGTCAGCTTCACGCCGCTCGGCGTGTTCGTCGCGCTGACCTTCATCGGCCTGCCCTTCGTCGTGCGCACGCTGCAGCCGGTGCTGGAAGACCTGCACAAGGAGATCGAGGAGGCTGCGGCCACGCTCGGCGCGTCGCGGCTGCAGACCTTCACGAAAGTGATCTTCCCGATCATCTCGCCGGCCTTGCTCACCGGCTTCGCGCTGGCGTTCGCGCGGGCGCTCGGCGAATACGGCTCGGTGATCTTCATCGCCGGCAACATGCCGCTGATCAGCGAGATCACGCCGCTGCTGATCATCACGAAGCTCGAGCAGTACGACTACACCGGCGCCACCGCGATCGCCGTCGTGATGCTGGTCAGCGCGTTCGCGATGCTGCTGGCGATCAACGGGCTGCAGGCGTGGACGAGAGCGAGGCAGGGTCGATGAACGACAACCCCTCGACCGTCGAGTACGCCGGCCGATCCCCCGAGGGGATGCGGGCCGGCTTGGGGCGGCCCGGCGCTCGGCCCGCGCTCGCTCCGAAGGCGCTGCAGTCAGCCACCACCGAACCCGCGTGGGTCAAGTGGACGCTGATCGGCATCGCGCTTGCGTTCCTGACGCTGTTCCTGTTCGTGCCGCTCGCGATCGTGTTCGCCGAGGCGTTCAAGAAAGGTGTCGGCGTCTACCTCGCCGCGATCGCCGACCCCGACGCGCTGTCGGCGATCAAGCTGACGCTGATCGCCGCCGGAATCTCGGTGCCGATGAACCTGGTGTTCGGCATCGCCGCCGCCTGGTGCATCGCGAAGTTCGAGTTCCGCGGCAAGAACCTGCTGCTGACGCTGATCGACCTGCCGTTCTCGGTCAGCCCGGTGATCTCCGGCCTGATCTACGTGCTGATCTTCGGCCTGCAGGGCTGGTGGGGCGAATGGCTGCGCGACCATGACCTGAAGGTGATCTTCGCGGTGCCGGGCATCGTGCTCGCGACGGTGTTCGTCACCTTCCCGTTCGTCGCGCGCGAGCTGATCCCGCTGATGCAGGCACAGGGCACCGAGCAGGAAGAGGCGGCCCGCGTGCTGGGCGCCAACGGCTGGCAGATCTTCCGGCGCATCACGCTGCCGAACGTCAAGTGGGCGCTGCTGTACGGCGTGATCCTGTGCAACGCGCGGGCGATGGGCGAGTTCGGCGCGGTCAGCGTCGTGTCGGGCCACATCCGCGGGCAGACCAACACGATGCCGCTGCACATCGAGATCCTCTACAACGAATACCAGTTCGCGGCCGCGTTCGCGGTGGCCTCGCTGCTGGCCGGGCTCGCGCTCGTCACGCTGGTGTTGAAGTACCTGGTCGAGCGCCGCGTGCGCGCGCAGAAGAAGTCGGCCGAAGGCCGGTCGGAATGAGGTTTCCAGAATGAGCATCGAAGTCCGCAACCTGAAGAAGAGCTTCGGCAAGACCGTCGTCTGCGACAACCTGAACCTGGACATCCCGGCCGGCGAGCTGGTCGCGCTGCTCGGGCCGTCGGGCTCGGGCAAGACCTCGCTGCTGCGCATCATCGCGGGGCTGGAAGTGCCCGACAGCGGCACCGTGCTGTTCCACGGCGAGGACGCGACGAACACCGACGTGCGCGAACGCCAGGTCGGCTTCGTGTTCCAGCACTACGCGCTGTTCGGCCACATGACGATCTTCGAGAACGTCGCGTTCGGGCTGCGCGTGCGGCCGAAGGCCACGCGGCCGAGCGATGCGGCGATCAAGGCCAAGGTGACCGACCTGCTGAAGCTGGTGCAGCTCGACTGGATCGCCGACCGCTACCCGCACCAGCTGTCCGGCGGCCAGCGGCAGCGCATCGCGTTGGCGCGCGCGCTGGCGGTGGAGCCGAAGGTGCTGCTGCTGGACGAGCCGTTCGGCGCGCTCGACGCCAAGGTGCGCAAGGAACTGCGCCGCTGGCTGCGCCGGCTGCACGACGAGATGCACGTGACCAGCGTGTTCGTCACGCACGACCAGGAAGAGGCGATGGAGGTGGCCGACCGCATCGTCGTGATGAACCAGGGCCGCATCGAGCAGGACGGCCCGCCGGACGAGGTGTACGACCACCCGGCGACCCCGTTCGTGCTGCAGTTCCTCGGCGACGTGAACCTGTTCCACGGTCGCTTCGGGCGCAGCGGCGCGGACACCGCGTCGGAAGAAGTGAGCTATGTGCGCCCGCACGAGCTGCAGATCCTCGGCACGGCCGAAGACGGCACGCTGGCGGTGACGCTGTCGCAGGCGCTGACGGTCGGGCCGAACACCCGGCTGGAGTTCAAGCGCGACGACGACGGCAGCTATGTGGACGTGGAGCTGCCGCGCTCGGAGTACCAGGGGCTGCGCGAGCGGCTGCAGCTGGCGACCGGGTCGAAGGTGCACCTGAGGCCGCGGCGGGTGCAGCGGTTCGCGAGCGACGAGCTGCCGGATCCGGCGGCGATGATCTGAGGGCGCGCGGGCCTGTCGAAGGCCTGCGCAGTCAACGAGCCAGGCTATTCCTCCACCGCCTCGCCGTTCAACGACCGCTCCACCGCGTCGCGCGTCAGCGTCGGCGCGAATGCCTCGATGAACGAGTAGACGTACCCGCGCAGCCAGGTGCCGCGCCGCACCGCGAGCCGCGTCAGGTTCACCGCGAACAGCTCGCGCGCATCGATGGCGCGCAGCTGCCGGTCGCGTTCCGGGTCGAACGCGATCGACGCGACGATGCCCACGCCCATGCCGAGCTCGGCATAGGTCTTGATCACGTCGGCGTCCATCGCGGTCAGCACCACGCTCGGCTTCAGCCCTTCGGCGGCGAAGGCCTCGTCGATGTGGGTGCGGCCGGTGTAGCCGACGTCGTACGTGATGATCGGGTAGCGCGCCAGGCGCTGCAGCGTCAGCGGGCCCTCCTGCTTCAGCAGGTCGTGCCCGATCGGCACCACCACGCTGTGCGTCCAGCGGTAGCACGGCAGCGCCACCAGCTGCTCGTAGCTCGCCAGCGCCTCGGTCGCGATGCCGATGTCGGCCTCGCCGGACAGCAGCATCTCGGCCACCTGCTTCGGCGAGCCCTGGTGCAGGTTCAGCGTGACCTGCGGGTACAGCTGGCGGAAGTCGCGTACGACCGCCGGCAGCGCGTAGCGGGCCTGCGAGTGGGTCGCGGCGATCGACAGCCGGCCGCTGGTCTGCGCGCTGAATTCATCGCCGGCACGGCGCAGGTTCTCGGCGTCGAGCAGCAGGCGTTCGACGATCGGCAGCACCGCCTCGCCGGGCGGCGTGAGGCCGGTGAGGCGCTTGCCTGCGCGCACGAAGATCTCGATGCCGAGCTCGTCCTCGAGCTCGCGGATCTGCCGGCTGATGCCGGGCTGCGACGTGTGCAGCACCGCGGCCACCTCGGTCAGGTTGAAGCCGCAGCGCACGGTCTCGCGGACAGACCGCAGTTGCTGGAAATTCATTCGCGTGGGCATGGCCGCGGGGGTGTCGCGGCGCACGCATGAGTAGGTGCGTGATTCTGCTGAGCGGGCTTGCGACCTACAACGAACGTTTGCTTATGAACATATGTGGCGGGCGACCCCGGATGCCAATCCGGGAGCAGCCTCACGACAGCAGCTGCTTGCGAGCGCGGTGCAGCCGCACGAACAGGTTGTCCTCGGTGATCGCCAGCGCCTGGCACACCTGCTCGGTCGGCTGGTCGTGCAGCACGCGCAGCCGCATCACGTCGCGCAGCCCGGTCGGCAGCGCCTCGATGCGCGCCAGCATCCGGTCGAGCTGCTGGCGCTGCTCGGCCACTTCGTCCGGCCGGGCCTGCGGGCATTCGAGCGCGGCGGCGCCGATCGCCTCGCCGTCGTCGTCCAGCCACTGCGCGTCCAGGCTGTCGTGGCCGGCGCGCTGGCGCACCAGGTCGACGATCTTGTTCTTCAGCACCGCCGTCAACCACGAGCGCAGCGCGGCGCGCCCGCCGAAGCTCGCGCGGCCGGCGATCACCGCCTCGAACACGTCGTGCACCACGTCCTCGGCCAGCATCGGGTCGTGCAGCTTGCGCTGCGCGAAGCGCACCAGGTAGCCGCGGTGCGACACCATCTCCGACCACGACACCGCGGCGGCAGGCGGAAAGGCGAGGCTGGCAGCAGCGGTGGCGGTGGCATGCATCGTGGGCTCCTGGATCGGTCGTTGTCGATGGGCATGACTGTGGCCAGCGCACCTCGCGCCGCCGTCGCCGAACCTCACAGGAAGATCACATTTGCCTCAGGATGCGCCTTTCCGCTTCAAGCGGGGCGCGTAAGAAGCGCCTCGGCCCGCACGACAATGCCCCCATGCCCGCCACCATCCTCGTCGCCGAAGACCAGACCGACATCCGCGATCTGATCGTGCTGAACCTCAGCAACTCGGGGTATGCCGTGACGGCCGTGGCCGACGGCATCGCGGCGCTGGCCAGCCAGAACGAGCAGGCGAGCGACCTGCTGATCCTCGACTTGATGATGCCGGGGCTGGACGGGCTGGAGGTCTGCAAGGCGCTGCGCGCGCGCGGCCGCAGCACGCCGATCCTGATGCTGACCGCCAAGGCGACCGAGCTCGACCGCGTGCTCGGCCTGGAGCTGGGTGCCGACGACTACCTGACCAAGCCGTTCTCGCTGGCCGAGTTGCTGGCGCGCGTGAAGGCGCTGCTGCGCCGCGCCGACCTGCTGCGCGCCGCCCAGGCCGGTGCGCAGGCGCAGTCCGGCACGCTGCGCAACGGCGACCTGGAGATCCTGCCGACCAAGCGCCAGGTGCGCTACCGCGGCGAGGAGATCGACTTCACCGCGCTGGAGTTCGACCTGCTGCTGCACTTCGCGAACCACCCGGGGCATGTGTTCTCGCGCGGGCAACTGCTGAATGCGGTGTGGGGCTACACGCACGACGGCTACGAGCACACCGTGACGACGCACATCAACCGGCTGCGGGCCAAGCTGGAGGCCGACCCGATGCGCCCGCAGCTGATCCTCACGGTACGCGGCGCCGGCTACAAGATGCGCGACGCTCCGCAATGACAACCCCTCGTCCGGCGGGTACACCGGCCGATCCCCCGAAGGGATCCGGGCCGGCTTGGGGCGGCCCGGCGCTCGGCCCGGTATGAGCGTGCGCCTGAAGATCGCGCTGACGATCGTCGCGACCGGCCTCGTCACCGCGCTGGCGGTGATCGCCAGCGTGGCCTTCGCGTTCCAGCGCTTCGAGCACGAGACCACCTACCAGCGTTCGACGGTCTTCCTCGGCCGGGTCGTTGCGATGTACGACAACCTGTTCGAGATGCGCGAGCGGCATCCGGAGGATTTCGACGCGTTCCTGAAGAACCTGGTGCTGTTCGAGCCCGACACCCAGCTCTACCTGCTCGACCCGCAGGGCACAGTGCTGGCGAGCACCGGTTCGGCGAAGCTCGCGCCCGGCTTCCGCGTCGCGATCGATCCGGTGCGGCAGGCGGTGTCGTCGCAGGCGTCGTCGTACGTGATGGGCGACGACCCGGAGCGCATGGATGCCGATGCGGTGATCGCCGCGCGGCCGATCGGCCGCCCGCAGATCCGCGGCGGCGACAACCTGGCCGGCTACCTCTACCTGGTGGCACACAAGGCCGACCTGCCGGCCGACCGCTGGCAGGTGCTGAGCGCGAGCGTCGCGCGGCCGGCGCTCGGCGTGATCGCCGGCATCGTGATGCTGACCACGCTGCTGGCGGCGATGGTCATCGCGTCGGTGACGCGCCCACTGCGGCGTCTCACCGAGGCGGTCGCGATGCTGTCGGAGAAAGGCCTGCAAGAAGGCGCGGCCGATGCGCAGCCGCTGCTGCCGCCGGCCACGGCCGACGAGTTCGGGCAGCTGACGCGGGCGTTCGGCGCGATGCTCGCGACGCTGCAGCGGCAGTGGAACGCGCTGAGCCGGCTCGATCACTTCCGGCGCGAGGCGGTCAGCAACCTGTCGCACGACCTGCGTTCGCCGCTGACCGCCACCGATGCCTGCCTCGAGACGCTGGAGGCCCGC